>Ga0066256_1003421_pt1 | contig 15386 bp, 19 predicted proteins | sample ThiBio_1000_biof_FD_87107 | JGI IMG/M metagenome (GOLD analysis project Ga0066256, IMG submission 87107) | Wastewater bioreactor microbial communities from Cape Town, South Africa - Thiocy_expt_1000_biof (version 2) | ecosystem: Engineered > Bioreactor > Thiocyanate-remediating >...
CGGCTTTGATTTTCCATGTAGGCGCCGGCAAGTTTTTCGCCAATGTCAGCAGTCCACGGGTTGCCGAGCAAATGCTGAATAACCTGCGGCGAGATGCCGGGCGTCGGCTGGGCCGATTGCCCACCGGTCAGCACCTGCGCAAGCTGCGCATTCTCTGGCGTGACAACGGGCGTCGAGACGTTGACCGGGGGTGGCAGTTGCGGGGCCAAAGGCTGACGGTTCGGCGCGGTCGATGCCTGCATCTCCTGCGATGCCAGAGCGGTTGCTTGTGGTGACTGTACCACCATCGGGTCTCGGTATGGTGTTGGGGCCTGCGTTTCAATTGCCGCCGTTGCCGAGGGAATGCCGACAGATGGGTCAAGGGATGCAGTCTCGACGTTGCCCTGAAACTGAGGCAGGTAGGCGTTGGCATATCCAAGACGGCGCGCAGCCTCCCCGCCCGGCCGGTTATAGCCGGCGAATTTCCAAGCGTTGTTCATTAGGCTCTGGGCCTCTTCAGGGGTCTTCGCTGCATTCAGCTTGGCAATCAGTCCCGGGTCTTCACGCATGAAGAATTCGCCCTGGGTTTGGGGCGAGCCGTTCCCCTGTTCGCCCTTGGACGCCGCATATTGCCGGAGATTGGCAAGTCGTTCAGCGCGCCACGACATGACGCCCCCGGCGCTGCCCGCCTGACCGCTTTCCGAAGGATCGGACCAGGAGCGGGCGGCGTTCTGTGGGCTCCAGCCGCTTTCGGCCCGGCCTGTCGCCGCAACGGCGGCGAGACCATATGGGTTCGTCAGGCCGCCAGTCTTCACCGCGTCGATAAAGGGAGAGAAGGTGTCTCCGTTCTGCGAAACATCGGTCGCCGGAGCAGTTGCCCCGATCTGCGCGCCGGCGGCAGTCGCTGGCAGCGGGCCGGGTGCGGCGCCGGTCGTCGGGGTTGGGGCTGCGCCACCGCCTATGGCCTTTGCCCATTCCTGCCGACGATAATCAAGCCCGGCCTGCTCGCCTTTGCGGGCCTTGCCTTCGCGATAGGCGCCGACGCCTGCGGTCAGCATCTTGGCGACCGCCTGTAAGGGATGCTGGAGAGGTTCGGTGCCGCTGCTCTCTTCCAGCAGCTTTTGCGCAAGCCTGCGTTGGCGCTCTACGTCCTGCGGCGTCATGCCCGGGCGGTCTGCGAAAACTGCGTCGATCAATGCCATATCTGCTTCCTCACCAAGGGGTAACTTTGCCAGGGCGGTTGCCGCCAAAAGCGTTGCGCAAGTTCTGTCCGACCTGCTCCATCGGCGAAGCACCCGGCGCCGCCGGAAACGCGTTGGCCTGTCGCTGGCGATTTTGAAGTGCTTGACCAACACCAGCTTGAAGCATGTTGCCGAATGCCTCGAAAGCGCTTCGGTTCTGACCCGTTCCGCCGTTGATCAGCATCGCCGCCATGCGCTGCCGGTGCCTCTCCTCATCGCTCACCGGGGTATTTCCGAAATTTGCTGGGATGATTGCCATTATGCGGCTCCCTGAAATTCGACATCACCGCGCTTGAACACGCCGGAAAAGCTCCGGCCCGAGCGTTTCAGCTTCTCGGCGGCGGCCATCAGAACGAATTCGTTGACCGACATCCCGGCCCGGTTCGAAGCGTCGAAAAGGTCGTCGCGAAAGCTTTCCATCACGGTTGCGCCGCGAAGCATGACAGGGGAGCGACGTTCCCGAGATGCGGCCTTCCTTGCTGTCTCTTCAATCATCTGAGGCTCCTTTCGAAGAAGCCCCAGAGTCTCACATGCCGATGATGCTGTGACCCCGGCACGTTCGGCATCAGTTTACATCGGCTGACATATTTTCAATCAAAGGATGCTGAGAAAGTCGAAAACTCGCCTCACACGCGGGTGCGCGCGGTCGCCTGATCGAAGCATTTCCAGCGCCGTGATATCGCCGTATCGAACCATGATAAGGCCCGGCGCGGATATTTCCCAAGGCGCTCCGTTGCCGGCTTGGTGACCTATTCCAAATTCCTTGCACCAGCGTCTTACCGTGCGCGCATCACGGCCGGAGAGGTCTTCAGCCTCCTTCATGCCGACAATCTCTGTGGGCAGCATCAGCAGGGGCCAGGGCTCATCAACCATGGGCAGAACCCGCCTCCGCCAGCCGGCGGCGCCAGTTGTTCACCGTCTGATGAGAGACGCCAGCAAGCGCTGCAATCTGCCGATCCGAGTGGCCGGGGTATTCGCGGAGCGCGGCAAGGACCGCCGCTTTACGGTCAGCATTGGTGCGGTAGGTTGGCGCAGCTTCATTCTCTGAGCGCATCCTTTTTGGGAAGTTCCCCGGAAAGTTCCAAGCGTCCGAAATTCGGACGACTCCCCGCTCATCTGTACTTTGTCCGATGTCGCCTGCCTCGACCTTTGCACGCATGATGGCGATATCGGCCCGAATGCGTGGTGAAAAATCATCCTCGCGTACGTGCTTCTCGGGCTCAATCCATTGCCGGCCCCAGGAATACAAATCCCAATCGAAACGGGCGTCGATATCATCCCAGGTTTCGGCCGGATGGTGGTTCAGAAAATCCTCTAGCGCCTTGATCCGCGCCTCGACCTCCATATCGTGTTCATGCTCGTATTTCACGAATGCGCTCCGGTCGCGCCGGAGTTGGTCCCAAACTTGGATTTCCGCGATGCCTTCGGCTATCGTTTTTGGGAAAGGATAGGCCAGTCGCACCGCTGCCATCGTGCGAGATGTGGGCTTGCTATCCCAATTGCCCGTTACGCCGTCGAGGATGGCCGTGTACGCGCGAACGACGCCTGACGGGTCCATGCATGGCGTCTGGACCGAAAAGCTCGCCACTGAGTCTCTGAGGGATTTTTCCCAAGGTGACGGGTCGAAGACAGCTTTGACATTGCCGTATCGTGTCAAGGCATCAGCGCGACGGGCCGCGTCACGAACTTCGGCCGCATCGCTGGCATCCTTGAAAATATCAGCAAAAGCATCCGTCCAAGATGGCTCCGCCGGCTTCTCGTCAACCTTTGCCATCGCCTGCTTCAGCGTCATCCCGGCGCGCTTGGCGATAGCTTCCGCCCGAGCCTTGGCCGCTGCCCGCTCGCCTTCCGTCGCTCCGCCCGTCATCAGGGCGGCGACCTTGCGGAACTTGTCCGCGTCAAAGTTTGCTTTGGTCGTCGTCATTACTCGCCCTTTCCATCACCAACGGCACGAGCCAGGCGGATTGCTTCGCAGGCCTGCAATGCGGTCAGGCCAAAGCGCTGTTTGATTTCGTGGACGCTGACACCCTCCGGCCGGCGCGCGATCCAGTCGGCGGCGGCGGAAATGCTGCCGCTGAGGCTTCCCCCAATGGGGGGAGTTTCGCGGGGGCCGGTCATGCTGCGGCTCCGTATTCGCCCCAGCCATGGCCGTCGCCGGGCTGGAGCAGATCAGCCGGGACAAGGCAGCCGGCGGCGCCGGGCGGCGGCCCCCATTCGCTGGCGGACCACTGCCGCTTCTCCCGAGCCATGGAAAGCCGCGTCTTCCAGCGGGCCGCGTCGGCAGGCTTCGGGCCGGGAAGCGCGCCGTTGCCGTCGTCGTTCCAAGGCTTGGCATTGAGGAACTTCGAGGCGTGGCGGATGAATTGGAGGTCGGTGCCGTCCATCTTCCGTTTGTAGCTCTGGAGGCAAGCCATGATGGTTTCGAGACTCGTTTCCTTCCGAGCGCGCTTGAAGGCCTTGAGAGCGTCGGCCTTATCAACTTTCCTCGGATAGATCGGCCAAAATGCTTCCTGGAACTCAATCTCAATCGGGTCGGGGTCAGCCGATTTCGCGCTGTTCCGCAAACCCTGTTTGCGGGTATGAGAAGGAGATTTATCTCCTTCGATATATATGGGTATGGGTGTGGGTATGGGTTGTTGCCGATCTGTTGGCACTTCCGTTACTAACGGCTCGGCAACAGCCGTTGGGGTCACATTGTTTCTTTTCAATGCCTTAGCTTTCGAAGATGCAAACCCTGCGGCGCGTTTTTGTTCGCAACGTCTCTCAACGAAATCGCGCTCGGCAGTCAGCCTTTTTTGCGTCCAAAGCCCGCCTTTGAGGGTCCAGAAACTCATCACGACGGGCTTCAATGCGGCCCACTTTTTGGCACCAACGCCGACCATGAGAGCAAGCCGGCGGTCGTCGTCGGGCAGGCCGCATTCCTTCGAGCGCCAGGCGAACATCAGGAGCCGGAGGTAAACCCCGTGCTCCTCGTTCGTCAGGTGCTGCGTGTCGGCGATATAGGCATCGGTCCAGAGTGAAAGGGCGGGGAAATCAGCCATGACCGAACTCCCTCGCAGCGTTGCGCACCGCCGAGCAAGCTGGATCAAAAAACAGATCAACCGTCCCGACTGGCCCCATGCGCTGCTTGGCGATGATCAATTCCAGCTTGTTCTTGCAGGCCTCGAACCGCTCCATCAGGTCGGCCGCCTCGTCGGCGTTGCTGCCTTTCTCCTTGGCGAGGTAGTACGCCTCGCGAAAGAGGAAGCAGACCATATCGGCGTCCTGCTCGATGGCGCCGGACTCGCGCAGATCGGAGAGCGTCGGGCGGCGGTCCTTGAGCGGGCGGCTCTCGACGCCTCGGCTCAACTGTGACAGCGCTATCAAGGCGAGATTGTAGTCGCGGGCGATGGCGCGGAGGCCGGCGGAGATTTCTGCCACCTCCGCAACGCGGTTGCCCTGGTAGCGCGACGATGCGGCAACAAGCTGAAGATAATCCACGACAAGCACGCCGATCGGCTCGCCCGACTGCTCCGCGATATCGTTCATGCGGTCCAACTTCGCCCGGATGCCCTCGACCGTCAGGCCGGAGGCTTCCTCGATCTGGTACGGCAGTCGCTTGAACTCCTCGGACAGGACGACGATTTTCTCGAAGTCCGCTTCGGCGACGCGACCGGTCAACAGGTCGGCATATGGAATGCGGCCGGCGCGGTCGAAGGCCATGTCAGAGAGCGCACGCATCGACAGCGCCTTCGCGCCCATCTCCAGCGATATCATACCAACAGGGACGCCTGAGCGGGCGATGTTGAGAGCCACCGATCCGCCAACGGCGGTCTTGCCCATCGACGGCCGCGCGCCGAGCACGACCATTTCGCCGCGCTGAAGGCCGCCGGTCATCCGGTCCATGTCTGCCAGGCCCCAACTGATGCCGGTGAGGCCTGTCCCGCTGGCCATTGCCCGGGCAACATCGTCGATGGCCAGGGCGGCGGCTTCACCGATCGAGTACCGCGAGCGGCCTTTGCGGCCAGTGCGAAGCGAAGCGGCGATGTCTTCCAAGGCGCGAAGGCTCGAGCGCGTCAGGTCGGCGGCGTTGACGGCGGGATTGCTGGCGGCCTCATGGATCGCACCGGCCTTACGCCCAACGTTGATCCGCGCCCACTGCTGCAATACCGCCGGGACAGTCTCTCGAAGGCCAGCAGGACCAAATGCGCAGTTCGATATGAGCCGAGCCATGTATTCAGCAAGGCTGATGGACAGCTTGGATTTGAACGCGTCCTGTTCGTCGCGTGGGATAATTTTGCAAATCGTCCCAGCGCTGACCATGCCGTAGTTCTCCTGCGCATCAAGCGCGGCGGAATAAATGCGTTGATGCAACGGCTCAATGAAATGCTCCGGCCGCAGATGGCCGGAGACGTTTTTGACACTGGACGAGACCAGAATAATGCCGAGCACTTGCTGCTCTGCCTCAGGGGAGAAGCTGTTTTCGAGGGCGTTCGTCATGAGAGCGCCTCCGTCTCGCGGAGAACCTTGACTTGGGACCGCAGGAAGTATCGTCCATGGCATCCGCTGTAGGGGCCACCATGCTTTTCATCGACGGTTTCGATTACCAGGCCGTACAGTTTTTTAAGCTTGAAGACGTAGGCCGCGAGACGCGGTGCCGGGTTCTCAATGCTTGTGATGCCCTTATCCTGGCAGCGGATCAGTTCCTTCAATGCCCAGGCGCATCGGCCGACAGCGGTATATACGCCGCCATCCGGCTCGACGGCGAAAGTGACACTGATGATGGGACGCGCGGTCATTGAGCACCTCCAAGGCCGGAAAGGCAGCAGATCGTTTTCGCGTGCCAGAAGGACACTCGGAAACGGCGCATCACGGCGCGCACTGCCAGGATTTCGGATTGAATTTCGGGGAGGGTTTCGGTAGGGTTCTGTTTATCGAGCGGTTTGGCGATTGCTGCGATATTCAGAACCCGGTTGGCGCTGGCCCGCGCCTCCGGGTTTCGCTTTGTCTGCATGGCCCGCCCCTTACGCCGCGCGCCGCGCCTTGGCCTGTTCCAAAACCTCAACGATTTCGGACTGAGGCCAACGGGAGAGCGTGCCAATCTTCACGGGCTTGGGAACGGTACCGTCTTTGACGCGGCGCCAGAAAGTCGGAATGCTGACCTGAAGAAAAGCAGCGCTTTGCTTCACATTAAGCAGCGGATCGACGGCAGTGGTCATTTGAGTCACCCTGTCTTGTTTGGATACAAGGTGACACTGCCGTTATCCGAACGACCTGGTAAGATTGGCAAAAATGGCAAAACCCGACAGCAATTTTGCCACGGGGTTTTGCCGTCATTTTTGGCTTTTTGCCACCGCTTCGCCACGACGCCCGAGCGCACGCTTCAGGGTGTCGATATGGAATTCCTCACCGGTTTCGTTTCCGATAGCTTGCGCCACCGCTTTCCATGTCAACTTCGCGTGGCCGCCCGGAAAAAGCTTTTGGTAGGAACGTAAAAGTTCGTCTTGAATTCGCGGCCGCCCGCCGTGGGATAAGCCGCCTCGCTCGACTATCTTGAACCGCTCGTCAGAGATGCTGCCAAAGTAGCCCCCGCTCCTGTCAGGCAAAGGCGCTGTCCACGGCGAACAAGCCGGCGGTGCGGGCCAGAGGTTCAGAATTTCCTCGCGATTTGCATAGAGGTCGCGATAAGCATCACCCCCAGCCTTCCAGGTCACTTGCGTAAATCTGTCGCTCGGCTTCGCGATATAAGCCCATTCAGTACGGTCGATTAGTCTTGGCGCAGAATTTGCACCTACCCCTGTGAACGAGATATCCCCTTTTTGGGCGGCCAAAGAAATCAGGTTGAAAGCCTCGATTGTTGAATGCTTCAGGTGCTTAACTCCAGCTAGAGCATCAATTGCGCTTTTGATGCACAGCCTCGCGTCGGAGAGGTGCGGCTCTTCTTGCATTTCCGTAACCCGGCCGAAATCGCGCCACATTATCCAAACGACTACCATTCCTAAAGACCATAGGGGCGCATCGTTTGCACCGCGATACCGGCGCCTGTAGCTTTCAAGCCGCGCTTCTATGCCCACATTCGAAACAGGGATGGTATCGTTTCTCTTCTCGGCCTTTCGCTGGCGTCGTGCAGCAGATTTTGCGTTCGCCTCGGTCCACCTGGCCTGACGTTCACTCTCGCTCCATCCTTCGTTGTGCTCTTCGAAGAAACTGTGAAAACAGTTCACGCTACAGCCTCCGTAATTCGGACGACTTGCCCCCCTTTGCCTGTGACGTGGTTTGCCCACCGTTCCAGCAGCTTCCGGCGCTGGTCAAGAAAATCGGTTCGGCGATATGCGCGCTCGACTTTCCCGCCGACAATATGTCCAAGCATTGTTTCCGCGATGTCGAATGGGGTGTCTGTCGCCTCGGCTATCCAGTCGCGCAGGCTCGATCGGAAACCATGGGGGCGATACGCCATCTCGCGCCGCTCCATCAGCCGAGACATGGTGGCGTCCGAAATCACTCCCTTACGGATGCTCGGGAACAGAAAGCCGTCCCGAGCGTGGCGACGAGCTTGCTCAATTATCTTCAGAGCTTCATCGGCAAGAGGCACGCGGAAGTCTGTCGTTGCATCTTTTCGCCCCTTCATCGCCTCGCCGGGGACGGTCCAGACATCCCCGCTGATTTGATCTTCACGTATGAAGCGCAAAGGCCCGGAGCGAACGCCAGTCAGGATTAGTAAGCGCAAAGCCAGATGCGTTATGCTGCCGTCGTCGAGGCTGGCATAGAAGGCAGGAACCTCCTGCCAGGGCATGGCCGGGATGTTCTCAGCCTTGTGGCGCTGCTTGCCGAGGAGGGCGCGCGCCTTTTCGGTCGCCTGCAAATCAACATCAAGGCCGAGGGCTGCCGCGTGCCGGAGGCATATCGCCAAGCGGTTCATTGCCTTGCGCGCAGTCTCCGCCTTCGAATGCCAGATGGGAGCGAGTGTGTCTCGAATGTCCGTCTGATCGATTTCAGCAACCGGCACCTTGCCGAGCTTCGGGAGAATGTGAAGTTCCAGCGGCGTGAACCACCGGCCGGCCTTGCCGTCGCCCTTCAATTCGGCCTTCCGGCTCTCGAATGCGTCTTCTGCAATCTCGCGAAGGATATGCAGCTTCTTTGCGGCCTCACGCTTCTGTCGCTCACGCTCCTTGATCGGATCGACATTCGACCGCGTGACGCCGCGCCACTTATCCGCAACCTCGCGTGCTTCCTTCAGCGATACCTCGGAAAAGGAGCCAAGTCCCATCTCTCGACGCCGGCCGTGAATGGTGACGCGCAATACCCACTGGCCTCCGCCATCGGCCCGCTTGACCAGCCACAGACCGCCGCCGTCAGAGTATTTGCCCGGCCCAGCGTTTTTCGCTGAAATCGCCGTCAATTTGTTAAGGGAACGCACCAAACCCGTCCACCTCCATGTCCACCTTTTCGCATGATATGCGATGACAATCAGAGATAGACATTGATATAGAACGAAACGTGAAACAAGAGGCGGGATAGGAATAATTTAGAGTATGATACGAGGTGAAAAACCATGACATTACAATTGGATGCCGCCTCCGGGCACCATTTTCCCTTTCGCAATGCCGCCGTCCAACCCCTCGCGCGTGTTCTCCGTCGCTTGCTACGGCGCACCATTTTCCTTGAATTGAATGAAGATTGTTCAGGTTCGCTGGTGACAGTGTGGCCTTCTTGCGTTTACCGGCCGCGACCCGTCTTCGCGATTTTGCTGGCATTCCGCCATTTTCCTCACCCTCCGGATTGTCATTTTGCCGGGCGCTCTCGCATCCTGGCAGGAGGCGCCATTTTCCGTGTCGGGGCTTTACAGCGATCAATTAAGGATATAAAAAATCCTTAAGGATAATCTGTATCCGTAATTGAGGAACCAAGTCATGACGCAACGTCTGAATTACAGCCAGCAGTCACCGGAAATTTTCAAGAAACTCGTCGATCTCTCAATGGCCGTGAAGCAGAGTTCCATCGATGCCGGCCTTTTGCATCTGATCGATATCAGGGTTTCGCAACTCAATGGCTGCGCCTTCTGCCTCGATATGCATGTGAAGGAAGCCAAGATTCACGGCGAGCGGGAGCTGCGGCTGCATCACTTGGCGATCTGGCGCGAATCGCCGCTTTTCGACGCCCGCGAGCGCGCCGCCTTCGCCTGGGCGGAAGTGCTGACCCGCATTCCGGCCGAAGGTGTGTCTGACGAGGCATTCGCCGAGCTGCGCACCTATTTCTCCGACAAGGAGATTGCCGACCTGACTTTCGCGGCCATGACCATCAATGCCTGGAACCGCGCCGGCGTCGCGTTTCGCGCGCCTCCGGGCTCCGCCGACAAGCTCTATGGGCTCGACAAGGCAAATCTCTCTTGAGGCACTCGAACACAAACGCCGCGCGAAAATTATCGCGCGGCGTTTTTCGTCTGGCGCATTTCGGACGAAAAGCCTTCCGGAAAATGCTTTAGCCGGCGCGCTCCAGCACCCAGTCGCGGCTGGCGGCCATGATGTCGGCAGGCACATCCTTGGCAAGGCCGGCAACGAGATCGGAAAGCTTTGCGTCTGCCAGCGTCCGCCGCCAGGCCTCGTCGGCCTGCCACATGATGCGGGCAATGCCGCAGGGCTTGTCGTCGCAGAAGCCGGCGGGGCGGCAGGGATTGTTGGCGCGGATATTGTTGCAGACGAAGGTGCGGCCCTTGCCCTCGACAGCCTCGACGATATCGAGGAAGGTGATGTCGCTGGCCGGCCGCGCCAGCCGGTAGCCGCCGCTGGGGCCGAGCGTGGTGTCGACCAGCTTCGCCTGCGACAGGCCCTGCAGCGCCTTCGACAGATATTCCTTCGGAAGGCCATGGAATTCGGCCAGCGCCTTGGTGGAGAGATAGCGTCCTTCCGGCAGCCCCGCGAGAACCGCGGCGCAATGCAGGGCCCATTCCACCTGGCTTTTCAAGTTCATGTCATCAGCCCTTTTTAAGGATATAGATTATCCTTGATTACGGTGTTTTCAAGTCGGCTCCGCGAAAGCTTGCAATGGCAGGCTGCGCCATCCTTGCGTCCGGAGAAGCCCATGCGATTTGATGTTCAGAAAAATACAGGTTTTCAACGGCGTAACGAGGAGCGAACGCCCCCTCAGGTCTATCGGTTGCGCCAGCCGGGCCGCATCATCGTGCTCGGCGCCGGCCTGGTGCGCGCATCGAGCCGCGCCTGCACCATCGTGGAGCTGTCGCAGCGCTCGGCCTGGCTGACGACGCTGACGACGCTCGGCGTTCCCGATCATGTGCTGCTGTCCATCGATGGGTTCGCCGCCAATATCGGCTGTGCGGTGGCGCATTGCGGCGACGGGCGTCTGGCGGTGAATTTTCTCGCGCCGCTGCACGAAGCGCGCCTTGCCGATATCGTCGAGGCGGCTTTGGCCGGCGGTGTGGCCCCGCCGCTGGCTTGATCAATCCCCGTCATTGGGGATGTTGAGCAGCGTGCCGCAGGCCTTGCAGTGTACGGCATCGACGTCGTGGCGCTGCAGGCCGCAGGCGGGGCAGGGGGAATGCACCTTGTTCGGCCGCACCACTGCCTGCGCCAGACGCACGAACAGCGAAATTCCGACGATCATCGTCACCACCGAGGTCAGCTTGCCGAGCGTTCCCGGCAGCGTGATGTCGCCGAAGCCGGTGGTGGTGATGGTGGCGACGGTGAAATACAGCGCGTCCACGAAGCCTTCGCCGCCCGGCCGCCCATAGAAGAAGGTGGTGTAGACGAAGCCGGTCACCATGAACAGGAAGACGAGGAAGTTTAAGCAGGCCTGCACCACGTCGCGCAGCCGCGACCAGCCGGCCCGGCGCAGTGCCGCGTGCAGCAACGGGCTGTGCGCGATCGCCCAAATGCGCATGACGCGCAGGAAGGCGAAGTTGAACAGCACATCGGGAAACAGAAGCGTCGCGAAGACGGCGATATCGATCCAGATCATCGGCCGGCGAAAGAATTCGCCAAGCGACGGCGCGGCGATCGCACGGGCAAAAAGCTCGGCGAAGATCCACACGGCGATGGCATAGTCGACGACCAGATAGGACGGCCCGGAGCGGAAATAGGGGCCGAGGATAAAGAAGGCGAGGATGCTGAGATCGACGAGCCCGAGGATCGCCTGCCAGCGCAACGCCACGGGGTCACGGCCGCGCTCGATGCGGCGGATGATCGACTTGAAGGCATCGAGGCTGTGTTTGGTCCGGCGGGGTGTCGGCATCGTCTTGTCCATGGAGAGGCAGATAGAAGCCATCCCCGGTGGCGTCAATGCGCCGGCGCAAGGGTTTCGACGGCCGCGCGCACCCAGTCGAGGCGCCCGGCCGGCACGAGCCCGTAATTGTAGAAATTGACGCCTTCCGCCCCGGCTTCGACCGCGAATTTGACGCGCGCGGCGAGAATATCGGGGCCATCGACTTCCGGGTAGAAGAGGCGCAGGCCGAGCCCGAGGAAGGCCTCCGCGCCGAGCATGATGCGGGCGTCGCGGATCGCCGCGCCGATTGCCTCCGGCTGCATGTTGTAACAGCAGAGGACCATGCCATCCAGAAGACGGCCGACGGCGGCCAGATCGACGCCGCCGCGCCAGCCGTTCGGGCCGTCGAGCAGCAGGATGCGGGTCGAGGGGCGGGCGGCGGCCTTGATTTCGCCGAGCAGGCTGGTCACCGGCTCGCTGCGCCAGGCGAGGAAGGCACGGAGGTCTTCGTGGTGGCGGAAGGCGTCGATGCCAGCCTCCGGGAAATCCGCGAACTGCTTTTCGGGAAGGACGCGTTCGCAGGCCTCGGCGATGAAGCCGGCGACGCTGCGCCGCGCGCCCTCGATCGGCACGCCTGCCTGTTCCGCCCGCGCCGTGCAATGGGCGCAGAAGCACAGCGACAGCAGGAAATCGTCCTCGGCATTCAGCCCCACGCCGTCCTTTTCGTGATGATATTCATGGGCGAAGCCAAGGAAGTTGGGGCTTTCCAGTTCCAGCATGTCCGGCCGGTAATTGCCGGAGATGTCGCGCACCAGGGTGATGGCATAGTCGCGTGCCGCCGGGCTCGACGGGCAGAGATTGTAATAGTTCGGATTGCCGAAGGCATTGCGGGTGACATGGCCGGGATGCAGCATGCCGAGCCGCGTATTGTGCAGGCAGACGGTCCAGGCGGAGACCTTCAGCCCGCCTTCACGCCGCGCGCGGATGAGGGCGTCGAGCATGTCGCCGCGCTCGGTGACGTTCTGCGCCATCAGGGGGCGGATGGTCTTGTCCTGCCACAGCGTTTCGTCCGGCCGGAAATAGACGGTGCCGTCCTCGGGAAAATAAGCTTTTTGCGTCGGGCTGCGCGGTTGCAGGAAACGGCCGGCATGGTAGGAGGCGGCGATGCTGATCGTATTGACGCCGGCGCGGCCGGAAAGCTCGGCCGAGATCGCTTCCACCCCCTGGTCCTGAACATCCCAAGGATAGGTCCACATGGAAAGATGCACGGGCGTCACTCCTCAACCGGTTTGGAGACCGGTTGACCACAGGACGTGGCGACTGTCCAGTGGCGTGCGGTCGGGCTGCGCTGCCGTTTTGACAGCACAGCCCTTGTCGTCAGTGCCCGCTTTGCAGGGCGGCGAGCAACTTGTTGATACTGTCCTTGGCGTCGCCGTAGAACATGCGGGTGTTGTCCTTGTAGAACAGCGGGTTCTCGATGCCGGAATAGCCGGTGCCCTGGCCGCGCTTGGAGACGAACACCTGCTTGGCCTTCCACACTTCGAGGACCGGCATGCCTGATATCGGCGAGTTCGGATCTTCCTGGGCGGCCGGGTTGACGATGTCGTTGGAGCCGATGACGATCACGACGTCGGTATCCGGGAAGTCTTCGTTGATCTCGTCCATCTCCAGCACGATGTCGTAGGGTACCTTGGCTTCGGCGAGCAGCACGTTCATGTGACCCGGCAGGCGGCCGGCGACGGGGTGGATGGCGAAGCGCACGGTCTTTCCGGCGGCGCGCAGCTTGCGCGTCAGCTCCGAGACCGACTGCTGGGCCTGCGCCACCGCCATGCCGTATCCCGGCACGATGACGATGCTGTCGGCGTCGTTGAGCGCGGCGACCACGCCCTCCGCATCGATGGCGATCTGCTCGCCCGATATCTCCATCTGCGGGCCGGTGGTCGCGCCGAAGCCGCCGAGGATGACCGAGACGAAGGAGCGGTTCATCGCCTTGCACATGATGTAGGAGAGGATCGCGCCCGAGGAGCCGACCAGCGCGCCGGTGACGATCAGGAGATCGTTGCCGAGCGTGAAGCCGATGGCCGCGGCCGCCCAGCCGGAATAGGAGTTCAGCATCGACACCACCACCGGCATGTCGGCCCCGCCGATGCCCATGATCAGGTGATAGCCGATGAAGAAGGCGGCAAGCGTCATGAGAACGAGCGTCCAGGCCCCGGCGCCGTTGACGTAGAGCACGAGCAGGATCAGCGACAGCAGCGCCGCGCCCGCATTGAGGACATGGCCGCCCGGCAGCTTCTTCGCCTTGCCGTCCACCTTGCCAGCCAGCTTGCCGAAGGCGACGACAGAGCCGGTGAACGTGACCGCGCCGATGAAGACGCCGAGGAACACCTCGACCTTCAAGATCGTGAGCTCGACCGGCTCCTTGTGGGCAAGGAGCGCGGCAAAGCCCGTCAGCGCGGAGCGGCCGGCTTCATCGAGGCTTGCGACATGGGCCGCCTCGATATGGGCGTTGAAGCCGATGAAGACGGCGGCAAGGCCGACGAACGAATGCAGCGCGGCGACGAGCTGCGGCATCTCCGTCATCTGCACGCGCGAGGCGACGTAAGCCCCGAGCACCGCGCCGCCCGATATCATCAGCACGATGATGAACCAGTTGCCGACATCGGGCCCGAAGACCGTGGCGATGACGGCGAGCGCCATGCCCACGATGCCGTACCAGACGGCGCGCTTGGCGCTTTCCTGGCCGGAGAGACCGCCGAGGGAGAGGATGAAGAGGATGGCTGCCGCGATATAGGCGGCCGAAACGATACCGATCGTCATATTGATGACCCCTACCCGATCAGGATTTCTGGAACATGGCGAGCATGCGCCGGGTGACGAGGAAGCCGCCGACGATGTTGACCGTGGCGATCAGCACCGAGAGCGCCGCAAGCGTCACCACCAGCCAGTTGCCGGAGCCGATCTGCAGGAGCGCGCCGAGGATGACGATGCCCGAGACCGCATTGGTGACGGCCATCAGCGGCGTGTGCAGCGAATGCGAGACGTTCCAGATCACCTGGAAGCCGACGAAGCAGGCGAGCACGAAGACGATGAAGTGGCTCATGAACGCGGCGGGCGCGAAGGCCCCGACGATCAGCAGCAGCGCCGTACCGACGGCCAGCAGCGCAAGCTGGTTCTTGGTCTCGGCCTTGAAGGCGGCGGCCTCGGCCGCGCGCTTTTCCTCCGGCGTCGGTTCCTTGACCTTCTCCTTGGGCTTCTGCGCGGCGATCGCCGCGATCTTCGGCGGCGGCGGCGGGAAGGTGATCGCCTCCTCGAAGGTGACCGTCGCGCCGCGGATGACGTCGTCCTCCATATTGTGCCCGATCCTGCCGTCCTTGCCGGGCGTCAGGTCGGTCAGCATGTGGCGGATATTGGTGGCGTAGAGCGCCGAAGACTGCGCAGCCATGCGGCTCGGGAAGTCCGTATAGCCGATGACGGTGACGCCGTTCGGCGAGACGATCTTCTGGTCGGCGACGGTGAGGTCGCAGTTGCCGCCGCGCTCGGCGGCGAGGTCGATGACGACGGAGCCCGGCTTCATCGCCGCGACCATGTCGGCAAGCCACAGTTTCGGCGCATTGCGGCCGGGGATCAGCGCCGTGGTGATGACGATGTCCATCTGCGGGGCAAGCTCGCGGAACTTGGCAAGCTGCTTCTCGCGGAATTCCGGCGAGGACGGAGCGGCATAGCCGCCGGTCGCCGCGCCATCCTGCACGCCGCCGCCCTGACCTTCGGCAAAATCGAGATAGACGAACTCGGCGCCCATCGACTCGATCTGCTCGGCGACTTCCGGGCGCACGTCGAAGGCATAGGTCTGCGCGCCGAGCGAGGTGGCGACGCCGATGGCGGCAAGGCCGGCCACACCCGCGCCGATGACCAGCACCCTGGCCGGCGGCACCTTGCCGGCGGCGGTGATCTGGCCGGTGAAGAAGCGGC
>Ga0066256_1003113_pt1 | contig 15384 bp, 12 predicted proteins | sample ThiBio_1000_biof_FD_87107 | JGI IMG/M metagenome (GOLD analysis project Ga0066256, IMG submission 87107) | Wastewater bioreactor microbial communities from Cape Town, South Africa - Thiocy_expt_1000_biof (version 2) | ecosystem: Engineered > Bioreactor > Thiocyanate-remediating >...
TTGGTCAGCGCCACCGCGATCTTGGACTGATCGAACGGCACCGTGCCGCCGTTGCGCTTGATGATGGAATAGCCCGGCTCGCTCTGCGGCCGGCGGTCTGGCGATGCGACGACAACCGGCGCGCCGGTGTCGGAGTGGACGATCTGTTGTGCTGCGGACATGTGCCCCTGAAGACCCCGTGAGTGGCAGCGGGGCGATCGAGGGACGCGAAACGACGCAGGGCCGCGATTGGGCAAAGCGTCTTCGCGACCAGCCGGTGCACCCCGCCCGTGGACGTACGAATCTGTCGTGGCTGGTATCTGGCTTGCCTGCCGGAGCAGGCTCTCACAGTTGCGGGGGCAGCGCCGGACCTGAGCCTGAGCTCTCACCGGACTTCCCAATTAACACCCGTCCTTGCGACCCGGGCGACCTCGACACACCACATCTTGTGTGTGAAGGGGCGAGTCGGGTCAATGGTGCGTACGACAGAATTTTGACGCGATCTGCGGCGGGCTGTGAATCGCGGGGATATAAAGATATCTTTATATCCCGATTGACTCGGTCGGACGGCTGGGGCATCGTCCGCCTGTCCGTGGTCTCCGCAAGGGGATAACAGGGAATTCGGTGCGGGCGCTTGCCCCAGTCCGGAGCTGCCCCCGCAACTGTAGGCGGAGACGATCGTCCAAAGGCCACTGGCGCGTTGCCGGGAAGGCGGACGACCGGATCGATCCGCGAGCCAGGAGACCTACCATGGAAGTGATGTTCCACGTCAGGTCGATCGGGCGGATCGGCGAGAGGACCCGACCATGACGAGCCATCGTCACACCTTCCGAATGCGTCGCTGACCGGCCGCCGCCGGTCGCTCTCCACACGTCACCCCCCATTTGCTCCGCGCCAACCGGCAGCGGACGCTCCCACGCATTCCGGATATCCATCATGACCCGTTCCGCCAATCTCGGCTTCCCCCGCATCGGCCACCACCGCGAGCTCAAGAAGGCGCTCGAAGGCTACTGGAAGGGCGAGCTCGACGTCGCCGCCCTGCACGCCGTCGGCAAAGACCTCCGCGCCCGCCACTGGCAGCTGCAGCGCGACGCCGGCATCGACGTCATCCCCTCCAACGATTTCAGCTTCTACGACCACATGCTGGACATGACCGCGACGCTCGGCGCGGTGCCGGCGCGCTTTGCCGGGATCGAGGAGCCGACCGAACGCTACTTCGCCATGGCCCGCGGCACGGCCGCCGCCCCGGCGATGGAAATGACCAAGTGGTTCGATACCAACTACCACTACATCGTGCCCGAGCTGGGCGCCGGTCAGAGCTTTTCGCTCGCCTCCCGCAAGCCGGTCGAGGCGTTCCTCGAGGCGCGCGCGCTCGGCATCCGTACCCGTCCGGTAATCGTCGGTCCGCTCACCTGGCTGACGCTCGCCAAGGCGCGCGACGAGGGTTTCGACCGCTTCTCGCTGCTCGGCGCGCTGCTCCCGATCTATGCCGAACTGCTGGCGACCCTGCGGGCCGTCGGTGCCGACTGGGTGCAGATCGACGAGCCGGTGCTGGCACTCGATCTCGACGACGCGAGGCGCGCGCAGTTCCGCCACGCCTATGAGGTGCTCTCGCCGGTTGCTCCAAAGATCATGCTGGCCACCTATTTCGGCGCGCTGCTCGACAATACCGAGCTGGCGGCGAGCCTCCCCGTCGCGGGGCTCCATCTCGATCTGGTCCGCGCGCCCGAGCAACTGGCCCCGGTGCTGAAGGCCCTGCCGGCGGACACGCACCTGTCGGTGGGCGTGATCGACGGCCGCAACATCTGGCGGGCCGATCTCGACCGTCAGTTCGCGCTTGTGTCGCAGGCCTGGGACAGCATCGGACCCGACCGGTTGGAGATCGCGCCCTCCTGTTCGCTGCTGCATACCCCGGTCGACCTCGACGGCGAAACCGGGCTCGATGCCGAGCTGAAATCCTGGCTCGCCTTCTCGCGCCAGAAGCTCGGCGAGGTCGCGGCCCTGGCGCTGGCCATGCAGAAGGGCCGCTCGGCGGCCCGCGAGGCGTTCGACGCAAGCGCCGCCGCCGTGCAGTCGCACCGGCAGTCGCCACGCATCCACAAGGCTGCGATCAAGGACCGGGCCGCCGCGGTGCTTTCGCTGTCGCGTCCGGCCCCGTTCGCATCGCGTCGCGACGCACAACGACGCCGTTTCGGCCTGCCGGCCTATCCCACCACCACCATCGGCTCGTTCCCGCAGACCGCGGCGGTGCGTGCGGCGCGCGCCGACTTCCGGCACGGCCGCATCGATGCGGCTGCCTATGATCGCTTCCTCGAGGCCGAGACCGAAAAGGCCGTGCGCATCCAGGAGCGGATCGGGCTCGACGTGCTGGTGCATGGCGAGTTCGAGCGCAACGACATGGTCGAATATTTCGGCGAGCAGCTCGATGGCTTCGCCTTCACGCGCAACGGCTGGGTGCAGTCCTATGGCTCGCGCTGCGTCAAGCCGCCGCTGATCTATGGCGATGTCGCGCGGCCCGCCCCGATGACGGTGCGCTGGTCAGCCTACGCCGCCTCGCTCACCGACCGGCCGATGAAGGGCATGCTCACCGGCCCGGTCACCATCCTGCAATGGAGCTTCGTGCGGGTCGACCAGCCGCGCGCCGAGACCTGCCGGCAGATCGCGCTCGCCATTCGCGACGAGGTGCTCGATCTGGAGCAGGCCGGCATCGGCATCATCCAGATCGACGAGCCGGCCCTCCGCGAGGGCCTGCCGCTGCGCCGCCGCGACTGGGACGCCTACCTGCGCTGGGCCGTCGACTGCTTCCGCGCCACCGCCTCGGGCGTTGCCGACGAGACCCAGGTCCACACCCACATGTGCTACGCCGAGTTCAACGACATCATGCCCGCCATCGCCGAGATGGATGCCGACGTGATCTCGATCGAGACCTCGCGCTCGGACATGGAGCTGCTCGAGGCCTTCAGCGACTTCCACTATCCGAACGAGATCGGGCCGGGGGTCTGGGACATCCACTCGCCACGCGTGCCCGACCAGGCCGACATGGAGGCGCTGATGCGCAAGGCCGCCGAGGGCATTCCTGCCGACCAGCTCTGGATCAACCCCGATTGCGGCCTCAAGACGCGAGGCTGGCCGGAGGTCGAGGCGTCGCTCGCCAACCTCGTCGAAACGGCGAGGCGCCTGCGCGCCTGACCCTGCCGGGGCGACGTCGTCCGCCGATGAACAAGAGTTGAGCCGTTCGCGGAGCCGCTGAAATTCCGCTAGGGTGCGCCGATCGTAACGACAGGCATCGACGCACATGAAAAAGATCGGCTTTCTCTCCTTCGGGCACTGGAATCCGTCGCCCCGCTCCGGCACCCGTTCGGGCGCCGATGCCCTGCTGCAATCCATCGATTTGGCCGTTGCGGCGGAAGAACTGGGCGCCGACGGCGCCTATTTCCGGGTGCACCACTTCGCCCGGCAGCTGGGCTCGCCCTTCCCGCTGCTGGCGGCGGTCGGCGCACGCACCAGCCGCATCGAGATCGGCACTGCCGTCATCGACATGCGCTACGAGAACCCGCTCTACATGATCGAGGATGCCGGTGCCGCCGATCTCATTTCGGGCGGTCGCCTGCAGCTGGGGATCAGCCGCGGGTCGCCCGAGCAGGTGATCGATGGCTGGCGCTATTTCGGCTACGTGCCGCGCGACGGCGAGACCGATGCCGACATGGCGCGCAACAACGCCGAGATCCTGCTCGAACTGCTGAAGGGCCACGGTTTCGCCCAGCCCAACCCGCGCCCCATGTTCCCCAACCCGCCCGGCAAGCTGCGGCTGGAGCCTTTCTCCGAGGGCCTGCGCGAGCGCATCTGGTGGGGGGCGGCCAGCACGGCGACGGTGCAGTGGACCGCCAAGATGGGCATGAACCTGCAGAGCTCGACCCTCGTCTTCGACGAAACGGGAAAGCCGTTTCACGTGCAGCAGGCCGAGCAGATCCGCGCCTACCGGGCGGCCTGGACCGAGGCGGGCCATACGCGCACGCCGCGGGTATCGGTGAGCCGCTCGATTTTCCCGCTGATCAACGACACCGACCGCAGCTATTTCGGCGGCGACACCAGCGAGGACCATTTCGGCTACATCGAGCCCGAAAAGCGGGCCGCGTTCGGCCGCAGCTATGCCGACGAGCCCGACCGGCTGATCGAGCAATTGCGGGCCGACGAGGGGATTGCCGAGGCCGATACGCTGCTGCTGACCATCCCCAACCAGCTCGGCGTCGAGTACAATGCGCACGTCATCGACTCGGTCCTGCGGCACGTGGCGCCGGCTCTCGGCTGGCGCTGAGGGGCGCTGCTGCTGTGCCCGGGGCGCAACACCCCGGCACGCCGGCGCTTAAGGTCACATAAACCGGCCACAATTAGCTTCGATGAGCAAAGGGAACCGCGCGGTTTTGGACTGGGCAAGATAGTCCGTTCCGTGTGACGGTTGAGTCGCGCCATCGGCGCGCCGTCCGGTCCCCCAGGTGGAGCCGGACGGACGTGGCCAGACGCAGCAAGAACGCCGGGGCTCTGTTTATGGATTTTCAGATTTCGCCCGACGATCGCGTCGGCGCGCCCGTCAAGCGGACGCGCAGCGCCAAGTCGGCGAAACCGGCGGCCAAACCGCGCCGCGGCGAGCGTGTCGAGCCCGGCTTCGGCGCCTACGATTCCGTCTACGTCGATGAGCCCGCGCCGCGCGTGCAGAAGGGCAAGGCGAAGAAGGTCCGCGGCCGGCGCGAGAAAAAGCCCCTGACCTTCGGCCGCGTCATCGGCAAGCTGTTCTACTGGCTGTTCGTGCTCGGCATCTGGGCGGGCATCGCCGTCGCCGGCATCGTCGTCTACTTCGCGACACAGCTGCCGGCCTCCAATACCTGGGCCGTGCCGGACCGGCCCGCCAATATCCGCATCCTCGCGGCCAATGGCCAGCTGATGAGCAATCGCGGCAAGACCGGCGGCGAAGCCGTGTCGCTGCGCGAGCTGCCGCACTATGTGCCGGCGGCCTTCATCGCCATCGAGGACCGGCGCTTCCGCGAGCATTTCGGCATCGACGTGCTCGGCCTGGCTTCGGTGGCGCTGGAGAGCGCGCGGGCCGGCGAGGTCACCCGCGGCGCCTCGACGCTGACCCAGCAGTTGGCCAAGAACCTGTTCCTGACCCCCGACCAGACCCTGCAGCGCAAGGTGCAGGAAGCCCTGCTCGCCATCTGGCTCGAGCAGAACTACACCAAGGACGAGATCCTCGAGCTCTACCTCAACCGCGTGTTCTTCGGGCACAATTCGACCGGCATCGAGGCGGCATCGCAGACCTATTTCGGCAAATCGGCGCGCAATCTGTCGCTCGGCGAAGCAGCGATCCTCGCGGGCTCGGTGCAGGCCCCCTCGCGGCTCAACCCGCGCGGCAATGCCGACTCGGTGCGGGCCCGCCAGCAGCTGGTGCTGTCGGCCATGGCGCGCGAGGGCTACATCTCCGATGCCGAGGCGAAGGCCGCGCAGATCGATCCCAACCAGACCGTGCGCACCAAGGTGACGGGCGGCGAATCCTATGTCGCCGACTGGGTCGAATCGCTGATGCAGGCCTATATCGGAGACGTGGCCGAGGACGTGGCGGTCTATACCACGGTCGACTGGGACCTGCAGAAGCAGGCCGAATTCGTCATCAAGGAAGCCGTCGCCAACGAGGGTGCGTCGAAGGGCTTCAGCCAGGGCGCGCTCGTCGCCATGGATGTCGACGGCACGGTCCGCGCGCTGGTGGGTGGCGTCGACTACGCCAAGAGCCAGTTCAACCGCGCCGTCACCGGTCGCCGCCAGCCGGGCTCGGCCTTCAAGCCCTTCGTCTATCTCGCCGCCATGGAAAAGGGCTATACGCCCGAGACCGTCGCCGACGACGCCCCCTTCACCTTCGATGGCTGGAGTCCCGGCAATGCCTCCGGCCAGTATCGTGGCCCGGTGACCCTGCGCGAGGGGTTGGCCTATTCGCTCAACACCATATCGGGCCGGCTCGCCATCGATGTCGGCCCCGACAAGGTGGTCGAGGCGGCGATGCGGCTGGGCATCTCGACGCCCATGCTGGCGGTGCCGTCCATTGCGCTGGGTACATCCGAAGTGTCGCTGCTCGAGCTGACGGGGGCCTACGCGCCGTTCGCCAATGGCGGCATCGGCGTCATCCCCAACGTCATCACCCGCATCGAGACGGCCGACGGCAGGATTCTCTACGAGTCCATTCCGGCGAGCCCCGGCCAGGTCATTGCGCCCGAGATCGTCGCCGAGATGAACGACATGCTGACGGCGGCGGTCGAAATCGGCACCGGCAAGCGGGCCCAACTCAACGGCTGGCCCATGGCGGGCAAGACCGGCACCAGCCAGAAGGCCCGTGACGCGCTGTTCGTGGGCTACACCTCGCGCATGGTCACCGGTGTCTGGCTCGGCAATGACGACGACACCGGCACCTCGCTGGCCGGCGGCAACGTCCCGGTGCAGATCTGGTCCGAATTTATGGCCAAGGCGCACGAGGGCATTCCGGTCACCGAGCTGCCGGGTGCCTTCACCCGCGCCGACGGGTTCGACCAGAACCTGCAGCCGCTGGAACAGCCCGACTACAGCGAGCCGCAGCGCCAGCGCACACTGGTGGATCTGCTGGGCGATATCTTCGGCTGACGCTCCGGCGGCCCCGGCCGCCGGCGGCAGGTTCAGCCGTCGATGCCATAGACCATGAGCTGCCGGCCGTGCGCCCGCAGCCAGGCGCGGCCGGCTTCCATCGTGGGCAATGTGCGCTCCACCGTTGCCCAGAACCGGTCCGAGTGGTTCATCTCGACAAGATGCGCGACTTCGTGCGCGGCGACGTAGTCCAGCACGTGCGGCGGTGCCAGCACCAGCCGCCAGTTGAAGTTCAGCCGCCCGGTGCTCGAGCAGGAGCCCCAGCGCGTCGCCTGCGACCGCATGGCGATGGATTTGACCTCAACGCCCAGCCGCCGCGCATGGATGGCGACGCTGCGCCTGAGGTCGGCCTGGGCCTCGGCCTTCAGCCAGTCGGTCAGCCGCCGCGCCCGGTGCTCGGGATCGCCTGGCACTGCGAGGCAGAGCTGCCCATCGGCCTCGTAGGCCTCCACCCGGCCGCGCACCGAGCCGGTGGCGACGATCCGGTGCTCGACGCCGCGCAGCGGCACCGTCGCGCCATCGCGGAAGACGACCGGGTCGGGGGCCCGCCTGAGCCGGGCGGCGAGCCAGTTGCCCTGCCGGTTGAGGAAGGATTCGGCCTCCCGCCAGTTGCCGTGCCCCGGCACGGTGAGCAGCGGGCCGCCGGCATGCGGCAGCGACAGCCGGTAGTTCTTCGAGCGTTGGCTCACGCGCACGGCCACGACGACAGGCTTGCCGTCGATCACCAGCTGGGTGGCGGTGGGCCACTTCTTGCGGAACAGCGCGATCATTTCGGAAACCTAGAGAAGGGACGGTGCTTCGCCAAGCGCCGGAATGGAAAAGGCGCCTCCCGTGGGAGACGCCCGCTGGCATCAGAGGATCGAGGTCGGCGTCAGGCGCCGTTGCCGCCATCCCCGTAGGACGGCCGGTTGCCGTTCCGGTCCCGCATGAAGCGGTCGAACTCCTCGCGATCCCGGGCCATGCGCAGGTTGCGCATGTGCTCGTGGAAGGCGTTGACTTCCTCGTCGAGGCGCTTGCGCTCCTCTTCGAGCCGGCGGAGCTGTTCGGCCCGGTACTCGTCGAAGGCGGCATTGCCGCTCGACTGGCGCCAGTTGCCGTTGCCGCGGAAGTGATGGCCGCGCGGGCCGCAATTCTCCGAGGACCAGGCCTTGGCCCGGTTCACGAAGCCCTGTGCCTTCTCGGCCGAGCCGCCAAAGGACTCGCCCCACAGGATGTAGGCCAGCATGGCAAGGCCAAGCGGCCACCAGATGATGAAGCCCAGGACCATCAGCGCGATGGTCAGGGGACCCCATTGAGGTTTGATGATCGCAGTATTCATCGTTTCAGTTCTCCCAGTCACGAACGGTTCGAATGTGGTCCGTCCGGTGCGTCAATCAACGCGGCCATGTGCCGTTTTTCGCCCTTGAAATGCCGTGCTACGGTTCCCAAGGAGCGCCTGTGGCGCGGGTGAACAACAGGACCTTTCGATGACTTTGGCCGGCGAGATGCAGGGTTTTCTCCCCGGATCGTGGCGTCCGCTGCGCCTCGGCACCCTCGTGGGGCTGCGCTGGCTGGCGGTGGGCGGGCAGACGATCGGCGTCCTGTTCGTCGATATCGGCCTCGGCTACCCGCTACCGCTCGGCGAATGCCTGGCGCTCGTGGCGCTGTCGGTGCTGCTCAATCTGTGGCTGATCTTCCGCTACGGTGCCGCCAACCGGCCCTCCCCGCGCATCGCCACGGCCCTGCTCGCCTATGACTGCCTGCAACTGGGCGGCCTGCTAGCGCTGACCGGCGGTCTCGAAAACCCGTTCTCGCTGCTGCTGCTGGCGCCGGTGTCGGTCTCCGCCACCACGCTGCCGCAGCGCTCGACCTTCATCCTGGCCGGCCTCGCCATCGTCATCGCCTCCTTCCTCTCCGTCCTCCACATGCCGCTGCCCTGGGATCCGCAGCGGCGGATCGTGTTCGACCGGGTCTATGTCATCGGCATCTGGGTGAGCCTGATCTGCGGTGTCGTCTTCATCGCCGCCTACACCAACCGGGTGGCGCACGAAGCGCGCCAGCTGGCCGATGCCCTGGCGGTGACTGAGCTGGCCCTCAGCAGGCGCGAGCAGCTGTCCGCGCTCGATGGGCTCGCCGCCGCCGCCGCGCATGAACTGGGCACGCCGCTCTCCACCATCGCGCTCGCCGCCAAGGAAATGCTGACCGATGTGCCGCCGGGGCCACTTCGTGAGGATGTCGAGCTCATCATCAGCCAGTCGGCCCGCTGCCGCACGATCCTCGCCAAGCTGCGCAACCTCGGGGCCGATGACGGCGACCCCTTCGCCGAAGTGTCGATCGGCGACCTGATCGCCGAGGTGGCAAATCCGCATGCCGGCGCCGGCAAGGCCATCGCCATCACGCGCGAGGATGGTGGCGGCCCCGAACCGGTCTTCACCCGCAATGACGGCCTGCTCTACGGCCTCGGCAACCTGATCGAGAACGCCACCCACTTCGCCCGCAGCACGGTGCGCGTCCATGCTGCCTGGGACCGCCACACCATCGTCGTCACCATCGCCGACGACGGTCCGGGCTTTCCGCCCGAACTGCTGACCCGCCTGGGCGAACCCTATCTCACCACCCGCGCCCGCAATCTCGAGGCAGGGGCCGAGGGTGGCGGCGGGGGCCTGGGGCTCGGCATCTTCATCGCCAAGACGCTGCTCGAGCGCACCGGGGCGCGGCTCGCTTTCGAAAACGAGGCGGACAATGGAAGGGCCCGGGTCCGCATCACCTGGCCGCGACGCGAAATCGATCGCTGATCGCGGCCAACCGCCGCTGCTCCGGCTGCTTGCCGGTGCAAACCGCTTCGACTAGGGTGGATGTACACCCCGGCCCCCGCCGGGGTCAGCTTTTTTGCGGGTCCTCCCATGAAGTTCGGCCTCGATTTGCCGCCCCAGTTCCGGGTCTACGGCGGGTTCTTCATTTACTCGTTCTGCATGGGGAGCCTGCCTCCGCGCCTGCCCGACATCCAGGCGGCGATGGGCATCGAGGAGGGCGCGCTGGGGTTCGGGCTGATCGGCGCCGCCGTGGGCACGCTGATCTCGCTGAGCTTTGCCGGCCCGATCCTGGAGCGGGTCGGCTACCGTCGCTCCATCCTGCTGCTCATTCCCCTGCTGTCGCTGGCCTATGCCATCGCCAGCTTTGCCACCGGGCCGCTCGCCTTCTTCCTGCTGCTGCTGCCGGTGGGGCTGCTCATCGGCGGCATCGAGATCATCCTCAATCTCGAGGCCGACAGGACCGAGCACATGATCGGCCGACGCATCATGAACCGGTCGCATGCCTTCTGGAGCTTCGGCTTCTTTTCGGCGGGCATCGTCAGCGCGCTGATCTCGCAGACCCGCCTCGATGTGCACTGGCATCTGCTGCTCATGGTGCCGGTCGTCGTGGTCGTCACCGCGCTGCTGCTGGGCCGCTACGATCCGGCGCCGCATCGCACCGGCGCCTCCGCCGAGACGACGCAGCGCCTCGCCGTGCCGACACTGGCCATCATGGTGCTCGTCGCCGTGACCCTGTCGGCCATGATCATGGAGGGCGCGGGCATCGACTGGTCGGCCATCTACATGACGCAGATCTTTTCGGTGTCGCCATTCCTTGCCGGCTTCGCCGTCGCGCTCGGAGCCGGCACGCAGGCCCTGACTCGCTTCTTTGCCGATGCGTTCGTCGAGCGCTATTCACCCGTCGCGGTGTCGCGCGTGCTGCTGGTGGTGCTGGGCATCGGCACCCTGCTGGTGTTCTTTGCGACCGCCGACTGGATGGCGCTGATCGGCTTCGGCCTGATGGGTGTCGGCAGCAGCGTGATCTTCCCGCTCGCCATGTCCGCCGCGGCGCAGCGCACCGACCGGCCCGCCGCCACCAATGTGGCCGCGCTGGCGCAGTTCTCGTTCGTCGCTTTCCTGCTTGGACCGCCGCTGCTGGGCTACGTCGCCGAGCATTTCGGCATTCGCTGGTCCTTCGGTATCGGGCTGCCGCTGATTGTCCTCAGTCTCGTTTTTGCCGGCGCGCTGGGCCGCAAGCCGATCCCGAACCGGGTGGATTGATCCATGAAGCTGCATCACCGCATCTATGGCGTGTTCTTCATCTTCTCGATGACCATGGGAACGCTGCTGTCGCGCCTGCCCGACCTGCAATTGCGGCTGGGGCTGACGGAGGGCGGGCTGGGCCTGCTCCTCCTCATCATGTCGCTGGGCGCGCTCAGCGGGCTCACCTTCTCGAGCCCGCTCATCGCCCGCTTCGGGGCCCGCCCGACATCGTTCGTCACCGGGTTCGCAGCGTCCGTCATGTACGCGGCCCTCCCGTGGGTGGATTCGCCGGTGCTGGTGGCGCCGCTGTTCTTCATCGCCGGCGTCTTCGCCGGGGCGCTGGAGATCAACGTCAACCTCGAAACCGACCGGCATGAGGCCAAGCTCGGCTTCCGCATCATGAGCCGGGCGCACGGCATGTGGAGCCTCGGCTTCTTCGTGACCATGTTCATCGCCTCGGGCGTCCGCCAGGCCGGGATCTCGGTCGAGGCGCATACCTTTGCCGCGCTGGTGATCGCGGTGCTCGCGGGCTGGTTCATCTTCCGCGGCATCGAGAATGCGCCGGCCCGCCCCGAGACCCATGAGGGCAAGCCGCCGCTCATCGCCTTCCCCACCTGGGGCATGGCCGCGCTCTGCCTCATCGGCGCCGCGCCGCTTCTCGTCGAGGGCGCCGGCATCGACTGGTCGGCCATCTACATGCGCGACGTGTTCGCCGTCGAGCCGTTCGTCGCCACCTCGGCGGTCACCATCTTCTCGTTCTTCATGGCCGTGATGCGCCTCTCCACCGACCCGATCGTCGACCGCTTCGGGCCGCGCGCCGTGGCCACCGCCATGCTGCTGCTGGCCGTGGTGGGGCTCGTGGCCGTGGCGATTGCCCCGCATCCCCTGCTGGCGCTGGTCGGCTTCGGGCTGATGGGGATCGGCTGCAGCTCGGTCTACCCGCTCGCGGTCTCCGCCGCCGCGCAGCGCACCGACCGGCCGGCCTCGATCAACGTCGCGGCGCTGGGCCAGCTGACTTTCGTGGTGTTCTTCATCGGGCCGCCGCTGCTCGGCTTCGTCGCGCAGAGCATCGGCATCCGCAATTCGTATCTCGTCGTGGTGCCGCTGGTGATCGCCGCCCTGCTCGTGGTCAAGGCGCTGTCGCCCAACCGCGCCGTGGTTAGCGAGCCGATGCCGCTGACCCCGCACGGGTGAGGCCTTGGCCGAGTTGCCGCAGATCGTCGATCTGAGGCAGTCGCCTACGGCGCTGCGGGTGCAGCGCGGGGTCATGCGGCTGCTGCGGGCCGCGCACGACTTCTGCTGTTTTGCCGAAGTGCCGCTGGCCAATGGCCGGCGCGCCGACGTGCTCGGCCTCGGGCCGAAGGGCGAGATCTGGATCGTCGAGATCAAATCGTCGCTGCTCGATTTCCAGGTCGACCAGAAATGGCCCAACTACAAGGATTTCTGCGACCGCTTCTTCTTTGCCAAGCCGCCCGAGCTCGATCCGGATATCTTTCCCGCAGCCGAGGGTCTGATCGTCGCCGACGCGCATGATGCGGCGATCCTGCGGATGGCACCGGAGCAGCTGCTGCCGTCCGCCCGCCGCAAGGCGCTGACGCTGAAGCTGGCGCGGCTCGGCGCCGACCGGGTCCATACCCTGATGGACCCGACCAGCCTGCTGTCGTAGCGGACGCGCTACTCGCCCATTTCGCCGTGCAGCACCACGTTGCCGGGCTGGGTGATCACCGGCGGCACTTTCAGCGCATCGCCCCCCAGCTCCGCCTTCAGCGCATTGATCAGCGCCAGCCGGCCGGCATCGTCGGGCGCCGATTGCAGCCGGTTCGACAGTTCGATCACCAGCTGGGCATAGGCATTGTGCCAGTCGCTGGTCACCTGCCCCAGGTCGACGCGGCGGTTCGGCGGCTTCACCACACCGGCGACGCCCTCTGTCCGCAGCTCGAACTGGTCGTCGAGCAGCGGCAGGATCACCTGATCGCCGCCCAGCTCATGCGTCTTGATCACGGCCTGCCGCAGCGCCTCGCGCTCCTCGTCCTCGCCATGGGTGAGGAACAGCGCGCCATGCGCCGGCAGCCGGCCCTTGATCCACGCCATCAGCTCGGTGTGGTCGGCGTGGGCCGAGTAGGAATCGAGCGAGCGGATGCGGGCGCGCACCGGCGTCAGCTCGGCATGGATGCGCACTTCCTTGGCGCCGGACTTGATGGTCTGGCCCAGCGTGGCGCGTGGCGATGCCAGGAGGAGATACTGCCCCGTCCCTTGCGGCCAGAAGGACGCAAGAACGAAACCGCACAGGCCGATGGCAAGCAGAATCAGCGCCGGAATCAGATCCCGAACCGAATCTTGCTTTGTGGTAGCGATAACCAACTGTTTTGCCGGACGAAAAATGATCCGGTCATTCACAACATCTTTTGCCATGACCTGCTCCATTGGCAAATCATGGCATGGTTACGATTTCAGATAGGTTAAGTTGACTGAGTTTATTGATCAATCGGATCAAGTTGATGATTTGGGCAAGGTCTTAATTTAACTTGATTTTATCCAAACTCTTCTTGCTATACGATATAGCAATCGGAAAAATATGCCGAATATTCCAATGGTTTAGGCTGATCGGAAGAGGTTTTACGCTTTAAAGGCGCCATGATCGACCTCGTGGAGCAAGCGTCAGCCCGGTGCATAGGCCTTCAGAAACCAGCGAGCATAGCGGCGGGCGCTCAGCTTGCAGTCTTCGGCAGTGGGTTCGCCAAAGCCCCAGATCATGCGCAGATGTTGCCCGACGCACAGGCTGGTCAGGGTTTCGGCCATGATGGCGGGATCTTCCGCGATCAATTTGCCGCTGGCGATCTGGCGGGAGAAGAAGGCGCGGAGATAGCCTTGCGGATGGCTGGCGGCCTTCTCGTAGAAGATCTTGCCGACTTCAGGGAAACGGCCGCTTTCGGCAACGACGAGGCGCCATGTCGCCTGCCCGTCCGGTGAGGTGATCTTCGTGAGGAAGGCCTCGCAATAATCAATCAATGTGGTTTCGAGATCATGATCGATCGAGAGAACCTGCTCGAGCTGCGCGCGGAACGTGCCGCTGACCTCTTCGACCACGGCTGCGAATAATTCCTCTTTCGAGCGGAAATAGCTCCACAAGGTCGCCTTCGATCCGCCGATCGTCTTGATCAGCGCGGTCATCGACGTCCCGGCATAGCCTTGCTCAAGGAAGGAGGTGCGGGCGGCCTCGATAATGGCCTGTCGGCGATCCTGTTTCCGGCTCTCTCGGCGCGAGATGGGCACTTCGTTTTCGATACTCTCCATAGCTGTACTATACGGTACAGTTTTCTGTTGACAACCCCAAGGCGTGAGCGCATTTGAGAAACTGTACCACGCAGTACGGTTTTCAAAATATGATACATGCTCCTTCTGTCCTGAAACATTCGGCCAGCGTGCTGGCTTTGCTGGGCTTGTCCGCCTGCGCTTCCGTGCCGAAACTCGGCCCAGCCGCGTCGATCAAGCCGGTTGATCACTATGCCGCACAGCAAAGCCTCGCTGGTGCGACTCCGGCGGCCTGGCCCGGTGATGGCTGGTGGCACGCTTATGGCGATCCGCAGCTTGATGGCCTGATTGCCGAAGCGCTCAAGGGATCGCCTGATATCGCCACGGCCGTCGCGCGCGTGCGCCGTGCGGAAGGCATGCTGCAGCAATCGGGTGCTGCGCGCCTGCCGACGCTGGATGCCTCTGGAAACGGCGGCTTTGCCAAGCAGAGCTATAATAATGGCATCCCGCCAGCCTTCGTGCCCAAGGGTTGGAACGATACCGGCAATATCCATGGCACGCTGGGCTTCGATCTCGACCTGTGGGGCCGCAATCGCGCGGCCTATGCAGCGGCGAAGTCCGATCTTGAAGCGGCGAGGCTCGATCAGGCACAGGCCGCCCTGCTGCTCTCGACCGGCATAGCGGATGCCTATGCCGATCTTTCCCGTCTGTTCGCGGCGCGATCGGTGCAGGAAGCGGCGCTGGACGTGCGCCAGAAGACGGCAGCGCTGGTCAGCGATCGCGTCACTAGCGGTCTCGATATGCAGGCGGAGCTCAAGCAGGCCAATGCTGCCGTGCCAGCGGCGCGCAGCGATCTGGCCGCGACAGACGAGCAGATTGCGCTGACCCGCAATCGTCTGGCAGCGTTGCTTGGCGCCGGGCCGGATCGTGGCCTGGCGATTACTGCACCGACCGTTTCGATCATCGCGCGTGGCATTCCGGAGAGTGTCACGACCGATCTGGTCGGTCGCCGACCCGATATCGCCGCGGCGCGGGCGCGGGTGGAAGCCGAGGCGAGCCGCATCAAGGTGGCGCGCGCCGATTTCTATCCGGCGCTCAGCCTGAGCGGCATCTTCGGCTATCAGTCGCTGGGGCTTGATAATCTGTTCAAGAGCGGCTCGACCTACGGCAATGCCGGTGGGGCGATCAGCCTGCCGATCTTCCGAGGTGGAGAATTGCAGGGGCGTTATCGCGGGGCACGCGCCTCCTTCGACGAGGCCGTTGCAAGCTATGATCGCACGGTGACCGATGCCTATCGGGCCGTGGCCGACGCAGTCGTCAGTCAGCGGGCACTGGCCACGCAACTGGCGGAATCGCAGAAGTCACTCACCGATTTCCAGGCGGCCTATTCGATTGCGACCATGCGCTACCAGGGCGGCCTCTCGACCTTCCTCGATGTGCTGACGGCGCAGGATCGGGC
>Ga0066256_1003422_pt1 | contig 15383 bp, 17 predicted proteins | sample ThiBio_1000_biof_FD_87107 | JGI IMG/M metagenome (GOLD analysis project Ga0066256, IMG submission 87107) | Wastewater bioreactor microbial communities from Cape Town, South Africa - Thiocy_expt_1000_biof (version 2) | ecosystem: Engineered > Bioreactor > Thiocyanate-remediating >...
GCCAGGCTGATCGCCGAGAGCGGGAAGCGCTCGCTCGCGATCGCGATCACCGTGTTGCCGGTGACCAGCGCCGGCGCGATGACCGACACCAGCCCGAGCAGCGCGGAGTCCTGCGGGGCGACGATCGCGACCACGCCGGTGGGCTCGGGCACCGAGATGTTGAAGTACGGACCCGCGACCGGGTTGGCGTTGCCGCCCACCTGCGCATACTTGTCGCACCAGCCGGCGTACCAGACCCACAGGTCCACAGCGGCATCCACCTGGGCACCCGCCGCAGCCGCGGAGATCCCCTCCTGGTTCACGATCTCGTCGACGAACTGGGCTCGGCGACCCTCCAGGATCTCGGCGACCCGGTACATCACCTGCCCGCGGTTGTAAGCGGTGGCACCCGACCAGCCCTTCACCGCGCCGCGCGCGGCGACCACGGCATCCCTGGCGTCCTTGCGCGAGGCCTTGGCGGCGTTGGCGAGGAAGGCGCCCTTCGCGGAGACCACCTCGTAAGTGCGGCCCGACTCGCTGCGCGGGAACGCCCCGCCGATCGCGAGCTTGTAGGTCTTCGGTACGGTCAGTCGCTTGCTCATGCCGTTGCTCCCTTCTTCGTTGCGCCGGCGGCGATCGCGCGGGTCTCTGCGGGCCCTGCGGACTTCAGGTACGCGGTCAGGCCGTGACGGCCGCCCTCGCGGCCGTAGCCGGATTCCTTGTAGCCGCCGAACGGGCTCGACGGATCGAAGCGGTTGAAGGTGTTCGCCCACACCACGCCGGCGCGCAGCCGGTCGGCGACCGCGAGGATGCGTGATCCCTTGTCGCTCCAGATGCCGGCCGACAGGCCGTAGGGCGTGTTGTTGGCCTTGGCGATCGCCTCGGCGGGCGTGCGGAAGGTGAGCACCGACAGGACCGGCCCGAAGATCTCGTCGCGGGCGATGCGGCTGGACGCCTCGACGCCGGTGAAGATCGTGGGGGCGAACCAGAACCCCTTCTCCGGAATGGCGCAGTCCGCGGTCCAGCGCTCCGCGCCCTCCGCCTCGCCGATGTCGCTGAGCTCGCGGATGCGGGCCAGCTGGGCGGCCGAGTTGATGGCGCCGATGTCGGTGTTCTTGTCGAGCGGATCTCCCAGGCGCAGGGTCGACAGGCGGTGCTTCAGCCGGTCGACGACCTCGTCGTGGATCGACTCCTGCACCAGCAGACGGCTGCCGGCGCAGCACACGTGACCCTGGTTGAAGAAGATGCCGTTGACGATGCCCTCGACGGCCTGGTCGATGGGCGCGTCGTCGAACACGATGTTGGCGGCCTTGCCGCCCAGTTCGAGCGTGACGCGCTTGTCGGTGCCGGCGATCGCCCTCGCGATGTCGCGGCCGACGCCGGTCGAACCCGTGAACGCGACCTTGTCCACGTCGGGGTGGCGCACGAGCGTGGCGCCGGGAGCACCCGCACCCGTGATGATGTTCACGACGCCCGCGGGCAGGTCGGCCTGCTGCAGGATCTCGGCGAAGATCAGCGCGGTCAGCGGCGTGGTCTCTGCGGGCTTCAGCACCACCGTGTTGCCCGCCGCGAGGGCCGGGGCGAGCTTCCACGCCAGCATGAGCAGCGGGAAGTTCCACGGGATGATCTGACCGGCGACGCCCAGCGCCTTCGGGTCGGCCCCCAGGCCGGCGTAGTCGAGCTTGTCCGCCCAGCCCGCGTAGTAGAAGAACCACGCGGCGACCAGGGGCACGTCGACGTCACGGCTCTCCTTGATCGGCTTGCCGTTGTCCAGGCTCTCCGCGACCGCCAGCTCGCGGGCGCGCTCCTGAACGAGGCGCGCGATGCGGAACAGGTACTTGCCGCGGTCGCGGCCGCTCATCTTCGACCACACCCTGTCGTACGCACGGCGGGCGGCGGCGACGGCGCGATCGACATCCTCCTCGGATGCCGACGCGATCTCGGCGATGCGGCTCTCGTCGGCGGGCGAGATGGTGTGGAAGGACGGGCCCGAGCCGTCGACGAACTCGCCGTCGATGAACAGCCCGTAGCTGTCCTTGAGCTTCAGGATCGCCTTGGATTCCGGAGCGGGAGCGTATTCCAGGAATGACATATGAGGCTCCTCAGTCGATGGTGACGTAGTCGGCACCGGAGTAGTGACCGGTGGTGATCTTCTGACGCTGCAGCAGCACGTCGTTGAGCAGGCTCGACGCGCCGAAGCGGAACAGGTGCGGCTGCAGCCACTGCTCGCCCGCGGTCTCGGCGACGGTGACGAGGTACTTGATCGCGTCCTTCGACGAGCGGATGCCGCCGGCGGGCTTCACGCCGATCTTCTCCCCCGTCGCCCGGTGCCAGTCGCGCACGGTCTCGAGCATGAGCAGTGTGGTCGGCAGGGTCGCGGCGGGCTGCACCTTGCCGGTGGACGTCTTGATGAAGTCGCCTCCGGCGAGGATCGACAGCCACGACGCGCGCTTGATGTTGTCGTAGGTGTTCAGCTCGCCGGTCTCCATGATGACCTTGAGCGAGGCGTAGCTGCCGTCCTCGCGGCGGCATGCTTCCTTCACGCGGGCGATCTGGTCGAACACGAGCCCGTAGCGTCCCTCCAGGAAGGCGCCGCGATCGATCACCATGTCGATCTCGTCGGCGCCCGCGGCCACGGCTTCCGCCGTGTCGGCCAGCTTGACCTCGATGGAGGCGCGTCCCGAGGGGAACGCGGTCGCGACGGCCGCGACGGAGATGCGCCCCTCGTCGGGGTCGCCGTGCAGGGATCCGAGCGCCTCGACGGCGTGACCGACCATGTCGCCGTACACGCAGACGGCGGCGACGCGCGGGGTCGTCGGATCGGAGGCATCCGGGGTCTTCGCCTTCGCGACCAGCGAGCGCACCTTGCCCGCGGTGTCGGCGCCCTCGAGGGTGGTGAGGTCGATCAGCGAGATGATCTTGTCCAGCGCCCAGGCCTTCGAGGTCGTCTTGATCGAGCGGGTGCCGAGGCCGGCAGCGCGCTGCTCCAGGCCAACGGCGTCCACGCCGGGCAGTCCGTGCAGGAACCGGCGCAGGGTGGCGTCGTCGGGCTCACCGCCCAGTACGTCGACCGCCGTGCGGCGGGCGAGCTCTGTGGTCGTCATATCTCCTCCAAGAGTGCAAGGGCAGTGGATTCGTCGGTCACCAGGACGCTGCAGAGGCCGTTGCTGACGACTGTACGCGCGATGTCGTGCTTGGCGGCGCCTGCTGTGACGAAGATGGATCGGGGTGCGCTGCGCACCTGGTCGAGGCCGACGCCGACGGTGCGGGCATCGAGCTGCGGGTCGACGATGTTGCCGTCCGCGTCGATGTAGCGGCCGAGCAGATCGCCCACCGCGCCGCGACGGGCGAGCTCGGCGATGTCGTCGGCCGACAGGTACCCGTTCTCGACGTGAGCGGATGCCGGGTCGCACGGGCCCGCAGTGAACAGGAACGTATTGGCATGCGCGGCCTGGTCGAGGATCGCCGCGACGGTGCGGTCGGCCTCGATCGCCTGCTTGGTCTCGACGCGCTCCAGGATCGCGGGGCTGGGCAGCAGCACCGCCTGTCCGGCGCCGCGCTGGGCGATGGTGACGGCGACGGATGCCGCGCCTCCCGAGCGCCGGTTCAGGCTCACGCCGCCGTTCGCCTGGACGACGGTGACTCCGCGCGTCCATCCCTCGGGCAGGGCGTCGGCGATCGCCGTGAGCGTGCGGCCCCAGCTGACGGCGAGGGTACGGGGAACGGGCCGGAGCGCGGTGAGCATGTCGGCGGCGGCACGGGCGACGCGCTCGAGGACGGCACCCTGATCGTCGGGCGCGGGCACGACCACTGCATCCTTCAGCCCGAACCGCTCGACGAGGGCGCGCTCGGCGCCGAGCCTGCGGGCACGCGGATGCACGATCTCGATGCGCACAATCCCCCGCTCGCGGGCCTGCACCAGCAGCCGCCCGACCTTCCAGCGCGAGATCCCCAGGAGGGCGCCGATCTCGTCCTGCGTCTTGTTCTCGTCGTACGAGAGCTCGGCGACTCGCACCATGAGCAGTTCGTCGTCCACGGCATCCTCCTTCCGCATCCCAGCTTAGGAGCTGACCGACGTACGCGCATCGATCTGCTCAGATGAGCACGGATGCTCTGCGCGGCTGCGCATCCGTGGGAACACGCGGAAGGGCGGCCCGGCATGATGCCGGACCGCCCTTCGGCGATGACGCGCTCAGCCGCGCTTGCGCGAGGTGAGCACCTGATCGACGATGCCGTACTCCTTGGCCTGCTCGGCCGAGAGGATGTTGTCACGATCGATGTCGCGGTTCACCTTGGCGACGTCCTGGCCGGTGTGCTTGGCCATGGTCTCCTCGAGCCAGGTGCGCATGCGGAGGATCTCCGCCGCCTGGATCTCGATGTCGGAGGCCTGACCCTGACCCGCCTCGCCCATAGCCGGCTGGTGCATCAGCACGCGGGCGTTGGGCAGAGCGAGGCGCTTGCCGGGAGCGCCGGCGGCCAGCAGCACGGATGCCGCGGATGCCGCCTGGCCCAGCACGACGGTCTGGATCTGCGGCGCCACGTACTGCATGGTGTCGTAGATCGCCGTCATGGCCGTGAAGGAGCCGCCGGGCGAGTTGATGTACATCGTGATGTCCCGCTCGGAGTCCTGGCTCTCCAGGACCAGCAGCTGGGCCATCACATCGTCGGCCGACGCGTCGTCGACCTGCACGCCGAGGAAGATCACGCGGTCCTCGAACAGCTTGTTGTACGGGTCCTGGCGCTTGAAGCCGTAGGCGGTGCGCTCCTCGAACTGGGGCAGCACGTAGCGGCTGGAGGGGAGGTTGCCCGCGGCGCGGAAGGTGGGGGTGTACATGTGTGTCGTCCTGCCTTACTTGTCCGCGCCGGTTCCGCCACCGCCGTGCACGTCACTGGCGTGCTCGCGGATGTGGTCGACGAATCCGTACTCGAGTGCCTCGTCGGCGGTGAACCAGCGGTCGCGGTCACCGTCCTCGTTGATCTGCTCGACGGTCTTGCCGGTCTGACCCGCGGTGATCTCGGCGAGACGCTGCTTCATCGAGAGGATCAGCTGCGCCTGCGTCTGGATGTCGCTGGCCGTGCCTCCGAAGCCGCCGTGCGGCTGGTGCAGCAGCACGCGCGCGTTCGGCGTGATGTAGCGCTTGCCCTTGGTGCCGCTTGTCAGCAGCAGCTGGCCCATCGACGCCGCCATGCCGATGCCGACCGTGACGATGTCGTTCGGCACGAACTGCATGGTGTCGTAGATGGCCATGCCCGCGGTGATCGAGCCGCCGGGCGAGTTGATGTAGAGGTAGATGTCCTTCTCGGGATCCTCGGCGGCGAGAAGGAGGATCTTCGCGCAGATCTCGTTCGCGTTCTCATCGCGCACCTCAGAGCCCAGCCAGATGATGCGATCCTTCAGCAGTCTGTCGAAGACGCTCGTCGCCATCAGGGGTTCAGCCATGTCAGCTCCTGTTTCCGTGTTTCGGTGATTCGAATCTACCGGCGACAACGCAGGCGCCCGGCCGTGTTCGCCCTGAGCACAGAGCGTGTCACTCGCCGCGCGGGTCCAACAGCTCCGCGGCGTATCCGGTGACCGAGCGCGTGTACCGGCTCAGGTGCGGCGCGAGCGCGGTCAGCGCGACGGATGCCGCGCGCACGGGGTCGCCCGACGAGGTCAGCGCCAGTGCGTAGAACGCCGCGGCCTCGTCGGCCATTGCGCCACCGCGGGTCGCGTCGTATTCCGCCCGGAGCATCGCGAGCGCCTCGTCGACCTTGCCGAGGTTGCGGATCGTGCTTGCGAGCTGGATCACGGTCCTGGTGCGTCGCACCGGATCGAGGCCGGCCTCGAGCGCGGCCCGGTAGAGCGGCTCGGCCTCCAGCTCCCGGCCGGCGCTGTCCCGGGCGCCGGCGCGCTCGAACAGCGCGACCGGGTGATCGGGGCCCAACTCCTGAGCCAGGGCGTCGATCGCGTCGATCCGCGCGTCGTCGGTGAGGTCGGCGTCCTGCCATACGGCATCCACCCGGCTCTGCCAGTCGTCGCTCACTGCGGTCATGGTTCCTCCCGGATACGGAGAAGGCGGATGCCTCAGCATCCGCCTTCTCTCAGATCTGATCGGCCTTCAGAGCCGATCCGCGATCACTCGGCCTTCTCGGCCTCGTCCTTCTTCGCGGCGGCCTTCTTGGCCGGAGCCTTCTTGGCAGCCGGCTTCTTCTCGGCGTCGTCGGCCTTGTCGGCGGCCTTCTTCGCAGGAGCCTTCTTGGCGGCCGGCTTCTTGGCGGGCTTCTCCTCGGCGGGGGCCTCCTCGGCCTCGGCCTCTTCGACGTCACCGATGAACTCGGACAGGTCGACCGGCTTGCCGTTGCTGTCGACGACCTTGACCTTGCCGAGCACCGAGGCGAGCGCCTTGTTGCGCGCGATCTCGCCGACGAGGGCGGGAAGCTGGCCCGCGCCCTGAAGAGCCTCGACGAACTCCTGCGGAGCCATGCCGTACTGCGCGGCGGACTGGACGATGTACTGGCTCAGCTCCTCCTGCGAGACCTGCACGTTCGCGCCCTCGGCGATCGTGTCCAGCAGCACCTGCGTGCGGAACTGCTTCTCGCTGGCCTCGGCGACCTCGGCGCGGTGCACGTCGTCCTCGAGACGGTTCTCGTTCTCGAGGTGGTTGTGCACCTCGTCCTCGATGAGCTGCGCGGGAACCGGGATCTCGACCTTCTCGAGCAGAGCCTCGATGAGCTGGTCGCGAGCGGCGGCGCCCTGCGTGAAGACACCCTGCTGGCCGACGCGCTCGGCGAGGCTGTCGCGCAGCTCGGCGATGGTGTCGAACTCGGATGCCATCTGAGCGAAGTCGTCGTCGGCCTCGGGAAGCTCGCGCTCCTTGACGGCCTTGACGGTCACGGAGACCTCGGCCTCCTCGCCGGCGTGGTCGCCGCCGACGAGCTTGGAGCGGAAGGTGGTCTGCTCACCGGCGGTCAGCGAGTCGATCGCCTCGTCGATGCCCTCGAGCAGCTCGCCGGAGCCGACCTCGTACGACACGCCGTCGGCGCGGTCGATCTCGTTCTCGTCGATGGTGGCGACCAGGTCCAGCTCGACGAAGTCGCCCTTGGCGGCCGGACGGTCGACGGGGATCAGCGTGCCGAAGCGGGCGCGCAGGCCGTCGAGCTCGGCATCGATGGCGGCGTCGTCGGTCTCGACGGCGTCGACTGTGAGGGTGATGTCGTCGTAGGCCGGGATCTCGATCTCGGGACGCACGTCGACCTCGACGTCGACCAGCAGGTCGCCGGAGAAGTCCTTCTCGTTCGGCCACTGGGTGATGTCGGCGGACGGGCGGCCGACGATGCGCACGTTGTGCTCGCTGGCGGCCTCGCGGAAGAACTTGTCGAGGCCCTCGTTGACGGCGTGCTCGATGACCGCACCGCGGCCGATGCGCTGGTCGATGATCGGCGCCGGGACCTTGCCCTTGCGGAAGCCGGGGATCTGCACGTCCTGGGCGATGTGCTCGTAGGCGTGCTCGATGCTCGGCTTGAGGTCCTCAGGGGTGACCGTGATGGTGAGCTTGACCCGGGTCGGGGACAGCTTCTCGACGGTGCTGTTGGCCATACTGGTGTGTTCTCCTTGTGGTTTCCGCGCGGGATGGCGCGGGCATGAAGTCTGTAGCCGTGGTCGGGGCGACAGGATTTGAACCTGCGACCTCCCGCTCCCAAAGCGGGCGCTCTACCAAGCTGAGCTACGCCCCGGCTTGAACCCGCGCGCACGGGAACGGCCTTGACGAGTCTAACGGACGAGAGCATGCTCGACGTCCGCTATGCTTTACGAGGCGCACCGCTCAGCGGGCCGCCGAGCGGGGATGTAGCTTAATGGTAAAGCCTTAGTCTTCCAAACTAATGACGCGGGTTCGATTCCCGTCATCCCCTCCGCGAACGCCGCTTACTCCCCCAAGGGATCGGGCGGCGTTCTCTCTTCCCCGGCATCCCGCCGCCGGCCCGGATGGCACCTTATCTGGCACCCTATCCCCGCAGACGCGACCGGCGGTCCCGGACTCGACGGGCCGTGATGGGGTCAGCGGCCATCCCATCCAACGACCGCGCGGCGCGACCCAACAGCACGTAGTAGCGGGCCGGCGTGACCCCGAGGTGGGCGCGGATGGTCTCTTCTTTGGTGCCGTCGTGGCGCGGGTGCGCGCGCTCGAACTCAAGCAGATCGGATGGCGTCATGGCCTCTACCCTGCCGCCAGCCGCCGACATACGCTGTCCTGATGGATGACGATCTCGATTGGGGTGCGCGGCCCCGATGCCCCGATGACGGCATTCTGATGCGAGACATCCCGGGCGGATGGGAGTGCCCGCATTGCGGCCACGTCCAGCAGGCCCAGGACGTCGAGCCGCCGCCTGAGTTCGACGGCCCGGACATCGACCAGCGCCGGCAGTGATCTAGTAGCGCCCGTTCGGCGGTCCCGCGTACACGCGCTCCCGGGCTGTGCGCTCGGCCTTGAGGAGCGCGACGCGCGCCACCTCGAGCGACGTCGCCCACCCGATCAGTACGTCACCATGGGTGACTTTGTACCGCACCTGCTCGCCGACCCTGCGCAGCTCAATGCGCCCGAACGACTCGATCTCGTGCGAGTGCTTCATCTCCCACAGGCCCGGCCGCACCTCGCGGGTGAGGAAGATCGGATGCCACTGCCCGGCCATCAGTCGTAACTGCGGTGCACGTGCCAGCCGTCCGCCTGCCGGAACACGTCGAACACATACGACTCCCCCGCCGCATTCTCGGCTTGGAACCGCCACCCGTACAGGCCACCTCGATGCCCGTGCTGCGCCGCCTCCCAGATCGACTCCCTCAGCCGCGTCGGCCGATCCGTGACCCGCCACCGCTGCCCCGCGTAGACCATCCGGGATGGCATCTCGTCAGCCATCCAGACCGTCGCCACCTGTTCGATGATCCGCACTCCCATGGGTTAAGACTGTAGAACATCTATTCGATTCCCACCAGCCCGGGATGTGTCGCGTTCCGCCGGCATCCGTCGCCCGCGGCCGCATGCGACGCGTCGTGTTGGCCGGCGGGCGCGACGCGTCGTCCTGGTGCGCACGACGGCAACGACGAAACCGCCCCGCCTCCGAAGAGGCGGGGCGGATCCTGTGGTTACTGCTCCTGGTTCGCGACGACGACAGAGAGGTTCAGCGCGTTCGCGGCGAGAACTTCCATGCCCTCGTACAGCAGCGAGAGCGCCAGCGCCGCGTTCGCGGCCATCGTCGTACCGCGGGGCTTGCCTGCGGCGATGTCCGCGGCGTCGAACGCGCGCGCGGCGCGGATGCTGCCCGTGCCGGGCTGAGCATCCACGGGGCCGAGCAGCGTCGTGAGCGGTTCGATCACGCCCTGGATGATGGCGCGCCGTTGAGCGTCGTCCTCCTGCTGTTCCAGCTCCACCTGCGCGACACGGTACGTGACCTGCTTCAGCAGCTCGCGCAACTCGGCCAGCGTCAGCGCCGTGATGTCAGGTACTGCCACCCGTCAGCCCGCGTGCGCAGCGAACTGCTGATCGATGCCGGCGTTCACGTACTCTTCGGGGATGCCCTTCGAGATGATCGACAGCGCGGACGCCGCTCCGGCCAGCACGGCCGTGGAAACGGCACCGAGGGCGCCCAGGCCGACCGCCAGCGCCCAATCGGCCGTCAGCACGACGGTGATTGCCGCGGTCGGGATCGCAGCGCTCAGCGACTGCGTGGCCGTGCGCAGGAAGCCGCGCTTGGCTGCGAGCTTCACGCCCGCGGGGATGACTGCATTGCTCATCTGTTCTCCTTGATGTGATCTTCGATGGCGCCGAGACGCTGCAACGTCGCCACCGACTTCCTCTCGTGCCGCTCCTGCCGGTCGGCCAGCTCCGCGACCTTCGACGCCGTGTCGTTCGCCAGGTCGAGAATCTGGGTCACCTCGTCACGCAGGTTCGTGTCGTGGTCGTTCTCCACCTGGTGCCTGATGCGCTCCATGAACTCCGGCAGGCCAATGAGCGCATCCACCAGGGCAAACAGCCGCTTCAGGTTCTTCCAGTTCTTCGAGAACCACGAGCACACCAGGGCGAGCACGCCGAGACCGAACCCGATCCACAGCAGCAGCGCCCACGCCGACAGAGCTTCAAAGAACTCCTGAAGACCCGGCGGCATCAGGCGGCGATCGTGGTGACGAACGACAGGCTGCTGATCGCCGCTGCCGCACCATCCGCCCCACCCTCGCGCGCACCCTCCGCCGCCGCCCGAGCAATCTCGCCCAGCGTCTCTTCGGAGAGCACGACAGGCTGACGACCTACCGCCGCGGCGAGCCGTTCGGCATCTTCAGGCGTGAGGTTCAGCACGGCCTCAACTCGCGCAGCCGTTGCCGAGTTGGACGTGGCCCCGAGGATCCCACGCATCGCTGTGAGTTCGTTCTGATCGATCGGACGGTTCACCAGGTTCGGCCCGGCGATCTCCCACGCGATGAGCAGGTTCAGGTACGCCTCACTGGGGATCACCCAGAAGCCGCCCTCATCTCCGACCGCGATAATTCCGGACCCCATCTTGTAGAGCTTCACGGGCCGGGCTGCGGTCAGCACTTCACGGTGCTTGCCGTCGTCGTACATGTCATCCTCCTCGGATGGTTGGGCAGATGTTCCTTGTCCTCCCGAAGGCACAGCCGCCCACGGGTCGTAGTCGATGACGTGCCACGTCTCGCGTGCGATCACGCCGGGGGTCAGGCCGACGGCGCGGCAGTCCTCGTAGAACGCCGTCTGGCCGCCGAAGCCGTTGTAGACGGAGGGCCAGTTGCCGTAGTCCATCGCCATCGCGTCACGCCCGTTGTACGTGCCGCCGTGGCTCGAGTAGCCGGGGGCGGCGGCGTCCGGGCCGTACTTCCGCTTGGCCTGCACCTGCGCCGCGTACGGGCGATAAGCGCAGTAGCCGGTGGTGATGCGCAGGATGCGCCCCTTGGTGCGGGCCTTGGCGCGAGCGACGAGCGCGTCGTGCTTGTACTTCTGCGACGGGCTGAGGAGGTGCTCCCAGTAGCCGACGCTGTTTGTCCCCGTCGCAATGCAGATGAGTGCATTGCGCGGGACGTAGCCGTTGTGGTAGCGCGTCATGCGATTGCCGTCCAGTAGAAGACGACCGGGTTTCCAGCGAACGGCGCCCATCCTGTGTCACCGCGTCGGATGCGCACCTCGAACGCCGTACTTGTGATGTTCCCGACTTCAGCCTTCAGCACGTTCCCAATCACGGGCGAATCCATCGCGACGACAGCGGTTACCGCGGACGGCGCCGCACCCATGCCATGTGTTACCGAGACGATGCCGTTCGCGTCGGTGGCTACCGATACTCGACCGCCGCCGAAACGCAACGGCCCGGCCACACGCTGCCACGCGCCACCGGCTCGACTCACGTACACCATTCCCGTGTCGGACTCGACAAATAGCATCCCATCGCGCCGTTTGCCAGAGGCGAGCGCCTGCCGCTCCACCGACGTTCCCCGCCGCACATTCGCGAACTCGTCAGCGAAGTCCGCATTGTCCTGCGCGTCCTGCGGGAACCCGTACACGTCATCGAAGACCGGCTTGCCGTACGCATCCTTCGTGTTGCCCATGTCATACCCTCCAAGAGATGCGGAGCGCGCCGCTCATCGCGTTCTGCGCTCGGCTCGAGAATTTGTTGTATCCGCCCTGGTTCAGCCCGACGCCCAGAGCCGACCCGCCGGCCTTGAGCGCATCAAACCACGCCTGCGCCATCGGCGGCGTCTGCCACCCGGAACCCGGCGCCCACGGCGTATATGTGCCCATGGCCGGGACGCCTGACTTCGACGCCAGGTTGTGCAGCGCGAACCGCGGATCGCCGCCCTGCCGCTGCACCCACGACACGTAGAACTCGAGCGACACCAGCGACGCGCCCGCCGTGATCGTGTCGCGAATCTGCGTGCCGTAGAACCACGCACCATAGGTCGTGTTCGACGCCCACGGCTGCGCCTGCCACCATCGCGACTGGCCCCGGTCTGTCGACCCGGTGTCAGTCGCCATGAACGTCGCGGAGCGCACCGCGCCGCCGCCCGGGTCAGGAATCGGCTCCGGCGCGTCGGGCTGCACCGACAGCTTCCCGATCACAAACGGCTGCTCGCTCCACGAGATGCCGACAAGATCACCAGATACTGGCGCGGTGCCGATGTAAGGCATCGACACCTCACCCACAGCCGTCTGCACTTTCGCCAGGCCGCTGCTCACGGTCATCACCGTTCCGGTGCCCGGGAGCGCCCGCGCCGGGAACATCAGGTGCCGCCTGCCCACCGACAGGATCTGCACCGTCTCCCCCACTCGCGGGACGAACCCAGCGCCGAACTCTGCGACGAACCGCGAATCGCCCATGTCGACGTACGCGACACCCGCCCGGACCTCCGCGAATCGCGCCTGCCGCACGGCGACGTCGCTCGGAATCGCGTCCAGGATGTTGACGGCTTCCTCGATCACGGCGCCACCTCCACCTCGAGCGCCGTCGTGGCGCCCGCATGCTCGACGCGTCGCACACGCACCGTTGACTCTTCGCCCTGCCGGGACGGGTCCACCAGCGTGTACACGTCGCCGACTTCCCGGAGCGGATTGAACGGCTCCGTCACGGTCCTGGTCACCGCCCTGATCCGGGACACGCGAGGAAGCTGCTCATCGGCGTACGCATCGCACTGCGCCTGCGTCGTCAGGAAGTCGCTCGAGTATCGGTACGTGTTGCCACCGAACGGCGACCGCGACCCATCGGGGTTGCGGACACGCAGCAGTCCGTCTGTCAGTTCACGTACGGCGATCAGCGGCGCACCCTGCGGGTCAGGGTTCTTGCCCTCGACCACGACACGGTTGTACACGTTCTCGCTGCGCATCTCGAGCGGCGCGTCCAGCAACCCCTCGATCCGCCCAGACGCGGATGGCCAGTCCTTCGGCATTGCCGTCAGCGCGCCCTGCGGCGTCAGCGCCGGCCACGCGTTCGATGTGGCGAAGATCGCTTCCAGCGCGTCCAGCCGGTCCTGCTCGTAGGTCAGGTTCTGCGGCAACGTGCGATCAGCGAGCGACCTGTACACCGGCAGGCCCGTCAGGCGTTGTGCTTCGTCCCACATCGATGTCGACTTCGGGGACGTGGGGAACGGGAAGCCGTCTCGAGCCACCCGCATGAACGAATCCCACAAGTCGAGCTGCACCTGCGACTCCACCACGACCGGCACCCCGCCGCGCGGATGCGTCACTGCGTACTCGACTCCCGAGGGCACGCGGTCCAGCACGAACCGGCCCATCGGGATCCGCTCGGAGAAGCGGCCCGCAGCCAGGATCACGTCGGCCTGAAGCTCGGCGCCGAACGGCGAGAACAGGTCCCCGATCTCCCGGGGCACGATGCTCTGCCCGAACACATCGGACCAGAGGATGCCGCACGACCCGCGGCCCTGAACCTTCGCCCCGCCATCCCACGAAAACCGCGGGTCGAGAAGGGGAAGGTTCTGAGCGCGCGGCGTGCCGTCATACAGCAGATCCGCTGTCCACGTGATGTCATAGACCCCCGACGCGAGAACCCTTCGCGCCTGCTCCGACACTTCACGCATCCGCAGCTCCGATCAGCGACGTGTCCCGTTTCAGATCCGAGTGCGTCGCGTACTGTGCCTTCACCTCCGAATGGGTGGTGAAGAGCGCCTTGACATCCGAGTGCGTGAGCACCGTTGCCGTGATGCCCGGTGCCGGCGGGCTGACCTCCGTGACGGTCGCGCGGAATCGGGACCAGCCCGTGCCCGTGTGACGCCACGCGTCCACCTCGACCAGCTCGGGGACATGGCAGAAGAACACCGCCGGAAGCCGCGTCCCGCCCGTGTCGTCAGGCGGCGTCCGCACCAACCACACCGGCAACTGCGGAACCTCGTAGGTGCCCAGCGACGCCTGTAGCGCCTCGACCTGATCGGCGTCACAGGTCAGATCCAGCGGAACGCCTGCAAGACCCCGCCGCGGCCCGAGGCCGACAAGCCCCGGCACGACCTTCCCCTGCGGGTACATCACCTCGCCCGGCGTGGACCGCACCAGCTCTGCCGCAGTTCCGTCCTGCCGTCGAACGACCGCCGACAGGCGGGCATCCAACGGCTGCTGAACCACCGTCAGATCGCAGTCGAGCGTCACCGACCCGGCCGGAAGCGACCCGACCACGTTCCCGTCAGCGTCATACCCCACAACCGTGTACGTCGACTCCAAACCGAACGGCGCTTCAGAGTCCGTCACGACCGCGGGAGACCCCGCCGGGAGACGCTGCCCGCCCCGCACATCGAACGTGCGACCCTCTGCCGTCCGCGTCAGCCCCACCGTCACCGCACCAGGCGGGAACTGTGAAGGCACGACATCGACCAGGATCCGCGGAACCGGTGCCATGTCCGGGAGCGGTGCCAGCACCTGGAACCGCACCGAAGGGGACGCGTTCGGGGCATCCTGCCAGTAGTACCTGTACCCGCCGGAAGCAGGGTCGGCGCCCGAGAACGCCGGGCCGGTGTAGTCGCCCGCGAAGACGCCCGGCTTGCGCACGGTGACAGGGATATCGCGGTCAGCGGTCGGCACATCCGGCCGATTCCCGACGTAGAAGTATCCGTTCGTCCAGACGGCACCCACCCAGACCGGGACCTCTGTCCCGCCTCCGGGAAGGGGAACAGGCGTCACCTGCCCGCCCGTCTCCATGTACACGAGTCTCGGTGCGGGTGACGAGAGGGTGAGCAGCGTCGTCCGGCTGCCGCTCCCTGGGATGGAGTATTGGACGCGGGAGTAGTTCTCTCGACTCGTGCGCATCGTCATCCCGCCCGGCGTTGACAGCGAACGGTATGCGACAGCCGTGCTCTGAAGCGTGGCCCCCGCCACCGGCACGCCCGTCAGGATCGACGCGGAGGCATTCGCTGGGCCAGTCCACGAGGCGGTCAGGTCGGGGTCCGGGGAGTAGCCGCCGTCGAAGTACCCAGGTGCCGTGAGAATGCCAATGCGGTCCCACACTACCTTGTCCCCGTTGTTGCCACCCGTGTACCAGTTCAATTCCAGGGACACCACCCAGTCAGGCGTAGTGATCTGCTGGTCGATGATCTCCGTCCCCACCGTGGGCGCAGACCCCCACGTGAGGGTGAACCCGTTGGACCTGTGAGACCCCGTGCTGTCGTACCCGGTGATGTTGAAACGGCCATCCAGAGAACCCGAGGACCCGACCGCCACTGCTACCGCACGCCGCGACGTGATCCAGTAGGAAGTGGACGGCGAAACAGCGATCCGCTTGGCGGCGGGCGCAGTAGCGCGACCGGGCGAGCCGGCACGTGTCACTTCCAACCCGCCCGCAACCCCGGCAAGCGCCGCCCCCTGGCCCGCGACAGACCACGGGCCCCTCATCGAAGGGGCCGGCCACAGGGTCCGGCGCACCCCCCCCGTCCC
>Ga0066256_1002668_pt2 | contig 15375 bp, 14 predicted proteins | sample ThiBio_1000_biof_FD_87107 | JGI IMG/M metagenome (GOLD analysis project Ga0066256, IMG submission 87107) | Wastewater bioreactor microbial communities from Cape Town, South Africa - Thiocy_expt_1000_biof (version 2) | ecosystem: Engineered > Bioreactor > Thiocyanate-remediating >...
CGGTCGCTCGAATTTTAGGCAACCGCGCGGTCTTGGCAGCCACGGCCAAAGCCCTGTAAAGGAAGCAGAAAGACGGAAGGACGACATGGCGGATATCGTGGATACCCGGACGGATGGCGAGGCCGCGCTGGCGCGCGCCGTGGAGACGCTCGCGCGCGGCGTGCCCGTCGCCATTCCCACCGAGACGGTCTACGGCCTTGCCGCCGACGCCACCGATCCGCTGGCCATAACCCGCATCTATGAAATGAAGGGCCGGCCGCGCTTCAATCCGCTGATCTGCCACATGGCCGATCTTGCCATGGCGGAAAGGCACGCGGTCTTCGACCTGCTGTCGCGCCGGATCGCCGAGGCCTTCTGGCCCGGCCCGCTGACGCTGATCGTGCCGGTCCGCCCGGAAAGTCCCATCCATCCGCTGGCGCGCGCCGGCCTCGACACGGTCGGCATCCGCGTGCCGACCGGCATCGCAGGCCGCCTGATCGCCGCCTTCGGCCGGCCGCTCGCAGCCCCCAGCGCCAACACCTCCGGCCGCATCAGCCCGACCACCGCCCGCCATGTCGCCGAGGATTTCGGTGACCGGCTGGAACTGGTGCTCGACGGCGGCCCCACGACCGTAGGCCTCGAATCCACGATCCTCAAGGTCGAGGGGGAGACGATCCGGCTCTTGCGGCCCGGCGGGCTCGACGCCGCAGACGTCGAGCGCGTCATCGGCCGCCCGGTCACGCGCGGCGACAAGGCGGGCGCGACGATCGAGGCGCCCGGCATGCTGGCCTCGCACTATGCGCCCGAGGCCCCGGTGCGCCTCGATGCCGGCGACGTGAACCCCGGTGAGGCGCTTATCCGTTTCGGCGGCCCGCCCCTTCCCGGAGAAGGCGAGGCCGCGCTGGTGCTCGCCCTCAGCCCCAGCGGCAACCTTGCCGAAGCGGCCGCCAATCTCTTCGGCTACATGAAGACGGCGGATGCGGCGGGTGCGCGCTCCATCGCCTTTTCGCCGATCCCCATGACCGGCCTCGGCGAGGCGATCAACGACCGCCTGCAGCGCGCGGCGGCGCCACGCAGCTAGGAGAAACGCGCGATGGTCCAGGCGACGCTCACCCCCGATCTCATCGCCCGCTTCGCGGACATCACCGGCCCCGGATATGCCCTCGCCGACGACAGGGACATCGCCCCCTATCTCGTCGAGAGCCGCGGGCTCTACCACGGCACCTCTCCGCTGGTGCTGCGGCCCGGCTCGGTGAAGGAGGTCTCGGCGATCCTGGCGCTCGCCACGGAAACGCGCACCGCGATCGTGCCGCAGGGCGGCAATACGGGCCATGTGGGCGGCAGCGTGCCGCGCGAGGGGGCGGCGGATGTCGTGCTTTCGCTCTCCCGCCTCAACCGCATCCGCGACGTCGACCCGGTCGGCAACGTGATCGTCGCGGACGGCGGCTGCGTCCTTGCGGACATCCATAAGGCGGCCGAAGCCGTCGACCGGCTCTTCCCGCTGTCGCTCGGCTCGGAAGGCTCCTGCCAGATCGGCGGCAACCTTTCCACCAATGCCGGCGGCACCGCGGTGCTCGCATACGGCAACATGCGCCATCTGTGCCTTGGCCTGGAGGTGGTGCTGCCGACCGGCGAAATCTGGAACGGCCTGCGCCGGCTGAAGAAGGACAATACCGGCTACGACCTGCGCGACCTCTTCATCGGCGCGGAAGGCACGCTCGGCGTCATCACCGGGGCGGTACTGAAGCTCTTTCCCCATCCGCTCGGCCACGAGGTCGCCTTTGCCGGCCTGAAATCGGTGAAGGACGCGCTCGCCCTCTTCGAACGCGCCTCCAGCCGCTGCGGCACGGCGCTCACCGGCTTCGAGCTGATGCCGCGCCTCGGCGTCGATTTCACCACGCGAAACATTCCGGGCGTGCGCGATCCGCTGGCCACCCGGCACGACTGGTACGTGCTGGTCGACATCTCGACCTCCGACGCCGCCGAAACGGCGACACGGATGATGGAGGCGCTGCTGGCCGAAGGCATCGAGGCCGGGCTGGTGGAAAATGCCGTCATCGCCTCAAGCGGGGAACAGCGAAAGGCCCTGTGGCACATGCGCGAGAGCATGTCGCCGGCGCAGAAGCCCGAGGGCGGATCGATCAAGCACGACGTCTCCGTGCCCGTCTCCTCCATTCCGGATTTCATGGCGGAAGCGGATGCGGCGGTGATGGCGGCGATCCCCGGCGCGCGCATCTGCTCCTTCGGCCACATGGGCGACGGCAACATCCACTACAACATCTCGCAGCCCGTCGGCGCCGACAAGGAGGCGTTCCTTGCCCGCTGGCGCGAGATCAACCATCTCGTCCACGCCATCGTGCTGAAATACGGCGGCTCGATTTCCGCCGAGCACGGCATCGGGCAGTTGAAGCGCGACGAGCTTGCCGCCGTGCGCGAGCCGATCGAGATGGACCTGATGCGGAGGGTCAAGCGCGCTTTCGACCCCGCAGGGATCATGAATCCCGGCAAGGTCGTCGCCGGTTGATCAGGCCCCGCCCGTGCGAAGCTGCGCCAGCGACATCATGAGGTCCGCGCTGATGCCGGAGGAACCCGAATTCGTCAGCACCGAGAGGGCGGGATCGGTGGTCGCCTGATTGTTCAGGTCGTAGAGCACGGAGAACTTCACGATCATCTTCGAAACTGCCTGCGGGTCCTGCAACTCCTTGAGGTCGAGATGGCGCTTGATCATTTCGGCCTGGGCGTCGATGTTCGCGCTGCCCACCTCGTCGGGAAGCTGGTAGACCACCTTGAAGACCTCGAAGAGCGCGTCGTCGGCAAGGATGTCGTAGGGGGTCGTGATCGTCGCGGCCTTGCGTTCGAAATAGAGTGCGAGGCGCACGCCGGCATTGTCGTTGCCCGCCTCCTCCTCCAGCATCTGGCGCACATGGCTATCGATCGTCTCGTAGATGCCGCGGCGCGACTGGATCTCGGCATCGTCCGGCTGCTTGATCTTGCCCTCGGCGTTGAAGTTGAACGAGGCGACGATCTTGCGGAAGCCGCGGTCCGCCTGACGGTTCACGAAACTCTTGGGGTCGTCGAGGTCGGACGCGAAGATCTTCTCCATGAAGACCGGATCGACGCTCTTCGGATCGATGCCGTTCGCCGTCAGCACGAAGGAGACGAGACGCTCATCGGAGAGGAATTCCTTGGTCGTTTCGACCCGTTGGATCTGCGTGGCGTAATATTTCGCCTCTTCCTCAGCCTTCGCCTTGTCGTCCTTCGTCCCGAAACGGGATTTCGCCGTCACATAGGCGCGCGACATGACGAGGATCTCGGATTCCGACTGCGCCAGCTTCGGCGCGGTGATATTGCCGTCCGCACCGAAATTGAACGCCTTGGCAAGCTGCACGAAGCGGTCGTCCTTGAGCTGGTACACATAGCTCCTGGGATCGTTGAGGTCGCTCTTGAGCACCCTCTTGACGGTGAAGGCCGAGACGCTGGCAGGATCGAGCCCGAACGCCTTCAATGCGAAGTTGTAGACCGACGCCTCCCCGACGAAGTCCTGCACCGACTTGACCGCGCCGATCTGGCTCTTGAATCGCTTGACGGCGGTCGCGTCCGCCTCGTCGTCCTTGTCGTTGTAGTGGACCATGTAGCCGCGGGCGGCAGCGGCGGTCTGTGCGGCCGTCTGCGCCGTGTCGCCGGCCGCAAGCGAGCCGTCCTCCTGGAAGTTGAAGGCGGCGCGCAGCGCGACGTACTTCGCCTTGTCGGCGCCGCCGAAGAGGTTGATGTAGCTCGTCGCGTCGTTCGGGTCGGGGTCGCTCGTCAGGATATTGGAGATCGTGGAGCTGACGACGGACGCCTTGTTGAGGTCGAAGGCGACCTTGATGTAGTTCAGGAGGCGCGGATCGCTGACGAGTTCGTGCGCCGTCGTGATGCTTCCGATGCGACTCTCGAAATAGTCCTTGTTCATCAGCGCCGCCTCGGACGTCACGCGCGGATTGGAGAGCGTGTAGAGCTGGTTCGTGCCCGCCTTCTGCGCCGCATCCTGCACGGTGCCGGCCGTCGCCGTCCCGTCGCTGGCGAAGCTGTAGGCCTCCGCCAGCGCGCGATACTTCTGGGCATTGGCGATGACCGCGTTCTGCCGTGTGATTTCCGCCCTGAGTTCGGCGATCCGTGCCTTGTTGGCATCGTTGGAGGGAAGGCCGGCCAGCTCCGCATTGGCCGCCTCGATCGCCGTGGCTGCCTCTTCGGCGCGCACGCCGAACGTGGTGTTGAAATAGCTGCCCGGATCGTCGGGATCGCTGCCGAGGACGCCGCGCACCACCGTGCGCGAATAGGTGTTCGGATCGATGCCGAAGGCCGTGAACACATAGTTGCGCAGACGGTCGTTGTTGAGGAGCTGGTCGGCGCTCGTCACCGTATCGATGACGATATTGTAGTAGCGCGTCTCCTCCTTGATCGCCGAGCCGGCATTGGCGGCCGTGGCGGAATAGAGACCGATGATCTCGTCGAGCTGGGTTTCCGTCTGGGGCGTTGCGGTCGAGGCGGAAAAGCTGAAGGCGCTGGCGAAGTTGCGGTAGCGCTCGTCGGACAGCTTGTTGGCAAAGCTGTTGGCGTCGGTCAGGTCGCTGTCCAGCACCTTGCGCATGAAGGCCTTGGCATAGGTCATGTCGTCGAGGCCGTAGGCCTTCATGGCATAGGAATAGAGCCGGTAGTCATCGAGAAACGCGTCGACCGAGCCGACCTTGCCGATGTTCTCCTTGTAGTACTCGGCCTCGCGCGCATTGCTCGTCTCCGCCGCCGTGCGGTCCAGCGACTTCAGCATGTCCTTCGAGATGAGGTTGTAGCTCGTATAGGTCGACAGCATGGAGACCCCGTTCCTTCCGGTCACCGGCCGCGCGCAGGCCGATCGCCGGCATTGTCGCGCGCGAGGCTTGTCCCGGCCTGTCGGCTCTCCTTCGGCAAAGGCGCCCGCGGCGTTCACGTCTCCTAAACCCTAGCCCGTTCGGTTTTGCTAACCATCAGGAACTGCAAAGTTTTCTTAACCGCAATTTTTAAGCGGCGTGGAAGGGGGCGCGCCTATTCTCCCCCACAGAGGACGCAAAGTCCCGATGAGAAGACCGGACACGGCTCTCAAGGAAAACAAGGGCGAAAGACATGCTGAATACCGTTTCCAAGCCGGCCTGGGCCGGCACCACGCTCCGGCTCGATCCCAGGCGCTTTCCGCAGCAGGTGACCTTCGAGCTGCGCACGGAGGGAACCGACGCCACGATCACCCTCGACGAGCGCGGCGCCGTGCTGCGCAAGGTCCTCCCCTCCAGTGGCCTGCCGCTCTCCATCGCGCTGCCGGCCCGCGCCTTCAAGGGCGTTGCCGCCCGCGCCATCGACCACGGCAACGGCGACGTGACGGTTACGCTGGAACTGCATCACGACGATCCGGACCTGTGCATCCCGCTGCTGGTGGCGCACGATCTGTGCGACATCGCGGCCGACTGGCGAAGCTGGGCCGACGCCTACCGCATCCCCATGCTGATGGTGGAAGCCGACGGCATCGCCCGCCCGCTCGACGACAGCCTGACCGTCGGCAGCCGCCCCGCCCGGCAGCGCCGCCGCCACTCCTATTTCGCGGACCGCCGCCCACGCTTCCTCGTGCGCCGCACGACGGGCAAGCTCGGCGTCCAGATGAAGATCGACGGCCGGGAAATCATCGCCCGCCGTTGAGCCTGCGATGAACGTCTGACCTCGGAAAGCCGGCCGTCCCTGCGGCCGGCTTTTCCGCGTCCGGCTCAGGCGAAGGGAATGGCAATCGCCAGCGCGAGGAAGATGGCAAAGCCGACGACGTGGTTGAACTTGAACAGCGCGAGGCACTGCACCGGATCGTCGATGTCGAGCGACCGGATCTGCCAGGCGAGCATCAGCGCGGCGGCGGCAAGGCCGAGCCAGGCGATCACGCCGACGCCGGCAAGCCAGAAGGACAGCGCGATGAGCGCCACCGTCAGGCCGTAGAGGCCGATGAGCCATTGCCGCGTCTTTTCGCCAAACAGGCGCGCGGTGGAACGCACGCCGATCAGCGCATCGTCCTCCTTGTCCTGGTGGGCGTAGATCGTATCATAGCCGATGGTCCAGGCGATGGCGGCGATGTAGAGCGCGACGGGCGCCAGCGAGAGCGTGCCGAACGCCGCCGCCCAGCCCATCAGCGCACCCCAGGAAAAGGCCATGCCGAGGAAGAACTGCGGCCAGTCGGTGAAGCGCTTGGCGAAGGGATAGATCGCGACGATCAGCAGCGAGGCGATGCCGAGCCCGATGGAGAAGAGATTAAACTGCAGGAGGACGACGAGGCCGGCGAGCGCCTGCAGTGCCAGGAAGATCTTCGCCTGACGGCGCGTGACGCGGCCCGACGGCAGCGGGCGCGAGCGGGTGCGCGCCACGGCCTGGTCGATGTCGTGGTCGACGAGGTCGTTATAGGTGCAGCCGGCCCCGCGCATGGCGACCGAACCGATGAAGAACAGGAAGAGATGCAAGAGGAACCGCGGCCAGTCGAAGCTGCCGGCCGCCGCCCCGACATTGGCCGCCAGCGCCGCCGACCAGAAGCAGGGCCACATCAGGAGCTGCCAGCCGATCGGCCGGTCCCAGCGGGCAAGCTGCGCATAGGGCCAGGCCCCGCGCGGCAGGACGCGGTAGACCCAGTTGTCGGAAGGCGCGTCGGAGACGCGGCCGGAATCGGAAGGGGTGCTGATCATGCACCTAGATCGCAAGCGGCCACGCGCGGGTCAAGCCGGCGCGCGGGTCGCGGAGGCGATTCGGTTCGGCGAGAAGGCGTCGCGGCAGATCCGGGCCTGCCCCTCATGCCGCTACCGGCCCTTGACCTTTCGGCCCCGTCCCCTTAACCCGCCAGCAACAAGCATCAGGTCGAGGGTACGGGCATGAAGGTTCTGTTGATCGGATCGGGCGGACGCGAGCACGCCCTTGCCTGGAAACTCGCGCAATCCCCCCTTCTCGACACGCTCTACGCCGCACCCGGCAATCCGGGCATCGCCGAATGCGCGACGCTGGTTTCCCTCGACGTCGAGGACCACGCCGCCGTCTCGGCCTTCTGCCAGGAGAACGGCGTGTCCTTCGTCGTCGTCGGCCCCGAGGCGCCGCTGGTCGCCGGCCTTGCCGACGTGCTGCGCGCCGACGGCATCGCCGTCTTCGGCCCCTCGGCCGCCCCCGCCCGGCTCGAGGGCTCCAAGGGCTTCACCAAGGACCTGTGCGCCAAGTACGACATCCCGACCGGCGCCTATCGACGCTTCACCGACGCCGCCTCCGCCAGGGCCTATATCGAGGCCGAGGGCGCCCCGATCGTCATCAAGGCGGACGGGCTTGCCGCCGGCAAGGGCGTGACCGTCGCCATGACGCTCGACGAGGCGCTCGCCGCCGTCGACGACTGCTTCGACGGCGCCTTCGGCGCGGCCGGCGCGGAAGTGGTCGTGGAAGCCTTCCTCGACGGCGAGGAGGCGAGCTTCTTCTGCCTGTGCGACGGCGTGAACGCGCTGCCGCTCGCCTCCGCACAGGATCACAAGCGCGTCGGCGACGGCGATACCGGCCCGAACACCGGCGGCATGGGCGCCTATTCGCCGGCGCCCGTCATGACGCCCGGCATGGTAGAGCGCACGATGAAGGAGATCATCGTGCCGACGATCCGCGGCATGGCGGCGGACGGCCATCCCTTCCAGGGCGTCCTCTTCGCCGGCCTGATGATCACCGCCAAGGGTCCCGAGCTCATCGAGTACAACGTGCGTTTCGGCGATCCGGAATGCCAGGTACTGATGATGCGGCTCGAAAGCGACCTCCTGCCGATCCTGCACGCCGCCGCGGTCAGCCGGCTCGACAAGGTGACGGCCGCGTGGCGCGATGCGCCGGCCCTCACCGTCGTCATGGCCTCGAAGGGCTATCCGGGCGCTTACGAGAAGAACACGCCGATCCTTTCGCTGCCGGCCGACGACGCCGCCACCAAAGTGTTCCATGCCGGCACGGCCCTGAAGGACGGCAAGCTGGTCGCGACCGGCGGGCGCGGATTGAACGTCACCCCCGCGGCGCCGCCGGTCGGCGAGGCGCAAAGGGCGGCCCATGCGGCGCCCGACCGGGGGGGATGGGATAACGGCTTCTGCCGCCCACCCCCCCGCACGGGCGCGCCGGGGCGCGAAAAGGGCCGGCCCCGCCCGGCGAAAAACGCCGTTTGCTCAAATTTTACCATTTCCCCTGACGGGACCGTAACCGACGGGCGCTAGTCTTCTCCCAACGATGAGGGAGTTCCGTCGATGCGTAGCCTGCTGCCGACCATTGCTTTCATGCTTCTCGCCGCCCCGGCCCTTGCGGATTCGATCCATCCCGTCGCCGGCACCACCTCGGCCGGCAGTATCGAGGCGATACGCTGCGACGACTGCCCGGCGCTGAAGCCGAAGCTGAAAGCTGCGACATACCATGTCGACGCCATCGCCCCCGGCACGCAGAAGGTGGAGATCCGGGAAGAGAACGGCGAGCGCAAGATCTACCGGACGGAGGCCTGGATGGGCGGGTCCCCCGTGCTCTTCGTCAGCAAGGCGGTGCCCGGAACGGTCGAAGCCGCCACCGCGGAAAAAACCGAGGACGGCAACGCGGTCACCGTCGATGCGGGCGCCAAGACCAGCGCGCTCGGCGAGAGCGCGGCGCAGGACGCCCGAACCGCCGCGATGACGTCTTCACGGGAGTTTGATCCGGCGACGTTTGAACTCCGGCTCAACTGAGCCCATATTGAGAGGCCCTGCCTCTCAGTCCCTCCAGGCTGACAGGAATCCGCGAAAGCGGACGTTTGCGCCCCTGACCTCAAGCAGGGGCGCACGCGTATCAGCCGGTCTCCCCCATGTCGCCGACGAGCCGGTCGACCTCGCGGTCCGAATAGACGGCGATGCCGTTTCGCCGCAGCAGGGCCGCCGTCACGCCCCGTCCGGCATGGCGCGCGCCGGAGAAACTGCCGTCATAGACGAAACCGGAACCGCAGGACGGGCTGCCGTCGATCAGCAGCGCGTGCCGGCAGCCATTCTCGCGCGCCACGGCGAGCGCAATGCGCGCGCCCTCGATATAGGCGGCCGAGACGTCACCGCCGGAAATCTCCAGCACGCGTGCCCGTCCGTCGAGCACGTCGTCGCCGTCGAGGCCGTTCTCGATCTCCGCGGGCGGCCGCGGCACCTGGAAGCCGCCGGCAAGCTCCGGGCACAGCGTCACCAGCCGTCCCTCGGCCTTCCAGCGCTCGACGGCCGCATGCATGAGCGGCTTTGCCGATCCGTTGTAGCGGACCGGCAGGCCCGCAAGGCAGGCGCTGATGAGGATCCTGCCGGCCATCAGCGCCCGTCCCTCACCCTGCGATCCGGGAGAAGTCGGCGACCGTCCCGGTCGCCGCGCGAATGGCGGCAAGCAGCGCGAGGCGGTTGGCCGGGTCCTCGTCGTTGACGAGGACGTCGTTGAAGAACCGGTCGACCGGCGCGCGGAGCGTCGAAAGCGCCGCCATCGCGGAGCGGAAGTCTTCCGTCGCGACTGCAGCGGCGGCATCCTTCGAAGCGGCGTCCACCGCGGCGTGAAGCGTCTTCTCCGCGTCGAGCAGCAGGAGACCGGCCGAGACCGCGCCCTCGACGACGGTGCCCTTCTTTTCCTCCGCCGCAAGAAGCTGCGTCGCGCGCCGGGTGCCGGAAAGAAGGTTCTGGCCGTCTTCGGAGGTGATGAATGCCGTCAGCGCTTCCACGCGGCGGGCGACCATCAGCAAATCGTCGGCCTCCGGCGTCAGCACGGCATCGATGAGATCGTGGCGCGCACCCATGTCGCGGAGATAGACCTTGAGCCGGTCGTGGAAGAAGGCGATGAGGTCCGGGTCCTTCACGACCGAGAGAAGCGGCAGGCGGATGTTCTTTTCGAGCAGCATGCGAATGACGCCGAGCGCGGCGCGGCGCAGCGCATAGGGGTCCTTCGAGCCGGTCGGCTTCTCGTCGATGGCCCAGAAGCCGATCAGCGTGTCGAGCTTGTCGGCGAGCGCCACGGTGAGGCCCACCTTGCCGGCCGGCACGCGGTCGGAGGGCCCCTGCGGCTTGTAGTGGTCCTCGATAGCTTCGGCGACGGCAGCGTCCTCGCCCTGCAGAGCCGCATATTTGCGGCCCATGATGCCCTGCAGTTCGGGGAATTCGCCGACGGCTTCCGTGCGCAGGTCCGCCTTCGCGAGCACCACGGCGCGGTCGACGAGGGCGGCATCGGCGCCGGTGACCTTGGCGAGTTCGGCGGCAAGCCGGCGAATGCGCGCGACGCGCTCGCCCTGCGTGCCGAGTTTCGCATGGAAGGTGACGTCGAGCGCATCGAGCTTGGCCATGCGCTGGTCGAGCGGCTTTTTAAGGTCGAGGCTGAATTTCTCGGCCGACGCCTTCAGCGTGCCGAGGTCCGGCAGGTCGCCCTGGTCGCGCAGCCAGAAATGCTTGGCATCGGAAAGGCGCGCGCGCACCACCTTGCCGTTGCCATGCACGATCTCCCGGCCGCCGTCCTTCGCCTCGATGTTGGAGACGAGGACGAAATGGTTGGACAGCGTGTCGCCACCCGGCTTGCGGGTGACGAAACACTTCTGGTTGGTCTTGATGGTCAGCCAGTTCGAGGCCGCTCGCAAAAGTGGTGTTGTTGGCGGCCGTCGCGATGATCTGCTTGCGGCGCTCGGCGTCGAGCACCACCTTCGCCTTCTCCAGATTGGCGACATAGTCCTCGAAACGGCGCACGGTGATGGCCTCGGGCGCATGGAAGCGGTGGCCGTAGGTGACGTTGCCCGCGACGATGCCGTCGACCTCGAAGGGCACGACGCGCGTCTCCTCGGTCTCCGAGCCGAAGGTGCAGAGGATCGATTGCAACGGGCGCACCCAGCGCAGCGCGCCCGGCCTTGCCGACGCCGCGCCCCAGCGCATCGACTTCGGCCAGGGGAAGTTGCGCACGATGCCGGGCATCGCCTCGGCGATGATCTCGTCGGCGGGACGGCCCGGCTTGACGATATGGGCAACGTAAAAATCGCCCTTCTTCGGATCGCTGTGCACATGCGCTTCGGAAATCGAGGAAAGGCCGGCGCCGCGCAGGAAGCCTTCGATCGCCTTCTCGTTCGCATCCGTGCGCGGGCCCCTGCGCTCCTCGCGGATGTCGGCCGAGCGGGCATTGAGGCCGCGGATGTCGAGCGTCAGCCGGCGCGGCGTCCAGTATTCGCGCGCGCCCTCATAGGTCAGGCCCGCCTCGACCAGCGCATCGGTGACGAGCTTTTTCAGGTCGCCGGCCGCCTTGCGCTGCATGCGGGCGGGGATTTCCTCGGAGCGGAGTTCAAGCAGCAGATCGGGCATGTCAACTTTCCTCACCCTTCCCTGCGGGGAAGGGTCGGCACACGGTGCCGGTATGGGGTGAAAATCGTCGCCTCTGCTAGCAAAGTTAGGCGGTGCTGTACAACGGCAAATATGCCGTCCGGCCCGCGCAGGCGCGGGTCAATGGCCGCTGGCGGCGACCTCGTGGCTGGGTTCGGCGGCGGCGTGCTCGCCCTCGGCGGCATGGCCGCCTTCCTCCTTGGCCTCGCCATGGCCGGACTTCGCCGTCTCGGTCGCGTTCGGATCGATGCAATCCTCGCGGTCCTTCATGGAGGTGACGATGGCCTTGATCTCGTCGAGCGAGAGTTCCTTGCGCTCGCCGTAGAACTCGCCGTTGGCGGCCGGCGAGCCGTCCGTGTAGCGGGCGACGAAGGGTGCCGTCATGCCCGGAACGGCGGCCGGATCGCGGGCGAACAGCACTTCGGCGCCGATGGCCCGGCCGCGCATGTCGGCCCTGTATTCGGGGCCGGCGGCGTCGACGAGGATCACCTGGTAGAGATCGGCCTCCTCGGCGTTGGAAACGGCGCCGGCGATGCGCAGCGCCGTCTTGATGCGCACCTCGCCGTCCTTGGCGTCCGAGCGGACATATCTGCGCAGCCAATGCTGGCCGTCCTGCTCGAGGCGCACGGTCGTCACCGTCGTGCAGGCCGCGCCGGAGACCTTTTCCGACGAAGGCCCCAGAAGCACGTCGCGCCCGACAAAGATCGCCGCGGCACCCGAGGCACCGGTGAGGACCATGACACCGGCAGCGATGATCAGAAGCTTCCGGGACAGGCGGAACGAGGTCGGCAGGAACTTCACGGGCGTGAAACTTCTCTTTGAACGCAGAACAGGGAGCGCGCCGAGATCGCGCGAACGTACCGCACTCTAACCGCCGGGCGTTTCGGAAGTTTTAAACGGAACGTTCGATTTCAATCCGTTTTTGCGAATGATTTGCAATTGCGTTGACAGACTTCAAAACGGCCCTATAGTTTATTGCAACTCATTCGCAAAAGCAGATCAGGAAAGCCGATGATCCTCCGCTCCCTTGCCGCCCTCCTCTTCAGCCTGCCGCTCCTGTCGGCCGCCCCGGCCATCGCGCAGGAAAAGCCGAAGGTGGTGACGACCTTCACCATCATCGCCGACATCGCGGCGAATGTGGCGGGCGATGCGGCCACGGTGGAATCGATCACCAAGCCTGGCGCGGAGATCCACAACTACCAGCCGACGCCGCGCGACATCCTCAAGGCGCAGGACGCCAGGCTCGTCCTGTGGAACGGCCTCAACCTCGAACTCTGGTTCGAGAAGTTCCTCGCCAATCTCGGCGACGTACCGAACGTCACGGTCAGCGACGGCGTTACGCCGATGAGCATCGTGGATGGCCCCTACGAGGGCAAGCCGAACCCGCATGCCTGGATGTCGCCGGACAATGCGCTGATCTATGTCGAGAACATCCGCAAGGCGCTCGGCGCGCTCGACCCGGCCAACGCCGCGACCTACGACGCCAACGCCAAGGCCTATTCGGACAAGATCACGGCGCTCGGCGCCGAGATGAAGGCGAAGATCGGCGCGCTGCCGGCGGAAAAGCGCTGGCTGGTCACCAGCGAAGGCGCCTTCTCCTATCTCGCCCGTGATTTCGGGCTGAAGGAACTCTTCCTCTGGCCGATCAACGCCGACCAGCAGGGTACGCCCAGGCAGGTGAAGGCGGTGATCGACGCCGTGCGCGAGCACCATATCCATGTCGTCTTCAGCGAAAGCACCGTTTCCGCCGACCCGGCCAGGCAGGTGGCGGCCGAAACCGGCGCGACCTATGGCGGCGTCCTCTATGTCGACTCGCTGAGCGAGGCGGACGGCCCCGTGCCGACCTACCTCGACCTCCTGCGCGTGACCTCCGAAACCATCGTGAAAGGCCTTTCGCAATGATGATGGGCGGCAAGCCGAAGACGGTCGCGGGTATTATCGCCGAGGACGTGACGGTCACCTACCGCAACGGTCTCACGGCGCTGCGCCATGCCAGCTTCTCGGTGCCGAAGGGCACGATCACCGCGCTGGTCGGCGTCAACGGCGCGGGCAAATCCACGCTCTTCAAGGCCATCATGGGCTTCGTGCCCGTCGCCACCGGCAAGGTGACGATCCTCGGCCTTTCCGTGCGCGAGGCACTCAAGAAGAACCTCGTCGCCTATGTGCCGCAGGCCGAGGAAGTCGACTGGACCTTCCCCGTGCTCGTCGAGGACGTGGTGATGATGGGCCGCTACGGCCACATGAACTGGCTGCGCATCCCGACGAAGCGCGACCACGAGATGGTCGACGAGGCGCTCTCGCGCGTCAACATGGCCGGCTACCGCAAGCGCCAGATCGGCGAACTCTCGGGCGGGCAGAGGAAGCGCGTCTTCCTCGCCCGGGCGCTGGCGCAGGAGGGGCAGGTGATCCTGCTCGACGAACCCTTCACCGGGGTCGACGTCAACACCGAGGAACAGATCATCGAGCTGCTCGGCAAGCTGCGCGATGAAGGCCGCGTCATGCTCGTCTCCACCCACAACCTCGGCAGCGTGCCCGACTTCTGCGACCGCACGGTCTTCGTCAAGGGCACGGTCATCGCCTCCGGCCCGACAGCGGAGACCTTCACCGAGGCCAATCTGGAGCGCGCCTTTGGCGGCGTGCTGCGCCACTTCATCCTTGGCGGTCGCGATCTCCACGACGACGAGGATCGGCGCTCGATCAAGGTCATCACCGACGACGAGCGCCCCTTCGTCATATACAGTGAGGAGGAGAAGCGGTGATCGACGCGCTGCTGGAACCCTTCACCTACGGCTACATGGTCAACGCCATGTGGGTGAGCGCGCTGGTCGGCTGCATCTGCGGCTTCCTCTCCGCCTACCTGATGCTCAAGGGCTGGTCGCTTATCGGCGACGCGCTCTCCCATTCCATCGTGCCGGGTGTCGCCGGCGCCTATATGCTGGGCCTGCCCTTCGCGGCCGGCGCCTTCCTGTCCGGCGGGCTCGCCGCCGCCGCCATGCTCTTCCTCAACCGCCAGACTCAGCTCAAGGAAGACGCGATCATCGGCATGATCTTCTCCTCCTTCTTCGGCCTCGGCCTCTTCATGGTCTCGCTCTCGCCGACGCCGGTGAACATCCAGACCATCGTGCTCGGCAACATCCTTGCCGTGACGCGCGAGGATACGATCCAGCTCGCCATCATCGGTGCCGTCACGCTGGTCGTCCTCATCCTGAAATGGAAGGACCTGATGGTGACGTTCTTCGACGAAAACCATGCCCGCTCCATCGGCCTCAACCCGTCGGGCCTGAAGATTCTGTTCTTCACCCTTCTTAGCGCCTCGACGGTCGCGGCCATGCAGACGGTTGGCGCCTTCCTCGTCGTCGCCATGGTGGTAACACCGGGCGCGACCGCATATCTCCTCACCGACCGCTTCCAGCGCCTCATCGTCATCGCCGCCGCCCTCGGGGCCGGCACGAGCCTTTTCGGCGCCTATCTCTCCTATTTCCTCGACGGCGCGACCGGCGGCATCATCGTGGTGCTGCAGACGGCGATCTTCCTCCTCGCCTTCGTCTTCGCCCCGAAGCACGGCATCATAGCCGCCCGCCGCAGGGGAAGGCGGGCGCTTGAGGCCCCGGAGGCCGGCACGCCATGAACGAAACGCTCGAACTCGCGCTCCTGCCCTTCCAGCTCGCCTTCATGCAGAATGCCTTCCTGGTGACGCTGATCATATCCGTGCCGATGGCGCTGCTCTCCTGCTACCTCGTGCTGAAGGGGTGGTCGCTGATGGGCGACGCGGTCTCCCATGCGGTCCTTCCCGGCGTCGTCATCGCCTATGTCCTGGGCCTGCCCTTCGCGGCCGGCGCCTTCGTCGCGGGCCTCTTCTGCGCGCTCGCCGCCGGCTATCTCAAGGACAACAGTCGGGTGAAGGAGGACACGATCCTCGGCATCGTCTTTTCCGGCATGTTCGCGCTCGGCGTCGTGCTCTATGTGAAGATCCAGCCGGACATACACCTCGACCATATCCTCTTCGGCGACATGCTCGGCATTAGCC
>Ga0066256_1003425_pt1 | contig 15359 bp, 9 predicted proteins | sample ThiBio_1000_biof_FD_87107 | JGI IMG/M metagenome (GOLD analysis project Ga0066256, IMG submission 87107) | Wastewater bioreactor microbial communities from Cape Town, South Africa - Thiocy_expt_1000_biof (version 2) | ecosystem: Engineered > Bioreactor > Thiocyanate-remediating >...
GCCATGGACGGCACCTGCACCGGCGAGCACGGCGTCGGTCAGGGCAAGATCAAGTATCTCAAGGCCGAGCACGGCCCCGCGCTGGCTGCCATGCGTGCGGTCAAGCAGGCGCTCGATCCGCAGAACATTCTCAATCCCGGCAAGATCCTGCCGACGCCTTGAGCCGATCGCACCTCCGGTGCGAGTGGGGCCTCGGCCCCACGCCCCGACCGGGGGACACCCCCGGAACCCCCGTCTTTTATGAATTGGAGGGAACGGCGAGCGCCCCCCTGTCCCTTCTCCCCGTCCTTTACGGGGAGAAGGTTAGGATGAGGGGCGGGAGCTTGTTCAAACCTCGACGTTTGCCGCCGCCCCTCCCCCCGACCCTCTCCCCATTGAAGACAATGGGGAGAGGGGGAAGTGGGCGCGTCATACACTGCGCTGTCGCTCTGACCGCCGCGGGCATAGCGTTACGGCAGGAGGCGACAGCACCTCTTCCCGGCAGCCCGTGGCACTAAAGCAAACCGCCGCCGCGGGCATAGCACCACGGTTGGAGGCGGCAGCACCTCTTCCCAGCAGCCCGCGGCACTAAAACAAAAGCTATCGCCGCACTTTCCGCTTGAGCTGCGCCGGCGTCATGACGCCCGTCGCGAGAATGACGGTGGCAAACAGCACGACGCCAAACGTGACGAGTGCCGCAAGCCCGCTCGCCTGCACCATGAGGCCCGCGCCGGTTCGCATCCACGGATCGAGCACGATACCCGCGACGATGACGCCCGCGCCCATGAGCACGCTCGCCAATGCGATCAGCGGCACGTTCCGCGCGAGGCGGTTGTCGATGATGAAATGTCCGCGGTGCTTGAGCGTGCCCCAAAGCATGACGGCATTGACCCACGCGGCGATCGACGTCGCGAGCGCGATGCCGACGTGCGGCATGAAACCCGCCGCCTTGAAGCCGAAGAACAGAATGATGGAGCCCGCGGCATTGAGCACGAGGTTCACGCCCGCATAGCGCATGGGCGTTTTGGTATCCTCATGCGCAAAGAAGCCCGGCTGCAAAACTTTGATGAGCACGAAGGCCGGCAGTCCGATGGCGAAGGCGGCGAGCGCCCACGCTGTGGCCTGCGTATCGTCGTGCGTGAAGGCACCGCGCTCGAAGAGCACGCGGATGATCGGCTCGGCGGCGACGAGCAGCGCCACTGCGGCCGGCAGCGTCAGCAGCAGCGCGAGCTCCATGCTGCGGTTCTGGCTGTCCATGGCGGCGGTGTGATTGCCGGCGCCGAGGTGGCGCGAGAGATCAGGGAGCAGCACCACGCCGATCGCAACGCCGACAATGCCGAGCGGGAGCTGATAGAGCCGGTCGGCATAGTAGAGATAGGAGACGGCGCTCGCTTCGAGCGATGCGATGATCGTGCCGACGACGATGTTGATCTGCGTGATGCCGCCGGCAATCAGCCCGGGAATGCCGAGCGCGAGGAGGCGCCGCACGCCTTCGGTCATGCGCGGAAGCCGCAGACGGAGCGCGAAGCCGGCGCGCTTTGCCGCAATCCAGAGCATGGCGAGCTGCAGGAAACCCGCGACGAACACGCCCCAGACGAGCAGATAGCCGGCGGCTGGATCATTATGATAGCCGCGCCAGTGCGCGATCAGCATGACGGCGACGAGCACGGCATTGAGCACGATCGGCGCCGCGGCGGCGGCCATGTAGCGGTGCAGTGAATTGAGCAATCCCGAGAGCAGCGCCACGAGCGACATGCACATGAGATAAGGGAAGGCGATCCGCGTCAGCGCCGTCGCCAGATCGAGTTTCTCAGGCTCGGTCGCGAATCCCGGCGCGAGGCCGAGCACGAGCCAGGGCATGGCGATCTGGGCGATCGCGGTCACCAGCAGCAGCACGGCGAAGAGCCCGGCGAGAGCTTCCTCGGCAAAAGCGTGTGCGGATCCATTGCCGTCGGCTTCGAGGCGCTTGGCAAAGAGCGGCACGAAGGCGGCATTGAATGCGCCCTCTGCGAAGAGCCGCCGGAAGAGGTTCGGCATTCGGAAGGCGACGACGAAGGCGTCGGCGATCATGCCGGTGCCGAGCACGGCGGCGATCAGGATGTCGCGCAGGAAGCCGAGGACACGGCTCACCATGCTGAGCCCGCCGACCGTCGCGAAGGCGCTGTAGAGTCTCATGGGGCGCTGGATTGATCCGGTGGGGGTGCTCTCAGGCCGGTTGCTCGCCTGCAAGCACATGAATCAGTCGCGCCCGGATGGCTTCCTGGCGCTGGGGAGAGGTGATCTTCCTCCTGGTGAGATCAGTCACGTAGAATGTATCCACGGCCTTCTCGCCGAAGGTTGTGATGTGCGCCGAGTTGATGTCGAGATTGAGGTCGGAAAGCGCCGTCGTGACGTCATAGAGCAGGCCCGGCCGGTCGAGGCCGGACACCTCGATGACGGTGAAATGATCGGAGACGACATTGTCGATGACGACCTCGGGCTCGACGGTGAACGTGTTGATGATCGACGGCGCCGCCATCTTCTTCGCCATGAGCGCGCTGAGGCGCACCTCGCCACGCAGCAGCTTTTCGATGGTATCTGCGATGCGGGTCGCGCGCCGGCGCTCGTCATCCTCGTGCTCGAAGGCGCGCTGGAGAAGGAATGTATCGAGGGCGAAGCCGTCCCGCGTCGAGGCAATATAGGCGCCGACGATGTTTGCGCCGGCTGCCGCGCAGGCCCCTGCGAAGAGCGAGAGCACGCGGGGATGGTTCGGCGCGAGCAGCGAGAGCTCGGATACGGCCGTGAATGCATTGGTCGTGAAGTTCGTGCCGAACTTCTTTCCCGCCGCCTCGGTCTGCGCCATGAGCTGCATGTGCTCGACCTGCTTCGGCAGCGAGGTTTTGACCCAATAGTCGCCGTACTGGCGCTCGACGAAGGCCTGCACGCGATCTGCCGGCTCGTTACTGGCCTCTTTGCGGAAGGCCGCAATGGCGGTGTCCACCCGCTCGCTGAGTGCGACCGGCTGGTAGGCGCCCGACAAGAGCGGCTCGGTCGCATAATAGAGCGAGCGCAGGAGCTGACCCTTCCAGCCATTCCATGTGCTCGGGCCCACGGCGCGGATGTCGGCGACCGTCAGCAGCAGCAGCAGGCGCAGGCGTTCGACGCTCTGCATGGTCTCGGCGAAATCGCGGATCGTCTTCGGGTCGGCGATGTCGCGGCTCTGCGCGATGTTGCTCATGAGGAGGTGGTTCTCGATGAGCCACGCGACGAGCTCGGTCTCGGCGTCACTGAGGCCGAGGCGCGGGCAGATTTTGCGCGCGATGCGGGCGCCGACGATCGAGTGATCCTCGTCGCGGCCCTTGCCGATGTCGTGGAGAAAGGCAGCCACGTAGAGCACGCGACGGTTGATGACGGTCTTGAAGATGTTGTGCGAGAGCGGGTGCTTGTCCGCGCTCTCGCCGCGCTCGATCTCCGAGACGACGCCGACCGTGCGGATGAGATGCTCGTCCACCGTGTAATGGTGGTAGAGGTTGAACTGCATCATCGCGACAACGCGGCCGAACTCGGGGATCATGCGGCCGAGCACGCCCGCCTCGTTCATGCGCCGCAGTGTCACCTCGGGTGTGCCGCGCGCCGTCATGAGCCCGAGCAGGATGCGGTTGGCTTCCGGATCATTGCGCAGCTTGTCGTCGATGAGGCGCAGCGACTGGCGGATGAGGCGGATGGCCTGTGGGTGGAGCAGCGAGCCCGTTTCCTCGACCTGCGCGAAGTAGCGGATCAGGTTGACGGGGTCGCGGCGAAAGACTTCCGGATCGGCGACGTTCAGGCGGCCGTTGTCGATGCGAAAGGCGGTCGTGCGGCGCACGCGGCGGCGCATGCGCCAGCCCATGGGATCGAGGAGCGCATCGAGCCGCGGCGAGAGCTTGAGCTGCTGCACCTCGAGCCACGCGCACAGGATCGTCGTCAGGTCGCCGACGTCCTTGGCGACCATGAAGTAGTGCTTCATGAAGCGCTCGACGGCCTTGAGGCCGAGCCGGCTCGCGTAGCCGAGAATGGCGGCGAGCTGCGGCTGGTACTCGAAGGTCAACCGCTCCTCGGGGCGGCCCGTGAGAAAGTGCAGGTGACAGCGCACGGTCCAGAGGAAATCTTCGCAGCGCCGGAAGGTCGCCTGCTCCTCGGCCGTGAAGATCGGCTGGACGATCGGATCGCCGACGCCGGGGCCGCCTGCAAGATACTTCGCCAGCCAGTACAGCGTGTGCAGGTCGCGCAGGCCGCCCTTGCCGTCCTTGATGTTCGGCTCGACGCGGTAGCGCGAGGCGCCTGCGCGCTGATGGCGGGTCGCTCGCTCGGCGAGCTTGGCTTCGATGAAGGCGCGCTCGCCGCCCTTGACGACCTCATCGCTGAAGCGGCGTACGAGCTCGTCGAACAGCGGCCGGTCGCCGAGGATGTAGCGGGCATCGAGCAGCGCCGTGCAGATGGTCACGTCGGCGCGCGCGAGTTGCAGACATTGGTCGACGGTACGCGTCGCGTGGCCGACCTTCAGGCGTAGATCCCAGAGAATGTAGAGAATGTATTCGACGACGCTCTCGCCCCAGGGAGTCTGCTTGTAGGGCAGCAGGAACAGGAGATCGATGTCGGAGCCCGGCGCCAGCATGGCGCGGCCATAGCCGCCGGTCGCGACGATGGTGAGCCGCTCCGTATCCGCGGGATTGTTGCTGCGATAGACGTGTGCGCGCGTGTAGTCGAAGATGAGCGCGATGAGCTCATCCATGAACGTGGACAGGCCCTCGGCACAGCGGCGCCCCTTGCCGTCGTGCAGGAGCTGCGCGCGGGCGCTCTCGCGTGCGCCGACCATGAGCTCGCGCAGGCGCTCGACAACGGCCGGCCGCGCCAGCTCGGCGCTCTCATCATGCGCGCGGAAGATGGCCGTCAGCTCGTGGCGGAGGGCGGTGGGGTCGAAATAGGGCGGATCGGGCAGCCGGTGGGCTTCCCGCTCTGGGGCCAGCGCATCCTTGACCAGAGTATCCATGCGGTCCGCTCTTGCGGCCCGATCGCGCACAGAGCCGTGCACCACGACCGCGCCAGCCGCGCCCGAATCGCTCAGGCGCCGTTCATCATACAACTCATGGGCGGGCATAGCGTATTTCAGCCCGCGCGGGAATAGGCAGGGCTAGTAGGTTCAGGGGGCTTACGGATGATCGCGCGGGGGAGTGCGTGCGGATCGCCCCGAGGGCCGGAGCGCGCGAAAAGGGAACATAGGTTGAATTGAGGCCAGCAAAAACTGGGCTGTGGATTGTCCTGTTCCCGCGGAAACAGCCAGACGGGCTGCGCGTTGGCACAACAGAACCAAGCCCGGAGGTGTGCACGAGTCCTGGGCGAGCCACCGACATCGTAAAGCCCCCCGGAGGAGGCCATGCGCAAGCCCGCCCGTGCCATCACTGCCGACGAATACATCCGCCGTATTGATCGCATGCTCCTGATCACGAGTACCGTGGTCGTCGTGCTCGCGGCCAGCCTCTTTGCTCAGATGACGTGACCTCCCCGCGCGGCGCTCAGCGGCCTGCCATCTGCCTGAGGCGGTAGAGGGCCTCCAGCGCTTCCTTGGGGCTCATATCATCGGGATTGAGGGCGGCCACGGCTTCCGCGACCGGGTTTGCTCCCGCGGGCTGTGAAGCCGGTGACGTCGGGCGAGCGGCAGCAAAGAGCGGGAGGTCGTCGAGCGCCGGCGCGGCCCCCTCTGATCGACGGTCATTCTTTTCCAGAAGCGCGAGCACCTCGCCGGCGCGCGCGATCACCGGCCCGGGTAGGCCGGCGAGCTTGGCAACCTGGATGCCGTAGCTGCGGTCGGCGGCACCGGCGCGGACCTTGTGCAGGAAGACGATCTCGTCGTTCCACTCCTTGACCTCGATCGTGGCATTCGCCACCTCGGCGAGGCGACCGGAGAGCGCCGTCAGCTCGTGATAGTGCGTGGCAAAGAGCGCGCGGCAGCGGCAGACATCGTGCAGGTACTCGACGGTCGCCCAGGCAATGGAGAGGCCGTCGAAGGTCGCCGTGCCGCGGCCGATCTCGTCCAGAATGACGAGGCTTCGTTCGCCGGCCTGATTGAGAATGGCCGCCGTCTCGATCATCTCGACCATGAAAGTCGAGCGACCGCGCGCGAGATCATCCGCCGCTCCGACGCGCGAGAAGAGGCGGTCGACAATGCCGATGCGTACCCGTCGCGCCGGCACGAACGCACCCATCTGCGCGAGGACGGTGATCAGCGCATTCTGGCGCAGGAAGGTCGACTTGCCGGCCATGTTCGGCCCGGTGACGAGCCAGATGCGCCCTGTCGCAGCATCCTCGAGGCCCGTGCCGTCATTGCCGAGCACGCAGTCGTTCTCGACGAACGGGCCGGCCTTCGCCGCGCGCAGTGCCTGCTCGACCACGGGATGACGGCCGCCTTCGATCACGAGGGAGGTGCTCTCGTCCAGCTCCGGGCGGACGTAGTTGTCTTCCTCTGCCAGTTCCGCGAGGCCTGCCGCGACATCGATCTCGGCGAGAGCTTCGGCGAGCCTCGCGAGCGCCTGCTCTTCGGCGGCAATGGCGCGGGCGAGGTCGTTGAAAACTTCCTGCTCGATGGCGAGCGCGCGCTCGGCAGCGCCGGCAATGCGCCCCTCGACCTCCACAAGCTCCGTCGTCGTGAACCGGACGGCGTTCGCCATGGTCTGGCGATGGTTGAAGGTCTCGGAAAGAGGCTCCGCAAGCATGGGCCGCGCACTCTGCGCGCCGACCTCGATATAAAAGCCGAGAATATTATTGTGACGGACTTTGAGCGTCTTGATGCCGGTTTGCTCGACGTATTTGGCTTCGAGCGAGGTCATGACGCGACGGCTGTCGTCGCGGAGTGCCTGCGCCTCGTCGAGATCGGCGCGAAAGCCCGCACGGACAAAACCGCCATCGCGGCGCTGATGGCCCGGCGTGTCGACGAGGGCGCGCGTGAGCAGATCGGCGAGCGTGTCCTGCCCACTGCCGAGACTTTCGACGGCGCGCGCCAGTTCTGCGGGGAGCCCGATGGCGCCCGCAGCCGTCCCGAGAATGGCGCCGCACTGCTTTGCGGCTCCGAGCGCGTCGCGCACGGCGGCGAGATCGCGCGGATCGCCGCGACCTAGTGCCAGACGCGATGCGGCGCGTGCGACATCGGGCGCACCCTTGAGCGCTTCGCGCAGTGTCTCCCGTGCTTGCGGCTCGGCGATCAGAAAGGCAATGGCATCGAGCCGCGCACCGATCTTGGCCGCATCGCGCAGGGGACTAGCCAGTCGGTTCGCGAGCTCCCGCGCGCCGGGGCCTGTCACCGTCCGGTCGATGGCGGAGAGGAGACTTCCCTCGCGCTCGCCGCGCGTCGAGCGCAGCAATTCTAGACTGTTCCGCGTCGCGGCGTCGATGACCAGCGTCGTCGCCGGTCCCGTGCGCCGTGGCGGCCGCAGCACCGGACTCGCGCCGATCTGCGTGAGGTCGACATACTTGAGAAGTGCGCCGACAGCCGCCAACTCGGTACGTGAGAACGTGCCGAACCCATCGAGCTCGGCCACGCCGAGGCGCTCGCGCAAGGTCCGCTCGCCGCCCATGCTGTCGAAGAACGACGACGCCAGCGGCGTCAGCGCTGTGCCGGTGTGATCGGCGCAGGCGACGATCGTCTTGTCGTCCATGAGCCGGTCAGGGAGCAGGATCTCGCCGGACGCGAGGCGCACCAACTCGCCCGCGAGATCCGCGGCCGGCACGCTTGCGATCTCGAACTCGCCTGTCGAAATGTCGAGCGAGGCAAGGGCATGGCCGCTGTCCGCGCCCGCAGGTGCGAACAGCGCCGTGAGGTAATTGCGCGCGCGCGCATCGAGGAGCGTGTCCTCGGTCAGCGTGCCAGGCGTCACGAGGCGCACGACATCGCGCTTCACGACAGCCTTCGAGCCGCGCTTCTTGGCTTCAGCTGGATCCTCGAGCTGCTCGCAGACGGCGACGCGGTAGCCCTTGCGAATGAGCTTCTGGAGATAGTCGTCGGCGCGATGCACGGGTACGCCGCACATGGGAATGTCCTGGCCGAGATGCTTGCCGCGCTTGGTCAGGACAATGCCCAGCGCCTGCGAGGCGACGACCGCATCGTCGAAGAACAGCTCGTAGAAGTCGCCCATCCGGTACCAGAGGATGCTGTCCGGATTGGCCGCCTTGATCTCCAGGAACTGCGCCATGGACGGCGTGACGTCGCCGACGGGCGCGCGCACCTCCTCTACGTTCGGCGGTGCGGCATCCTGCCCGTCGTCCTCGCTGCTGCCGCTTTTCGCGCGTCGTGCCATCCCGTTGCCGCCCCCGGCTGCTCCCGTCCCGACCACATGGCGCATGGTGCAGTGCGAGGCAAGTGGCGAGTTGTGCACAGCCTGTACGCGGCTTATCGTCCAAGGGAAATTTAGCGATCAACTGCGCCGCATTGCTCGGGGGCTACCGGCCCTCGGGGCAATCACGTGGGCGCACAAGAGACGGGGAAATGCCCTCATGGCCGCCGACACGCCCGCGATCAAATTTACCGCCGACGACGCGCTCCGTTTCCACTCCGAGGGTAAGCCCGGCAAGCTCGAGATCACACCGACCAAGCCGCTGACCACCCAGCGCGACCTCTCGCTCGCCTATTCGCCGGGTGTCGCCGTGCCGGTGCTCGCGATCGCCGAGGACAAGACGCGCGCCTACGACTACACGAACAAGGGCAATCTTGTGGCCGTGGTCTCGAATGGCACGGCCATCCTCGGCCTCGGCAATCTCGGCGCGCAGGCTTCGAAGCCGGTCATGGAAGGCAAGGGCGCGCTCTTCAAGCGCTTTGCCGATATCGATGCCATGGACCTGCTCGTCGACACACAGGATGTCGATGCCTTCATCAATGCCGTGCGCTATCTGGGACCGAGTTTCGGCGGGATCAATCTCGAGGACATCAAGGCGCCGGACTGCTTCGTGATCGAGGAGCGGCTCAAGGAGCTGCTCGACATTCCCGTCTTCCATGACGACCAGCACGGCACGGCGATCATCGCGGCCGCCGGTCTCATCAACGCCCTCGAGCTGACGGGGCGCAATATCTCGACCTTCAAGCTCGTCGTGACGGGCGCCGGTTCGGCGGGCATTGCCTGTCTCGATCTGCTCGTCGCCATGGGCATGCCGCGCGAGAACATCCTGCTGTGCGACACCAAGGGCGTCATCTACCAGGGCCGCAAGGATGGCATGAACCAGTGGAAGTCCACCTATGCCGTCAAGACCTCGGCGCGCACGCTTGACGACGCCATGAAGGGGGCTGACGCCTTCTTCGGACTCTCGGCGAAGGGCGCGGTGACGCAAGCGATGGTGCAGAGCATGGCGCCGCAGCCGATCATCTTCGCCATGGCCAATCCCGATCCCGAGATCACGCCGGAGGAGATCCACGCCGTGCGTTCCGATGCGATCATCGCGACGGGCCGCTCGGACTATCCGAACCAGATCAACAACGTTCTCGGCTTTCCCTTCATCTTCCGTGGCGCGCTCGACGTCAGGGCGCGCGAGATCAACACCGAGATGAAGATCGCGGCGGCGCGAGCCCTTGCCGATCTCGCACGCGAGGAAGTGCCCGATCAGGTGGCTGCCGCGCTCTACGGCCGCCGGCCGACCTTCGGACCTGAGTACATCATTCCAGCTCCGTTTGACCCGCGCCTCATTACGTCGGTGCCGCCGGCTGTGGCGCGCGCGGCTGTGGAAAGTGGTGTCGCACGCACGACGCTCGCCGATGGCAGTGCCTATGTTTCACGGCTCAGGGGCCGCCTCGATCCCATGGCGGGCTGGCTCACCGCGACGCTCGAGAAGGCGCGCAATCATCCCAAGCGCATCATCTTCGCCGAGGGCGAGGAGCCGGCTGTCATCCGCGCCGCCAATGCCTACCTCAATCAGGGCTACGGCACGCCGCTCCTCGTCGGCACGACCGACACGGTGAAGGCAAACTTCAAAGAGCTCGGTGTGCGCCTCAAGGACGAGTTCCAGCTCTTCGATACGCGCCGTTCGCCCTACACGGCGCAGTTCACCGACTATCTCTACGCGCGGCTGCAGCGCCACGGCTATCTGAGGCGCGACTGCGAGCGCCTCGTGCTCAACGAGCGCAATGTCTTCGCCGCCCTGATGGTCGTGCACGGCCATGCCGATGCCATGGTCTCGGGCGTCACGCGCAACTGGAGCAGCGTCTTCCAGGATGTGCAGCGCGTGATCGATCCGAAGCCGGGCCGCCGGGTCGTCGGCGTATCGCTGGCGCTCTGCCGCGGCCGCGCGGTGCTCGTTGCGGACACGAGCGTCACGGATATGCCGACAGGCGAGCAGGTTGCCTACATCGCCATCGAGGCCGCGCGTGCAGCCCGCAGCTTCGGTATGGAGCCGCGCGTCGCCATGATCGCCTACTCGAACTTCGGCCAGCCGCGCGGCGAGCGCTCGGATCAGATGATCGAGGCTGTGCGCATTCTCGACGAGCGTGGCGTCGATTTCGAGTACGACGGTGAAATGTCGGCCGACGTGGCGCTCAATCCCGATCTGCGCCGGCTCTACCCCTTCTGCCGGCTCACGGACACGGCCAACGTGCTGGTCATGCCTGCCTTCCACGCGGCGTCCATATCCACCAGAATGCTCAAGGAGCTTGGCGGCGCGACGGTGCTCGGTCCGATCCTGACCGGCCTCTCGCATCCCGTGCAGATCTGCCAGCTCGGGGCCATGGACAACGACATTCTGCCCATTGCGGCGCTCGCGGCCTGCAACATCGGGGCGTGATCGGGCTCGCGCAGGCCCTGGTCGTTATGACAATCGCCAATCCGCGCCTGAGCCAGTATAGGGGGCGTGGCGCCCGCCTGAAGACGGGCCACGGCGGATTGATCGCGTGAACGGGGCATGGAGGCGAAAATGAAGGTGGACGGGCCCGAGCTCGAGAAATGCGCGGCGAACTTCGTGCCGCTGAGCCCGATCAGCTTCCTGAAGCGCGCCGACGCCTTCTTCGGTGAGCGCACGGCGGTCGTGCACGGCGCGCGGCGCCTCTCCTATCACGAGCTCTATGCCCGCTCGCGCCGCCTTGCGCACGCACTGACCAAGGCCGGTATCGGACGCGGTGACACGGTCGCGATACTGGCGCCAAACATCCCGGCCATGCTCGAAGCGCACTACGCCGTGCCCATGATCGGCGCGGTGCTGACCCCGATCAACATCCGCCTCGATCCGGCAGCCACCGCCTTCTGCCTCGAGCATGGCGGGGCCAAGATCTTCAATGCGCCGAAAACGATCGGGTGTACATTGAGTGGAACTGGTACGCTCATGGGGGCCAAGCGGCGGATCGTCATCGACATCGCCGATCCCGAGACCGCCGATGCGCCATCGTTCGGCGGCATCGAGTACGAGAGCTTCATCGCGGCAGGCGAGCCTGATTTCGTCTACGCGGGTCCGAAGGACGAGTGGGACGCCGTGTGCCTGCTTTATACCTCGGGGACGACCGGCAACCCGAAAGGCGTCGTGTTCTCGCACCGCGGCTGCTATCTCGGCGCGCTCGCCAATGCGCTCACCTTTAAGCTCGACAACGAGCGCCGCTATCTCTGGACGCTCCCGATGTTCCACTGCTCCGGGTGGACGTACACCTGGGCCGTGACGGCGGCGGGTGGCACGCACGTCTGCCTCCGCCGCGTCGAGCCCCAGCGTATTTTCGAGCTGATCGCGGCGGAGCGGGTCACGCACATGTGCGGCGCGCCGATCGTCCTCAACATGCTCATCCACGCGCCCGATGCCGTGAAGAAGCCGCTTCCCGTGCGCACGAAAGTCGCGACGGGTGGCGCCGCGCCGCCGGCGATCGTTATCCAGCGCATGGAGGCCATGGGCTTCGAGGTGCTGCACCTCTACGGCACGACCGAGAGCTATGGCCCCTCGACCTTCTGCGCGCCCTATACGGAATGGAATGGGTTCAGCGAGGACGAGCGCTACCGCCTCATGGCGCGACAAGGCATTCCCGTCGTGCTCGTCGAGGACATGATCGTTGCCAACCCGGATACCATGCAGCCCGTGCCCCGCGACGGCGAGACGATCGGCGAGATCATGCTGCGCGGAAATACGATCATGCGCGGCTATCTCAAAAACCCGGCAGCGACGGCGGAAGCCTTTGCAGGCGACTACTACCACTCGGGCGACCTCGCGGTCTGGCACGCGGACGGCTACATCGAGGTGAAGGACCGCTCGAAGGACATCATCATCTCGGGTGGCGAGAACATCTCGTCCATCGAGGTGGAAGACGTGCTCTACCGCCACCCCGATGTGCTGGCCGCCGCCGTGGTGGCCAAGCCCGGCCCCAAGTGGGGCGAGACGCCTTGCGCGTTTGTGGAGCTGAAGGCCGGTGCGCAGACCACGCCCGAAGACATCGTGGCGCACTGCAAGAAGCACTTGGCGGGCTTCAAGGTGCCGCGCGCCGTGGTGTTTGGCGAGCTGCCCAAGACCAGCACCGGCAAGATCCAGAAGTTCGAGCTGCGCAAGCAGGCCGGATCGGCGGCGGCCATCAACGTCTGAGAGGCGCGAGGCTCCTTTCAGGAAGAGACCGCGTGCAGTGGGTTATCAAAATGCTATTTAATTGATAGCTGGTAGCGCATATTCCACTAGCACATCCACCGCTTTTGGTTTGAAAACCTGGGTCAGGGGCTCCTGGACGCCCCTGCAGGGCTGCCAGGGCTGGGTGTCAACGCCCTTCGTCCACAGCCTCGCGCCAGTCCCGCGCTGACATCCCTAGCTTTTGCGCAAACACGCGCGACAGCGCTGAGGGGTTGGCATAGCCCAGTTCGTGGGCGATGGACTTGAGCGACCGGCCTGCGCGCAGGTGCGCCTGCGCCAGCGTCAGCCGCCAGTGCGCCAGGTAGTCGGCGGGCGTGTCGCCCACCACGGCCTTGAAGCGGGCGGCAAAAGCGCTGCGCGACATGCCCGCCTGCTGCGCCATCTGCGCCAGGCTCCACGGCTCGCCGGGTGCCTCGTGCAGGGCCGTGAGCGTGCGCGACAGTTGCGGGTCGGCCAGGCCCGTCAGCAGGCCGGGCGGCATCTGCGCCTGCTGCGGGTGGTCCAGCAGCCAGCGCAGCAACTGCAGCAGCACCACTTCAAACAGCCGGTCGGCCAGCACGCGGTGGCCGCAGCGCAGGCGGTCGGTTTCGGCAAACAGCAAGTCCAGCGACTGCTGCAGCCCGTCCACCGCGCCCAGCGGCAGCACCACCAGCGGGGGCAGGGCGCGGGCCAGCGGGTGGCTGGCACCGCCGTCAAAGTCCAGCGCGGCGCAGGTGAAGTCCGAGCCCTCGGTGGGCGCGTTGTGAAAGAAGTGCTCCAGCGGTCGGGCATAGAACAGCAGGCTGGGCTCGCACACCTGAAGCCGCTCGGGCGGGCCCGCCTGGGGCTGGTGCGTGACCACCATCTCGCCCCGGCGCAGCACATGCAAAAAGCCCCGGCCCGGCGCTGCCGCAAAGTGCGTCACACCACACAGCGGACCGTTGTGGAACAGGTGCGCCCGCACCCTAAACCGCTCCAGCAGCGGCGACAACCGGTCGAGCGGGGTGGAGGCCTGCGCGGGTGTGGTGACGGGTGTTGACATGGTTCTGGATGATTGGGTATGAATTGTGGATTTTATGTACCAAATGGTACGAGCTGGCACCGGACACTGCAGGGGTGCCGAGAACAGGCACAAGTTCTCAACCACCCTTCATGACCTTCAAGGAACACACCATGTCCGCTACTTCTTCCTCCGTCGCCCGCGTCCCCCTCGTTGACCGCACCGCCGCCACCGGCACTGTGCGCGCCGTGCTCGACCAGGTCCACGGAGCCTTTGGCGCCACGCCCAATATGTTCCGCGCCGTGGCCAATTCGCCCGCCGCGCTGCAAAGCATGTGGGGCGCGTTTGGTGCGCTGGGCGGCGGCGTGATCGGCGCTGCCCTGGGCGAGCAGATCGCCGTGGCCGTGGCCAACCGCAATGCCTGCGACTACTGCCTGGCCGCCCACACGGCCCTCGGCCGCAAGGCGGGCGTGAGTGGCGAGGCCCTGGCCGCCGCGCAAGCGGGCGAGTCAGCCGACCCGCGCACGGCCGCCGTGCTGCGCTTTGTGCTGCAGCTGGTCAACGAACGTGGCCAGGTCGATGCGGCCGATGTGCAGGCCCTGCGCGACCAGGGCGTGAACGACGAGCAGATCGTCGAGATCGTGGCCCACGTGGCGCTCAACCTGTTCACCAACTATGTGAATGTGGCGCTGGGCGTGCCGGTGGATTTCCCCGGCGTCAAGCTGCGCCCGGCGCGTTAAAGGGCGTAGCGGCGCGTGTCTGGCCCGCAGGCCGGATGCGCGCCGCTTCTAGTGCCGCTGCTCGCTCGGTCCTGCGGCGGAGCAATCGCAGTCAGTTATGCGCGACGACGATGCGTGCGTTTTCCGCACGCATCACCGGCGGCAAAGTCGTTTGTCAGCGCGGCAGGCCTGCTGCACCATGGCCACTCCCTTGCCACCCCACCCGAAGGAAGTCGCCCCATGACCCCCGACCGCGACGAGCACGCCATCGACACCCTGCCACGCCTGGAGGCCCTGCTGGGCCCGCTGAGCGATGCCTCCGTCCACAAAGAGCTGCCCTATATGCACCCCGCCTACCGCGCCATGATCGCGGCATCGCCCTTTGCCGTGTTGGCCACCACCGGCCCCGGCGGGCTGGACGCCTCGCCGCGCGGCGACCCGGCTGGCTTTGTGCAACTGCTGGACGACAAGACCCTGCTGCTGCCCGAGCGCCGTGGCAATAACCGCGCCGACAGCCTGCGCAACATCGTGGCCGACCCGCGCGTGGCACTGCTGTTCCTCATCCCCGGCGTGGGCGAAACGCTGCGCGTCAACGGCCACGCCCGCATCAGCGTCGCGCCCGACCTGCTGGCGCGGTTTGTGGTCAACGGCCAGCCCCCCAAATGTGTGATCGTGGTCGATGTGCAGGCGGTGTACTTCCAGTGCGCGCGCGCCATCCAGCGCTCGCGCCTGTGGGATGCCGTGCCGCCCGGCACCCCGCGCCCCGTGCCTACCCCGGGCGCCATCCTGGCGTCCATCACGCAAGGCACATTCGACGGTGTGACCTACGACCGCGAACTGCCAGCGCGCCAGCAGGCCACGCTGTATTGAACGGGCCCTGCGATCCGTCGCCGCAGCGCTGCCCCCGCCGCCAGCGCACACAATGGCGGCTGAATGCGCAGGGCTTGCGCTTCATGGACTCACAGGCCGAACATGGAGATGCGTGGAGGCTCCGTGGGGCGTGAAGCAAGCCCCCGCACACGTTCACACCAAGTGAGGGGGAGACATGGATTCCGTGCTGTTGATCGTGGCCCTGGGCGCAGTGGCCGCCGGGTTTGTGCAGG
>Ga0066256_1002172_pt2 | contig 15352 bp, 17 predicted proteins | sample ThiBio_1000_biof_FD_87107 | JGI IMG/M metagenome (GOLD analysis project Ga0066256, IMG submission 87107) | Wastewater bioreactor microbial communities from Cape Town, South Africa - Thiocy_expt_1000_biof (version 2) | ecosystem: Engineered > Bioreactor > Thiocyanate-remediating >...
AGTAAGCGGCCTTAAAAACAGTTGATAAAATACAAACACAACTGTCAGGCAGATACTGAGTTTGATCAAATATTCTATGAATGCAGGCATACCTGATAATTTTTTATTTACGATTTTAAATTCATTACTTAATTTTTTTACTTCCTTTTTCAATCATATCCATAATCTCCTTTAATTCCTTTTGCGAAAGATTTTTTTGATCAACAAAAAAACTTACGAGTTCCTTGTAGGAATTACTGAAATAATTTTTAACCACATTTCCCATGAACATTTTTTTATACTCTTCGCGGGTGATGGCAGGTTTATACACATACACGTTGCCATACAGCTTGCCTGTGATGTAGCCCTTTTTTTCAATATTTTTTACGGTAGAGGCGATGGTGGTGTAAGGCCCCGGGTTTTGCATTTTTTCCATGAATAACTTAATATGGCCCTCGCCGGTTTCCCAAATGGCCATCATTACCTCTTCTTCCTGTGCTGTTAACTTTGTCATGTTTTACGATTTTACTACAATATTACGATTTAATCGTAATAAACAAATCTTTTTCTACTTTTTATTTTTCGTATCCAACCATTTCAACCATTCGGACATCATTTTGTTATCTTTATCAATCATCAATAATTTTCGTAATTAAATACATATCTGTGGCCCTTTTTTCCCTGCTAATTAGTTTTTCGGTTTCAGCGCAACAAACGCAGCCCGCTTACCTCGAGTACAAAACCGTACCCGCAGTAAAATTGTTACTTGCCGATAGCACCGGCTGGGAGTTGAAGGCAAAACTTGATAAAAATAAACCGTTGATGCTCGTTATTTTCAGCCCTGAATGCGACCACTGTAAACACGAAACAGAAGAATTAATTAAGAATATCGACAAATTTAAAAATATCCAGATCGTGATGGCAACACCGCTGCCCGTTTATGAAATGCGAGAATTTGCGGAGCATTATAATCTGAAAAAATACAAGAACATAACTGTGGGGCGTGATTACTCCTACATTTTACCGGTTTATTATGACGTCAAAAGCCTCCCCTATCACGCCTTTTATACCAAAGACAAAAAGCTGATCAGTGCGTTTGAAGGAACCATGACGGTAGAAAAAATGCTCACTCAATTCGGGAAAAAATAGGTGCATTCTTAACCGTATTCAAATACTTTTCCACCCCTATAAAATTCATCTTTACAAGACGACCGATCTGTAGTACAGCTTACGTATATATTGTTGTACACTGGCCGCATCTGCCAGAGAAGTGCATGAGGTCTTTTTACAATAACATACAATAACCGGTATGATTTTTTTTGACGCCTATCTTTGCGGAGATGAATCAAAACGAAATAATAATTTACACAGACGGCTCATCCCGCGGCAACCCCGGCCCGGGAGGGTATGGCGTGATATTGATGTTTGGGAAACATAGAAAAGAATTATCCGGCGGGTTTAAAAAAACTACTAATAACAGGATGGAACTTTTGGCTGTAATTGAAGGGCTGAAAGCATTGAAAACAAAGGATATTCCTGTAACAGTGTATTCAGACAGTCAGTATGTTGTGAATACTGTTACCAAAGGATGGCTAACTAACTGGATTAAAACCGATTTTAAGGGAGGCAAAAAAAATAAAGACCTTTGGCTGGAATATCATAAACTGTCGCAGCCTTTCAAAATTAAATTCCTGTGGGTAAAAGGCCATGCCGAAAATCCTTTTAACAACCGGTGCGATCAATTGGCCACTGAAGCCGCAGACGGCGTAAATTTGAAGATAGACCACGGCTTTGAGAACTCTGGCGGAGGTTTGTTCTGAACTCACCTTCGGGAGGTATTCATGTTTTTGTAATAATAGGCGATTGCTTCGCCCAATGATGCAACATGAAGTTTTTCATAAATTCTTTTGGTATAGGTATTCACAGTTGAAAAACCGATGCCCAATTTCTCCGCTATCATTTTGTAACTCATCCCTTCGGCCAGTAGCGATAAAACCTCAGTTTCACGCACACTTAGTTGGGAATTTGGAAACTGAGGTTTAAAAAATTCCAATACTTTTTGAGCAATTCCCGGATTCATGGAGGCGCCTCCTTCGTAAACCTCAGTAATTGCATTTAAAAGTTTTTGCGTTGAATCTTTTTTTAAAACATATCCACTGGCTCCGTTGCGGATGCTGTTAAAAATCTTTTCGCTATCCTCAAAAACCGTTTGCATTAACACTTTTACTTCGGGAAATTTTGTCTTGATCATCTTCAACCCCTGTATTCCATCTACTTCCGGCATGTTTATGTCCATCAAAACCACATCCGGTCTATGATTTTTTATATCCTGCACTGCATTGACACAGTTCGGGGCTTGCCCCACAAACTCCATGTTGTCAGTCATCTGGATGAGCGTTTTGAGACTGTCCCTGCGGGCAAAGCTATCATCATAAACAAATATTCTTATTGGCATTTTTTTCATTTTTATAGCGGGTACAATAACCGCACAAATGTAATTCTTTTGAATCTGCAAATGTGTATATAAAGCCTATTGACCTAATTTTTAGTGACAGGAAACCGGCAAATTATTTCAGTTCCGTTTCCGGGAGATGACAGAATTTCACATTTGCCTTCAATTTCACTCATACGCTTTTGCATATTGGAGAGGCCGTTACCCGCAAATTTTCTTTCTTCTACGATCATGCCAACACCAGTGTCCTTGATGTGTAATATAAAAAATTTTCCTTCGTGTTTCAATCCCACATGAACTTTTGAAGCATTACTATATTTAGCAATGTTATTGATTGCTTCTTTTACAATTAGTATCATGTTTTTTCTGCATGTGATGCAGGCGATTTGTTTGTCGGATGTTTCGTCTATATCAATTTCATAGTCAATATCAGTAGGTCCCAAAGTTTCGCTGATGATATTTTTAATACGGCTTTCAAGGCTCAGCGCATAAACCTGGTTACCTTTCATACTCCAGATAATGTCGCCGATATTTTCGGAGATTTTTGATGCACCAATCGAAATCTGGTTAAGCAGCGCCTTTGCTTTTTCCTGATCTTTGTCAATAACGCCATAGGCGATATCGCTGTAAATCTGCAAACTGCTAAGCGTGGAACCTATATCATCGTGAAGATCAGCAGTGATACGATTGCGCTCCTGCTCTATTTGAAGCTGTTCATTTAGCTTTCTTTTTTGCCTCACCATTCTTACCCGAAAAACAATAAACGTTAAAATCCCGGCTGATAGCCCGGCAATTAAAATAATAAACCACGGCTGAATATAAAATGGGGAGAGAACATCAAACTCAATAACTGTTTCAGGGTGTTTGACATTGCCGTTAACATCAACTGCACGAATGTGTAGCCTGTGGTTGCCTTTACCCAGTTCAAGGCTCAGATCGTATGAATTCAGGTTGATCCAGCCTTTCTCCTTATCAAAAGTATATTGTAGTCTTTTTAAATGGCCAACAAGGTCAACCCCCGCAAGTTCAAGAAGAAGTGCGCGCTGGTTATAATCAAGTGTGTATTTATTGTCCTTCCTCAAAGGTATTGGCAGATGATTGATCCTGATACCCGTCAGGAAGGTTTTAATAATATTACCATGCGATTCAATTTGCTCCGGCACAAATGCCACACCATTTTCTGTCGCTAAAAAAATAGTATCATCCCGGTAGGATAAATCAGAAATAATATTAGCAGGCAACCCTTCAGTCATCGAAAAACTATTTGTTTCATAGGTGAAATTGTTTCCCAAAAGTTTATATCTTACCCTGCTCAGTCCCGCTCTGGTACTAATCCAAAAAGAATGGTGGGGTGTTGAAGCAATATCCATCACCGCATTATTTATGAGACGCTCATTATCAAGTCTTGCAATGATTTTGTCATCCATTAAAATATAGATCCCTTTTGTAGCTGTGGCCACTACAATTAAACCCTCGGCAGTACTATGTACCTCCAGTATCCTTTCATTTGAAAAGGGCGTATTTTTAAAGTCGTTAACAACGCTATCAATCGCGTAATCATATTTATATAATCCTTCATTTGTGCCGCAATACACAAAGCGTTTTCCAAAACTTTCCACATTAGATATTCTCATCAACCCACTATTCAACGGCGTAGCCTTCTCTGTTCTGGAGTCAATTTTGAACAACCCTCCATTGGGATGAACGCCGCCTGCGATTAAGACACTATCATTAAGCGATGTGATATCTTTCATTCTTACCAATAAAGACCCATTACCCACCTTCACTTTCCGTTTAAAATCTACCAACAGAGCCTGCTCCGTTACAGCGAAGATTTTTTTCCCGTTAGGCGATATAATTGATCGTATCCAGATTTGTTTTGCTGAACCAAATGGCCTGAATACCCTTTCGCCCCGGTTTTTTTGAATCTCAACAATTTGACCGTAATAATTGCCTGCATAAATATTTCCGTGTTTTGCAGCTAAAATGCTCATAAAGTTATCATCGATCCCAGAAGATGTCTTTACCAGTTTAATATGATTGTCCTTATAAAGTCTGAGTCCTTTACTTAAGGTACCTATCCAAATATTTTTATCGTCGTCTTCCAGAATACAATTTGAGAAATCCTTTTCTCCAATTGAATATTTCTCAGAAAGTTCCGCTCTGTCGTAAACAAAAACTTTCCCGGTGGTAGAAGTGATATTGATACGATTATCGGTCAGCCGGAACCAAACAAGTTCATCGTTAATGGCTATCAGGTGGGTTCTAAATTTTGATGCTGCTTTATCAAATTCAACAGTATAGAGTTTCCCATCACGAAAGAGCAGATATAATTTATTATCTTTTTAAATTTTACCTTTTAACAAAACCCCCGCCATTAGGGTGTAAAACTTGTCCGGTCATGTAGGACGATTCATCAGATGCAAGATATAAATATGCTCCAGCGATTTCATAAGGTTGGCCGGCGCGTTTCATAGGCACCTGATCGCCAAAGTGGCTTACCTTTTCAGCATCGAAACTTGACGGTATTAATGGAGTCCAAACGGGGCCCGGAGCCACTGCATTGACCCGAATTCCTTTTTCAACAAGATTCTGTGACAAAGAGCGTGTAAAAGCCACTAAAGCACCTTTGGTAGCAGAATAATCGAGCAGTTGCTCACTGCCTTTGTAGGCAGTAACTGATGTCGAGTTGATAATCACCGCCCCTTTACTCAGGTGGGGTAGGAGCGCTTTGGTCATATAGAACGTTGAAAAAAATTAGTTTTAAATGTCTTTTCCATTTGTTCACAACTAATATCTTCAATACGTTCCTGAGGATACTGTACAGCAATATTATTAACCAGAATGTCGATGGAGCCGTATTGTTTTATTGCGTCTTCACAAAGTTTTTTACAGGCATCATATTCCTGCAAATCTGCTGAATAGAGCCAGCAAGTACGGCCCATATTTTCAATAACACGTTTCGTTTCCTGAGCATCTTCTTCTTCGTCGAGATAATGAACGAATACATTTGCGCCTTCTTTGGCAAAAAGGCAAGCGACAGCGCGGCCAATTCCACTATCAGCTCCAGTAATGAGCGCAGTTTTCCCTGCTAATTTATTACTTGATTGGTAGTTAGGATCCAGATAAATAGGACGAGGATTCATCTCTTTTTCTATACCGGGTTGATGAGATTGATGTTGTGGAGGTTGCTGTTGGTTAGAATGGGTCATGATTTATCTCCTGTAATACGAGTTAAACAATGAGATGGCAAGATAAAAACTAGGCGTTGACTCAATCAGTAACGAGGGCTTTACTTTTTTGTTCTAATGCGCGCCATTGAGACTCTAAAGAATTACCTTCTTTTTTCTCCAGGGTTAAAATAATAGCGCCTTTATCAATTTGATCTTGATAATCCTGTGCTTGGATTTCGGAAATATTTAAACCAAGAAGGGTGCCCATTAGGGTTCCCGAGACGATTCCTGCTAAAGGTCCGGCGATAATTAAACCCAGAGCGGGGAAAAACACATTCGTGCCTAACGCTGCAATTGCGCCAAGGATTCCACCTACAGAACCGCCAATGGCTCCGCCAGTACCAATCATAGTGCCTGCAGAGGTCGGTGATAAATTATCATCCTTATCAATCGCATAACGGTCCATCGATGCCTGAGACATAATAATATTAATGTCGCGAGCCTCATAACCGCTATCTAAAGCGAGTTGATAGGCATTATCGGCGCTTTGTTTGTCATAAAATATGCCAACAAGTAGATTCGAATCGGTTGTCATTATTATTACCCCCAACAGAAATAGGAAAAAACATCTCCCCAAAAATAAACCCCCACCCCGTGTCAGTAAAATAATTAATAAAATAAGCACGATTAAGCCCACACCGCCACTGGGATAATATCCCCAACCACTGCTGTAAGGCCAAGTTGGTAAAAGTGCTACGAGTAGAACAATTAAAATTAATAATGTTAGGCTCATGATCATTCCTTATGATAGTTAATGATGATAGTTAATGAGAATATTTAGACCAGATTTTTTCCATATCGGGTCGCGAAGGATCTTGGGTTACTCCAAGCATAATACTACCTTCTTTAATTTGGCTTTCGTATAACTGAGCACGATCTTCAGGGATTCCCCAACCAATAAGCGAGCCCAGTAATCCCCCTGAAATGCTCCCTGCACCGGCGCCAATTAGCCCGGCTACTAAGGGGCCAGCAAGCACGAGACCAATTCCTGGAAAGACTACGGTTGACCCAATACCAATGATGGCACCTAGAGTTCCGCCGATAGCGCCACCCGTGGCACCACCTAAAGCAAGGCCATCCATAGAGTTATCACCTTGAACTTCTTTAACGAAAACAGAATCCGGCTCATCGGCTAAAACAACATTGATTTCTTCTGGTTTATAACCTTGAGCCAGTGCATCTTGATAAGCGCTTTCTGCGGTATCCTGATCTTTGAGTAAAACAGTGACGAATTTCTTTGCAGGCATATCCATATTTCTCTCCTTAACTATTCTGTCTGAAGAATAGAGGCTCCCAAAGGTACTACGGCAGGTAAAAGCGCTCTATCGTAAGTATAGTTGTAACGGTGAAACTAATACTGCTCAAAAGAAACTATTTGATAATGTTCATTTAAACAGGATATTAATTTATTGGGCATAATGCAATGCTCTGTTGCAGTTTTCCACGTGATTTTGTATTTATAATGCATCATGCTGTGGGTGTTTTCCCAAAAGGCCTGAATAAATTTTACTTGATATCCTAAGGGTTGAATTAATAAGGATAAATCAGGAGGGACACACAGTTTATCCGTAGTTACAAGCACTACAAGAGCGTGTTGATCGCGTGGTAATTTAAAATCAATTTTTTTAAAAAAATAAAGAACGACAATGCAAATCAGTGTGCCTGTTATTCCTAAAAAAAACTGACCGCCCCCAAAGCATAAACCAATTACGGTAACCACCCAAAAAGTTGCTGCAGTGGTGACGCCACTAATGTGATTCGCATTTTTGAAGATAATGCCCGCGCCAATAAAGCCCACTCCAGTTAAAATACCTAGAGGCAAACGCATGGTATCGAGCATTACAAAGGAATCTAAAGCTCTGCCATGTAAGGACATAAGAATATTTGCTTGAATCATGGCTAAAGCGGACGCAAGACATAAAATAATCGTTGTTCTAAATCCAGCTGAGTGTCCTTGCGTTTCGCGATTAATACCAATAACTCCACCTGCAATTACTGCCAGGAGCAGTCGCAACAGAATATCGCCCATGCTTGGATGTAATACAGCGTCCATATTTTTCTCCTTATTCTTTTTAAATCCAATAATGGATGGGAGAGGGCTTATATCGGCTATTTGGGCTACTGGTGCAGCAATTTCTGGCATTCTTTTTTATATTTTGGCTTAAGATAGTGCATGTGCTCTTTGAGTGCATAGGCTGTAAATTCATCTAATTCTTTTTGCGCCAATTTAAACACCTGGTTCTCTTCTTCATGAACATGATGTTCAACCAGATTTTTTAATTCATGTACTTGTTTTAGCCATTCATCCTCACGCGCTTGCAATTTTAAAATAAAGAATATTTTTTCTTTAATTTCCTCATGCTCTTTGATTCCGTGTAAAGCTTGTCCTTCACTGTGTGCACATTGGCATAGGGCAGCATAAAAGGTAGCTTCTTCGGTTTGCGCATGAACCATTAACTCCTCAGCAATAAGCGTCATAATTTGTTGTTTGCGCAGGAAGGTTGGGGCTTTATCTAATTGTTTAAATAATTGGGATACATACTGATGATCCCACTTTAAATAATCATAAATATTCATGGCAAACCTCCTAAAATTTTATCATTACTTTGATGCAGTTATCTTGCTTGTTGCAGAATGTTTCATATGCTTGCGGTGCATCATCAATTCGGATTTGATGGCTAATGATTTGTGATGGGTCGAGCTTCTCTTCCAAAATCTTTTCCAAAAGCAATTTCATATATTTTGGTACATGAGTTTGTCCCATTTTGAAAGTCAAACCTTTATTCATTGCTGCCCCAAAGGGGATGTTATCAATATTTCCCAGATAAACCCCGGGTATGGATACGGTTCCTCCTTTTTTACAACACTGTATCGCTTCGCGTAAAACATGAGCACGCGAGCTAGAGAGGTAGGTAACTTGCTTTAGCCGGTCAACAAAGGAATCAAATGTTGGCCCAATGTGTGCTTCAGCACCCACCGCATCGATACAGGCATCGGGTCCCCTACCTTGGGTCATCACCATGAGTGCGTCGTAAACGGGTTCATCCTGAAAATTAATGATTTCAGCGTTGCCTAATTTTTCTGCAAGCTTGAGTCGTTCTGGGACGCAATCAATTGCAATTACCCGCTCAGCACCCAACAGCCGTGCACTGATGATGGAGAATAATCCTACAGGCCCGCAACCCCACACAGCTACGGTGTTACCGGGTTTAATGTTGCAGTTTTCAGCAGCCATGTATCCTGTGGGTAAAATATCGCTGAGAAATAGAACTTTCTCATCCGGTATCCCTTCAGGTACTTTTATTGGGCCGACCTCAGCAAAGGGCACGCGCACATATTCTGCTTGACCACCTGCAAACCCGCCCAGAAGATGTGAATAACCAAATAGCCCTGCAGGGGAGCTTCCTAGTTGTTCTTTAGCAAGTAATGCATTGGGATTGGAATTCTCACATAAGGAAAAAAGTTGTCGTTTACAAAACTCGCAATTACCACAGGAAATTGTAAATGGCACCACAATCTTATCGCCTATTTTTAAACGATGCACCTCGGAGCCAGCTTCAACAATTTCACCCATAAATTCATGGCCAAGAATATCCCCATTTTTCATTTCCGGCATAATGCCATTATATAAATGAAGGTCAGATCCACAGATAGCCGATGCGGTAACTTTAATAATTACATCCGTTTTGTTGATAATTTTAGGATTGTGAACTTCGTTCACTTGTACGTTTTTTTTGCCATGCCAACATAAAGCTTTCATAGAACCTCCAGTGTTCACCGAATTCAAGACATTAACGCTTATAATTTTAATTATGGTTCATATGAATGATATGGCAAAATAATTAAAAATTAATTAATATTTTTTGAGTTAAATCAGTATAATTATCAAAAAAAATATTAATAATATTTTAAATTTTTTTGATCAAATTTAAAAATAGGTTTACCATTATAAGTGCGTCATTAGAAAAGGAGAACTTGACATGGCTACTCAAAAAAAATCAGGAAGAGGTTCTAACTTGACCCCAGAAGATCGCAAAAAAGGTGGTGAAAATTCCCACAGCAGTAAAGGCTCTAAAAGCAGTCATAAACTAACAGCGTCCGACCGTAAAAAAGGCGGAGAGAACTCTCGTTAAACCAATAGGCCCATCTTTTGATGGGCTTTTTTATGAGGTTATCCTATGAAAAAAGAACATCCGGAAGTTGAAAATATAAAAAATATTTGTGATATAAATTCCGATGCAAAAAATGCGCATCCGGTCTGCGATAAATTGAAAAACAAGCGGGAATCTAAAAGTATTAAGAAGAGAAAGTAAGAATAGATATAAGGCAGATCCAAAAGGATCTGCAGTGTCTTAATTCTTACTCAAAATTCCTTTCAGGGCGAAATAACCAACAATCCCAAAAAGCATAGATTGTAGGGGATGTTTTTCAACATAACTTAGCCAATCTTCTCCTGATTTTTTTAATTTGTTTTGCACCTTGGTCCATTACTTCTTGAGTGTGTTTTTTGTATTTATCCATAATAATCTCCATAAATTATCATTAATTTCAGACTAACATATTAATCACTTAATGAAACGAATTTATTAAAATAAATTTATCTTTTTCTGAAAAATTATTTTGCATTTTTTGTGCTCATTTGATTATTTTCAAAAATAAACTAATTTTTAAGACTTAAATTATTATGATAATTCATAAATTTATTGCACAACTTCATTAAGGACGAAAAATGAAAATAATATGGATATTGTGGGCATTCTTTTTCGTTGCATCATGCAGTTGGGCGTCACCAAATGGATCTAAGAAGGTTACAGTCACTCTGTTTGAATGGAAGTTTTTTTCGGTGGCGCGGGAGTGTCAAGAGTTTTTGGGTCCTATGGGATATGGCTATGTGGAGATCTCCCCAGCTCAGGAGCATATACAAGGCTTTCAATGGTGGACTTCTTATCAACCAGTTAGCTATCAGCTCTTAAGCAGGCTTGGATCACCACAAGAATTTAGTCAGATGATTAAAACCTGCCATGAAGCGGGTGTTAAAATAATTGCCGATGTGGTGTTGAATCATATGTCAAATCGCTTGGAGGGTATTGGCACCGGAGGGACCCGGTTTACCAAGTATAATTATCCAGGTCTTTATCAGCTAAATGACTTTCATACTTGCCATGATCCAATTACCAATTATCAAAGTCGAGAACAGGTGCAGTCTTGTGAATTGGATAGCTTGGCTGATTTAGATACGGGTAGTAAAAAGGTTCAAGAACAAATAGTTGCCTATCTTAAGCGCTTAGCCGCTTATGGTGTCGATGGTTTTCGTATTGATGCAGCAAAACATATCTCTAGCGCTGATTTACAGGCAATTAAGAGGCAACTTCCAAATTCTATTTATTGGGTGCAAGAAGTTATCTACGGGGAAGGGGAGCCGATTCATCCCAAAGAATTCTTAAGTCTTGGGGATGTCGATGAATTCCGTTATGCCTGGGATTTGAAGCGGATATTTTTAACAGAAAAACTCACTTATTTGAAAACATTTGGGGAGCAATGGGGCTATCTACCTCAACATTATGCCCGAGTTTTTATTGATAATTGGGATACGGAACGCAATAATTCTACTTTAAATTATAAAAATGAAGCAACCTATACCCTGGCTTATGTTTTTATGCTGACTTATCCTTACGGCGAGCCCAACATATTTTCCGGGTATGAGTTTGAAGATATCAATTCTGGGCCTCCGAATCAGGGTGAGGTTCGCCAATGTTATCAAGATAAGTGGAAATGCCAGCATCGTTGGCCGCAAATTGCCACACTGATTCATTTTCATAATGAAATCAAAGATGCTCCCGTTTCCTGGTGGTGGAGTAATGATAATAATGCCATTGCTTACGCGCGTGGAAATAAAGGCCTGGTGGTTATTAATCACGAATTAAATACATTGTACCAAACGTTTCAAACGCCACTCGTTGATGGCATCTATTGTGACTTGCAGCATGGATATCTGAACAAAGACAATAAATGTGTTGGGCAAAGTTATTTGATTAGTCAGGGACGTTTTACTGTTCAAGTTAGTGCAAATGACGCTGTAGTATTGTGGCCTTGTAATTAAGTAAAGCTCAGTAAAAGTGATCTGGATGCTGCGAATAGATTTGAACGTATCGTACATCCAGATCCAGGAGTTTAAAAATTTATTTAAACATTACTCATTTCAGCTATGGTTGTTTCGAGCCATTTTTTATGCTTTTTCTCATCTTCATAACCCTGATTTAAAACATCGAGGGCATCAATCCACTCATCGGCATAATTCGTTAAACGTTCATAAGCCGTATTCGTATCAATTTCATTAGAGAGCATGGCATGAAGAATTGCTTTATCACCCAACAACTCAGCGAAGACTACTTTACCTTGTGTGAGCAGTTGTTTCACTCCAGGGCCGCTAGGCGGTTCAAGCTGATGCTTTTTGAGCAGCTGGGTAATTTGTTGTATATGGCGCTGATGATCCTCTTTAAATTCTTCTAACTTTTCTTTATAGACAGGATTATCCAGGCGATTGATTGCTGCCTCATAAGCTTCAACCGCATCATAATCCAGCTCGCAGAGTTGATATAGGGCAGAGGCAAAATTACTTTGAGTGCCAACTAGAGTAACCATAATTCTCTCCTTATTTTTAGATTGATCGTCTTCAATATTAAGTAGAAATGGTTTTCTTTTAAGAAAGGAATTTTAGTATACCCTATGTTTTGAAAAGTGTCATCCTGTGTCGATTTTTGTGCCTTTCTACTCTGAGTTAGATGGCTTACTTTAAGCAATCTTTTAGTCTATGCTTATTATCTTCAAGGAGATAATTTGAAAAACCAACAATTATCAGGCCGTAGCTTGACTGCATTAAGCCTAATGATATTTTTCATTGCCGATATTCAAGGAGGCATAGGTCCTATCCTCTCTATCTATTTACGGTCCAACTTGGGATGGGATACTAGTCAGGTGGTATCGCGCTCGCGACCACAGGCATTGCTGGGGTATTATTTCAAATTCCCAGCGGAATGATCGTTGATGCGCTTCGATTTAAGCGATCCCTTATCGTTTTTGCTTGCACCTGCATAATTCTTAGCTGCGTCATTTTGTTAAGTCAAACTTCTTTGTACCTGATTGTTGCAGCACAATCCCTTGTTGGACTCGCAATAAGCATTATCCCACCTTCAATCGCCGCGATAACCCTAGGATTGGTGGGTAAAGAACTGTTTCCCCTAAGAGTTAGTATTAACGAATCCATTGTTCATGCAGGGACCTTATTTGCTATATTAATCATTGGAATATTGGCTCAATTTTACGGCCATGCCTGGATTGTATACGGCACAATTATGTTCTCAATTTTGGCCTTAATGCCAATACTATTCATTAATCCTAAAGAGATAAACTATGCAGCCGCAAGAGAGCTGCCTCTGATACAAAACGGGAACGATGAAGCCCAAGCCGCGCCAATCGCTTTAATAAAAATCGCGCAAACAAAATCAATTCTAATCTTCTTTAGCGCAGTGATTGTTTTTCATTTTGCTAATGCCGCGCAACTACCATTGGTTGGCCAAGAACTTGCTAAAATTAATCCCGACAATGATTCTATCTTTATGGCAGGTTGTATCGTATTAGCACAAATTGTGATGGTTGGAGTTGCTTACTTTTTGGGATTCATAATCGATAAAGTAGGTCGGAAGCCGATTTTTTTATTTTCATTTATCTTTTTAATTTTACGCTCCCTTTTATTTTCAATAACAGAAAACTCGTTTTATCTACTCATTATCCAGCTGCTAGACGGCATTAGTGCCGGCATTTTTGGCGTGATGTCCGTGGTTATTGTTTCGGATTTAGCCAGTGGAACCGGGCGATTTAATTTATTATTAGGAGCTCTAGGATTATGCGTCGGACTCGGTTCCTCATTAAGCAATATAATTGCCGGATTCATAACAAAAATGTACGGGTTTCAGGTAGGATTTATTTCTTTATCTTTTATTGCCTTCATCGGATTGGTTATTTATTCATTTGCACTTAAAGAAACCCAGGGGTCTCCTGAGCCAGAGACCTATGAAATTGAACCTTAAATCCAATGTTGAATTTTAAGTATGTTGATAAACTCTGAAATGGTTCCCTGTCCATTAGTCAGCTAAGTTCGACAACCTCCCTCATTTTATTGGAAAAAAAAAGAAACAAAATTTCATTACATAATTCTTTAAATCAATATGAACTCTCATTAATCGCAATAAAGAATTTTTATTGCATCGTTAAACACAATATGACGTTATTTTTTGCAGTGTTTTAATTACTTGCTTTCGCGCTTTCAAGAAAATTAAGATTCCACCATTTGGGATCAAAACATCTCTCAACTGTAGCAGCTACTGTACTATAAAAGAAAGCTCATGGTGAATTTGCTGTTTCAGGTATTGCTGTATGAAGAATTAAAACCAGGGCATTAGGCTTCGAACTAAGGTGTTGAGGGGGCTAGTTTGTCGAGAGCCATATAATCAAGTGGCTCCTTCCCATTTTCGTAGGCAATGAGAATACAAAGCCTTAATTCTTAATCTATAATATTCAAAATTTTAAAAGCCATAGAGTTTGGGCCGGTGTTCCTACTAGCGACATAAAGATGTGCTCTGTACTGAATATTTTTTAAAATGAAATTATAAACGATTGCGTTTCTGCTAAAATTTTACAAACAAGCTATTGGTAGCTCAAATGTCCGCTTTAAATCTTAACCTAGAATACACGACTGAGGCTGTACTTAAGTTAAAAGCTGCGTACGAACAATTGCCCTGGTACAAACGCATCTTCTTTCCCCACCGATTGGGCAATGCTTTAACCCAAATGAGTCACGCAGAGCCCACTCATGAGCAACTCTTATCTGTTCATACTACTTATAACCACCGGATTAATTTCATTGCAAAGCGTATATTTACTTGTCTTAAAGTGTTCTCTAAGACTTTAAAACTTCTCAAAAGTACTCATTTAAAAGATGCTATTGTAGAAAATGTCCCAATTCAATCCGTCAGTGAGGGTGCTACAAACTCTCGTTTATCCCAAAATTCGCCTGCTAAAACTATTCATTATGCCTGGATAGGACCCCCGACGTACAAAAATGAACAGATGGTTCCCGGTCATGACCTCGATGGGCCTATACAGCTCGCGCAAAAATTGCAAAATCAACCCTCAGGGCAAGTCAACCCTATTAAATTTTGGTGTCTTAAAAAATATCAGGATTTTTATCGTAAGCAATTTTTCAAAGCAAAAGTGGAGATTGAGGTGTGCGGGGTAGAAGATTTGATAGAGCAAGAACTTAAAGGGAATATGATTGAAGCTGCACAGCAATTTAAGGCTTATATGGATACTATGAATTTTCCAAATTTCGACACTCCAGGGGAGCGAGTTGAATTCAAAGACGGCTTTTCTTTATTTTTACTTTTAATTCAGGCAGGTTACTTTCTGGATACCAATGTATTACCCCTTCAAAACCACCCTAAATATGAATTTGAGGGTGAAAGGCAATTTACAGGCCCTCATGGCCCATCCTCACAAGCACGTGATTTTTATCTCATGTATTCCCCAGTCCCAAATGATATGACTGCTTTGAAAATATACAACCAATGGATGGATAACCCTGCTCTAGGAAATGTTGGCGTTTTTGATGGTTTAAATATCCCACGCTTTA
>Ga0066256_1003427_pt1 | contig 15351 bp, 15 predicted proteins | sample ThiBio_1000_biof_FD_87107 | JGI IMG/M metagenome (GOLD analysis project Ga0066256, IMG submission 87107) | Wastewater bioreactor microbial communities from Cape Town, South Africa - Thiocy_expt_1000_biof (version 2) | ecosystem: Engineered > Bioreactor > Thiocyanate-remediating >...
CTCGCGACCCTCATCTTCTGCGCAACGGCAATCTACTATGCCGTCTTCGAGGGTTCGGTGATCGCCGTCGGCATCACCACGATCCTGCCGTCGATTTCCTATCCCATCGCGGCGCTGATCGTCGTCCTCTACAGCGTGCCGCTGATCTTTGGCAGCATCCAGACCTGGCTCGACAAGTTCAACGGCGTGCTGCTGCCGTTCTACATCCTCGGCCTCGTCGTCGCGGTCTTTCTCGCCGTCGGCGAATACGGCTACAGCGACAAGTGGCTGAACCTCGGGCCGGAAGCCGGCGCGCCGGCCGGCGGCTGGTGGTCCTGCTTCGTCTATTACATGGGCATCTGGGTGCTGATGATGTTCACCTTCGACTATGCCCGCTTCGGCCGCACGGAGGATGCGGGCTATCACGCCTGGTTCAACTTCGGCATGCCCTTCTACGCCATGGCGTTCCTGGTGAGCGGCCTCTTCGGCATGTTCATGATCGGCACGGTGCCGGATCTCGGCGCGCTTTCGGAGGTCAGCGTGCTCCTGGCGCTGCTGAAGCTCATGGGTATCTGGGGGCTGCTGTTCGTCTGGGTCACGCAGACCCGCATCAATACGGCAAACTACTATCTCGCCGCCGTCAACATGGAAGCGCTGGTGCAGCTCTTCGGCAAGCTGCCCTTCGGGCGGATCGGGTGGGCGGTCGCGGTCGGCGCGATCGTCTACATGCTGATGCTCGCGGATGTCTTTGCCTATCTGCTCTCGGCGCTTGCCTACCAGGGCATCTTCGTCGTCGCCTGGGTGGCCGTCGCCATGGCGCATATCCTGATCGACCGGTACAGCGCGCTGGTGGGCGGCACCATCGAATACCGCTCCAGCCATGTGCCCGCCTTCAACCCGCTCGGCATCGGCGCATGGCTCGTCGCCGCGGCCATCGGCATCTGGCTTCATGTCTGGGGCGGCGGCTATGCGGAACTCTCCGCGCCGGCAACCGCCGTGATCGCCTTCTGCATCTATGCAGCGGGCCTGACGCAGGCGCGCCGCTCCTGGTTCCTGGCGGCCGGCTGATCAGCGTTCCGGCAGGTGGAAGGCCTGCTGGAAATAGGACCGGAAGGCGAGCATGGGCGGCGTAAGTTCCATGTTCCGCCGCCAGGCGAGGCCGACATCCATGGCGGGTACGGCGTCGCTGATATTCACCGTCTCGATGCGCCGGCCCTCCAGAGACCAAGGCCGGTGCACCATGTCGGAGAGGATCGCCACGCCCTGGCCGTTCGCCACGAGCGAGCGCACCGCCTCCACCGACGAGGTGCGCAGGATGACGCGCGGCTGGTAGGGCGTGGCGCTCCAGTACTTGAGGGCGGAATGGGCGGCCTCGTCCACCGTCAGCATGATGTAGGGCTCCTCGGCGACGTCCTTCAGCCCGACCGTTTCGGCCTGGAGAAGATGGTGCTGCGCCGGCAGCCAGAGCCGCCGCGTCGAGCTCAGCACCTTTTCCGTCACCAGCGCCGGGTTGAGGATGTTGGAGGTAAGCAGCACCGACATGTCGTAGCGGTTGCTGAGAAGCCCTTCCTCGATGGATTCGCGGTTGAGCTCGAAGAGCTGGATTTCGAGCCGCGGGAAGAGCCGGCGCAGCCGCTCGATATGCAGCGGCAGGAAGTAGCCGATGACCGTGTAGGTGGCCGCGACCGTCAGCGTGCCTTCGATCTCGCTGCTGACGACATTGAGATGCGTCGCCTCGTCGACCTTCTTCAGGATCTCGTAGGCATGGGACAGGAACTGCCGGCCGGCGGAGGTCAGGTCCATGCCGTGCGGCGTGCGCAGGAAGAGGCCGACGCCGACCGTCCGCTCCAGCTCCTTGATCGCCGTCGTGACGGCGGACTGCGAGATGGACAGGTCGATGGCCGCCTGCGAGATCTGGCCGAGCTCGGCGGTCGCGACAAAGTAGCGGATCTGTCTGAGGCTGATCGTCAAGGCTGTGGATTCCCTTCTGATTTTCCGTGCCCGTATATCGAAAAATCAGAATGGCCGATGCGAGCTTAGGCAGGAAACCCCTGCGTTCCGGGCATTTTTCGCCTATCCGATTGTTTTGCCGTATTTTTGCGGCGCAACAAAAAGAGGCAATCCGTTCTGATTTTCAGAATTGATACATGGAAAAATAGAATTTTTCAAAAGGTAACAAACAGCCTAGCGTTTCCGGGTCGAGAAAAAGCATGTGAGGGAAGAGACAGTGCGCGAGGTCGTCGACATCAACTGCGACATGGGCGAGGCTTTCGGCCGCTGGCGCGTCGGCGATACCGACGATGCTTCCCTCATGCCGCTGATCAGCTCGGCCAACATCGCCGCCGGTTTCCATGCCGGCGATCCGAACCTGATGGACCAGACCGTGCGGCTCGCCGCCGAGCACGGCGTCGGCATCGGCGCCCATCCCGGCTACAACGACCTTCAGGGCTTCGGCCGCCGCAAGATTGCCGGCACCGCCAAGGAACTGGTCAACGACGTCGTCTACCAGGTCGGCGCCATCAGGGAATTCGCCCATCGCCACGGCGTGCGCCTGCAGCACGTCAAGCCGCACGGCGCGCTCTACATGGAGATGGCGGTCAACCCGGAACTGTCGCAGATCTTCGTGCAATACATGCGCACCGTCGAGCCGAACGCCTATATCTTCTGCATGGGCGGCTCGGCCACATGGCGCGCGGCGAGCGAGGCCGGCCAGCCGGTCGTGCGGGAATTCTACGCCGACCGCGACTATGACGACAGCGGTTCCATCGTCTTTACCCGCGATGCCGGCCGGCCCGACCCGGCGGCCATCGCCCGCAAGGTCCTGCGCGCCTGCAAGGAGGGCAGGGTCCGCACGGTCAAGGGCAACGACATCGCCATCGACTTCGAATCCATCTGCTTCCATTCCGACACGCTCGGCGCCTTCGATATCGCGCGCCAGATGCGCGAGGCGCTGGTGGGAGCGGGCATTCGCATCGCGCCGGTCGCCGACGTGGCCGCGCGCTGACCTTATAAAGTGGAGAGAGAAAACATGAGCAAGATCGAGATCAGATCGCCCCTGCCGGGCACCTTCTACCGGGCCTCATCGCCGGACGTGCCGCCGTTCAAGGCGGATGGCGACGCGGTGGCGAGCGGCGATGCGATCGGGCTCATCGAGGTCATGAAGACCTTCCAGGAAGTGCCGGCGGGCGTCGACGGCCGCAACATCACCTTCCTCGTCGACAACGAGGAGCCGGTCATGGCGGGCCAGGTCATCGCCGAGGTGGAGGCATGACCATCCGCTCGCTCCTCGTTGCCAACCGCGGCGAGATCGCGGTGCGCATCATCAGGGCGGCGAAGGCGCTCGGCATCCGCACCGTGCAGGTCCACAGCGCGGCGGATGCCGACATGCTTGCGGTGAGGCTTGCCGACGAGGCCGTCGACATCGGCTCGCCAGCGCCGAGGAAATCCTATCTCAACATCGAGGCGGTGGTGAATGCCACGAAGGCGGCCGGGGTCGATGCCGTCCATCCCGGCTACGGCTTCCTGTCGGAGAATGCCGATTTCGCCGATGCCGTGGAAGCGGCGGGCATGATCTTCATCGGCCCGAAGGGCGACGCCATCCGCCTGCTCGGCGACAAGGTCGCGGCGCGCGAGGGGGCCGCAAGGGCCGGCGTGCCGACGGTTCCGGGCAGCGCGGGACGCCTTGCGACGATCGAGGAGGCAAGGGCCGTGGCGGCGAAGACCGGCTTTCCGATCATGATCAAGGCGGCGGCAGGCGGCGGCGGTCGCGGTATCCGCATCGCCGCCGACCTCGCCGACCTGGAGCGCCATTTCCCGCAGGCCTCAGCCGAGGCGCTCGCGGCCTTCGGCGATGGCGGCCTCTATCTCGAAAAGGTCATCACCAAGGCCCGCCATGTCGAGGTGCAGATCCTCGGCGACGGCGAGAACTTCGTCCATTGCTTCGAGCGCGAATGCTCGCTGCAGCGCCGCCGCCAGAAGGTCTGGGAGGAGGCGCCGTCCTTCCTGCTGCCGGCGGAGGTGCGCACGCGGCTTTGCGATAGCGCCGTGGCGCTCGCCCGCGAGGTCGGCTATCGCGGGGCCGGGACGGTCGAGTATCTCTATGACGAGGCGACGCGGGAGTTCTACTTCATCGAGGTGAACACCCGCATCCAGGTCGAGCATCCCGTCACGGAGATGATCACGGGGATCGATCTCGTCGAGGAGATGATCCGCGTTGCCGGGGGCGCGCCGCTGTCGATCCGCCAGGCGGATATCGTGGCCGAAGGCCATGCCATCGAATGCCGCATCAATGCGGAGGATCCCTTCAAGGGGTTCATGCCGGCGCCGGGCACGATAAGCCGGCTCGTCGTGCCGCAAGGCGAGGGCATCCGCTTCGACACGATGCTCTACGAGGGTTACACGATCCCGCCGTTCTACGATTCGCTCGTCGGCAAGCTCATCGTGTGGGCCGGAACGCGCGAGGCCTGCCTGGCGCGGCTGAAGGGCGCGCTGGACGGCCTGACGATCGAGGGCATCCCGACGACCATCCCGCTCCATCTGGCGCTGGCCGAGGACGAGAACGTCAGGCGCGGCCCGTTCGACACCCGTTTCCTCGACCAATGGCTTCAACCCGAATTCGCCGCAAAAGCCGGCGCGACCGCGGAGGTTGCCTGATGACGACCAGATACACATTCGGAGGCGACGAGCACCTCTTCGTCGAATGCAGCGAGGAAATGTCGCTCGAAGCCTTCTTCACCAGCCTTTCCATGGCCAGGGGCGTGAGGGAGAGCGGCATAAGGGGCGTCACAGAGATCTGCCCGGCCAATGCCTCGTTCCAGATCAAATTCGATCCTGACGTCATCCATCCCGACGACATCCTGAAGGAAGTCAAGGCGATCGAGGGGGCGGCCGCCAAGGCGGAGCCGGTCCTCAAGACCCGCATCGTCGAAATCCCGGTCTTCTACAACGATCCCTGGACGCAGGAGACGCTGATGCGCTTCCGCGAGCGCCATCAGGACCCGTCCGGCACCGACCTCGATTATGCCGCCCGCATCAACGACTACGGCTCGGTCGAGGATTTCGTCGGCGCCCATTCCGGTTCGCCCTGGTTCGTCTCGATGGTCGGCTTCGTCGCGGGCCTGCCCTTCATGTACCAGATGGTCGAGCGCCAGCGGCAGATCCAGGTGCCGAAATACCTGCGGCCGCGCACCGACACGCCGAAGCTGACGGTCGGCCATGGCGGCTGCTTCGGCTGCATCTATTCCGTGCGCGGCGCCGGCGGCTACCAGATGTTCGGCATCACGCCCATGCCGATCTTCGATCCCACGCAGACGACGAGCTATCTGCGCGGTTTCATGTTGTTCTTCCGCCCCTGCGACAGCGTGAAGTTCAAGCCCATCTACCTTAACGCCTTCGACCCGGCGGGCGAGGTCGGCGAGAGGGGCCGCTTTCCCCCGCCGATCCGCGAGGTGAGCTTCGACCTGCGCGAGTTCCAGAAGGACATCGACGGCACCAATGCCAAGCTGGAGGGCACGCTCAATGGCCATTAAGGTTCTCCACCACGGTCTTGCGACCACCGTCCAGGATCTCGGCCGGCCCGGCTATTTCCATCTCGGCATCCCCGTCGGCGGCGCGATGGACCGTTTCGCCATGCGCGCGGCCAACCTGCTCGTCGGCAACGACGAGGGAGCCGCCGGCCTCGAAGCCGTCTTCATCGGCCCGAAGCTCGAATTCACCGGGGACGCGTTGGTGGCCGTCACCGGTGCCGACATGCCGGCCAAGGTGGACGGCGTCCCGCAACCCGGCTGGACCGCCTTCAAGGTCAAGGCGGGGCAGACGCTGACCTTCGACTTCCTGAAATCCGGCGCCCGCATCTCGATTGCCGTTTCCGGCGGCATCGACGTGCCCGAAGCGCTCGGCAGCCGCTCGACCTATCCGATCGGCGCGCTCGGCGGCTACAAGGGGCGTCCGCTCGCGGCGGGCGATGAACTGCCGGTCGGCACGGGGAGCCTTGACGGCGAGGGCAGGACCGTTCCCGAGGCGATGCGCCGAAAGCCCGGCATGCCGGCGGAACTGCGCGTGCTGCCCGGCCTCTACTGGCATCGGGTGACGCCGCAATCGCAGGAGAACTTCTTCGCCGACGAATGGAAGGTCGCCAACGAGGCGGATCGGATGGGCTATCGCTTCAAGGGCGGCCGCAAGCTCGACTTCGTCGCGCGCGAGCAGCCCTTCGGCGCCGGTTCCGATCCCTCGAACATCGTCGATAGCTGCTATCCCTACGGCTCGATCCAGGTGCCGGGCGGCACGGAACCGATCATCCTGCACCGGGATGCCGTGTCCGGCGGCGGATATTTCATGGTCGGCACGGTGATCTCCGCCGACATGGACCTGATCGGCCAGCTCCAGCCGCACACGCCCACCCGCTTCGTCAAGGTGACGATGGAAGAGGCGCTGGCGGCGCGCAGGGAGCGCAAGGCCGCGCTTGTCCGCCTCCGCGAAGCGCTCGGACGGGGATAGGGCGATGCAAACGGCCGCCGCCGCATTCCGACCGAGACGAGGCCCGCCCCGCGGCGGGTCAGTCCAGCACGGGCGTGAGATAGGCGGCGGTGACGCCGGGGCCCGGTATGATCGCCACGATCTTCATCTGGGCGATGGTGCGGTTGAGGCAGGCTTCGAGATGGGTTTCCATCATGGAGACAGCGGCCTCCGTCGCCCCGCGCAGCAGGAGTTCGGCAATCAGCCGCAGTTCCGTGATGATCGCGGGGTCTCCCGGCAGGCCGAGGCGCCGCAGCAGCCGGTCGGTCGCCGTCACCGGCATCAGGTTGTTGTGCACGAGGTCCTTCAGCCGCTCGTTCGGGGCGGCCAGCACGCAGCACTCGATGAATTCGGCCTGTATCGGCTCGATTTCGTGCAGGGAGCCCGCGGCGCTCGTCTCCTCCGCCGCGCGCAGCCGCTGCAGGAGGGCCTCCAGCCGTGCCGGGCGCACCGCCCGTGCTCCCAGCCGGATCGCCGGCGGCTCCAGCATCTTGCGCAGCACGAAATGGTCCTTCACGGTCTGGGCGGTCAAGGGGCCGGCGATCCAGTGCGAGCTCTGGTTCTTGCGCACGAGCCCGCGCTCGCGCAGGCGCGTCAGGACGTCCCGCACCACCGTGCGGCTGACGTTGAAATGGTTGGCGAGCTCCATCTCGACCAGCCGGTAGCGGCCGAAGACCACGCAGCCGGCGACATCCGCCTCGACCTGGTTGTAGATCCGCTCCCAGGAGGACCGGCTTTGCAGCGCCTCGTCGGCATGGCGCGGCACGATCATGCCGAGCGCCTTGATGTCGGTGCGGTTCGGCTCGATGTCCATGCCCGGCCCGCCGACCAGGAAGCCGCGCCCGGCGAAGCGGTGCACCAGCCCTTCCGCCTCCAGCGTCTGCAGCGCGCGCTGCACGGGCGCGCGCGAGATCTGCAGGATCTCGGCGATGGGTCCTTCCAACAGCACGAGGCCGGGCGGCAGGGTGCCCGCTTCGATGTTGCTGCGCAGCACGTCCTCGGCGATTTCGTAGCGTTTCTGGGCGCCGATGGCTGCCTGCTCGTCCTTCATGGGTCCCGTCATGTTCCGCCTTCGTGGAGGGCTGCACTGTGACGCATTCTCTGTCGTAAGGAAAGAATGCCATAAATGACTATTGAATACAAAGTTTGAAATTGGCGATCGGCTTTTGCACCGGGGCGGCCTGCTTCTGTGTGGATGCGCCGTGTCGCGTTTTCGATGGAATTCGCCGAAATCACCGGCGGAAACCGTGATTTTGCGCGAGTTTCCCAGGGTGCTGTAATTGTTCGGCTGAATGTGTCTTGCTGTGTTCGGCGGCAGGCGATCGCGCGAAACGATTAAAATCGGCGCGGGCTGGAAAAATATAAAAAGTCTATTGAATACAAAAATCATTCATGGCATGGTTTTGAAATCAAGGCATCCGGAAGAGGTGCCGCATGTGGAACGAAACATAATGTCCAGGAACATCGCTGCGGCGCGCATCTGACGGTGCGTGAACGAGGCTTCTTGCTGCGTCCGGATGCATCGCGCCGGCGGGGTGCGGAGCCGTGCGCGGACGGGTTCCCGGCGCGGAACTGGTGGGAACAGAGGTGACATCCGTCCTCCAACTGAAGAATGTGCACAAGGCCTTCGCCGGCGTGCCGGCGCTTGCCGGCATCGATGCCGCCCTTGCGGACGATGCCTATATCTCGCTGCTCGGCCCGAGCGGCGCGGGTAAGACGACGCTGCTGCGCGTCATCGCCGGCTTCGAGCAGCCCGACGGCGGGGGAAGCCCCCTTGCCGGCCGGCGCCTCGACGGCCGGCCGCCGCACGAGCGCGGCATCGGCTTCGTCTTCCAGAATTTCGCGCTCTTTCCCCATCTCAGCGTCGCGCAGAACATCGCCTTCGGCCTGGAGAACCGGGCGGTGGGTCCCGTGACGGACCGGAAGGTCGTCGCGGCGCGAGTGCGCGACATCATCGGCCTCGTCGGCCTGTCGGGCCTGGAAGACCGTGCCGTCACGCAGATTTCCGGCGGCCAGAAGCAGCGCGTGGCGCTTGCCCGCACGCTCGTGACGGAGCCGAGCATGGTGCTGCTCGACGAACCGCTCGGCGCGCTCGATGCGAACCTGCGCACGCGCATGCGCGGCGAGCTGCGCACGATCCGCGAGCGCTGCGGCGTCACCTTCCTGCATGTGACGGGCAGCGAGAGCGAGGCGCTCGCCATGGGCGACACGGTTCTGGTCCTCGACCGCGGCCGCATCGCCCAGTCCGCCGATGCCGGCACGCTCTACAGCCGCCCGGCCTCCGCGGATGTCGCGCGCTTCCTCAACTGCTACAACATCTTTTCCGGCGAGATCGCGGGCGACAGCTTCCGCAGCCCCGTCGGAACGCTCGCGCTCGGCGGGCTGCGCCAGACTTCCGGCAACCCGGCCTATGCCATCCGCTACGACCGCGTGTCGATCCGTCCCGGCGATGCGGCGGCGGCCGGCGACGAGGTGCGCATCGAAGGCAGCTTCGTCGCCAGCGAATATTCCGGCGCCGCGATCAATTCCTTCTTCCCGCTCGACGACGGCCGCGTCTTCGAGGTGGAGACGCATCTGAGCCATGCCGCGCCGGAGGCCTACGAGGAGAGGGGGCGCTACGCCCTCGTCTGGAAGCGGGAGGATGCCCTTGTCTTCGTCTGAGACGCTAAATCCGCTGTGCTTCCACGCCATTCCGGACGCAACGCCGCGCCTGCCTTCCGCGCGACTTGCCTCTGCCCCATCGGAGAATGAGAGATGACGATGGCCGCAACCAGCCATGACACGCCCGACGAAACGGCACAGACCGAGATCCGCAGGCAGCCGGACCGCACCTACTGGCTGCTGGCCCCCGGCGTGCTGTGGATGCTGCTCTTCCTCGTCGCGCCGATCCTGATGATGGTCTACGTCTCCTTCTGGACGCAGACAACCTTCAAGATCGAGCCGACGCTGACGCTGAAGAGCTGGATCACCTTCTTCACCAGCGACACCTATCTCGGCGCCCTGTGGACGACGATCCGCATCTGGCTGATCGTGCTCGTCTCCACCCTTCTCGTCGGCTATCCGGCCGCGCTCTTCGTCGGGCTCTTCGTCAGGAACAAGACGCTCTCGACGGCGCTGCTCGTGCTCTGTGTCATCCCGTTCTGGACCTCCTTCCTCATCCGCGTCCTGGCCTGGCGGCCGATGCTCGGCAAGGAGGGGGCGATCAACATGATCCTGATGAAGCTCGGCGTCGTCACCCAGCCGATCGAGGTACTGCTGTTTTCCGAGCTGTCGGTCATCATCGGCATGACGCAGATCTACTGCGTCTTCATGGTCGGTCCCATCGCCTTCATGCTGGGGCGCATCGATCCCTCGGTCATCGAGGCGGCGCAGGATCTCGGCGCCGGCTTCTGGCGCATCTTCCGCACCGTCATCCTGCCGCTCTCCATGCCGGGCGTGGTGGTCGGCGCCATCTTCGTCTCCGTCATGGTGCTCGGCGAGTTCGCGACATCGGCGGCGCTGTCCGGCCGCAAGGTGAACCTCCTCGGCAACATCATCGTCACCCAGGTCGGTTCGTTGAAATGGGCCTTCGCCGCCGTCGCCGGCGTGGTGCTGACCATCCTGATGGGCGCCGTCGTCGCCGCGCTTCTGAGGGTCGTCGATCTCAGGAAGGAGCTCTGATCATGAACGCGTCCGGCATCAAGTTCGGCCTCGGCCTCTATACGACGCTCTTCATCGTCTTCCTCTACGGCCCGCTCGTCGTGCTGGCGATCCTGTCCTTCCAGACCGGGCCGGAGGGCGGGCCGCAGTTCCCGATCATCGAGTGGTCGACCTACTGGTACAAGCATCTCTTCGGGCTGACGCCGCCGTCCCGCATCGCGCCGCTGCCGATCGAGCAGGCGCTGGTGCGCTCGCTGGGGCTCGCCGTCATGACGATGATCGTCTCGACCGTGCTCGGCGTCACCGCCGCGCAGGCCTTCCGCCGGAAGTTCCGCGGCTCGGGCGTCGTCTTCTACCTCATCGTGCTCGGCATGATGGTGCCCGGCGTGCTCGTCGGCCTCGGCATGGCGCTTGTCGCCAACACGCTCGGCATCGACCGGCACTGGTGGGGCACGGCCTTCGTGCTGCATGTCGTCTACACCTTCCCCTTCGCCTTCCTCGTCATGCTCGCGATCTTCAACCGCTTCGATCCGAGCGTCGAGGAGGCGGCCTGGTCGCTCGGCGTCACCCCGGCGCGCACCTTCCGCAAGATCACCTTCCCGCTGATCTTCCCCGGCGTGCTCTCGGCCATGCTCTTCGCCTTCACGCTGTCCTATGACGAGTTCTCGCGCACGCTCTTCGCCTCCGGCCGGGACCTGACGCTGCCGCTCGCCATCTACGGCACCTTCTCGGTTGAAGTGCATCCGAACGTCTTCGCCTTCGGCGTGCTGACGACGCTGTTCTCCTTCGCGCTGCTCGGCACCTATGCCGTGCTGATGGGGCTTTCGGTGCGCCGCGCCCGGCGCATGGCGATCCAGGAGGAGGCGTGATGGCCGGCCGCTCCGCCCTTGTCACCGGCGCAGGCTCCGGCATCGGCCGCGCCGTCGCCGTCAAGCTCGCCGCTGAAGGCTATGCGGTGACGGTCAACGACCTCTCGGCCGCGCGGGCCGAGGCGGTGGCGGACGAGATCCGTGCCGCCGGCGGCACGGCGGCGGCCGTCGCCGGCGACGTCTCCGCCGAGGCGGACGCCGCGGCCATCCATGCAGCCGCGGTCGGCGCGCACGGCACGGTCTCGCTGCTGGTCAACAATGCCGGCATCGCCCACCAGGCGCCGTTCGAGAATCTCGACATCGCCGATTTCGACCGCATGTTCGCCGTGCATGTGCGTGGCACCTTCCTGATGACCAGGGCGGTGCTGCCGGCGATGCTGGCCGAGGGCGCGGGCGTGGTCATCAACATCGCCTCGCAGCTCGGCCAGATCGGCGGCGTCGAGCTCGTCCACTATTCCGGCGCCAAGGCGGCGATCATCGGCATGACCAAGGCGCTTGCCCGCGAGGTATCGGCGCGCGGCGTCCGCGTCAACGCCGTCGCGCCCGGCTATATCGAAACGGCCATGACACAAGGCGGCCTCGAAGACCCGGAATGGTCGAAGATATGGCTCGGCATGACCCCGCTGGGGCGGCCGGGCAGGCCCAGCGAAGTCGCCGCGGCCGTGCTTTTCCTCGCCTCGGACGCGGCAAGCTTCGTCACCGGCTCGGTCCTGACCATCGACGGCGGCTACACCATCCATTGAACCCAACCACGCAGCATCCGGGGGAAAAGCCCATGGCACGAGCATTCGGCGGCCCAAACAAGTACATCCAGCGCGCCGGCGAGATCGACAATCTCGCGGCCTATCTCGGGCCGCTCGGCAAGCGCGCCTTCGTGCTGATCGACCAGGTGCTATTCGACAGGCTGAGCAAGCGCATCGCCAAAAGCCTCGGCGCCGGCATCGAGGCGCATTTCGAGCCGTTCGGCGGCGAGTGCTGCACGCCGGAGATCGAGCGCGTGACGCAACTCGCGCGCACGAACGAAAGCGACGTCATCGTCGGCGTCGGCGGCGGCAAGACCGCCGACACCGCCAAGATCGTTGCCGTCACCCTCGGTGCGCGCATCGTCATAGCGCCCACCATCGCCTCGACCGACGCGCCATGCAGCGCGGTCGCCGTCCGCTACAGCGAGCACGGCGTCTTCGAGGAATCGCTGCGGCTGCCGCGCAATCCCGACGCCGTCGTCGTCGATTCCGCCCTGGTGGCGGCAGCGCCCGCCCGCTTCCTCGTCTCCGGCATCGGCGACGCGCTCTCCACCTGGTTCGAGGCCCGCTCGAACATCGAATCGCGGACGGACAACTACGTGGCGGGCGGCTTTCCCGCGCCCGAGGGCGCAAAGGCGATCGCCCGGCACTGCTACGACGTGCTGATGCGCGACGCGCTCAAGGCGAAGGTCGCGGTCGAGGCCGGCCTGCTAACCCAGGCCGTCGAGAACATCATCGAAGCCAACACCCTGCTGTCCGGCCTCGGCTTCGAGAACTGCGGCTGTTCGGCGGCCCACAGCATCCACGACGGGCTGACCATCCTCGAAGAGGTGCACGGTTTCTTTCACGGCGAAAAGGTCGCCTTCGGCACGCTTTGCCTGCTCATGCTCGAAAACCGCGACCACGCCGAGATCGAAGCCGTGGTCCGCTTCTGCCGGGCCATGGGGCTGCCGACCACGCTGGCGGACCTGAACATCGTCGACGACGTCCATGCCAAGATCGAGCGTGTCGCGCAGGCCACCTGCCAGCCCGGCAACATCATCTACGCGACGCCCGTTCCGGTCACCGTGCCGGCCGTGCGCGACGCGATCCTGGCGCTCGACGCCTTTTCCCGCAGCGTCGCCTGAGCCGACCGGAGTTCGAGATGCCAGGACAAAAGCCGCTCGTCATGATAACCGGCGCCAGCGCCGGCATCGGCCAGGAGACGGCGCGCGTCTTCTCCGCGGCCGGCCATCCGCTGCTTCTGATCGCGCGCCGCGCGGAATTGATCGACGCCATGGGCCTGCCCGACGCCCTGGCGGTGGCGGCCGACGTGCGCGACCGTGCGGCGCTCGCCGCCGCCATGGCAGCGGGCGAGGCGCGGTTCGGGCCGGTCGACTGCCTCGTCAACAACGCGGGCATCTCGCGGCTGGCGCGGCTCGACGAGCAGGACCCGGACGAGTGGCGGGACCTGATCGACATAAACTGCATCGGCGTCCTCAACGGCATGCATGCGGTCGCGCCCGGCATGAAGGCGCGACGGCGCGGCACCATCATCAACCTGTCCTCCATAGCCGGACGCAAGGTCTATCCGCACCACGACGTCTATGGCGGAACCAAGCACTTCGTCCATGCGGTGAGCGAGGGCATGCGCCAGACGATGTCGGCCTACGATGTCCGCGTCATGGTCGTCTCGCCCGGCGTGACCAAGTCCGAGATCGACAAGACGATCACCCATCGGAACGCCTACGAGTTCTGGAACAAGGGTCGCGAGGCGATGGACGGCGGCATCGACGCCAACGACGTCGCCCGCACCATGCTGTTCGCCTACCAGCTGCCGCAGAACGTCAACCTCCAGGAAATGACCATAACCCATACCCGCCAGGAATTCTGAGCATGAGCGACGCCGCCATTCCCGCCTACGGCCCCGACTTCGCCGGCAAGACCGTGCTCGTCACCGGGGCTGCGACAGGCATCGGCAAGGCCACGGCCGAGGCGTTCGCGCAGACCGGCGCGCGCGTGGCGCTCGCCGACCGCGACCCGCGCGTAGCCGACGTCGCCGCCGCCCTCGGGCCTCGCCATGCCGGCCATGTCGTCGACGTCACCGACGAAGCCGGAATCGGGCGCATGGTCGAGGCCGTGACAGCGGATTTCGGCCGCATCGACATCCTGGTGAACAATGCCGGCGTCGGGCCGCTCGCGCCCGCCGAAAGCTACCCCACGGCCGAGTGGGACCGCACGCTCGCCATCAACCTCAAGGGAGCGTTTCTCGTCGCCCGCGCGGTCGCTCCCGACATGCTCGCGCGGAAGTCGGGCCGTATCATCAACATGGCCTCGCAGGCCTCGCTCATCGGCATACAGGGCCATATCGCCTATTGCGCCAGCAAGGCCGGCATCGTCGGCATGACCAATTGCATGGCGCTGGAATGGGGGCCGCGCGGCGTCACCGTCAACGCGGTCTCGCCCACCGTCGTCGAAACCGAGCTCCGCCTGACCGGCTGGGCGGGGGAGAAGCGCGACCGGGCCCGCCGGCCGACCCCCCCCCGCCGTTTCGCCAAGCCGTGGGAGGTTGCGGCTTGCATCCTCTATCTTGCCAGCGACGCCGCGGCCATGGTCAACGGCGCCAATCTGGTGATCGACGGCGGTTACACCATCGCCTGACGAAGCAGGACCGAAAGCGATAAGGGGCAGCATCTTGACCAAATTGTTCGAACCCATCGGGGGCCGGGTCGACCTCTCGACCGGCGCCATGGGCAATGCGACGGGCAGCTACCAGAAGCGCTTTCGCGATCTCGACGGCCTTTACGAGGACGCCGCCGCCTTCGAGGCGATGCGCGGGGAGTGGGGCGACCGCATCGTCTACGAGGTCTCCGAGTTCCGGCCGCGCGAAGCGGCCGGCGATCTCATCTTCGGGGTCACGCGCATGCTGCCGGGCAAGGTCGGCGACGAATATTTCATGACGCGCGGCCACATCCACAAGCAGGCCGACAGGCCGGAAATCTACTACGGGCAGAAGGGCGAGGGGCTGATGCTGATGGAATCGCCCGAAGGCGAGACCCGCGTCGTCGAGGTCGGCGAGCAGACCGTCTGCTACGTTCCGCCCTACTGGATCCACCGTTCGGTCAACGTCGGGGACAGCGAACTGGTCATGCTGTTCTGCTATCCGGCCGATTCCGGGCAGGACTACGCCATCATCGCCAACGCCGGCGGAATGCGGAGCCGCATCGTGGCCACCGGCGACGGCGGCTGGAAACAGGTCGACAACGCCCGCTGGCAGGCCCGCGACGCGGCGACGCTGGCCGGCATCTACGCGCAACCGACGACAGGAAAAGCCGCATGAGCGCTCCCTTCGAAACCGCCGCCTCGCTCGGCATCGTGCCGGTCATCGCCATCGACGACGTCAAGGACGCCGTGCCGCTGGCCGACGCCTTGCTGGAAGGCGGCCTGCCGATCGCCGAAATCACCTTCAGGACCGCGGCGGCGGCGCAGGTCATCGCCGCGATGGCGGACAAGCGGCCCGAGCTTCTGGTCGGCGCCGGCACCATCCTGACGCCGCAGGCGCTGCAATCGGCCATCGACGCCGGCGCGAGATTCGGCCTGGCGCCGGGCTTCGACGCCGCGATCGTCAC
>Ga0066256_1003428_pt1 | contig 15345 bp, 15 predicted proteins | sample ThiBio_1000_biof_FD_87107 | JGI IMG/M metagenome (GOLD analysis project Ga0066256, IMG submission 87107) | Wastewater bioreactor microbial communities from Cape Town, South Africa - Thiocy_expt_1000_biof (version 2) | ecosystem: Engineered > Bioreactor > Thiocyanate-remediating >...
GCCAGGATCAGCCCGAGCAGGCGGGGGAGGATGGAGCGGCCGGGGGCGCCGAGGAAGCCGTCGGCCCGCTCGGCGAGCACGAAGACCATCTGCGTGATCAGCAGGCCCAGAAGGATGATGGCGACGAGGGCGGCCCGCGCCAGCGGCCGGTCGGAGTGGGGGGGCAAGAGCACCGCGGCCGAGATCGCGCCGGGACCGGCGGTCAGCGGGATGGCGAGCGGGAAGGCCGCGATGTGATGGATCTGGTCCCTGGTGATCGCCGTGTCCGCGCTCTTCTCCTTCCGGTCCTGCCGGCGCTCGAAGATCATCTCGAAGGCGATGACGAACAGCAGCAGCCCGCCCGCCACCCGGAAGGCCGGCAGCGTGATGCCGAAGACGGACAGGATCGAAGCGCCCGCGATCGCGAACAGCGACAGCACCAGGAAGCCGATGATGCTGGCGCGGAGGCCGACCTGCGTGCGCTGGCTGCGGTTCATGCCCGCGGTGAGCGCCAGGAAAAGCGGCGCCAGCCCCGGCGGATCGATCGTCACCAGCAGGGTGACGAAGGCGTTGAACAGGCTGTCGACGCTCGGCATGGCTGTGTTCCCCCGTCGCGGCATCCTTGGTAGCGCGGACGCGCCACACGCGCCAGCCGTGCGGTGTTTCGCGGCGGCGGGGCAGGTGGGCCGGACCGCGCGGCATGGCCGAATCTCCCGGCCGGAGCCGGGCTTTCTGCCGCTTTCTGCGGCCCGCCGCCCAACTTTCCCGCGTCATTTTCGATCTTCGTTCTAGTTCGTTGATTCTACAGGAGAAATCCGACGCGTAAAGCGTTGTCCAAAGTTGGAGAATCGCGGCGGCTTCCTATATAAGGAGCAGGTGATTCCGCGATTTTTGACGTGACCGATTTTGACTGACCAGACCACACCCACCGGTGGCGGCCCCGATTCCATCGAGCCGATTTCCATCATCGAGGAGATGCAGCGCAGCTACCTCGATTACGCCATGAGCGTGATCGTGTCCCGCGCGCTGCCGGACGTGCGCGACGGGCTGAAGCCGGTGCAGCGGCGCATCCTCTATGCCAGCCACGAGAGCGGCTACCACTGGAACCGAAAATACGTGAAGTCGGCCCGCCCCGTCGCCGACGTCATGGGTAAGTACCACCCGCACGGCGACGCCTCGATCTACGACGCGCTGGTGCGCATGGCGCAGGACTGGTCGCTGCGCGTGCTGCTCATCGACGGGCAGGGCAATTTCGGCTCGATCGACGGCGATCCGCCGGCGGCCATGCGCTACACCGAGTCGCGCCTGACCAAGGTCGCGCACGAGCTGCTGGAGGACATCGACAAGGAAACGGTCGACTGGCAGGAGACCTACGACGCCTCCGCCCAGGAGCCGAAGGTCCTGCCGGCGCGCTTCCCCAACCTTCTGGTCAACGGCTCGGGCGGCATCGCCGTCGGCATGGCCACCAACATCCCGCCGCACAATCTGGGCGAGGTGATCGATGCCTGCATCGCGCTGATCGACAACCCGGCGATCGACCTGCCGGCGCTGATGGAGATCATCCCGGGACCGGATTTCCCGACCGGCGCCACGATCCTCGGCCGCTCCGGCATCCACAGCGCCTACTCGACCGGCCGCGGCTCGATCGTCATGCGCGGCAAGGTGCATATCGAGCAGATCCGCGGCGACCGCGAGGCGATCGTCGTCACCGAGGTGCCCTACCAGGTCAACAAGGCCTCGATGGTCGAGAAGATGGCCGAGCTGGTGCGCGACAAGCGCATAGAGGGCATCTCCGACATCCGCGACGAGAGCGACCGGCAGGGCTACCGCGTCGTCGTCGAGCTGAAGCGCGACGCCAATTCCGACGTCATCCTCAACCAGCTCTACCGCTTCACGCCGCTGCAGTCCTCCTTCGGCGCCAACGTGGTGGCGCTCAACGGCGGCAAGCCGGAGGTGCTGGCGCTGCACGACATGCTGCGCGCCTTCGTCTCCTTCCGCGAGGAGGTTGTCGGCCGCAGGACGAAATACCTGCTGCGCAAGGCGCGCGAGCGCGCCCACGTGCTGGTCGGCCTGGCGATCGCGGTCGCCAACATCGACGAGGTGATCCGCCTGATCCGCCACGCGCCCGACCCGCAGACGGCGCGCGAGCAGTTGATGACGCGGCGCTGGCCGGCGGCCGACGTCGAGGCGCTGATCCTCCTGATCGACGATCCGCGCCACAGGATCAACGAGGACGGCACCTACACCCTCTCCGACGAGCAGGCCCGCGCCATCCTCGAGCTGCGCCTGCAGCGCCTGACGGCGCTCGGCCGCGACGAGATCGCCGACGAGCTGAACAAGATCGGGCTCGAGATCTCCGACTATCTCGACATCCTGTCGTCGCGCGCGCGCATCCAGCAGATCGTCAAGGACGAGCTGGCCGCCGTCCGCGACGAGTTCGCCACGCCCCGCCGCACCGAGATCGTCGACGGCGGCGCCGACATGGAGGACGAGGACCTCATCCAGCGCGAGGACATGGTCGTCACCGTCAGCCACGAGGGCTACATCAAGCGCGTGCCGCTCTCGCTCTACCGGTCGCAGCGCCGCGGCGGCAAGGGCAAGACCGGCATGTCGACCAAGGACGAGGATTTCGTCACCCGCCTGTTCGTGGCCAACACGCACACGCCGATCCTGTTCTTCTCCTCGCGCGGCATCGTCTACAAGGAAAAGGTCTGGCGCCTGCCGATAGGTACGCCGCAGTCGCGCGGGAAATTCCTGCGCAACATGCTGCCGCTGCAGGAAGGCGAGCGCATCACCACGATCATGCCGCTGCCGGAGGACGAGGCGAGCTGGGGCGAGCTCGACGTCATGTTCGCCACCACGCGCGGCACGGTCAGGCGCAACAAGCTGTCGGACTTCACGCAGGTGAACCGCAACGGCAAGATCGCCATGAAGCTCGACGAGGAGGGCGACGAGATCCTCGGCGTCTGGACCTGCACGGAGGGCGACGACGTGCTGCTGACGGCCAATTCCGGCCAGTGCATCCGCTTCCCGGCGTCGGACGTACGCGTCTTCGCCGGCCGCAACTCGGTCGGCGTGCGCGGCATCGCGCTCGGCGAGGGCGACCACGTCATCTCGATGGCGATCCTGCGCCATGTCGAGGCGAGCCCGGCCGAGCGCGCGGCCTATCTGAAGCAGGCCGCCGCCGAACGGCGCGCCATGAGCGGCGAGGACGAGGAGATCGCGCTGACCAACGAGGAGGTCGGCGAGGAGACGACGCTGCCGGCCGAGCGCTACGAGGAATTGAAGGCGCAGGAGCAGCTCGTCCTGACCGTCAGCGAGTTCGGCCACGGCAAGCGCTCTTCCTCCTACGATTTCCGGCTCACTGGCCGCGGCGGCAAGGGCATCCGCGCCACCGACGTTTCCAAGCGCGACGAGATCGGCGAGCTGGTGGCGGCGTTCCCGGTCGAGGCCGACGACGAGATCATGCTCGTCTCGGACGGCGGCCAGGTGATCCGCGTGCCGGTGGCCGGCATCCGGCTCGCCAGCCGCGCCACCAAGGGCGTCATCATCTTCAACACCGCCGAGGGCGAGAAGGTCGTCTCGGTCGAGCGGATATCGGAGCCGCAGGGCGACGAGGAGGCTTCGAGCGAAGACGGGGAAGCCGCAAATGAAAGCGGCGGAACCGGACTGGAGGACGGTCCCGCCGCGGAGTAGTCCGGCCCGGTAGGGATTCCGGTCCGGATCAGCGAAGGCGATAGGGGTTCTGGTTGTCGGCGCGCTGCCGCAGGCGGGCGCGTTCGGTTTCCTGGTGGAGCCCAAAGGCCGTGGCAATCAGCATTGCCAGCGTCATGGCCGCGGCGAGCATGAAGATCATCATGGCATGTCTCCTTTGGCGGGATAAACGTCCGCAGGGCCGGATTGGTTTCACCCGATGCTGCGAGGTCTACGCGCATGCGTTTGAACGGCGCCTGATGCGCCCGTTCATCCGGCGTTCATCGAGGCCGGGCCGGCGAATTGCCATGGCCGTGCAAGGCGGCTAGAAGCGGCCCACCATGACGACACGCACCGCCTTCTACGCTGGCTCGTTCGACCCGCTCACCAACGGGCATCTCGACGTGCTCAAGGCCTCACTCGCCATCGCCGACAGGATCTATGTCGGCATCGGCATCCAGGCCTCGAAGCAGCCGCTCTTCACGGTCGAGGAGCGCCAGAAGCTGATCGAGGCGGCCTGCAAGGCGGAGATGGGCAAGGACGCCGCGCGCATCGAGGTCGTCTCGTTCAAGGGACTGCTGGTGCATGTCGCGCGCGAATACGGCGCCTCGATCATGATCCGCGGCCTGCGCGACGGCACCGACCTCGATTACGAGATGCAGATGGCCGGCATGAACGAGACGATGGCGCCGGAGCTGCAGACCGTCTTCCTGCCGGCCAGCCCTTCGGTGCGAACCATTACCGCCACACTCGTGCGCCAGATCGCGTCGATGGGCGGCGACATCCGCCCCTTCGTGCCGAAGGCCGTGGTCAAGCCGCTGGTCGCCAAGTTCAAGAACTGACTTTCGGAGAATTCCCCATGCATCTTGCAAGGCTCGCCGCGCCGCTCGTGGCCGTTTTCGCGCTTCTCGCCTCCGCCTTCGTCGCGCCGGCACTCGCCGCCGATCCCGAGAACACCATGATCATCACGCTGAAGGACGGCGACGTGACGATCGCGCTGCGGCCGGACCTCGCGCCCAAGCATGTCGAGCAGATCAAGAAGCTGGTGCGCGCCGGCGCCTACGACAACGTCGCCTTCCACCGCGTCATCGACGGCTTCATGGCCCAGACCGGCGACGTGCGCTACGGCAACATGGAGAAGGGCTACGACCCGAGGCGGGCCGGCGGTGGCGATTCCGACCTGCCGAACATCCCGGCCGAATTCTCCCGCGAGCATTTTGCCCGCGGCACGGTGGGCATGGCGCGCACCGACGACCCCAACTCCGCCAACTCGCAGTTCTTCATCTGCTTCGACGATGCCGGCTTCCTGGACCGGAAATACACGATCTTCGGCCAGGTCGAGAGCGGCATGGAACTCGTCGACAACATCGTCCGCGGCGAGCCGCCGCAGACCCCCGACCGCATGATCAAGGTCCGCATCGCAGCGGACGCGAAATAGGCACGACAACATAAGAAAGGAGGCCACGATGGCCGAGATCAAGGATCCGGAAAACACGCTGATCATGGAGACGACCAAGGGCAAGGTCGTCATCGAGATGTTCCCGGACCTCGCGCCGGGCCATGTCGGCCGCATCAAGGAGCTGGCCCGCGAGGGCGCCTATGACGGCGTGGTGTTCCACCGCGTCATCGACGGCTTCATGGCCCAGACCGGCGACGTCGAATACGGCAACTCCTCGAAGCCGTCCTTCAACCCGTCGCGGGCGGGCATGGGCGGCTCCGACAAGCCGGACCTGAAGGCCGAGTTCTCCAACATGAACCACGGCCGCGGCACCTGCTCGATGGCGCGCGCGCAAAACCCGAACTCGGCCAACTCGCAGTTCTTCATCTGCTTCGACGATGCCGGCTTCCTCAACCGCCAGTACACGGTGTGGGGCCAGGTGGTCGAAGGCATGGACAATGTCGACAAGATCGAGCGCGGCGAGCCGGTGGCGAAGCCCGACAAGATCGTCTCCATGAAGGTCGCCGCCGACGCCTGATCCGGCGTCCCGGCCATCCGCGATGCGCGTCGACCTGTTCGACTTCGACCTGCCCGACGAGCGCATCGCGCTGCGCCCGGCCGAGCCGCGCGACGCCGCGCGGCTTCTGGTCGTGCGGCTGGGGCAGGGGCTCGCCGACCGCATCGTGCGCGACCTGCCCGGCCTGCTCGCGCCGGGCGACGCGCTGGTCTTCAACGACACGAAGGTGATCCCGGCGCGGCTCGAAGGCACGCGCCGGCGCGGCGACGCGGTGGCGCAGGTCGAGGCGACGCTGCACATGCGCGCCGGGCCCGACCGCTGGCTCGCCTTCCTGCGGCCGGCAAAGCGCGTCGTCGAGGGCGAGCGCATCTCCTTCGGCCATTCGGGCGAGGCCTGCTTCCTCGGCACGCTTGAGGCGACCGTCGCGGAAAAGCGCGAGGGCGGCGAGGCGCTGCTGGTGTTCGATTTTTCCGGTCCGATCCTTGACGAGGCGATCGCTGCGGCCGGCCATATCCCGTTGCCGCCCTACATCGCCTCGAAGCGGCCCGAGGACGCGCGCGACCGCACCGACTACCAGACGATCTACGCCCGCGAGGACGGCGCGGTGGCGGCCCCGACAGCCGGCCTGCACTTCACGCCCGAGCTGTTCGCCGCGCTGGACGCGCGCGGCATCGAGCGCCATTTCGTGACGCTGCATGTCGGTGCCGGCACCTTCCTGCCGGTCAAGGCCGACGACACGGACGCCCACAGGATGCACGCCGAGACCGGCCATGTCAGCGGCGGCCCGGCCGCCGCGCTGAACGCCGTGCGGCGGCGGGGGGGGCGCGCCGTCGCCGGCGGTACCACCTCGCTCAGGCTGCTGGAGAGCGCGGCCGGCGAGAACGGCACGATCCGCGAATGGTCCGGCGCCACCGACATCTTCATCACCCCGGGTTACCGCTTCCGTGCCGTCGACGCCCTGATGACCAATTTCCACCTGCCGCGTTCGACCCTTTTCATGCTGGTCAGCGCCTTCTGCGGGCTGGAGACGATGCGGGCCGCCTACCGGCACGCGATCGAGAGCGGCTATCGCTTCTATTCCTACGGCGACGCCAGCCTGCTGTTCCGGGAGGCGGCGCGATGACGCCCTTCTCCTTCCGCCTCATCGCTACCGACGGCAAGGCGCGGCGCGGCGAGATCGCGATGCCGCGCGGCACGGTCCGCACCCCGGCCTTCATGCCGGTCGGCACCGGCGGCACCGTCAAGGCCATGTACATGGACCAGGTGCGCGCGCTCGGCGCCGACATCATCCTCGGCAACACCTATCACTTGATGCTGCGGCCGGGCGCGGAGCGGGTGGCGCGGCTCGGCGGTCTGCACGAGTTCGCCCGCTGGCCATGGCCGATCCTCACCGATTCCGGCGGCTTCCAGGTCATGTCGCTGTCGAACCTGCGCAAGATCACGGAAAAGGGCGTCACCTTCCGCTCGCATGTCGACGGCGTCGTGCACGAGATGAGCCCGGAGCGGTCGATCGAGATCCAGGGCCTGCTCGATTCCGACATCCAGATGCAGCTCGACGAATGCACCGCGCTGCCGGCCGAGCGGCCGGCGATCGAGAAGGCGATGGAGCTGTCGCTGCGCTGGGCCGAGCGTTGCAAGGCCGCCTTCGGCGACCAGCCGGGCAAGGCGATGTTCGGCATCGTTCAGGGTGGCGATGACACGGCGCTGCGCGAGCGCTCGGCGGCCGCGCTGAAGGATCTCGGCCTCAAGGGCTACGCGGTCGGCGGGCTCGCCGTCGGCGAGCCGCAGGCGGTCATGCTCGACATGCTTGACGTCGTCTGCCCAATCCTGCCGGCGGAGCGGCCGCGCTACCTGATGGGCGTCGGCACGCCCGACGACATCCTGAAATCGGTGGGGCGCGGCATCGACATGTTCGATTGCGTGATGCCGACGCGGGCAGGGCGCCACGGCCTCGCCTTCACCCGGCGCGGCAAGGTGAACCTCAAGAACGCGCGCCATGCGGACGACCCGCGCCCGCTCGACGAGGAGAGCGACTGCCCGGCCGCGCGCGATTATTCCCGCGCCTATCTCCACCATCTGGTGAAGTCGGGCGAATCGCTCGCCGGCATGCTGCTCACCTGGAACAACCTCGCCTATTACCAGAGCCTGATGGCCGACATCCGCGCGGCGATCGAGGCCGGCCGCTTTGCCGGGCGCGCTGCCGAGATCACCGAAGGCTGGGCACGGGGCGACATCCCGGCGCTGTGACCTACGCGCCGAGCGCCTTCGTGCCGCGCAGGCTCACCCCGGTGATGCGGAACGTGCCGTCCGGCTGCAATTCCAGCGTATAGACCGCCTCGTAGTCCTTGCCGTCCGGGCCGACCAGCAGCACCTGCTGGGCGATCGAGCCCGGCCCGAGCTCGCGCGACTTGCCGAAGGCGAAATTGCGCGGCTTCCACACCGGCTGATAGGCGCCGGTCACCATCGCCATGAACTGGTCGAGCGTCGGAAAGATGCGCTTGATGCTCGGCGCGGCGTAGGAATAGGCGGCTTCGTTGTCGCCGGCGCGGAAGGCGCCGATCTGCGCCTCGATCGTCGCCTGCACGGCGCGGAGTTCGGCGTCGCCGGCGTTTGCCGGCAGCGGCAGGAAACAGAGGACGAGGCAGGCAATCACGACGGCACGGCGCATGCGGACCTCCCGTGGCCCGGCGGATGGCGGCCGGGCTGCATCAGCATATACGAGTCGCGCGGCGATCCGGTTTCACGGCTTCGTGCGCGGCCGCCCACGCTTCGGGCAGGGCCTGCCTCGTCACGGCGCAGGCCGCGCCGGCCTGCCTGCGAAATGGGCATCGGCGCCCGCCGCGCGCCGACTTGCGGCGCAAGCCGGCGAAATAGCTTGCTTTCGGGCCGTCGCTTGCCCTCAAATGGGCGACAGGGGGTGTACCTGTGGTTGCGTTCGACGAGATGCGCCCGGAAAATGCCGGGCTGAGACGACCCTACGCCACGTACAACGAGTGGCTGAGCGCCCAGGACCCGGCGCGGCTGACGGAAAAGACGCGCGACGCCGAGCGCGTGTTCCGCAAGACCGGCATTACCTTCGCCGTCTACGGGCAGGAGGAGGCGGCCGAGAGGCTGATCCCGTTCGACATCGTGCCGCGCATCATCTCCGGCTCGGAGTGGCGGCGGCTGACGCAGGGCATCGAGCAGCGCGTGCAGGCGCTGAACGCCTTCCTCGACGACATCTACCACCGCCAGGAGATCCTGCGCGCCGGCCGCGTCCCAAAACGGCTGATCGCCGAGAACGAGGCCTTCCTGCCCGAGATGATCGGCGTGCGGCCGCCGGCCGGCGTCTACACCCACATCATCGGCGTCGACATCGTGCGCACCGGCGAGAACGAGTTCTACGTACTGGAGGACAATGCGCGCACGCCCTCCGGGGTCTCCTACATGCTGGAGAACCGCGAGACGATGATGCAGCTCTTCCCCGAGCTGTTCCAGAAGGTGAAGGTGCTGCCGGTCGAGAACTATCCACAGCTCCTGCGCCGCTCGCTCTCGGCGGTGAAGCCGGACGGCGTGTCCGGGCCGCCCACCGTCGCCGTGCTGACGCCGGGCCTCTACAACTCCGCCTATTTCGAGCACGCCTTCCTGGCCGACCAGATGGGCGTCGAGCTGGTCGAGGGGCAGGACCTGCGCGTCGTCGACGGCCACGTCGCCATGCGCACGACGGAAGGCTACAAGCGCATCGACGTGCTCTACCGCCGCGTCGACGACGCTTTCCTCGATCCGCTGACCTTCCGGCCGGACTCCACGCTCGGCGTGCCCGGGATCATGGACGTCTACCGCGCCGGCAACATCACCATCGCCAACGCGCCCGGCACCGGCATCGCCGACGACAAGGCGATCTACTCCTACATGCCGGAGATCATCGAGTTCTACACCGGCCGCAAGGCGATCCTCGGCAACGTGCCGACCTGGCGCTGCTCGGAAGCCGACAGCCTGAAATACGTGCTCGAGCATCTGGACGAACTGGTGGTCAAGGAGGTGCACGGCTCGGGCGGCTACGGCATGCTGGTCGGCCCCGCCGCCTCGAAGAAGGAGCGCGAGGCCTTCGCCGCCAAGCTGAAGGCGAGGCCCGCCAACTACATCGCCCAGCCGACGCTCGCGCTGTCCACCTGCCCGATCCTGACGGAGGAAGGGCTGGCGCCCCGCCATGTCGACCTGCGGCCCTACGTGCTCGTCTCCGACCGCATCCGCATCGTCCCCGGCGGCCTGACCCGCGTCGCGCTCAAGGAAGGCTCGCTGGTGGTCAACTCCTCGCAGGGCGGGGGCACGAAGGATACGTGGGTGTTGGATGATTGAGGAGCGGCAATCGGCAGTTGGCAGTCGGCAGTCGGGCGCTGCCGTTACGGGGGGTGCGATCCGCTCCTATCGCGATCTTCGCGTCTGGCAGCTCTCGATCGAGCTGACCGTCGATTGCTACACTGCCACGAAGGAATTCCCGGGATCCGAGACCTATGGCCTGACGTCCCAGATCCGAAGGTCTGCCACCTCGATTTCGGCAAACATCGCCGAAGGTTACGGCCGTGACAACAGGGGCTCCTATCTACAATTCCTGCGGATTGCTCAAGGCTCGCTCAAGGAACTCGAGACGCACCTGATCGTCGCCCATCGGCTCGGTTATCTGGACCAGCGGAGCGAACAGGGATTGTTGGCCGGTGCGGAGGATGTGGGAAAGATGTTGCGCGCCCTCATCCGCAGCCTGGAAAAGGCTGCATCATGAAATCTGTACCTAGGCCGCAACGACCCTACTGCCGACTGCCGACTGCCTACTCCCGCAGAAACGGGGTCCGCTGATGTTGCTGGGCCGCACCGCCAACGGTCTCTACTGGATGAGCCGCTATATCGAGCGGGCCGAGAACATGGCGCGGCTGGTCGATGCGGGGCTGCGGCTGGCGCTGACGCGCACGACGGATTCGATCGAGGAATGGAAGTCGGTGCTGGTGAGCGCCGGCGCGGACCGGACCTTCGCGGGATCCGGGCGCGAATTGGTCGACACCGAGGTGATCGACTTCCTGCTGCGCGACCTGTCGAACCCGTCGAGCGTGATGTCCTCCATCGAGACCGCCCGCAGCAACGCCCGCATGGTGCGCACCGCGCTGACGCGCGAGACGTGGGAGAGCATCAACGAGGCCTGGATGTCGCTGAAGCGCATGCTGGCGCGCCCCGTCGACCAGCGCGACCTGCCGAGCGTGCTCGACGCCATCAAGCGCGAGACGGCGCTGATCCGCGGCGCCTTCCACGGCACCATGCTGCGCAACGAGATCTTCGACTTCTCCCAGATCGGCACCTTCGTCGAGCGCGCCGACAACACCGCCCGCATCCTCGACGTCAAATACTACGTGCTGCTGCCGTCGATCTCCTGGGTCGGCTCGTCGCTCGACAACTACCAGTGGGAATCGATCCTGCGCTCGGTCTCGGCCCACCGCTCCTATCGCTGGGTCTACGAGGCCGACTACAAGCCGGCCCACATCGCAGACTTCTTGATCCTCAACCGGCGCATGCCGCGCTCGCTCGCCTTCTGCTATCACAACATTCTCGAAAGCCTTGATTTCCTGGCGGAAAATTACGGCGTCACGCATGCCTGCCACGCCACCGCCACGCAGACCGCCGAGCGACTGAAGACGGCGACCATCAAGGACGTGTTCGACGCCGGCCTGCACGAGTTCTTGGCCGACTTCATCCGCGACAACAACCGGCTGGGCGACGAGGTCGCCGCCGCCTACCGCTTCTATTGAGGCGCCGATGCGGCTGAGAGTCACCCACCGGACCGAATACGCCTATGACGAGCCGGTGCCCTATGCGCTGCAGCGGCTGCGCCTCGTGCCGCAGAGCGGGCCGACGCAGCAGGTGGTGCGCTGGGCGCTCGGCATCGAGGGCGCCGTCGAGGAGGTGCGCTTCCTCGACCAGTTCGGCAACGACACCCGTCTCGTCAGCATCGCCGGGGCCGGGCACGAGATCGTCGTCACCGCCGAGGGCGAGGTCGACACCACCGAGACTTCGGGCATCTTCGGCCAGCATCGCGGCTTCGCGCCGCTCTGGCTGTTCGCCGCGCAGACCGAGCTGACGCGCGCCGGCGATGGCGTGGCCGGCCTCGCCGCCGGGCTCGCGGGCGGCAGCGACATCGACAGGCTTCACGCGCTGACGACGACGGTCCGCGACCATATCGCCTTCGTGCCGGGCGCGACCGACACGCAGACCACCGCCGAGGCGGCGCTGGCGCGCGGCAAGGGCGTCTGCCAGGACCATGCGCACGTCTTCATCGCCGCCGCGCGCCATCTCGGATTTCCCGCGCGCTACGTCAGCGGCTACCTGATGCTCGACGGGCAGGCCATGCAGGTCGCGAGCCACGCCTGGGCCGAGGCGCATGTGGACGGGCTCGGCTGGGTCGGCTTCGATGCGGCCAACGGAATCAGCCCGGACACGCGCTACGTGCGGCTCGCCACCGGCCGCGACTACCGCGACGCAATGCCCGTCTCGGGCATCATCCTCGGAAAGGCGGCCGAACGGCTTGCAGTCTCGATCACGGTCGAGCAGTAATCGGAATCGACCGTTCGCCGCATCGGGTACGCATCCATGACTTACTGCGTCGGCCTCAAGATCGACCGGGGCCTCGTCTTCATGTCCGACACCCGCACCAATGCGGGCATCGACAGCATCTCGACCTTCCGCAAGATGCACGTCTGGGACGTGCCCGGCGACCGCGTGCTGGTGATGCTGTCGGCCGGCAATCTCGCCACCACGCAGTCCGTCGTCTCGCTGCTCGACGAGCGCGCCAGGGAGCCGGCGGAGGATGTACCGTCGCTGCTCTCGACGCCCTCGATGTACCAGACGGCGAAGCTGATCGGCGACACCATCAAGGAGGTGATCGCCAGCGCCGTCCCGGTCGGCCAGCGGGCCGATTCCTTCGGCGCGTCGTTCATCTTCGGCGGCCAGATCAAGGGCGCGCAGCCGCGCCTGTTCATGATCTACCCGGAGGGCAACTTTATCGAGGCGACCGACGACACGCCGTTCTTCCAGATCGGCGAGACCAAATACGGCAAGCCGATCCTGGTGCGCGCCTACGATCCGGCGATGAGCCTCGCCGAGACCGTCAAGCTGCTGCTCGTCTCGTTCGATTCGACGCTGAAGTCGAACCTGTCGGTCGGCCTGCCGCTCGACCTCCTGTTCTACGAGCGCGACAGCTTCGACGTCGCGCTGCGCCGGCGCATCACCGGCGACGATCCCTATTACCGGACAATATCGGACGGCTGGTCGCAGGCGCTGAAGTCGGCCTTCAAGAGCCTGCCCGACTTCAAGCCGTAGTTTTGTCGCATGATGTTTTCCGAAAAGCCTGCAACTTTTCGGCATCATGCCTGGCCAGCCGGCAGCGCGACGGAGCGAGCGATGGATGAGGACGAATTCAGGCGCTGGTCGCGCCGCGCCGCGGACTGGGGCGTCGACTACCGCGCCTCGCTGCGCGACAGGCCGGTGCGGGCGCAGACGAAGCCCGGCGAGATCGCGGCCACCATCGCGGCCGCGCCACCCGAGCGGGGCGACGGCATGGAGGCGGCCTTCCGCGACTTCGAGGCCGACATCCTGCCCGGCATGACGCACTGGCAGCATCCGCGCTTCTTCGCCTATTTCCCGGCCAACGCCGCGCCGGCCTCCGTGGTGGCGGAGCAGCTCGTCACCGCGATGGCCGCGCAATGCATGCTGTGGCAGACCTCGCCGGCCGCGACCGAGCTCGAGACGAAGATGCTCGACTGGCTGCGCCAGGCGCTCGGCCTGCCGGAGGGCTTTTCCGGCGTGATCCAGGATTCGGCGTCGTCGGCGACGCTGGCCGCCGTGCTGACCATGCGCGAGCGGGCGCTCGCCTGGCGCGGCAATGTCGAGGGGCTGGCCAACCTGCCGCCGGTGCGCATCTACTGCTCGGACCAGGTGCACACCTCGGTCGACCGCGCGATCTGGGTCGCCGGCATCGGCGCGCAGAACCTCGTCCGGATCCCGGTCACGGGCCACATGCGCGCGATGGACCCCAAGGATCTGGAGGCGGCGATCCGGGCCGACACGCAGGACGGCTTCGTTCCGGCCGGCATCGTCGCCTCCGTCGGCGGCACCAGCGTCGGCGGCACGGACGACATAGAAGCGGTCGCCGAGATCGCCCGGCGCCACCGGCTCTATCTCCACGTCGACGCCGCCTGGGCCGGCTCGGCGATGATCTGCCCCGAGTTCCGCCATTTCTGGGCCGGCGTAGAGCAGGCCGATTCGGTCGTCTTCAACCCGCACAAATGGCTGGGCGCCCAGTTCGACTGCTCGGCCCATTTCGTCCGCGCGCCGGAGGATCTGGTGCGCACGCTGGCGATCCGCCCGGACTACCTGCTCACGCATGGCCGCGACGGCATCATCAACTATTCGGAGTGGTCGGTGCCGCTCGGCCGCCGCTTCCGCGCGCTCAAGATCTGGTTCCTGCTGCGCGTCTACGGGCTTGAGGGCCTGCGGGCGATGATCCGCAACCATGTCGCCTGGAGCGCGGAGCTCGCCGGCCGGATCGAGGTCGATCCCGACTTCGAGATCGTCACGCGGCCCATGCTGTCGCTGTTCACCTTCCGCCACCGCGCGCCGGCCGGCGTCGACGCCGACCGGCACAATCTCGATCTGCTCGAAGCGATCAACGATGACGGCCGCATCTACCTGACGCAGACGCGGGTCGACGGTCATGTGGCGATCCGCTTCCAGGCGGGCTCGTTCGAGACGACGCGTGACGACGTGCTCGGCGCCTATGACGTCATCCGCGACTGCGCCGGTAGGCTGTAACATACGACGAAGGCCCGCACCGGCAGGCGCGGGCCTTCGCAGGCCCTGCTGACGGGAGCCGTCAGCCGGTGCCGGGCCGCCGGGCGGCTATACGGCGAGTAACCCTGCTGCCGCGGGCCGCGACTGGGCGGGAACGTGTTTGCCCAGTCCCGATAGCTCCTGTAGCGGTTCGCGCACCAGCGGACATGCGCCGCGGAGACGGCATGGCGCGGCGGCGGCGGGCGATGGTAGCGCGGCGGGCCGAAGGCGTCCGGCGGGAACCACCAGCCGCGATACTCGCGCCAGCCGTCGCGGCGGTGGCGATAGCCGCGGTGGCCGTTGTACCAGGCGTTCGGGCCGGCCGTGTAGAAGCCGACGCGCGGCCCGTCGGGGCCGACCGAGAACGAAAAGCCCTGTGCCATGGCCGGCGCGGTCGCAATGCCGAGCGGCGCAGCCATCAGGGCCGCGCAAAGCGCGAGAGCCGTCTTCTTGATCCGCATCTCGAAGTCTCCTTGCTGTGAACAGCGTCCCTGTCGGGACCCAAACGGAGCGGCGTTGAAATCGTTCCCGGCGAATCCGCCGGGCGTCCCGCGAGGAGCCTTTGAATTCGCTGGCGAAACGGACGCCTGCCTGGAAAGCCGGCGGAGCCCGGCGCGACACCGCTTTCAGGTTGACCGCGAAGGCGTCTGTCCCTATTTTCCGCGCCACTTTCGGGGCGAACCGGGACCCGTTGGAGCGCATAGCTCAGCCGGTAGAGCAACTGACTTTTAATCAGTAGGTCCTGGGTTCGAGTCCCAGGGCGCTCACCATCGTTTTCCGATGGCCTCGCCGGTCCGCATCGTCCGTTCCGCCGCCTGCTGAACCTTCCCATCGCGCCCACCGCAACGGCCGGCAACATCGTGTCATT
>Ga0066256_1003429_pt1 | contig 15342 bp, 14 predicted proteins | sample ThiBio_1000_biof_FD_87107 | JGI IMG/M metagenome (GOLD analysis project Ga0066256, IMG submission 87107) | Wastewater bioreactor microbial communities from Cape Town, South Africa - Thiocy_expt_1000_biof (version 2) | ecosystem: Engineered > Bioreactor > Thiocyanate-remediating >...
TGTAGAGGTGAACGAGCTCGCCGGCCTGCTCCCGGATCACCGCCGTGATCTCGGGATGGCTGTGCCCGAGGATGGTGCTCATCTGCCCCGAGGCGAAGTCGAGAATGCGCCGCCCATCGGTCGCCGTCATGAAGGCGCCCTGCGCCTTGTCGATGATCACCGGCTGGAAGTAGTGACCATAGCGCACGAGATGGCGGTTCGCGCGCTCCCAGAGCGCCTTCTCCTCGGAAGCTGTCGCGTGCGCCATGGCTCATCTCCTGCGTTGGCGAGCTTCGCCCGCAATGTACCTGCTGCCGCCCGATGTCAGAGGATCTGGCTCAGGAAGGCGCGCGTTCGGGGATCGCTGGCATTGCTGAAGAACGTCGCCGGCGGCCCGTGCTCGACAATGATACCGCGATCCGTGAAGTAGATGTGATCCCCAACTTCGCGCGCGAAGCCCATTTCATGGGTGACCAGCATGCACGTCATGCCTTCTTCGGCGAGCTCGCGGATCGTCACGAGAACTTCCTTGACGGTTTCCGGGTCGAGTGCGGCGGTCACTTCGTCGAACAGCATGATATCCGGGTTCATGGCGAGCGATCGCGCGATCGCGACGCGCTGCTGCTGTCCGCCCGACAGCTCGCCGGGATAGGCATCCTCCTTGCCCTCGAGGCGCACTTTCTTGATGAGCCGGCGCGCCTGCGCCTCGACCTCCTCGCGCGGGCGCTTCAGCACGTGGATCGGCGCCATCATGACGTTCTCGAGCGCCGTCTTGTGCGGAAAGAGGTTGTAGGACTGGAAGACCATCCCGACCTTCTTGCGCAGCTCGAGCTTGTCGAGCGCGGCGTCGTGCACTTCCTGACCCTCGACCGTGATCGAGCCCTTTTCGATCGGCACGAGGGCATTGATGCACCGGAGCAGCGTCGACTTCCCGGAACCGGACGGGCCGATGATGCACACGACCTCGCCCTTGCGCACATTGAAGCTCACGCCCTTCAGCACCTCGATGGGGCCGAATGACTTGTGCACGTCCTTGATGCTGACGATGGGCTGATCCGGCGTCCAGGCATTTGTCATCGCGCTCACCTCAGATGCGGACGGCGTACTTGCGCTCGAGCCGTATGGTCCAGCGCGCGATCGGATAGCAGTAGACGAAGAAGAACAGCAGCAGCAAAGCGTACATCGGCATCAGCAGGTCGGTGCGCTGCTCGGAGGCGAGTGCGTCCTGCGTGAGCGTCATGGCGTCGTTGACCCCGACAATGGAGATCAGCGGCGTCGCCATGGTGAGGATGGCGTACCAGTTCATCCATGGCGGGATCATGCGCTTCACGCACTGCGGCAGGATGATGCGCCAGAGCGTCTGCAGGCGCGAGAAGGCAAGGCTCTCAGCCGATTCCCACTGACCGGTCGGGATCGAGTTCACGGCGCCGCGCACGATCTCGGCGATGTTCGCCATGATCGGCAGGGCGAGCCCGACCGTCGCCTTGAGCCAGGCAGGGAGCGGGATGGAAAGCCCGAGAATGCGGATCTGGAATGGCGTCAGCAGCATCACGAAGAACAGGAGGACGAGCCATGGCGAGTTGCGGAAGAACTGCGTGATGGCCCAAGCCACGGAGCGCACGGGGCCGAACTTCGAGATCAGGCCGAGACCGAGAACAAGGCCGCTGATCGTGCCGATGGCCATGGCGAGAAAGCTCACCACGATGTTGAGCACGAAGCCGCCGAATTCGCCCTTGGGCCCGAAGAGGATGAGTGGCGTCCATTTCCAGAGCGTGGTCATGATGCCGGCCTGTCCGGCGCCGGAATTGAGCTGCGCCCAGGCCTCGCCTGCGAGCACGACGACAGCCACGAGGCCGAAGGCGCCCGCGAGCATCTTGGGCGTGAACGCGGCCGCCATATAGCCGCTTTCACCGCGAGCCGGCGCAACGCCCTCGCTTGTCACGGATACGTGGTTTCGGGTTGCTGTCATTGGCCGAACCCGGGAACGCGCAGCGATCGCTCGAGCCGCGTCATGAGCCACACGAAGATGCCGACCAGCAGGAGGTAGAACGTGAGCAGCGTCACCATCATCTCGAAGACGTTGATGCGGTCCGACCAGATCTGGCTCGCGACGAAGAGCGTCTCAGGCACGGCGATCGCATAGGCCTGCGTCGTCGTCTTGATCAGGTTGACGAGATTGTTGTTGAGCGCCGGCAGGCACACGCGCACGGCCAGCGGTAGCGCCACATAGCGATAGATCTGCCAGCGGTTGAAGCCGAGCGATTCTGCCGCCTCCACGGTGGAGCGCTGCACGGCTTCGACGCCGGATCGGAAGATCTCGATATTGAAGGCGCCGGCAAAGAATGAGAGCGAGATGACCGCCCACTCGAAACTGCCGAGCATGGGCTGGGAGATCCCGTACTCGTTGACGACGCGCGGCATCTGCGGCCCGAGCGCGAAGTAGAAGAAGTACATCTGTACGAGCGGCGGCGTGTTGCGGAAGAACTGGATGTAGCCCTGGACGACCGCCTTGAGGACCTTGAAGCGGCTGCCCTGCAGCCACGCGCCGAGGATGCCGATGAGCACGCTCAGGACAATGCAAACAGCCGCAAGCTTGATCGACGTCCACATGCCGCGAAGCATCCGGCCGCGCTCAAACGTGTCGTAGAAGTGGACGAGATTGATGCCGTACGCGTCATGCAGGCTGCGCAGGAAGTCCCAAAGACCTTCCATTAAATGCTCGCGGATGAAGGGGTATGTCGGGGCGAAGCAAGCTGGGGCGGCGCACCTTCATGCACCGCCCCAGTTCTCGTCGTTTACTTCTTGGCTGCCGCGCTTGCGTCGATCAGCCATTGGGTATTGCTGCCGACCCATTTCTTCTCGAGCGCGAGCAACGTGCCCGATTTCAGCCAATCCTTCGTCGTCTCAGCCATGAACTTGCCCCACGGGCCGCTCAGCTCCTCGGTTTTGACCGCGAGGCCCCACGGCACCGGCTTCCACTCCGGGAGGGCGACGACGTCGAAGGCTTCCCACTTCTTGTCCTGAGCCTTCTTCCAGACCAGCACGACATCGTCATAGACGAAGCCGACGCAGCGGCCGTCGAGGAGCGCCTGCTCCGCTTCAGGAATGCCTTTGAAGGCCACGAGATCGGTGCCGGTGTACTTCGACTGCAGCTCGTTGTTGTAGAACGCGCCCTGCAGCGCGCAGACCGGCTTGCCCTTGAGGTCGCCCGCGCCCTTGATGTTGGCCTTCTTGTTCGCGAGGATCGCGACGGCCGAGGCATAGTAGACCGGATCCACGATGCCGACGACCTTGCGGCGCTCCGGGGTGTCGCTCATGGTTGCGATCATGAGATCGATCTTGCCCTGCTGCAGGAACTGCATCCGGTTCGAGGAGACGACCGAGACCAGCTCCAGCTTGACGCCGAGCCGCTTCGCCACGTCGGCGGCCATATCCGGCTCCATGCCGACGATGTTGCCGCTGGCGTCACGCATGCCCCAGGGCGGATAGTCGGTCTTCACGCCGACGATGAGAGTCCCCTTCTTCTTGATCTCGGCGAGTTGGTCGGCCTTGGCTGCCGTGCTGCCCATCAAGGCGGCGACAACGCCGATTGCCAGAACCCCCATCAGTCGTCTCATTGGACGTCTCCCGTGCTGCTGCTCAGTGCCCGCGGTTCGCTCACAGCGCACGTCGCTGCCCGGCCCGCTGCCTGAAATTATGGCACAGGCAGCCGCACGTCCGAAAGCCGTACAATTCAGGCAATAATGTTCGCTTTCCAGGCAGCTCGGGGGTTGGCTGAGTGGCTCAGGGTGCCGCGGTGGGGTGCGCCCGATGGGGGCGGCGCCAGCCGTCAGGAGCCGGAAGTACCCTTGGGATGCTCGACGTCGACATCGCCTTCGCGCACTTTCCTGCGAAGCCAGCGCCGATGGTGCCGCCAGCCCCAGCCTCCGGTGACGGTGCCGCTGGTCATGGCATCGATTGTGCCGCGGACCCAGATGGCCGAGTAGACGTGAATGACGAAGACGATGATCGTCAGTACGGCGGCGGTCGCATGAATGACCGCGGCCCACCGCATGGTCTCGATCGAGACGTGGATGCCGAGCGTGCGCTCGAGATAGTCCTGTCCCTGCTGCCAGAGGCAGAGGCCCGAGCCGAGCAGGACGAGAATGAGCAGCGTCTGTGACCAGAAGACGAACTTCTGCCCGGCATTGTACTTGCCGACCTCCGGAAGATAGTCCTCGCCACCTGCACTGAGGGCATAGCGCAGACGCGCGAGCCATGTGATGTCCGTCCGCTCCGGCAGGTTCTGCGACACGAAACGCACGAACAGGCCGAAGAACGCGATCACGAGCACGATGCCGAGCCAGGGGTGCAGCCAGCGCGCGTTCTGTCCGCCGCCGAACAACACCGTCAGACCGAACAGGCTCGGATGAAACAGCGCGAGACCACTGAGGCCTAGCAGAATGAAGCTGATCGCCACGATCCAGTGATTGACGCGCGCTGATCCCGAGTAGCGAGGGACACGGACGTGGGCTTCGGGAATATCGTCGTGCGTGCGGTCCGTCATGGCTTGTCTCCAGCGAGACGCTCGGCTTCCTCCTCGTCATGCTGGGTCACCCGGTTCGGGCCCTGCACGAGGTGATGGATCACGCCGGCGACGACGGAAAGCGCGATCAGCCCCAGGCCTGCGTACTTGCCGGCGCCCTTCCATGCCCTCACGAGCGGGCTGATGCGCGGGTTGTCCGGCAGCCCGGCATAGATATGCGGCTGGTCTGCGTGATGCAGCACATACATGACGTGCGTGCCGCTGACGCCCGGCGGGTCATAGAGGCCGGCTTTGTCGAAGCCGCGCGACTTCAAGTCCTTTTTGCGGAGATCGGCCCAGGCCTTCATCTCGTCCTTGGTGCCGAACACGATGGCCTGGGTCGGACACGCTTTCTGGCACGCAGGCCCCTGGCCTACGGCAATGCGATCGGAACAGAGCGTACACTTGTAGGCCGTGTTGTCGACGCGCGAGATGCGCGGGATGTTGAAGGGGCAGCCTTTGATGCAATAGCCGCAGCCAATGCAGTTCTCGTGGATGAAATCCACGATGCCATTGGAGTACTGCACGATCGCCCCGGGTGCCGGACAGGCTTCGAGACAGCCCGGTTCGGCACAGTGCATACAGCCGTCCTTGCGAATGAGCCATTCGAGGGTATCGGTCGACGGGTTTATCCATTCGGTGAAGCGCATCACCGTCAGGCTGTCGGGCGTAAGATCATCGGGATTGTCCAGGACGCCGCGGTTCACGCCGACTTTCTCGCGCAGATCGTTCCATTCGAGGCATGCTGCCTGACAGGCCTTGCAGCCAATGCACTTGGAGACATCGATCAGCTTGGCGACCGGCGTGAGCTGACGTGCCGGCGCGGGCACCCTCGATGCCGAACGGCGGACGAGATCCTGCTCGCCGAAGAGCGGCGGCTTCTGCGCCGAAACATCGGGATTGGGAAGCGGAGGAAACATCATGGCCTCCCTGTCAGGCTACAGGCCCGCTGATGGCTTCGATATTGACGAGAAACGCCTTGTACTCGGGCGTTTCGATGTTGGCGTCGCCGACGAAGGGCGTGAGCGAGTTCGGGCCGAAGCCCTCCTTGGTCTCGCCCGTGAAGCCCCAATGAAGCGGAATGCCGACGATGTGGACGGTCTTGCCGTCGCAGACGAGCGGGCGAATGCGCTTCGTCACCACGGCCTTGGCCCGGATCGAGCCGCGTACCGAGGAGACGCGCACCCAGCCGCCGCGAACAATGCCCTTCTCCTTCGCCAATTCCTCGCTGATCTCGACGAAGAATTCGGGCTGCAGGGACGCATTGATCTGGGCGTGCTTGGTCCAGAAGTGGAAGTGCTCCGTCAGTCGGTACGAGGTCGCGGCATAGGGGAAGTCCTTGGCATCGCCGAACTGCGCGGCATCATCCTTGAAGACGCGCGCCGCCGGATTGCCGCGAATATGCGGCGCAAGGACATTGGCGATCGGCGCCTCGAAGGGCTCGTAGTGCGCCGGGAATGGTCCGTCGCGAAGTCCGCGCAGCGAGAACAGCCGTGCGGTGCCCTCGGCATTCATGATGAAGGGCATGACCTCGCCCGGCTGGGCGTTCGGCGCGATGTCGGGCACGTCGTAGCCCGTCCACTTTGTCCCATCCCACCACATGAGCTTGCGGCTCTCGTCCCAGGGCTTGCCCTCGAGATCGGCGGACGCGCGATTGTAGAGAATGCGCCGGTTCACCGGCCACGACCACGCCCAGGTCGAAAATGTCCCGGTATCATCGGGATCGCTCGTACTGCGCCGCGCCATCTGATTGCCGGCTTCGGTGAAGCAGCCGGAGTAGATCCAGCAGCCGCACGCTGTTGAGCCATCGTCACGCAGCACCGCGAAGCCCGGCACCTGCTTGCCGCGCGCCACGACGATCTTCGTCGGATCCGATGGATCGGCCAGATCCGATACCGCATAGCCATTGAGCTCCTTTGCAAGCTCCTCGGCTGTCGGATCTCCCGGATCTTTGTAGCGCCAGTCGAGCTTGAGAATGGGATCGGCAACAGGGCCGCCCTCCTTCTCGTAGAGCGCTTTCAGGCGCAGGTAGATTTGCGCCATGATCCAGTTGTCGGACTTGGCGTCGCCTGGAGGCGTGCCGCCCGGCCAATGCCACTGTAGCCAGCGCCCCGAGTTCGTCAGCGAGCCCTCGTCCTCCGCGAAGCAGCTCGTCGGCAGCTCGAAGACTTCGGTCTGGATCGAGGCGGAGTTGACGTCGTTGAAGTCGCCGTGGTTCTCCCAGAAGCGCGCCGTCTCCGTTTGCAGCGGATCCATGACGACGAGGAATTTGAGCTTCGAGAGCGCCGCCGTGATCTTCTTCCGGTTCGGGAACGAGAGCAGGGCATTGAAGCCCTGGCAGAAGTAGCCGTTCATGCGGCCCGCGTGCATGAGCTCGAAGGCGCGCAGGATGTCGTACGACGGCACATCGAGCTTCGGCAGCCAGTCATAGGCGAAGTTGTTCTCTGCCGTCGCCGCCTCGCCCCACATGGCCTTCTGGAAGCTCACGAAGAACTTCTTGTAGTTCTGCCAGTAGCTCGTCTGTCCCGGGCGCAGCGGTTTGAACCCGCGTGTCGACATGTACACGTCGAGCGACGTCTCGCGCTCAGTCGGGATGTTGAGATAGCCCGGAATGAGGTTCGACATGAGGCCGATGTCGGTCAGGCCCTGGATATTGGAGTGGCCGCGCAGCGCATTCATGCCGCCGCCGCGCACGCCGATGTTGCCGAGGATGAGCTGCAACATGGCCATCGCGCGGATGTTCTGCGAGCCCTTGGAGTGTTGCGTCCAGCCGAGGGCGTACATCGAGGTCATCGTCCGGATCTTGGACGAGCACTCGCCGATCATTTCGCAGACCTTGAGGAACTTATCCTTCGGCGTGCCGCAGATGCGCTCGACCATCTCGGGCGTATAGACGGCCACGTGCTGTTTCAGCAGGTTCCACACACACCGCGGGTTCTGCAGGCTGTCGTCGATGAGCGCGAAGCCATCTGCGCCCATCTGGCAGTCCCAGCTCGTGCGGTCGTAGTCACGCTTCTCCTCGTCGTAGCCCGTGAAGAGGCCGTCGCTGTAGCCGAAGCGCTCGTCGACGAGGAGGCCGGCGTTGGTGTAGGACTTCACATAGTCCCACTGCACCTTGTCGTTCTGGATGCAGTAGTTGATCACGCCGAGCAGGTAGGCGATGTCCGTGCCTTGCCGGATGGGGCAGTAGAAATCCGCGACGGACGCCGAGCGCGTGAAGCGCGGGTCGATCACGATCAGCTTGGCGCCACGGTTGTGCTTTGCCTCGGTGACCCACTTGAAGCCGCAGGGATGGGCTTCCGCGGCATTGCCGCCCATGATGACGACGAGATCGGTATTCTTGATGTCGGTCCAGGAGTTCGTCATTGCGCCGCGACCGAACGTCGGAGCCAGACTGGCTACCGTAGGTCCGTGTCAAACGCGCGCCTGATTGTCGAACGCCACAATGCCGGTCGAGCGTACGACCTTGTAGGTCTCCCAGGCCGTTTCGTTCGTCGTCGCCGACGCCGCCAGGAAGCCGGTCGTCGTCCAGCGGTTGACCGTCACGCCGGCGGCATTCCGTTCGATGATGTTCTTGTCGCGATCATCCTTCATGAGGCGCGTGATGCGATCCAGCGCCGCATCCCACGAGATCCGCTCGAACTTGTCCGATCCGGGCTTGCGCACCTGCGGGTAGAGCGTGCGCGTCTTCGAGTGCACCATATCGAGAAGCGCGGCCCCCTTGGGGCAGAGCGTTCCACGGTTGGTCGGATGCTCGGCGTCGCCCTCGATGTGAAAGATGTTCGCCTGCTCGCCCTTTGTCAGGTCGCCGCGCGAGTACATGATGATTCCGCAGGCCACGGAGCAGTACGTGCAGGTGTTCCGGGTCTCCGTGGATTTTGCGAGCTTGAAGTTCCTGACGTGGGCGGCAACCTCGGCTTCCGCCTCGCCGTATCCGAACGCCGCGATCGACGTCGCGGCCGCACCGGCACCCGCCAACTGCAAGAAGCGCCGGCGAGAGACTTGGATGTTCATCCCAGGCCTCCAAAACAAATGTGACACCACACTTGGAACCGCAAGCGGAGGCACTCAGTTCCCCGATTGGTGCCTAAGCGGATCAAGGAATTTATGATTGGGGTTCACGTTATGGTGATGCCGCCCAACTATCTTTTCGAATGGCTGGCGCCAAGCGCGGCCCTGGCGGCTCTTTCGCTTGTTTTCGCGGTGCTCTCGGCCGACGCCCAGGCGCCTTCCCGGAACGCGGCCGAAGCAGGAAACTGTGATGCCCCGAAGACGGCCCGGCCGGCCACGCCCACGGAAAGCGGCGCAGCCTCCGGCGTGAAGAATATGGGCGCTACGGGCTGGTCGGGCGGCGGGCTCGGGGGCTCGCACAATGAGACGTCGAACAGCGGGCCGTCGCCGGATTCCCGCACGGCGCAGCCCGAGACGGCGAGTGGTCTCGACCCGACCAATCCGGATCAAAATCGGAACGACCGCGCTGACAGGTGCGAGGAGAAGTGAGCTCCTGATTGGCGGGTGTTCAGTCCGCGAGTTCGGCCCGCAGGACACGCTTCAGGATCTTGCCCGATGGATTGCGCGGGAGCTGCTCGCGGATGATCAGGTCCGTCGGCACCTTGAAGCCGGCGAGGTTCGCGCGGCAGTGGGCGGTGAGCGTCGGCAGATCCAGTGCGGCACCTTCGTTGAGCACGACCACCGCGACCGGGCGTTCGCCCCAACGCTCGTCGGGAAGCCCAATGACGGCCGCTTCACGCACGCCGGGGAGCTGGTAGATGACGCGCTCGACCTCGGAGGAGGCGATGTTCTCACCGCCCGAGATGATCATGTCCTTCTTGCGGTCCGTCAGATAGAGAAAGCCGTCCGCATCGATATGGCCGATGTCGCCGCTGCGGAACCAGTCGCCAAAGAAGGAGGCGCGCGTCTTCTCCGGGTCTTTCCAGTAGCCACGCGTAATCTTAGGCCCGCGCAGGCAGATCTCGCCGCTCTCGCCCGCCTGTAGCGTGCGGCCCATCTCATCGCGGATCTCGACCTCGACATGCGCGAGCGCGCGGCCGACCGAGCCGATCTTCTCGATCTCGCGCCCCGCCTCCATCATCGTGTCGCCGCTGCAGGATTCCGTGAGGCCGTACGCATCAACGTAACGGGCGTTCGTGAAGTATCCGCTGAAGGCGCGGATGCGCGGCTCGGGCGTACGCTCGCCGCCGCCGACGACCCACCTGATGCTCGAGACGTCGTGCTTCTCGCGTTCGGGATGCGCGAGGATCGAGCTCAGCATGACCGGTGCGAACCAGGCGCCCGTCAGTCGTTCCTGCTCGATCGAGCGAATAGCAGCAACGGGATCGAAGTCGCGGTGAATGCAGAGCGCGCCACCAACCCACAGCACGGCCACGCCCGGCAGATCGAAGGCGCCGACGTGATAAAGCGGCCCGGTCACGAGCAGGCGATCCGCGGCCGTCAAGCCGAGCGCCACGACGTGGTCGGCGTTCTTCCAGTAGAAATTGCCGTAGGTGTGCATCACGCCCTTGGGGCGGTCCGTCGTGCCGGACGTGTACATCAGCCGGAACAGGTCATCCGGGCCGGTGACGTGCATGGGTGCCGAAGGGGCATCGACGGCTAGACGCGTCGAGTCCGATTGTGCGGCTGTATCAACGAGCACGACGTTCGCGAGATCGGCGACCAGCCCGGCCAGCTCCTCATCGGCGAAAATGAGCTTCGCGCCGGCATGGCCGGTGATGTAGGCGACCTCCTCCGCAGCGAGCCGATAATTGACTGGCAGGAAGACCGCGCCGAGGTGGCTCGTCGCAAAGGCGAGCTCGATGAAGGCCGCGCTGTTCTTCATGACCACGGCAACGATGTCGCCGGCGCCGATGCCGCGAGCGGCCAGCAGACCTGCCGTCTTCTCGATCCGCGTCTGCAGGCTGGCATAACCAAGCCGCGTCTCGCCGTAGATGAGCGCGAGCGCGTCAGGTGTGCGCCGGGCGTGGAAGCGGATGAAGCTCGTCAGGTTCAGCATCGCACCGGCTCCGTGCCTTCAGTACGACCGCGGCAGCCCCAGGTTCTGCCCGGCGATGAAGTTCAAAATCATCTCCTCCGAGATCGGGGCAAAGCGGAAGAGACGCGCATCCCGCCACAGGCGCTCGACGTGCATGTCCTTGGCAAAGCCCATGCCGCCCATGGTCTGCATGGCCTGCTCGATGCCTGCGGAGGCTGCTTGAGACGCGATCAGCTTACCTACGTTTGCCTCTGTGCCAAAGGGTTTGCCGGCATCGAATTGTGCCGCTGCCTTGAGATTCATGAGCCGTGCGCACTGCACCTCGGCCCAGTGCTGCGCGAGCGGGAACTGCAGGCCCTGATAGCTCGCAATGGGTTTTCCGCCGAACACGCGGCGATCCTTGGCATAGTCGACGGCGAGGCGGATCGCGAGATCGGCCGCGCCGACGAGGCCGGCCGTCGTCACGATGCGCTCGGTGTTCAGCACGTCGAGGAGCTCGTACCAGCCGCCGTCGAGCGTGCCGATGATCTCGCTGCCATCGACCTCGACATCATCGAAGAACACATTGCAGGCCGAGAGCGTGTTCGTGCCGACCTTTTCGATGGGCGCGTAGGTCAGGCCTTCGCGTGCGACGTCGATCATGAACATGGTCAGGCCATGCGTGCGCTTCGGCGAGGCCTCGACCTTGGTCGTGCGCGCAATGACGAGCATCTTCTGTGCCGACTCGACGCCGGTGATCCAGATCTTCCGACCCGAGAGCCGCCAGCCGTTGCCAGCGCGTGTCGCGAACGTCTTTATTTCGAGACTGTTGGAGCCGGCATCGGGCTCGGTGAGCGCCATGCAGCAGTTGATCTCACCCGAGATGATCTTCGGCAGCAGCTCGCGGCGCATGGCCTCGCTGCCGAAGCGCGAAATCGAGACGCCGCCGAAGATCGGGTTGATCATGAAGAGCTGGCCGACCGTGCAGCCACCGCCCGCGGCTGCGAGCTGCTCGATGATCAGCGCCATCTCGACCATGCCGAGGCCGCTGCCGCCATGTTCTTCGGGCAGCGCGACGCCGCAGAGACCCGCGTCGCAGACGGCGCGCCAGAACTCCTGCGGAAAGGCCTTCCGTGCGTCGTGATCGCGCCAGTAGTCGAGGCCGAAGTGCTCGCCCACTTTGCGCGCACTCTCCGCGATCATTTTCTGTTCGTCGGTCAGATCGAAGTCCATGGCACTTTCCGTTCGGCTCAGCCGGCAAGCAGATGCAGCGGCTCTTCCAGAAGCGCTGCAATGCGGTCCAGCAGCTCGGCTGCAAATGCGTGATCGGTGGTGGCGTCGTGGATGAGCGCCAATGTCATCTCGTGCGTAGTGTCGCCGCCGCGGACCGTGCGGACACCGCCGATGCCGAGCGCCATGCGCCAGCCCTGCGGGAGCGCAGGGACGAGTTGCCGGACCCTGCCTTCGACCATGTAAATGGCGACATCGCCGCGTGCGCTGTCCGTCTGGAGGTGTGATATGCGAGCAGCGACGGCGGACAGCGTATCGCGCGCCGTCCCCTCGAGCGTCGTGAGGCCATCGGTTCCCGGGAAGCCCAATCGGACGGGCGTCTCACCGTCCGCATGAAGGGCCTTGATGCACGCGAGTGCGAGGTAGGCGCGGCGCTCGAAGGGCCGATCCCGCGAGCCTGCGAGACGCGCATCGAGCGCGCGGAGAGCGCTGACATCCACGTCCGCGGCCACGAACGAGAGCGCTGCGGCTGGGGCCGCCATCGGCGCGGCGCGCTGCATGGCTATCGGAGCAGGCGCAATACTCTGCGCCGCGGCCTTGGCCTCCAAGGCCTGCAGCACATCGGCCGCCTTGATCCTTCCGCGAGGACCGGAGCCAGCAAGATTGCTGAGATCGAGCGAACCCTCGCGTGCCAGACGCCGTGCGTACGGCGTGGCAATGATGCGGCTGTCATCTCTCGCCGGCGCGGCGACGAATTGCGTCGCCGGAGCAGGCTCTGCGACGGGCGCCGCAGCCTCGACTGCCGGCTTTCCAGTTTGTGCCGTTGCTTCATCGAGCCGCCAGCGCGCTATCGGCGTGCCCCCCGGAACGACCTCGCCTTCGGACGAGAGCAGCGTCACCAGCTCGCCGGCCGATGGTGCCTCCACCTCGTTCGCGATCTTGTCGGTCTCGATCACGACGACGGCGTCGCCTGCTGCAAAGCGCGCACCCGGCGCCACGAGCCAGTGCGCGACGGTGCCCTCGGTCATGGTGAGACCGAGCTTTGGCATCAGCAGGTCGATGACCTCACTCATGGTTCAACGGCCGGTGAATTTCGGTGCGCGCTTCTCGAGGAATGCGCCACAGCCTTCCTTGGAGTCCGCGGTATCGAGCACGAGCCCAATCATGGCCTGCTCGTGTGCGAGTGCTGCTGAGAGCGGCATCTCACCGCCGCTGTTGAGCGTGCGCTTCAAGAGCTTCAGCACGAGCGGCGACTTCGAGGCCATCTTCGCCGCCATCTCGTGCGCGGCCGCCATCACGTCCGCCTTCGGCACGACCTTGTTCGCGAGGCCGATCGCGACGGCTTCCTGCGCCGAGATCTGTTCGCCCGTGAACATGATCTCCTTGGCGCGGCAGAGCGGGACCTGGCGGATAATGCGCTGCGTGCCGCCGGCGCCAGGGAAAAGTCCGAGCGTGATCTCGGGAAGGCCGAGCCGCGCCGTGTCCGCAAGAATGCGGATGTCCGTTGCGAGAATAAGCTCCGTGCCGCCGCCGAGTGCGTAGCCGTTGACCGCCGCGATCGTCGGTTTGTCGCACAACTCGATTTTGCGGAACACGCGATGCACGACCTCGCCGAATTCCTCGTAGTGGCGCAGGCCGTCGCGTGACTTGAGATCGGCGATGTCGCCACCGGCGACGAAGGCGCGATCACCCGCGCCCGTGATGATGATCACCTGCACGGCCGGATCGGCCTCGATTTTGGCCCATGCCGCTTCGAGCGCCAGCAGGGTCGGGATGTCGAGGGCGTTGAGCGTCTTCGGTCGGTTGATCGTGAGGACGGCAATGCCGTCCGCAATCTCGGTGAGGATCACATCGGTGGTCATGGGCGTTCCTCGGTTCTGTTATGCGAGCGTCCGGCGCACGGCATCGGCAATGCGCGTGGCATCCGGGCGGTAGCGCGCCTCGAGCTCTTTCGCGAACGGCACCGGCATGAACGGCGCACCGACGCGAACGATCGGGCCGTCCAACTCGTCGAAGCCGATGTCGGCCATGCGCGCGGCGATCTCGGCGCCGATGCCGAAAGCTTCGACCGCCTCGTGGGCGATCACGAGGCGGTGCGTGCGCGCGAGCGAGGCGAGCACGGCGGTCTCGTCCCAAGGCTGAAGCGAGCGCAGGTCGATAACTTCAGCTTCGATGCCGTCTTTTGCCAGCGCGCTGGCGGCCGCAAGAGAAATATCGCGCATGGCGCCGTAGGTCACGATCGTCGCATCGCGGCCGGGGCGCGCAATGTCCGCCTTGCCGATCGCCACATTCGGCAATGGCTCGGGCAACTCGCCCTTCACGGCATAGAGGCTCTTGTTCTCGACGACGATGACGGGATCCGGGTCAGTGATCGCAGCGCGCGTCAGCGCGTAGGCATCGGCGACCGTCGCCGGGCAGACTACCTTGAGGCCGGGTACGTGCGCGAGCCAGGCTTCAAGGCACTGCGAGTGCTGCGGGCCGGCATTGATGCCACCGCCGTGCGGCAGGCGCACGACCATGGGTAGCGCGTACTGTCCGCCGAACATGAAGCGCGCTTTGGCGGCCTGATTGACGAGCGCGTCCATGGAGAGCGTCACAAAATCCATGAACATGATCTCGACAACGGGCTTCAGGCCGCTCATGGCTACACCGACAGCCGCGCCGACGATGGCCGCTTCCGAGATCGGCGCATCGCGCACGCGCTCGGCGCCGAAGCGATCGAGCAGGCCGCGCGTGACGCCAAAGGGGCCGCCCGGAGCGGCAACGTCCTCGCCGAAGAGCACGACGCTCTCATCCGCGCTCATGGCATCGGCGAGCGCGCGGTTGATGGCCTGGCCGAAGCGGACTTCGCTCATGGCCGAGCCTCCGTATTGGCATACACATCGCGGAGTGCGGCGTCGAAAGTCGGAGCCGTGCCGGCTCGCGCGCGCGCCACTGCAGCATCGACGCGCGCAATAGCAGCGCGTGCCGTGGACGCGATATCCGCTGCCGGCACGCCATCTGCTGCAAGCCGCCGCTCGAGGCGTCCGATCGGATCGTCCTCGCTGCGCGCGGCATCGACAGCATCGCGGTACTTCTGCGGATCACCCTCGAAGTGACCGCGTACACGCGTCGTGCGGCATTCGAGGAAGCGCGGGCCTCCAGCGCTGCGGATCTCAGAGACGAGCGCGCGCGCAGCATCATGCACCGCAATGACGTCGTTCCCATCAATGGAGCGCGCGATGATCTTATGGCTTTCAGCCAGCGCAGTCGGTGTTGCTGCAAGCTGTCGCGCAGTCGGAGAGAACTCCGACCAGCCGTTGTTCTCGCACACGAACAGCACCGGCAGGCGCCAGATGGACGCGAGATTGAAGCTCTCGTGCATGACGCCCTCGGCGAGCGCACCGTCACCGAAGAAGACGGCCGCCACGGCGCCGCTCTTCTTCACCTGATGGGCGAGGGCACTTCCGACGGCGATCGGTAGCCCGGCCCCCACGATGCCGTTCGCACCCAGCATGCCGACGGCCGCATCGGCAACGTGCATGGAGCCGCCGCGGCCTTTGCACATGCCTTCGGCCTTGCCCATGATCTCGAGGAAGAAGCGTTCGAGGTCGAGGCCTTT
>Ga0066256_1001364_pt1 | contig 15335 bp, 16 predicted proteins | sample ThiBio_1000_biof_FD_87107 | JGI IMG/M metagenome (GOLD analysis project Ga0066256, IMG submission 87107) | Wastewater bioreactor microbial communities from Cape Town, South Africa - Thiocy_expt_1000_biof (version 2) | ecosystem: Engineered > Bioreactor > Thiocyanate-remediating >...
ATCGTGACGTCTTTGTACTCTTCCGTCAGGAACACGCTCTTGGCCGCGCTGACGATCTCGGCCTTCCGCTTCCTGATCCTGCGAGCTTTCCTTTCTTCCTTGAGAAGACTTGTTGTTGTCTTCGGCGCGACCATCGCTCGTTCATATTCCCATATAGGCTCGCCGCAGATCGGCATCTGCGAGCAGCAAAGCGCCGGTATTTTGCATGACGATGCGCCCCCGCTCCAAGACATAGCCGCGGTCCGCTAGCTTTAGAGCCTTCCCCACCTGTTGCTCAACAAGAATGAGCGTGGTCCCGCGCCGCCGAATTTGATCAGCAATTTGAAGCACTTCGGAAGCAAGCATCGGGGCGAGGCCGAGGGTTGGCTCGTCGAGCATGAGGAGATTCGGCTTACTCATCAATCCACGCCCAATGGCGCACATCTGCTGCTCGCCGCCGGAGAGCGTATTCGCGAGCTGGGTCCGGCGCTCCGCCAGGCGCGGCAGCATCGCATAGATTTCCTCGATGAGCTGGAGCCGCGCCGATCTCGCGTGCTCCGGGTAGGCGCCCATCCAGAGATTTTCTTCGACGGTCAGAAAGGGAAACAGTCGCCGGCCTTCAGGGACGTGAACGATGCCTCGCCCGACGATCTCATAGGCCTCTTTGCCCAGAAGCTCCTCGCCTTGAAAGGAGATGCTGCCGGTCGCGTTGCGCAGGAGCCCGGATATGGCGGCGAGAAGCGTGCTCTTTCCTGCTCCGTTGGCGCCGACAACCGCGACGATCTCGCGGGGGTGCACCTCGATGGAGACATCCTCGAGAGCCAATACGCCATCGTAGCGGACGGAGAGGTCAGTGATCTTGAGCACTGTCGTAGTCCTCGCCGAGATAGGCTGAAATAACTGCGGAGTCCTTGCTAACCTGCTCGGCGGTGCCTTCGGCGATCTTCGCCCCGTGATTGAGCACGACGACGCGATCGGACACCGTCATGACCGCGTGCATGTTGTGCTCGATGAGCACGACAGCCGCACCGTCGGTTCTGAGCTGCCGCAGGAGCCCCATCATCTCGTTGACCTCCGTCGGGATCAGCCCGCCCATGATCTCATCGAGCAGCATGACCTTTGGACGTGTGGCCAGCGCCTTGGCAACCTCCAGGCGCTTCCGGATGCCGATCGGCAGGCCGCGGGCAATCTCCTGTGCGCGGTCGGCAAGCCCCACGCGTTCCAGTACTTCGGCGGCGTCTCGCCGCGCCTGCGCACGGGACGTCGTGCGCAGCATGGCGCCGATGGCCACGTTCTCGAGGACAGTGATGTTGCCGAAGGGGCGAACGATCTGAAATGTCCGAACCAGGCCGGCTTCGCACCGTGCCTCGGGAGACCAGCTATCGATCGGTTCGCCGCCGAGCCGGACTTTGCCCGCATCGTGGCGAATGAAACCGCTGAGCAAACCAAATACCGTCGTCTTGCCCGCGCCATTGGGTCCGATAAGGCCGAGGATCTCTCCTGCGGAAACGGAGAACGAGACATCGCGGACAGCGTGCAGTCCGCCGAACTTCTTGTTCAGCCCCTCGGTAGACAGCATCGTCATCTGGCGTGCGTCCATTCACATGAATTCAGCGGTGGAAAGGGCGCACAATCAGCTCTCATGGTCGACGCCCTTGGGCCCGTAGAAGGGCGGCATATCGCTTACGCTCGCAGCGCCTCGCCAACGTCCAGGTACGAAGGGCGGTAATTTACGGGGACCGTCCTTAGTCTGAAGCTGTTCCCAGCCGACGCGCGGCAGTCGATAGAAGCCGGTGCCTTCGGCGTAGCGGTTCCCGGAGTAGCGCCCGACCGGGCGGAGCAGATCGGGCTCGACGCGGCCATTGCGCATCACGGCCGGATCCACGCTCACGGATACGATGTCGCCGAGCACCATCGTATCCTCTCCGATCTCGACAAGCTGGCGCAGGCGACATTCGATGCGCGCGCGCGCCTCGGCAATGTGCGGTGCGCGCACCTTTTGCGCAGGGGCCATCGTGAGCCCCGCCCACTCGAACTCATTTTCCTCGGGCGGAAAGGGAATTGCCGTGAAGTTCATGGCCTGCACGTGATCGTATGAGACGACATGGCATACGAACTCGCCCGTAGCGCGGATATTCCGCAGCGTATCGGAATGGGAACCGGTGTCGGTGATGTGCAGAACCGGCGGCTTGTGTGAGCACACGCTGAAATAACCAAAGGGCGCAATGTTCGGCACGCCGCTCGCATCGATGGTTGCGACCCAGCCAATGGGGCGCGGCGCCACGAGCGACGTCATGAGGTGATACGTGTCCTCCGGAGCCATGGAGGGAATGTCGAAGACCTGCATGGCTATTTGCCTCGTGCTGCGCGAACGCGTCGCATGAGCGATGGGCCAATCCCTTCGGGCAGCGCCAGGAGGACCATGATCACCATCACCGCGTAGACGACGAGATGAAGACCCGAGCCAGACGAGGAGAGCGCGCCGCGCAGCAGGCTCGCCAGCGGAATGATCAAGGCGGCGCCGAGAATGGGGCCTGATAGCGTTCCGACACCGCCGACAATGCAGATGAGGGCAACCTGCAGCGAGAAGGAAAGGCCCGTGACGCTATCGGGATCGATGTAGAGCGTATATTGCGCGTGAAGGGTGCCGCATATGCCAGTGAATAGCGCTGAGATCATAATGGCAATCAGGCGTGCCCGCAGTGTTCTGACGCCGAGGGCCCGGGCTGCTGCATCGTCCTCGCGATAGGCGACGAGTGACGCCCCGAGCTTGCTCCGCTCGATGAGCAGGACGGTGCCCACGACGATCAACAGAAGCGCCAACGCCAGGATCGCGAAGGACTGCTTATCCGCGAAAACCATCCGCGCGAAGCTCGGCTCGAATGGAATGGAGAGGCCGTTCGAGCCTCCCGTCACGCTGCGCCAGATCGCGGCAACGATGTGAGCGATGGCGCCAAAAGCGAGCGTGGCCATGACGAAGAACGAGCCGCGAAGCCGTACGGTCAAGGCACCGATGCCCAGTGCCGTGAGAGCCGCGAGGGCCGCCCCGATGAGCATCCCGATCCAGGGTGACAAGCCGTAGGTCAAAAGCAGATAGGTCGAGGTGTACGCGCCAATGCCGAAGTAGGCGGCGTGCCCGATCGAAAGCTGCCCGGCATATCCGCCCGAGAGATTCCAGGCCGACGCGGCGGCTGCCCAAAGGAGTGTCGTGACGAGGATGTCGAGAGCGAATGGATCGCGCACCGTCGCGATGAAGGCGAGACAGGCAACAGTGCCTGGCACGATCCAGTAGAGATCGGCCCACTCGCGAGCGGTGGAGGAGGCGCTCGTTGATATCGTCATGTAACGTCCATCACTTCAGCGCCGCGTTTGCCAAACAAGCCGGCGGGCATCACGAGGAGTACGACCACAAAGAACAGGAAATACACGAGCTGTTTGACCTCGCTCCCGAGATAGAAGGCTGCGAAGGCCTCGATCACGCCGATCGCCAGCCCCGCAACCACCGCGCCCAGGAGGCTCCCCATGCCGCCGAGAACGACGACCACGAAGGCAACCAGGATGAACTCTCCGCCCGAGAATGGGTTGACGGGGAAGAGGGGCATGACGAGCACACCCGCGAGCGCCACGAGGGCCGACCCGAGTGCAAAGGTCATGCTGTAGATGCGGTCGACGTTCACGCCCATGAGGCGCGCCGAGCGTCGATCCTGTGCGGTCGCGCGAATGGCCATGCCGGTATAGGTGTATTTGAGCATGGCGCCGACGGCCGCAGCCGTGACGATCGCGATGATGAAATTTATGAGGCGCGACCATGTGACGAGCACAGGTCCGATCTCGACGACACTCGATGCGTACGGCACGAAGATCGAGCGGAAGTCCGCCGTCCAGAAGAGAAGAGCGAGATTTTGCAGCAGGACGGACAGGGCGAGTGTGACGAACACCTGCGCGATGTGCGGCGCATCCAGTGTGCGCCGGATCAAGAGCCATTCCGTCGCGATGCCGAACAGCCAGGCTGCCGGCAGCACGATGAGGATGGCTACATAGGGGTCGACCGAGAGCTGGGTGAACAGCCAGAAGGTGAAGTACATGGCGAGCATCATGTACTCACCATGGGCAAAGTTGACGACGCGAAGCACGCCGAAGACGAGGGTCAAGCCGACGCTCATGAGCGCATAGATGCCGCCGGCCAGTATCCCCGACACAAAGAGCTGAAGGAGGGTTTCGAGCACTAGCCAGCTCCCCCATGCCGCCTGCGTGCTTCGCGCATACGCCTTCCCCCCGTCGCCGGATAGCTATTTGGAGCCAGGAGCAGGAAGCATGATCGGCTTGGCTGTTGCCAGCTCAAGCGGATAGACGACCGTCATCTTCTTGTCCTGCCACTGAACGACCGTCGCGAAGCTGCGCACGTTCTGGCCTTTTGCGTCGAACTTCGCGCCCCAGCCATTGATGTAGGAGCCGATCGGCACGTCGAGCTTCATGACGGCCTCGCGCAGCTTGTCGGGCTCGGCACTCTCCGCCGTTCCGATCACATCGCGGAAAAGCGACCAGCCCGCGACGAAGCCGACGACTTCCTGAACGCTTGGTACGACCTTGTACTTCTCCTGATAGCGACGCTTGAACTCGGTGAGGTCCGCGCGCGCCTGCTCGGTCAGGCCGCCCGGATTGACGTCGGGTGGATACGACGAGCTGAAAGTGCCATTGACCGCGTCGCCGAGGGCATCAGCGAGCGTCAGGGTCGAATGTCCGGCGCTCGTGCCGATATAGGCCTTCGGAACGAAGCGCAGCTCCTTCATCTGGCGGCCGAGAAGCACCGCATCGTTGAAGAAGGCTGTCGCGATGAGCACATCGGGATTGGCGGCACGCAGCTTCAGAATAAGCGGCGAGAGATCCGTGTTCTTGGAGCCGGCGGGGGAGGTCTCGCGCAGCACCACCTGCACACCCGCTTCCTTCGCCGCGGCGACGTTCACGTCGGCCATCGAAATGCCCAAGCCCGATTCCTCCCCGACAATCGCGACGCGAATATCCTTTGGATCGCGCTTCAGCGTCGGCGCCACGACTTTCACTGTGTAGTCCATGGCCGGCGTACCGAGGCCCGCCGCGGGAAGAGCCACGCGGAAGGTGTATTTGAAGCCGCGTTCCGTGATCTGCTCGGCAATGGCGGCGCCTTCCCAGTAGAACACGCCGGCGCGCTCGGCCTCCTGCGTCGCGGGCATGGCGACTGCAGTCGTGGTGCTGCCGACGAGAATTTTGACGCCTGCTTGCGTGATGAGGCGATTGACCTCGGCGATGGCCGCCTGCGGGCTTGCGGCGTCGGCCTTTACGAGCTCGATCTTCTTGCCCTTAACGCCGCCGCGATCGTTGATCATCTCCGCGGCGACCACGACGCCTTGGAAGTTCTGCGTCCCGAATACGGCGGTTGGTCCCGTGAGCGGGAAGACTGTACCGACCTTGATCGTTTCCTGCGCCGTCGCGGGTGCCGCTGCGAGAACGGCAATGCCGAGTAAGCTACTCGTCAGCATCGGCTTCAAACTCATAACCTTCTCCTCAGCCAAGTCAGCGGTTCAAGACATGTGCATTGCGCAGTGTGAAGTCCTGCGCCGGTCGCGGTCATGAGCCGATGCTTTGAGAGCTATCGCGATCCCCCTCGCGGGAGGCGTATCACCGCGCCGCCCGCAACGTCGAAATCCCGATCAGCCCCGTCTCGCATCTTGGCGCAAGAGCATTGGAAACGACGCGCGGCGTACGACTCCAATTGCGGCAAATGATGACCGAATAGGCGGCAGAGAGGTCAAAAATAAGACACTTGATCCTCTAGTGACCAAATTTAGTCGAATGTTTGATCTATGTCAAAAAAGATTCGGAGTATGGGTGATAGGCGGTCGAGTTTGTGCCGAGGCTCCAGGTGCTCGTGCGGCACTAGATGCCTGCGCGATGGCCTTCACGGCTTTTCCGTTGCCGACGACGCAGGGCGGGGTGGCCCCGCTTGCGAGGTGGATCGCGGCTGGCGTGCCCCGGATTCGCTCCCGCGTGCTGTTATTATTGAATATATCGACTTAAAAATAGACGATTGACAGAAAATCGTCCGTTTAATATGGATGGGGATGGTCGTGCTCGCGTAGTCGGCCTTCCGAGTGCCTCCACATCATCGATCTGGCTGATGTGGCGCCCCTAGCGCGGTGGCTGCGCGTGGTGACGGGCAGGAGGCTAGCGCCCATCGAAGACGTGCGAGCTGCCGGCGACCACGCAGGATCAGTATCCGGGAGACATCGATGGACATCGAAGTGCATCGCCTGAAAGGAAACGGTCGCGTTCCCAATTCCCGCTTTCCCTTGGTCATTTATCGCGGCGGCATCACCGAGCCGCCTCTCGAGATGGAGGCGAAGCTTCGCCGGAACGAGTGGCCGCCCGACTGGCACACGTCATTCGGCATGTACCCCAAGCACCATTTTCACAGCGATGCCCACGAACTCATCGCCGTGACGCGGGGCACGCTCAACGGTCGCTTCGGTGGCCACGACGGTATCGACGTCATGCTGAGCATGGGCGATCTGGTCGTCATCCCGGCAGGCGTGGGCCACTTTGGCGTGTCCATTACGGATGACCTGCGCCTGACTGGGGCCTTCCCGCTTGGCTTTGGTATCCACGATTTCCGTCTCGGCTATCCCGACGAATACACGCGCATGGTGGCGCGCTCGCGTCGCGTGCCCCTCCCGAGCATGGATCCTCTCCACGGGGCCGGCGGGCCTCTCGTTGAACTGTGGGCCGAAGCAGAGCAGGGAGTGGAATAGTGCCTTCTGCAGAAATCGTCGGCGGCGGCATCGCCGGGCTAGTTGCAGCCGTCGTACTGGCGCGGAGAGGGTGGTCCGTTCGCGTCCATGAGAGGAGCCCCACTCTGCGGGCAAGCGGGAACGGCATCACCATATTCGAGAACGGCCTGCGCATTCTCGAGGCGATCGAGCCCGACGAGGATGCCAGCGCGTACGGCTATGTGCTCGACCGCTGGATCATCTATCACAACACCGGCGAGATTGCTGTCGAGCACGACCCGTACGAATCCACTGGCGGCCGCATTACGATGTTCGCCCGGCAAGCCATCATCGATTTCCTGGCGAAGTCCGCAAGGGCTGCCGGGGTCGAGATCGTGCTTGGATCGAAGGTCGTCAGCGCCGAGCGCGAGGGCGCTGTCCTCCTCGAGGACGGTACGCGCTTGACCGCGGATCTGGTCATCGGCGCTGACGGTATTCACTCGGTTGTCCGGCGCTCCGTTGCGGGCAATCTGCCTCTCGGCGAGCACCGCAAGGTCGCGATACGGATGCTCATTCCGACCGAGGACAAGGATTTTCCCGGCGGCCATAATCGCATTGGCCGCGAGTACAATCACCCGAACGGCCGCCGCGTGGGTATCCTGCCGGTCTCGCCGACCGTGTCTTACATGATTGTCGCGGCTCTCAAGGACGACATTGCGGCACACGCCGTGCCGATCGATCCCAAGCTGTGGGCGGAGTCCTTCCCGACAATCGGGACCTTCTTCGAGCGCGCGGGAGATATGGGGCACTGCGATGTCTACTACTCCATATCGCCGCCCAGTTGGCACTTTGGACGCTGCGCGCTCATCGGCGATGCCGCTCATGGGATGACGCCTGCGCTGGGCCAGGGGGCGTGCTCGTCCATGATGACGGCCTACGCGCTCGCATCCAGTGATTTCGAGAGCGGTCCCTTGGAGGCGGTGCTCGGCCAATGGGAGAAGCGCATTCGTCCTCTGATCGACTTCACGCAGGACTACGCCGCCGGGATCACGGCCGGCCGTCTGGATCCGAAGAACGAGATCTTCTTCAGCGCGCCGGAATTGAGGTCTCTCCTCAACACGGACGTTCCCGGCTGGTTCAAGAAGTCCGCCTGATACGCCCTCGACAGACACAGAGAGCCAAACAATGAGCAGCGAGACCAAGTTCAAAGCGCCGCCGCGTCCGGAGGACTATGACACGCTCTCCGACGCCTCGGGGTATGCACGTCCCACCGATGATTTCGGTGAGACGGCAGCGGCGATTGATCCTATCGGCAACCTTCTCAAGCTGCGAAAGATGCTGATCGACAAGCGCCGCTACCTGGCCCAGGACGCGATCACCTATCCGGTGACCTTTGTCGGTCGCGCGCAGGACATTGCCGAGCTTCAGAAGCTCATCGATCAGCTAGATGTCGCGATCGATCACGAGCGCAGCATTCAGGACGCAGCGCTGAGCTCTTAGGCGCGCACGGCGAGGCGTAGCCACAGGCACCTGTTGCGAAGCAGGGCAAGCTTAAGATTTGCATTTTTCATCAACGGGCGCGCCAACGATAGCCTGGAGGTCCTTCCAGACGAGATGGGCGTCGGCATTCGGCGACGCTCATTGCGGCCTACCTCTCTCCATGGGGCGCTCGGAGCGCTGGTCCTCTGCGTCGGCGGGCTGAGCGATAGCTGAATCGAGGTATCGCGCCGGCTCGCGGGCTGACCTGTCGACCTTCAGATCGAAGATGTCGAAGCGATTGTAGTAGCCGACGACGTCATGAAACTGCTTTGGCTCGACCGACAACGCCGTGTCGATCTCACCATAGACGATGCCCTCCTCGCCACTGATCACTTCGCTCATGACGGAGCCTGTCGGATCGAGGATCATCGACACGCTCTTGGGTGATCGCTCGATGATCTCGCGAATGCTCTTGTCCTCGCGCGCAACTGCGGCGATGAGCTTTTCGTCGGCGAGTGCGGATGAAACGATGTTGAAGACCTTCGCCTCGAATGCGTGCGCGCCTGCACGGATCTCGATGGCCTTGCGCAGATCGTAGCCGGTGTTGTCGCTCGGCGGGCGCGTCGGCCAGATGGGCGGATAAGTCGAGATGTGCACCTGCTCGCCTTCAGCCATGAGAGCGTAGCGCGACAGCGGGTTGGTGTTCTCGCCGCAGATCAGCATGCCAACACGGCCGACCTCGGTTGGCACGACGCGCAAGCCGCGCGCATCGCCGTTCGCCCAGATCAGCTTCTCGTAGAAGGTCGGGACAAGCTTGCGATGATGATTGAGGATGCTGCCATCCGGGCCGATCAGCAGATTGGAGTTCCAGAGACAGCCGACGCTCGCACCTCTGCCCTCGCTGATGCCGGTTGAAGCATAGCCTCCATATTCACGGGCGGCGGCGCAAAGGCGCGCCACCTCCTGGCCGTCTTTTCGGACGGACTGCATCGCGAGCGCCCGGAAAAAATCATGGTTCTCGATCGGCGGCCGCAGCGCCGCCCAAATCGGGAAGCCGGGAATAAAACTCTCGGGAAATGCCACGAGCGCGGCCCCCTTCTTCGCAGCCTCGCGAATAAAGGCGATGGCCTTGTCGACCGTTGCGTCGGCATCCAGGAAGACCGACGCGATGTGGCAGGAGGCGGCCTTGAAGCGTGGATAATTCTGCGGCATGCGAAGATCCCGATAGGTTTGGCTTACTTGTTGGAATGCAGGTGTGCGAGCTTACCGCGGCCTGGACGCCGCCCCGCATTCTGGGCTGGCTGGCTGGTGGCCCACAGCGTCTCGAACAGCCCTGTCTGCATTGCTGCGAACTCCGCGCTTTCAATGGTCATGGCGAAGTTCTCCTTGCGGGATGAAATCAGGGCGACGGTGTCGTCGTAGATGTACGTCGTCATCGAGAAGCTGAAATGCTCGGGAGCGTAGCGCAGAATGCGCAACTCCGCGGGATTGTCGGACCAGAACTTGTGCAGGTCCTTGGTCGCCGAGCGCACGACGCGCAGCGTGACGCCGGCCTCGATGCGCCGCCGAACATTGTCATCCATCCACGCGCGTCCCGGAACCTCATAGAGATCGCTCATGGAGAGAATGCCGAGCAGCATCTTGCTGCGGCACGCGATCGTCTCGTCCAGAACGGCTTTGATCCCGTCCGATCCCTGGAAGTATCGAACCTTCGGCTTCGCCGGTGTGCGATTGTGCAGCGACAGAAGCTCCGGCATGACGGCCTCGAGCTTCTTGCGTCGCTCCTCGACGATCTCGAGCACGCGCGCCGGCGACTCCGCCGCGATCAGCATGGAGCGCTCGCCCGCTTGCGGTATCTCGTTTACGAGCCGCTGCTCGAGCAGGCGCGAGAAAACGTCGTAGGCATTCGTGCGGCTGATGTCGGCCTTGCGGGCGATGTCGCGCATCGGCGCTTGCCCGAGCTCGAGCGCCGCCAGATAGAAGCGCACTTCGGTCTCGTGCAGGCCGATATCCGTCAGGGCACGTTCGATAGCCATTGAGTTCCTTGAATGGTTCCCGATGCCGGATACGCGTGTGCGCCGCACACTGCCACCTATTGATATCCTATGTCGACATAGATTGACACTCATTCGTTCGTACGAGTTAAAAATGTGCACATAGCCAGCAATACGTGCGCACAGCGACGTTGCATTGAGTGTCAATCCATGCTGACTATAGATGGATCGGGGGCCGAAAGGCCTCTTCCGCAGCTTGCGCATTCGCGCGATTGACACTGGGGGCTTTGTGTCGGGGCTCGTTCTGGCTCTCGCCGTCAACGGCTTGGTTTGGGGGCTCATCATCGCGCTGATCGCGCTCGGCCTCTCGATCATCTTTGGCCTGCTCGACATCATTAACGTCGCGCATGGAGACTTCTTCATGCTCGGCACGGTGGTCGCGCTCGTGCTCGCCACCTCGACGGGCTCCTATTGGCTCGCCCTGCTGCTCGTGCCGGTCATCGGCCTTGGTGTCGGCCTGATTCTCGAGCGGGTGATCATCCGCCCGACCATTCGGCAAGCTTCGCTGACCATCGTGACGACGTTCGGCCTTTCGATGATGCTGCAGGAAGGCGTGCGCGCCACCTACGGCGCCCAGCCCCGCCGCATGGCGGCGCCCATCGAAGGTACGATCCCGCTCTTTGGCATCGACTACGATGTTTACCGCATCTTTGCTGCCGCTTTCGCGACGCTGTGCCTCATCGCGTTCTTCCTGTTCCTCACGCGCACCAAGCTCGGCACGTGGATTCGCGCCGTACGCCACGACCCTGAAACCGCGACGGCTCTGGGGGTGCCGGTCGCGCGGATCTGCGCCATCACGTTCGGTCTCGGCACGGCCATGGCCCTGCTTGGCGGCGCAATCGCTGCCCCCATCACGACCGTGGAGTTCCGCACCGGTGTCGATATCCTGCCCTTCTGCTTCATGGCCGTGATCATCGGTGGTCTCGGCAATCTGCAGGGAACCGTCGCTGCTGCGTTGCTCCTGGCCGTAATGGAGGGGCTGGTGACGAGCGTGACCGACCCGACGATCGCGCGTATCGTGTCCCTTGGTTTCATGAGCGTCGTTCTGCTCGTGCGCCCCCATGGTCTGTTCTCGGGGGCAACACGATGACAGCCGTTGCCATCTCCGGCGCTGCGCTGATCCCCGTTCCGACAGTTCTCCCGCTGCTCGGCAGCCCATTCTGGATCGACGTCGTTGCGGAGATCCTGATCTGGTCCCTCCTGGCGGCCAGCGTCAACCTCCTGCTCGGCTATGTCGGCCTTCTCTCCTTCGGGCAGGCTCTCTACTTCGGCGTGGGCATGTACGGCGCGGCTCTGTCGGTCATTCACTGGGGAGCCGGCTTCTGGGGCGGCCTCGCGGTCGGAGTCGTCGCAGCGATGATCATGGCGGCCATCGCGGGAAGCGTTGCGGTTCGGTTGACCTGGCACTACTTCGCGATCATCACGGTCGTCTTCTCGCTCATTCTTTATTTTGCAGCGATGAGCGCCAAGCCGATCACCGGCGGCGACGACGGCATCTCCTTCAGTGTGCCAGATGTCGTGTCGCTAGGCGGTCTCAAGCTCTCGCTAGCTGACCAGTCCGTGCAGTACTACACGATCCTTCTCGTCGTCGCCGGCTTCTACGGACTGTTCAGCATCATCGTCCGCAGTCCGCTCGGCGTGCGCTTCATGGCTGTGCGCGAGAACGATCGGCGCGCCGCGCTTGTGGGCATCAATGTCTACGTGACGCGCTACGTGGCCTTTGTGCTCGCGGGCGCGCTTGCCGGCGCATCGGGGGCGCTCTTTGCTTTCTTCGGGCGCTATGCCTCAGCCTCGTACATGTTCTACCACGTGTCGGGCGAGGCCGTGGTGTGGGCGATCGTAGGCGGCGCGGGAAGCCTGCTCGGACCTCTTTTCGGTACCGGACTGCTCATTGTCTTTCGCGAAGTCATCTCGACATTCTGGGAGCACTATCTGTTCGTCGTGGGAGCGATCACCGTGCTGGTCGTCATGTTCGCTCCGCGAGGTCTGGCAGGTGCCTGGAATGACGCACTCCAGGTCCTGAGGCGCAGCAAGGACGCCGGCACAAGCGACACAACCGCTTCCTCGGGCGAGCAGGACTTGGCCAAGTCGACCACCGATGCGACACGGGGAGGCTCGGGTGCTTGACGGTAGCGACGGCGCAGTTGCGCTCAGTGTGAACGGCCTCACGCGACGCTTCGGTGGCCTCGTCGCCGTCGACAATATCAGCTTCGATCTGCCGGCTCGGCGCCTCAATGCGATCATTGGGCCGAACGGTGCCGGGAAAACGACGCTCTTCAATCTCATCACCGGCGAGATCCGCCCCGATGCAGGCCGCGTCAAGGTGCATGGCCAGGATATCACCGGACTGAAGCCGCATCAGATCGTTCGCCGCGGCGTCTCGCGCACCCTCCAGATCAAGAGCGTTTTCACCGGCCTCACGGTTGCTGAGAACGTGCGGGCCGCGGTCATGGCGCACGAGGGCTTGGTCTCCCCCTTCCGGCCCGCTTCCTCCTACGGGGCCGTCAATCAGCGCGTCGAAGGGCTCGTCGTGCAGGTTGGCCTCCGGAAGCAACTGAACACACGGGCTTCAGCACTCTCCTACGGGGACATAGCCCTTCTCGAGATCGCTCTCGCCCTCGCCAATGAGCCGAAGCTTCTGCTGCTCGATGAGCCGGTATGCGGCATGGGTCCGCAGGAGACCGAGCAGACGGTCGAGACGATCCGCACGATCTCGGAAAGCGTCGATGTCGTTCTGATCGAGCACGATATGGAAGTCGTGTTCGCCATTGCCGATGAAATCATCGTCATGGCGCAGGGTGCGCTGCTCGCGCGCGGTACGCCAGCGCAGATTAGCAGCTCAGCCGAGGTCCAGGTGGCCTATCTCGGCGCGCCTGAGGAGGCCGACTGATGGGCGCACTCGCAATTGACGGCGTTACGGCCTCCATCGGCAAGATCCCTGTGCTGCGCGGTGTCAGGCTCCGCGTCGAGCCCGGCGGAACGGTTGCGCTCCTGGGCCGCAATGGCGTCGGAAAGACGTCGACGCTGCGTGCCGTGCTCGGGCTTTTGAAGCGCACCGGCGGCACTGCCACCTACAATGGTGTAAATCTCGATACGGTTCAGCCCCACAAGCTCGCCGCGCTCGGTATTGGCTACGTCCCGCAGGGGCGCGGCATGTTTCCGCTGCTGTCGGTGAAAGAGAACCTCACGCTCGGGCTGACACGTGCGCCCGATCCGGAGATCATGGCGGACATCTTCCGACGTTTTCCACGGCTCGAAGAACGCCTTTCGCAGGCGGCCGGGACGCTCTCGGGAGGCGAGCAGCAAATGCTCGCGCTCGCACGCTGCCTCGTCATGAAGCCGTCGCTGATCATGCTCGACGAGCCGACCGAAGGCATCATGCCGAAGCTGGTCTCGCAGATCCGTCACGAGATCGCGGAGATCGCCAAGCGCGGGATCTCCGTCCTTCTGGTCGAGCAGAATCTGCGCACGGCACTGCGCCTCGCAAGCCGCGTCTATCTGATGGAGCGGGGCACGATCGTTCATGAGGCAACGCCTGACGCGCTGCGTGCCGATCCCGCCAGTGTTCACCGCTATCTCGGCGTTTCCCTCTAGCTCATCAGGAAGGAGCTTCTGCCATGGCCAAGCGTCCCCCCAAGATTTTCCTCCCGAGGAGCTCTGCCGGAAAGCAGGAACGAAGCGGCATGACACGCCGCAGCTTCCTCGAAGTTGCGCTGGCCGGTGGCGCGGCCGCGAGCGGCGCCTATGTCAGCCTGGCGCGCGACATGTCTGCATTCGCGCAGGCGAGCGGCCCGATCGTGATCGGCCACCACTGCGAGCTGACCGGCGGATTTGCCTCTTGGGGGTATTGGCACAACAAGGCCGCCCTGGCCGCAACGAAGGTGATCAACGAGAGCGGCGGCATTGCCGGCCGCAAGCTCGAGCTCGCCACTGAGGATACGGAATCGAACCCCGCCGCCGGCGCTCGCAAGCTGCGCGCGCTCATTCAGCGCAATCGCGCCTCGTTCATTACGGGATCGGTCCACTCCGGCGTCATGCTCGCGTCGATCCCCGTCGCGACGGAGATGAAGACGGTCTATTTCTCGACAGGCGAGGCGACCGAAGCCACTGGAGAGCGTGGCACGCGCTATAGCTTCCGTACAGGCACCGACACTTACGGCCTCGCTGCAGCCGGCGCGCCATGGGCGTATGCGAACCTCGGCAAGACATGGACGATCATCTCGCCCGACTACGCGTGGGGACACAGCCACTACAAAGAGCACAAGGCGGTCATCGAGAAGCTCGGCGGCAAGGTCTATGACCCGATCTATGTTCCGCTCGATGCAAAAGATCTGGTGCCCTATCTCGCGCGCATCCCGCAGGACACCGAGGTGCTCTTCTCCGTATTCTTCGGCGCGCTTTCCATCGCCTTCTACACGCAGGCGAAGTCCATGGGCCTCGAGAAGACCATGAGGATGTACTCGGTGTCGGGCACCATCGAGGCGATCGCGCCAGCCGATCTCAAGGGTGCGGCGGAGGGCGTCTATATCGTCGAGAACTTCCCGCGCATGCTGAAGTACAAGGACGATGAGTTCCACAAGGCGTACAATAAGCTGATCGGCACGGACGACGTGCACGCGCGCGAGATCGGCAGCGACAAGGTCAATGCCAAGAGCCACTCCTGGCAGAGCTGGGAAAATCTATTCGCGCTCAAGCAGGCCATTGAAGCGAGCGGCTGGAAGCAGAAGAGCGACGACAAGGGCGCAATCGAGGCCCTCGAGGGGCTGAAGATGGCCAACTCGCTCGGCTTCGCGCAAGGCGCCAAGACGCTCCGCAAGGAAGACCATAGCGGCATGATCGACTGCTACATCAGCCGCATCGAGAACGACGAGTTCCACGTCAAGAAGAAGGTCAGCAAGGAGGAGATGGCCTCCATGCTGCCGCCTCGCTACGACTTCTCCAAGCAACCGCTCTAAATGCGCCGGGATGTTTCCCTGGATATGGTTGCGGGGCGAAGGGGATGTCGGGCAATGACCGAGAGCAGGCTGCTCTCGGTCATCCAGACGTCCGCCTTCGGGAGCGCAGCCGGATTGAGGCTATC
>Ga0066256_1003432_pt1 | contig 15331 bp, 9 predicted proteins | sample ThiBio_1000_biof_FD_87107 | JGI IMG/M metagenome (GOLD analysis project Ga0066256, IMG submission 87107) | Wastewater bioreactor microbial communities from Cape Town, South Africa - Thiocy_expt_1000_biof (version 2) | ecosystem: Engineered > Bioreactor > Thiocyanate-remediating >...
TCCGCAGACACTGGTGGACGGCGAGCGCGTGCGCGGGCGGGCGGTGCAGCTGGCGCACGGCGCCACGGTGCGGTTTGGGTTGCGCACCGCCGACCTGACGGCGTCGGGCGCGGTGGCGGTGGACCCGGCGCGGCTGGCCAGCGTGGCCAGCGCGCCAGACAACGTGCTGTACCGCGTGGAGTACATGCCGCTGCACATTGTGGTGACGAGCGCGTCGAAGAGCGAGAAGGAGGGTCTCATTGGCGCCGCCACTGCCGTCGGCGCGCTGCTGTGCCGCCAGTTCACGCCACTAGGCAGCCACATGGTGGCATTCAAGCCCGACACCACACCCAAACTAGCACAAGCGGTGCTGCTGGGCATGCCGCTAGTCACGCCTGCGTGGCTGTCCGCGCTGGCACTGCGCAAAGCGGCCGCCGACGCCGTGCCGTCGCCGCGCGAGTACCCCGTCCTGCCACGTAGCGCCGCTGCGCGCAGCAGTGGTGACGGCCCCCGCTCGCTCGCCTTCCGCGACTACCCGCTGGCGTTCCAGGCGCCTAGTGCGGTGCGTATTGGGGGACGGGGGGACTTTGTTGCGGGGTGCCGCGCTACCCCATCAACCCACACTAACCCACACGCCGACGCGTGCAGATGCTGGACGTGATGGCGGACGCGGGGTTGGAGGTGGTGCGGTTGTGGCAGGCGGCGGAGGCTGCCTCCACGGTGACGCTCAGCGCCAGCACGTGGCAGGCGTGCGCACGTGCCGCCGGTCATGCCGCCACGGGTGCGTAGTTGTGGGTGATGCCATGGTGCGCCTGCCACCTAGCGCCACGCCACGTCACACATGCACTCCCCTTCCCCACCTGCAGGCCTACTAGTGACAGCCGCCAGTGGCAAGGCGGGCGCCATCGTGGCGGAGGTGAGCGAGCGGTACAGCCGCGCGGGGTTTGCCGAAGTGAGCGAGTCACTGGTGGTAGGCGTGATCATGTCGCAGCGGGGGCATGAGACGGTGGAGGCAGCTCTGGCGACGGCCGGTTGGACCCCGCGCCCTGCCAGTTCAAGTGGCAGTGCCAGTGGCGGCGGCGGTGGCACGGCTGCGGTTGCGACGCTGCCGGCGACAATGGCGCCGCCACCAGGGCGACCACTGGGGACGGCAATGTCGGAGCGGGAACGAGGCAGCTTGCGGTCATCCCCGCCAACATCGTTGACGGCTACCGGCATGGCGCTGCCACGCGGCACCGCTGCCATCTTGGCGTCAGTTCTTGATGATCCAGCAGCTGCGGCGCCTGCTGCTGCCGCTGCTGTGCCTGCTGCAGCACCACCGGCTGCTGCTGCACCTGTTGCGGCGCCACCGGCTCCTGCTGTGGCATCGCCGCCGCCGCGCGCCAGGTCCTCACTTACATCACCACCCGCCGCACAGCGGCAGACGCTACTTGTCCCTGTGCCGACACCCGCCGCGCCACGGCAGACGACACTGGCTCCCGTTGTACCACCCGCACCGTCACCGCCACCTACGGCACAGCCGGCAGCACAGCTGGCAGCACGAGCACCTGCCCCTGCACCTGCGCCTCCGCCTGCGCCTCCGCCTGCACCCGCGCAAGCACCGGTACCTGTACTCGCGCCAGCACCCATACCTGCACCCGCGCCCGCGCCTGCCCCCGCCGCACCCGTTCAACCAACACTGATGACGGTGGCCTCGCTGCGTGCTGCGCTGGCGCCGCCGCCGCCTTCAACATCAGCGGCAGCGCCGGCGCGGCGGGCAGGTGCAACGTGGGCGGGCGTGCCGCAGTTGCCCGCGGTCGTGTCCGCAGTGCCAGCGTCGCACATTCCCGGCGTGTCGCAGTTTGATGAGTTTGAGCGCGGCCTGGATGTCATTGGAGACGGGGGTGACGGCGGTGAGGGCGCTGCTGCGCCAGGCGGCGGGGCGCAGGGGGACTTCAGTTCCGACACTGCGGAGGCCAAACCGGCGGCGCCACTGACGGCAGAGGCTGCCGCGCTGGCAGCGGCAATGGAGGGCGTGCCGGCGGTGCTGCCAGCTGGCGCCTGGGTGTCATACCGACACATTGCACCGCTGCGCCAGGCGGCGCGTCGTGCTGGCGGCGACAGTGACGGCGGCGGCGCCATCGGCGACGGCGGGGAGCATGACGGTGCAGGTGGCGACGGTGACCATGTGGTGGGTAATGAGGATGGCGGTGACGGCGGCAGCGCGTTTCAACTGCGTGCCACGCGCGACATGGGTGCGGTGCGTGACGATTACTGGCGCCCGGGGGCAGGTGGCGGCGGCCCCATGGCACCGCCGCGACGCCTGCACGTGCCAGCAGGCATGGAGCGGTACTACGATGCCACAAGCAAGGGGGCACCGGGTGGCGGCGGCCCGGATGACGCGCCACCGGCGGGCGGTGGCACGAAGCGGTTCCGGAAGGTGCTGCCGCACCTGTACTGCGACGCCGCCGAGGCGCGCAGGCTGGCAGCGCTGGAGAGCGACGGCGTGGGTATTGTTGCTGACGAGGCGGTGGCGCGGGTGGTAGGTGCCGCCGCAGCTGCGGAGGAGGCGGAGGAAGCGGTATATGCACAGCTGCTGGAGGGCGGTGGCGGCGGCGGCGGCGGCAGTAAGCGGGCGCCTGCCAGCCGCAACGGCGCAGCGTTGGGTGCCACACGCGCCATGCTGGCTGCGCTGGCGCCGTCCGATGCACCTGCGCCTCGGGGCGGGAAGCGGGCTCGTATTCATGACCCGGGTGTCGACGATGACTTGGTGCTGGATGCAGGCGACAGCGTGGCAGGCACTGCACCACCGCCGCCGCCGCCTGCACCGGCGGTGTCACAAACCGCACCACGGGGCAGCTCTGTAGCGCGCCGCCGGGTTGCGGGTGCGCCGCCGCCACCTTCCCAACTGCTAGCCGCCCCGCCGCCCAGCCAGCTTACTGCTGCTGCGCGGCGGCCAGCGCCAGCGGTGGCCACCCACGACGACATCGTCCTCGACGCCGCGCCACCGCCGCTGCCGCCTCCAACCCCCGCAGCTACTGCCGCGGCCCCGGCGCCTCGCAGCTCCCTGCTGGCGTACCTGAGCGGCGGCGCGTCTACCATGCCGCCGCCGCCACCTGTGCCACCCAAGCGCGCGTTGCCGTCGTCCAGTGTTGCACGTCGGCGCTAACACATGGGGCACATTTCAATTGAAGTAAACAACTTGCCGGTGCGTTCACACAGTCTCGGGGGCGGCCGCAAAGCCAAGGAAGGAGCCAACGAGGAACAGGAGGTTGCCGGCGGCGTCGCCCAGCGCGCCAGCTGCGGTCAGCACGCCGCGGCGGTAGTACTCCACGTCAAACCACACAAAGGGCAGCATGGCAAGGCCCCACAGCAGGTACGCGCGCTTGTCCATGGTGGTGGTGCACAGCAGGCTGCCCGCCAGCATGGCCTGCGCGCCAAAGCACTGCGTCAGCAGCCGCACCAGCGGCCGCTCCGCCAGGCCGCCCTCGCGTGCCGCCGGCGTGAAGCTAAAGCGCAGCACCGCCGTCGGCGCCACCACACATGCACCACCCATCACCATGAAGGCGGCGCCCATGCCCACCTGCGGCGTTGCCGCCAGGTACGACAGCACCCCGCCGCGTTGCTGCGGGCGCCGGCCATTCAGCAGCCGCGTCGCAGTCGCCAGTAACCCATCACCGCCGCCGCCGCCGCCGCCCACCTCCTTCACCACCGCAGCGATGCCGGCGCGTTGTGCCTCCAGCATGGTGTCCGTTCGATGGGTGCACTGGGGTGTGGGTGAGTGATGCAGATATCCGCTGATTCGTCACGACCTCCACCGAGTTACCCTCCCTTCTGTGTCACGATTCTGCAACTACCGTCGGTGGGTGCTCTTTGTGCCGGCGACTATTGCTGATTTCTGCGCCATCATCCACCGCTGTTGCCACGACCGCTGCCGCTGCCGTTGCGTTCTCTCCCCCTCCCTCCTCTCTCACCTCACATGTCATGAGAAAATTGAGATTTTGCATCACGGGATATTGCAAACGCGGCGGTACCACACGCCGTAATTACACGAGCGTGGCTAAACCATTATGATTGTCGGAATAGCACCGGATTTCCATACATATGTAGCGTGTTGAATGATTTTACATTACGAAAACCCTGCACTCTCCACTCCTCCCTCTTCTCACATGACCGTTGGCAGCAGTACTGGTAGTGCTGTTCGCTGGTCACTCACGCAGCAGTTTGTTGCTTCTGGGCCCGATGCTGGTACCTGCAGCAGTCAGAAATTCATCAAGCTGTCGATACCGGTAGTTAGTAAGCCAGCTAGACAGTTATTAAGCAGCTGGTAAGCGAGGCAGCAAGCTGCAAGCCCACCTCGATCCTAACACGTCTGGGGATGGGGACGACAACTTCGCACGATGAGCCACCAGCTACCGCTGCTGCCGCTGCTGCTGCCGCCGCTGCCGGTGCAGCACCCGCACCTGCCGCCTACCAGCGCCTGCTCCGCCAGCCGGTGCGCCTGCTGCCGTCTGACGCGTGCTTCGACGCCTTGCCGATACCGTTAACACCAGGCGCGATGGCAATGGTAGTGGACGGCACGCTCACCTTCAACGGCGACACGGTGATCCAGCTGACTGCCGCCGCCCCCACTACCGGTACACCCGCCGCCGCCGTCGCTGACGTGCGGTGCGAGGCGCAGCTGCAGTTTGAGATGACGGTGCAGGCGGCAGATGGCGACGACCGGGATGTTGTGATTGTGGACACGGCAGCGCCGGCACGCGGAGTACCGTTGACGGCGGTGCCAGAATCGGCACCACTGGCTGGCGCGCCGGGCCTGGAGATGATTGACACGGATACCGACCACGCTGTCTGCACCACCGCCGCGGTCTATGCACCGCTGGCGGCCGCCTGTGACACCAGTGAGCCGCTGGCGTGCCGCGTGGCAGAGGCGGCGACGGGGTGGGTGGCGATCCACCTGCACGCACCTGCCTACCTTGCCGCCTACTCTTGCGTGCTGGCAGCTGGCGGGTTCGCCGACCGCCCCCACGGCGAGGAGGAGATGCTGCGCGACTGGGAGGTGGAGGCGTGCCCACCACAGCGCGACCCAGCAAACCCAGCGTCGTGGTGCGTCATTGACACACGCCGCCGTGTGGCACTCCGCCATGGCTGTACCAGTACCACGGTGGCGGTGCTGGCGCGCGTGCGGCGGCCAGGGTGGTACGCTGGTGTGCGGCTACGCGTGCTTGCCACCGCGGGCGCCACGGGCTCCATGAGGGGCACCACGGAGCACGACACTGGCAGCCGGCTGGATGCCTGGCGGTTGTGGACGGTGGCGTCGGCGGGGCCGTCACCGTACGTTGGGTTGCGCGTGGCGCTGTCGGGCCCGCCGGGCCGCCGCCGGCTGCGCCTTGCAACCTCTGACCGTGGACTAGACGTGGTGTCGACCGCTGTCCTGCCGCATGGTTCCCACGGTCCGTATGCGATCGTTGTGCAGGCAGCTGTTGCAGCTAGTTGTGGCGCGCTGACGGTGGCGTTGTACGTCAACGGCGCACCGGTGGCGCTGCGCGAGGCGGGGCGTGTGGTGCCAGAGTGTGATGATGATGATGAGGCAGCGGCCGCCGACGCGGGTGTCGGTGTCACCGTGGCCTACCCAGCAGGCGCGCAGTGGTGGATGGAGGCGTCGCCGCTGTGGTGCGCGGTGGGTGGCCCTGCCTGGCGTGCGCCTGGCGTGGGTGCCGATGCGGTGGGCGACCCAGCCTTTGCGTATGACGCGCCGTCGTACCCCACCAGCATGCTGGCACCGTTCACCGGCACGCTGTCGGCGTTTGGTGCGTTTCGTAATCGCATCGCCCCGACCGGTGCACCGTGTCCGCCGTCACCGTACGGCAGCGGCACACCGCGCTACCGCGCGACGCCATTGTGCAGCATGGAGCACCTGCTGTCCTGGCAACCCGCGCCCGACGCTGATGCTGCGCTTACTGCCGTCCCCCGCCTGCAACCTGCCACCCCGCTGCCGCCACCCCGCCGCCTCATTGTGCACGACTGCGGCCCTGCCGTGTACCGCGAAGACGCCGACGTGCGCGGCGCGGTGGGGGTTCCAGCCAGTGGTGCAGGGTGCGCAGACATATCGGAGGAGGGTGTTGTTGCTCAGTTGCCGCACAGTGGTGGCGGCGACGTATCACCGCCGCCACGCTGCCCTGCCGTGTGTGACGGCGCCGGGTTTGGGTACACCTTTGCGCGATGGGACTGCTGCGACGCGCTTGTGTACTTCAGTCACGCGCGCGTCAGCATCCCGCCGCCAGGCTGGGTTGCCGCGGCGCACGCCAACGGCGCCCGCGTGCTGGGCACCATCATGACCGAGTGGGCTGACGGTGCGCGTGCCAACGCTGTGCTTAGCGCGGCGCCAGAACGCGCTGCTGCCGCCCTGGCGGCGCTTGCGCACGCGTATGGCTTTGATGGCTGGCTTGTGAACATTGAGGCTGGGTGCGACGCTGTGCCCATGCGCGCCTTTCTACGCGCGCTGCGGGAGGAAGTGACTGCCGCGCTGCCGCTCACCGGCTGCGTTGTGTGGTACGACAGTGTGACGTGGCCTCGCGGCACCGTGGCATGGCAATCGCGGCTGAACGACGCCAACGCGCCATTCTTCGACGCTGCGGGCGCCATCATGCTGGACTACCACTGGCAGCCGGCCTGGCTGACAGAGTCGGCGGCGGCGGCGCGCGCCGCGTCCGGCACCGCGGCCGGCGTGGCGGTGGGCATTGATGTGTGGGGACGGGGGACGTGGGGCGGCGGCAAGTACGACTGCGTCAACGCCGTGGCTGCCATCCGCGGCGCGTGCAGCAGTGGGAGTGCCGACGACGGCGGCAGTGGACTGTCGGTGGCGCTGTTTGCGCCAGCGTGGACGTACGAAACGGCGATGCCACGCACGTCGGCTGCCGTGGCCGATGCGGATGCGCGGCTGTGGGACGGCGGCGAGGTGGCCAAGACAACACACCTGGCAGTGGCCAACGCCGATGGGGCAGGCGGCGTTGGTGTGGGGTGGGAAGTCCTTGACAGTGGAGGGGATGGGTGGGCCGTGGCGGAGGTGGGAAGTGACGGCGCGCCGCCCGGTGGCGCGCCGCACTGCTGGGTGACGTCGTTTGGTTGGTGCCGTAGCCGGCAGACAGTCCCGGTGCCTGCCACACTGTGGGATGATGACGCGGATGCAGTAGATGTGGAGGTGGCGGAGTGGGTGTGTGGCACCGGGCCTGACGCCGCCGACTGGTACTCTCTGACCGTTCAGCTGGTGGGCGCAGACGGCGCACCCGTGCCGTCACGCCCCGACGCAAATAACTTCACGACCGGCGCCATGCGCACCACCGCCACGTGGCAGCGCGTGGCTGCCGTCTTCCGCGCCGTGACGCGCGCCCATGGCGTGGCGGCCATTGTGATTGAGCACGGCGGTAAGGACGCAGAGTTCTGGGCGGGCCACTACGGTGCCCGTATCACAGGCACGTCCGCCACGGCCACGACCGTGGTAGCCGGGGCTGGCGGTGGCGGTGGTGGTACCGGTAGTGGTGGCGGTCACACCCTGGCTGGTCTGCTGCGCGGCATGGGTACTCGTCCGGTGCTTCTGTCGGTGCCATTTGCTACAAGCTTTGGGGTGGGACGCGGCGCAGTGCGCTGCCGGCGCGGCGTTGTGACATCGTCCGAGCCGTGGTTTGATGTCGGCGGCGTTGAAGCACAGGCGGCAGCAGGCTGTGGCGGTGCGACGGTGCTGGGCACGGCCGAGGCACCAGCGTGGCAGGGTGGCGCCTACCTGGTCCTGGCCAGCCCCGGCCGCCGCACCCTCTTCCCAGCTGCCCTGCACCTGCCGCCAGCTGGCGCGTCGCTGCGCCTGACACTCGTGTGGCGGCCGCAGCACACCGGCGGTGCAGCTGCTGCGGCGGGTGACGCAACCGCAGTGACCCCCTTCCTTGTCGGCGGCGATGGTGCCGCTGCCGTCGCGCTGCACGCGGCAGGTAGCACACATGAAGCCGGCTGGCAGCTGGATGTGTGGGCGGTGCATCCATGCGCTGCCGCCGAGTGCATTACCGCTATGGGTGTTACCACTACGGCGCCAATTGCGCTGGGTGCTGTGACATTGACCCCGACGCCCGAACTGCCACCGCCGCCGTCGTCGTGAGCGCCACAACCTTCAAAAGTGTAGCTACGGCGGTATGCACCAACCACCACACATATTATTACCATATATCATACAACGACGCGGCCGACGGGGGGCGCAGCACATACAACATTAACACAGTAGGGCACCTACGGCATGCTATCATAGGGAGGCGAACGAAGACAGGGTCAAGGTGTGGACCGTTTGGCGCGGCGCGCACGCCGCTGCAAACAGGCGGCGCGCGGGGGGCGCAAAACATGAGGGCAGGGGTAAGCAACCCCGCACCTACAGCGCTGCACGGCCGCGGTTGACGGCAGTGTGCTGCAGGGAGGTGCTGGAGGAGACAGCAAACGTGGCGCCGCCGTGCCCGCCGTCGCCGTCGCCATCATCGTCGTCGTGCTTCTTGTGCGCGCTGGCACTAACGCCACCCGCGCCACTGCCGGCACCCTCGCCAGCGTCGCTGCCACGCCGGCTGTGGGGTCCACTGCCCACGGTCTGTGGCAGCAGGCCGCCCGCATCCGCCGTGCTGCCGGCGCTGCTGCCGCCCGCCTCACCGTCGCCACGGCCGTCTGACAGGCGCGGCGCGGATGCGGAGGGCGCCGCCGCTGCCGGCAGTGCGGCCGCCGCCGCGCGCTTGGCGGCCTCCTTTGCCTGCGACTCGTTGTACTGCACCCATGCGTACTGGATGCCGCCCGCGAAGCCCACCAGCAGGCCAAAGAAGTTGATGTGGTCGTACAGGTAGTCATTGAACAGCACGAGGCCGAGCAGGAAGGCGATGAAGTTCTTGAGCTGGCCCACCACCGTCTGCGTGCGCGCGGTGTTCAGCGTGGTGCAGTAAAAAGTGGAGACGTTGAGCAGGAAGGCGAGCCAGATGGAGGCCTGGAAGTTGATCTGGAACAGGAAGTCGCGGCTGTGCGGGAACGCCCACGCCGCCTGCAGGTCGCCCGTCACCACCGCCAGCACCACCAGCACCGGCAGCGTCAGCACCGTGTTGTAGTACAGCAAGCCCCACACGTTCAGCCCCGTGTCGCGCTTCACCACGTTGATGTACACCGTGTACAGCGACGTGAACACGTTGGTAAAGAACAGGTACGTGTATGACACCTGCATGTGGGGGTGGGGGGTGGGGGGTGGGGGCATGAGGCGGGAGGAACGCGGTGGTGCACACGCACGGCGGTGGGGCCCGAAGCTCCGTACCAAATCAAACGTGAGGTCCTTCCATGCCGCCAGGCCGGCGCCCACCGACATGGTGATGACGCTATTGATGACGCCGCGGGTGGGCACGGTGCCTGCGTCGGTTGGTGTGTGCGTGTGCATGATGAGGGTGAGTTGTTGGTGGACGCGCCGCGCAAACCAACCGCGTGCGCCCGTGCCACGCACCAAAGTAAAAGTACTCCTCCACCATCACAAACAGGATGGTGAGGCGGCGCAGGGCGGTGAACATGGGCACGTTGACGCGCGCCAGCGACACGAGGGACACGACGACGTAGCCCAGGAACACGATGGCCAGCGGCGCCACCTTCTTGGCTACCGACCACTGCAGTGCCGGGAACTGCACGTAGCCCTTGTACTTCAGCACCTCCAGCGCCGCCACCGTCACCAGGCCCTGCAGCAGCGTCAGCGTGATGGAGTAGTCGTACCTGCGTTAGCGATGGGGTTGGGTGTTGGATTGGGGCGTTGCAATAGCTGTCCCTTGCTGCCGCCACCAAGAAGTAACGAGCAGCAGCCGCGCTACGCACTTGTATGACGACAGCGTGGCCTTGTTAAACAGCGTGATGGAGATGGAGAAGAAGCTGTAGGAGAGGGCAGCCAGCAGGCCGGCGTAGTTGCTAACGGTGCTGCCGCCGCTGCCGCTGCTACCACCACTGCCGCCACCCTTGTCCTTGCCGTCACTACGATCGCTGGCCTCGCCGCCCGCCGCCCCTGTGGGCACCACCGCCGCGCCGCCATTGGTGACGGCCGACGTCGCCATCTGGCGGTTGTTGGTTGGTTGGAGCAGGCGAGCGGGCAAGGGAAGTTTGCCACGCTGCTACACGCTTGGTGCCAACGATGGTACCAGTACACTGAGCAGGGCAATGAGTAGCTAGCAGCAGCCAGTATTAGCCAGTAGCAGCAGCAGCACTCAGCAGCTAGCAGCAGCAACCAGTAGTAGGCAGCCAGTAGTAGGCAACAACACAGCAGTAGTAGCAGTGTAGAGGCGTGTCTGCGGGTGGGTGGGACGACAGGGAGAGAGAGAGAGGGCGTGGCGGCAATGCACACCATAAATCACACCTGCAATGGTTGTAAATAATTCCGACAGCAGGTAACAAACACACGCAGCGGGCACGCAATGCACGGTGTAGTGTTGTAGAAATGTGTGTGGTTGTCATTATCGTTGCTTGGCTGTCACGCCCCCGTTACTCGCTGCCCTGCATGCGTTGCCCCATTGCCCCTTGACCCCTTGCCTTGCCACTGCTGACTACTGCTGCCTTCATGCCATCGTTGCTATGGCCAACTCACACACAAGCATCGAAACCATACTATACACAGGTAGGGGCAGGGAGTTCAAAAGCCAGGCGGCCAGCACGTGCGCCCAGGCCCAGAGTGTTCAGCAGGCAACGAATCACGCCCCGCGACGGCAGTGGCACCACAGTACCAGAGCGCGCCTTACATGGCACCGATGGTGCGCAGGTGGTCCTGCAGGTAGGTCAGCGACGCCGACGTCTCGCCAAAGTCGGAGATGACGGCGACGGAGGTGGACACCACCTTGCGCGCCTTGCCCTCCTTGTCCAGCTTGCACAGGCCGCACCACTCGCCCAGGTCCTTGGCGGCGGGCACCTCCATGAGCGGCACGGACTTCTCGGCGCACAGCGCCTTCACCAGCTTCACGATGCTCGCCTCGTCGCAGTCCGACGCCAGCACGCACAGGCGCGCGCCGCCCGCCGCCACCGCGCCATCCGCGCCCTTGCTGGCCTTCGCCAGCGACTTGGCGCACTCGTGCAGGCCACGGCGCAGGCCGTCCGCCACCATGGCGGAGCGCAGCACGCGCTGCAGCGCCACCGTGGGCGTCAGCTCCTCCACCACGGGCGCCGCAGGCGCCGCCGCCTCCGCGGGCACCGCCGCCGCCGCCGCCGCCGCCGCCGCCGCCGCCGCGCCTTCCTCCGCCATGCTGTCGGTTTGGGTTACAGATGGAGTCCTCAGAAGACAAGCTTTAGTTTCCCTGCCGCCTGGTTGCGCGTTGCGCACACCCCTGCCTGCTGTCCGGTACCGAACTGCGGTATAGTAGTGGGGGTGGTGGGAGTGGGTGTGTTGTGTGTGTTAGTGGCTGTGGATGGTGGTTAGGCCATGCCAGCTCCTCTCTGCTTCCTACTACTGCCGGCTGCCACCCCCCCGGGGCGCCGCCGCCAACAGTCCAGCCACAGCATACACCAGCACGCCACCGTACTACGGTCCCGTTAGCGTGCCCCGCCCCTGCCATGCGGTAGTAAGCACCGCGTGGGATAAAAAGCGGCGTATAATCACTTTACACGCCGCGCCCTCTCTCGCCCCCTACCCAGCTACCAGAGTCATCCTGCCGCCAACCAAACCGGCCGATGCCACGCGCTCGCAACCACACGAGCACCACCAACCGCGCAATTCGCACAGGGGCACGCACCTGGAAATGAAAACTGCGGTGTGGGCGATGTGCGTTGTGGTGGTGATGTGGTGGTACTTCAACTTGTGGAACTTTGAACTTTGACGTTCAAGCGGTTTTGGAACTTTCAGCTGCCTGCCCTGCCGCCCTTCCATCATGTCATGACCGTCAATCGTCGTCAATCACGTTCGCTGCCCGTGTGCGCTGGTTCTAAGCCACGGCGGCGGAGGGCATCAGGCGCGTGTGCCGCAGCCACTGGGGAACGCAATATTTAGAGAGGCGCGGTGGGGCCACAGTGCTGGTAGGCCCGGTGGCGGGTGGGTGCAATTCGAAGCGCCGGAAGCGGCCATTTGTTGTTTGCACATCGGCGGCATCGGCGGCGGCGGCGGCGGTGTCGGTGGCGGCAGCGCGTGCAGTGCACGCGCTTCAGGGCCCAGGCTGGTTGATGCAACGCACGCCAAGCACGTAACAGACGCCCCTTTATTGAGAGACGGCGTCGCGTGCCGCGAACAAATTGTTGCTGGTGGTTCCGGTAGTGCCACGACGCCCTGCAGGTGACTGATTGATTGACTCGGTAGCAGTACGCACGATGGCGGCGGCGCCGCGAGGGCCGCCGCCAACACACACACCGTTGGCACTGACGGCGGCAGCGACGGCATCGGCAGTGGCGTCTGCCGCGGCGGCGGGTGCGGCGGTGGCAGTGGGTGGCGGCAGCGGCAGTGTTGCTGGCGCTGGCGGTCGACTGACGCCCATCCCAGGCGTTGGGTTGCTAGGCATTACCGGTACCCACCGCAGCAGCAGTAGTAGCAGCAGCAGCGGTGGGGGTGGGGGACGAGCAAGCGGCGGTGCCCATGGCGCACCGCATGGCGCAAACGGTGGAAGTAGTAGTGGCGGCGGTAGTGGCATGAACAGCGGGCTGGCATCTATTGGTGCGGTTGGCACGGTGAGCGGTGGCAGCAGCGGTGCGGCGTCGCTGGGGCGCATCGGCGTGCGTGGGCCGTCATCTGCCGCCGCGGGGCTGACGCTGTCCATGCCGCTGTCGCCCCTGTCGCCCACCACCGCGTCGCTGTCGGCGGGCACTGCAGCCCTCACCCTCGCCGCGTACTCCACCGCCGCGCGGGTGGCAGGTGGCGCGTCTGTTCCGCTGCCGCACGCCACCGCGGCGGGGCGCAGCGCGGTGCACACGGCGCTGGGCATACCTGGCGGGCGCAGTGCGGGTGCGTGGGTAGGGCACACGCCTGCCAGTGCGGCGGCGGCGCGGGGCGGGGGCAGGGGCAGCATGGGGGAGTGCGGCGGCGGCGGGCTCCCCGCGTTGCAGTCCCCCGGCGCGGCCGGGGCCGGCCCCCTGGGCGCCCGGCGCGCCGGCCTCCGCCCCACAGGGGGCCGTTTCACGCCAGACGCGGCACCACCCGCGTCACGGGCAGGCGGGACTGATGGTCGCGGCACTGGCAGGGGTGTGCTGCTGCCGCCGTCATCGTCGCCGCGCCCAGAGGTACCGGTACGGCGCCCGCTGCTGGTGGCGCCGCTGGCCGCCACCAGTCGGTGGGGTAGCAGTGACGGCGGCAACAATGAAGAGGACGACGGACGAGGCCGCGGCAGCAGTGATGGCGGTGGCGGGGATGACGGCAGCGGCGGTGGAAGCGGCACCGGCGGGAGCCATGGCGGTCGTGAGCCTGCTGCGTCACCGCCGTTTTCGCTGTTTGTGACGCTGCAGCAGAAGCGCGCGGCAGCCACTCTTCTAACAGCACCGTCGCCTGGGCGTCCACTTGTTGGACCCCCCTCACCCACTGCTGCTGGCTTTGTGCCGCCATCAGTGGCGGCGGCGCCTGCAATTGTAGCTCCAGCCGCTGGCGTCGTACCGGTCAGCGCAGTTACGCCGCGCCCGCTACCTGGTACCGCGTCATCTGTATTTGGGCGCGCCGGCGCGCGACTCGCGGGTGCCGGTGCTCCAAGTGCTGCCCCCGCCCCCACCACCACCAACGCAACCGCGGTGACGCCGGCGCGCGGCGGGGCGCACGGCATTCCCGTGGTGGTGACAATGGGCGTGCCGCAGGTGTCGCCACGTGGGCCGGTAATGGGCGGGCCGAGTGGACCAAGTAGTAGTGGACGGGTACCTAGTCCAGCGGCGGCGGCAGCGGCTGGCGCAGCACCTGGTGCGATTGCGACGACGCCGGGAATGGGCATGCGGACATGGACACGCGGCGTGTCAGTAGCAGTTGGCGGCAGCCCTGCCAGTGCCGGAGGCGGCGGCGGTGGGCAGCCGCGGTCGACAGCAGCGGGCGCGCTGCTGCCCACATCACCACGACCTGGCGCGCCTGGCAGCGCGGCAGGCGGGCCACGCCCAGGCAGCCTGCCGCCTCCCAGTCGTGCCAGCGCCGCAGGCAGTCATCTGTATGGCAGTACGGCGGCGGAGAGCGGCACGGCGGCGCCTGGTCATGGCAGCGGCAGCGCCAGCAATGGCAGCGGCGCCGGTGGAATTCATGGCGTGCTGCCGCTGCCAAAACCGGTGCCACTGTCGCTGGCTGTCATGATGTCACATGACGCCGATGGCGGTGGGGTGCCGCCGTCGTCGCCGGCTAGCCCGGGACTGGCCGTCACCGCGATACGCGCACCGCTGTCTGGCGCCGTGCCACCACTGACGCGGCTGGGCGGCAGCCTGACGGGTGAGGAGGACGTGGTGGCGGTGCCGCACCGGTTGGTGGAGGGCGTGCCTGGCGTGGCGGCGCTGGCAGCGGTGTCGTGGCGCGGGCGGAACCCCACGTCAGCCAAGATCAACCAAGACGCCGTGCTGGCGGTGGAGCACCGCGCGAGCGGCAGCTTGCTGCTGGGCGTGTTTGATGGCCACGGCGAGTGGGGTCGCGAGGTGTCGCAATTCATGGCCACGCACCTGCCCACCATCTTTTACGCCGATGCGCGTGTGGCGGCGCTGGTGCAGTCGAGCGGCGGCGCGCGCCCAGTCAATGTGGCGCGGCTGGTATCACCTGCAGCCGCTAGCGGTGGTGGTGGCGGCGGCGGCGGTGGTGGGCGCGGTGGCGCGCGGGGCGGCCACGCGGTGGGTGGGCACGGACACGCGGTGGGTGGACACGCGCATGCAGGGGATGGTGGCAGTGCACGCGCAGCGGCACTGGCAGACGCGCGTGTCATGTGTGACCTGCTCGAGGACGCGCTGCGCATCACGGAGGGTCTGTTGCTGGCATCGTCTGGCATCAATTGCGCGCTGTCGGGCTCCACCGCCGTGGTGGCGCTGGTGCGCGGCGGCGTGGTGCACATGCTGAACGTGGGCGACTCGCGCTGCCTGGTGGTGTCGTGCGCCTCGCCCGTGGCGCCGCTGGACACCGGCAAGCTGGCGTCCGCGTGCGCCGCTGCCACCATGACCGGCAGCATGGCGCCAGGCGCGTCGTTCCTGGGCATGCCGCTCACCATGGTGGAGCCGCTTATGATGCGCGCACGTGCCGACCCCGCCGCCGGCATTGCTGTCAGCCAGCTACGCGCCGTTGCCCTTGCCTCCGAGCTCTCCTTTGCCTCTGGCGCCGTGCACTCCACCATGCTGTCGGTGGACCACAAGCCCGACCTGCCGCGCGAGAAGCAGCGCATCCTTGCCACCGGTGGCCGCGTCGCCGCCACCCGCGTCAAGG
>Ga0066256_1003434_pt1 | contig 15322 bp, 16 predicted proteins | sample ThiBio_1000_biof_FD_87107 | JGI IMG/M metagenome (GOLD analysis project Ga0066256, IMG submission 87107) | Wastewater bioreactor microbial communities from Cape Town, South Africa - Thiocy_expt_1000_biof (version 2) | ecosystem: Engineered > Bioreactor > Thiocyanate-remediating >...
CCGAGCGCGATGCCCGCCGCAAGCCGCAGCCATGCGCCGCGCTGGCGCGCGAACAGGCCGTAGAGCGCGAGCGCTGCCACCGGCACCAGCAGGACGGCGAGCCACAGCCACGGCACCAGCGGTTCGAAGGACAGCGCGAGGTTCATGGCGCCGCCTCAGCAGGGGTGTCGGCTGGCTTGAAGGGGATGCGTTCTACATTGCCCCCCTCTGTCCTGCCGGACATCTCCCCCACATGGGGGGAGATCGGCTGGCCGCGTTGCTTTCGCCAATCGTCAGCGTTGAAGAATGAGCGCCATGAAAGATGAAGGCCAATCTCCCCCCTCGTGGGGGAGATGTCCGGCAGGACAGAGGGGGGCGCGACGAAGCGCGGGCCTCCGAGGGAAAATCTTGTGGCCGCCCTCACTGCCCCAGCCTTTCCAGCAGCACCGGCACGTGGACCTGGTCGGCCTTGTAGTTGCCGGTGAGCATGTACATCATGATGTTGACGCCGCCGCGCAGCGCCCACAGGCGCTGGACCGGGTCGGCGGGCACCGTCGGCAACAGCGGCTGGCCGCTGGCGTCGATCGCCCAGGCGCCGGCGAAATCATTGGCGGCGATCATGATCGGGCTGACGCCGTCGCTCGCCCGCACCGGCCGCCCGGAAGCGCCTTCGTCGGCGTCCAGCGTCGATTCCACCCAGAGTGGGCTGCCGTCGTAGCGGCCGGGGAAATCCGTCATCAGGAAGAACGCCTTGGTCAGCACGTGGTCGGGCGGCACCGGCTCCAGCGGCGGCACGTTGAGCGAGGACAGGATGTCGCGCAGGCGCTGGGTGGCGGGGCTCGACGCGCCGCTCCGGCCGAAGCCGGCGGAGAACTGGTCGCGCGTGTCGAACAGCACCGTGCCGCCCTGCTGCATGTAGGCGTCGATGCGGGCGATGGCGTCCTGGCTCGGCATCGGCGCTGCGGCGTCCACCGGCCAGTAGATCAGCGGGTAGAAGGCGAGCTCGTCGCTGGCGATGTCGACGCCGGCCGGCTCGCCGGGCTCCAGCGCGGTCTTCTCGGCGAGGAAGCGGGAAAGGCCGGTCAGCCCGGCGCGGCTCACCGCGTCGATCGAGGAATCGCCGGTGACGACATAGGCGATGCGCGTCTCCTCGATCGCCTCGATCGCCTGCTCGTCGCCCGGCTTTGCATCCTGCGCGAGCGCGGAGGCGAGCGGGGTCGCGACCAGCAGCGCGAGCAGCAGGAGGCCGGCGGCCGAGGCGGCGGCCTGCGTACGCCGTCCCCGGCCTCGGCCGAGGCGGCCGCCCATCCACAGCACCGCCAGCATGTCGAGCACCATCAGGGCGAGCGCGGCGGCAAAGAGCGGGCCGCGCAGGTCGCGCGATTCGTCGACCGCATAGCTCGCCGTGGTCACCGGCAGGCTCGTGTCGGGCCGCGCGATCGGCACCAGCTCGGCGCCGGCCGGCAGAAGGTTGTGCGCCACCACGCCCTCCTCGCCGCCATAGAGGCCGGGCGGGTTGTCGATGGTGACGGCCGGCTCGCCGGCCGAGAGGTCGAGCGGGCGGGCGTCCGGCGGCGGCGGCACGAGCTGGCCGTCGGCCGAGATCATCCGGTATGGACGCAGCGCCGCGCCCGCCTTGTCGGCGCCGGCGTCGAGCCGACCCTGGTTGCGCGAGAGCTGGACGATGCGGCGCAGCATCTCGACGAAGCTGCCGGAGATCGGCAGGTTCGACCATGTCGCCTCGGACGTGACGTGGAACAGCACCAGCGTGCCCTCGCCGCGGCGCGCGCCGGTGACGAGCGGCGTGCCGTCGGCGAGCGTCGCCCAGGTGTGGTCGACGATCTCCGGCGTCGGCTCGGCCAGCACCTGCCGGGAGACCGTCACCTCGCTCGGCGGCGTCAGCCCGGCGAAGGGGCCGGTGGGCGGGAAGTCGGCGACGGGCTGCGGCTCGGTCCACGACAGCGCACCGCCCAGCGAGCGCTCGCCGGTCCTGAGCGGCACCGGCAGCAGCTCGTCATCGCCCTCGGCGGCGGCCAGGTGGGAGCCGGCGAAGCGCACCAGCGTGCCGCCGCCCTCCAGCCACTTGGTCAGCGCCTCGCGGGCGGCGACGGGCAGCGTGCCGACGTCGGACATCACGATCATCGCCGGCCTGCGCTCGACGAGCTGCGGCACCGCCTCGTTCAGGTCGGCGCTGGCCGGCTCGACCAGCTCGGCGAAGGGCTCCAGCGCGCGGCGGATGTAGTAGAGCGGCGACAGCAGCGGCTGCGCGCCGTCGGCCTCCGACTGCGAGATCAGGCCGACGCGGCGGCGGCGGGAGTTCTCGTCGAGCACGCGCACGGCGGCCGCCTGCTTCTCGCCGTCGACGACGATCGAGGCGAAGTCGTTGCGTAGCTCGAAGGGCAGGCGCAGCTCGGCCTGGGCCGTGGTCTCGCCGGGGCCGAAGGCGGCGGTACCGTCGGCGATGCGACGGCCGCGCTCGTCGAGCGCGCCGAGCGTCACCTGGCGCGGCGCGGCGTCGCCGGGACCGCGCACCACGTCGACGGTGAAGGCGTCGGCGGTGTTGCCGGTGGCGGCCAGCCCCACCATGTCGAGCCGGTCCGGCGCGATCCAGACGAGGCGGCCGGCATTGTTGCCCAGCAGGGTGGCGAAGCCCTCCTCGTCGCCGGGACGCGCCAGCCCGTCGGTCAGCACGGCGATGCTGGCGCCGGGCAGCGCCTCCAGCGCCGCGGCAACGCGGCCGAAGGCGCTCGGCCTGTCGGTCGGCACCGGGCGCGGGCGGGCGGCGTTGAGCCGGTCGCGCGCGGCATGGGCGTCGAACGGGCCGACGTCCTGGTTGGCCGGCTCGGCGGTGAAGGCGAGCACGACGGGCACGCTGTCGGCCTCGGCGTCGGCGATCAGCCGGTCGGCGGGGGCGACGCGGCGCTCCCAGTCGGGCGCGGCGGCCCAGCCATTGTCGACCACGAGCGCCAGCGCGCTGCCGCCGGCCGGCAGCCGTTCGCGCGGGTTGAAGACCGGCTCGGCGAGCGCGAGGATGACGAGCGCGGCCATGACCAGCCGCAGCAGGGTCAGCCACCACGGGCTGCGGTGCGGCGTCTCCTCGCGCTTCAATACCCGCGCGAGGATGCGCAGCGGCGGGAACACCTCCGTCTGCGGCCGCGGCGGGGTCAGCCGCAGCAGCCACCAGATCACCGGCAGGGCGACGAGTCCGGCCAAGACCAGCGGCGCGCCGAAGGAGAGCGGCAGGAAGCTCATGCCGTCGCTCCGTAGCTGCCCGGCTCGCCCATAGCGAGATGGACCTTCACCAGCGCCTCGGAAGCCGGGCGGTCGGTGTGGTTGACCGTGTAGCTCCAGCCGAGCCGCCGGCACCAGGCGGCGAGCTCGGCGCGGCGGGCCTGGTAGTGGTGGCGGTAGTCGGCGGCGAAGGTCGCGGCGCGGCCGGCGACCAGCCGCTCGCCCGTCTCGGGGTCGCGAAACTCGGTGCGGCCGGCATAGGGGAAGCTCTCCGCCGCCGGGTCGGCCACCTCGATCAGATGGGCGCGCACGCCGCGGCGGGCGAGCGGGTCGAGCCAGGCGCGGATCTCGTCCGGCGGGTCGAGGAAGTCGCTGGCGATCACCACGTCGCTGAAGCGGCGCACGCCGGCGAGGTCGGGGCGGGTGGCCGGCGCGGTGGCGTGCGCTAGCCGGCCGGCGATGCGCTCGGCGCCGTTGCGGGCGGTGAAGGGGTCGGTCAGGCCGGGCCAGGCGATGCGCTCGCCGCCGCGCGACAGGAGCTCGGCCAGCGCCAGCGCCAGCACCAGCGCGCGCGATTCCTTGGAGACGGACGCGGCGCGCGACTGGTAGAGCATCGAGGGCGACGGGTCGGCCCACAGCCAGACCGTGTGGGCAGCCTCCCATTCGCGCTCGCGGATATAGGTGTGGTCGTCGCGGGCCGAGCGGCGCCAGTCGATGCGGGCCACGGTCTCGCCCTCGACATAGGGGCGGAACTGCCAGAAATTCTCGCCGATGCCGCGGCGCCGGCGGCCGTGCCAGCCGGCGATCACGGTGTTGACGACGCGGCGGGCCTCGACCAGCAGGTCGGGCACGAGCGAGGCCCGCAGGCGGGCGCCGGCCCGCGCGGCGCGCCGGGCGGCGGGGGCCAACGCCTCGCCCGCAGGCGCCCTGTCCCTTCCCCACGGCCCGCCCAGGGCGGGAAATCCAGCCCGCACCCCCCCTGCCTCGGCGCGCGCGGCGAAGGTCAGCGCCATGCGGTGCTGGAGCACCGGCTCGGCCAGCGCGCGCACGTCGTCGACCGACGGCGCGAGGCGGCCGTCGTAAAGGGCGCGGGCGCGGGCGCACAGCGTCAGCGCTTGGCTCGCGCGCGGGCCGGGGCCCCAGGCGACGTGCCTGTCGGTCTCGGCATTGCCCTGGCCGGGGCGCGCGGCGCGCACCAGCGACAGGATCGCCTCGACCACGCTCTCGGGCACCGGCATGCGGCGGATGAGGTTCTGGATCTCCTTCAGCCGCGCCGCGGACAGCACGTTCTGCGCCTTCGCCTCCTCGACGCCGGTCGTCTCGATCAGGATGCGCCGCTCGGCCTCGAGGTCGGGATAGACGACGTCGACCTGCATCAGGAAGCGGTCGAGCTGGGCCTCCGGCAGCGGGTAGGTGCCTTCCTGCTCCAGCGGGTTCTGGGTGGCGAGCACGTGGAAGGGCGAGGGCAGGTCGTGGCGGGCGCCGGCCACGGTGACGTGGTATTCCTGCATGGACTGCAGCAGCGCCGACTGGGTGCGTGGGCTGGCGCGGTTGATCTCGTCGGCCATCAGGAGCTGGGCGAAGATCGGGCCGGAGATGAAGCGGAAGGAGCGGCGGCCCTTGTCGTCCTGCTCCAGCACCTCCGAGCCGAGGATGTCGGAGGGCATCAGGTCGGGGGTGAACTGGATGCGGCCGGTGTCGAGGCCGAGTACGATGCCGAGGGTCTCGACCAGCTTGGTCTTGGCCAGGCCGGGCACGCCGACGAGCAGCGCGTGGCCGCCCGACAGCAGCGCCACCAGCGTGCGCTCCACCACCGTCTGCTGGCCGAAGATGACGCGGCCGATGCCGTCGCGCACGCGCGCGATGTCGGCCAGCGCGGCTTCCGCCTGCGCGACCATCTCATTGGGGCCGAGGGGCTTCTGACTGACCATCACGCTCATGCGGTGCCGCTCCCTGTTTGCCGCCTCGCGGCCATTCGCGCGGCGCCTGCCGATGCCGATTTCGCGGCAAGTCGCGCCGGCTCGCGACTCGGGCGACATTGCGGCCTCCGCCGGGAGAATTTAAATCAGCCGCGATGGCTGACAAGCAAGACGACAGTGACTATTTCGTGACGATGGCCGATCGAAATGACGCAGCCAGGGGCACGCTGGCCGGAGCCGGCGACGCGGCGGGCCTGCAGGCGCTGATATCGCGGGCGGCGCGGGCCGGGCGCAAGGCCGCGCCCGTCGAGCGCTGGAACCCGCCCTTCTGCGGCGATCTCGACATGGAGATCAGGGCCGACGGCACCTGGTTCTACCTCGGCACGCCCATCGGCCGCATGCCGCTGGTGCAGCTCTTCTCCAGCGTGCTGCGCAAGGACGAGGACGGCCGCACCTATCTGGTCACGCCGGTCGAAAAGGTTGCGATCCGCGTCGAGGACGCGCCCTTCGTCGCGGTCGAGGTGAACGCCGCCGGGAGGGGCGCCGACCAGGTCCTCACCTTCCGCACCAATGTCGGCGACGTGGTCGAGGCGGGGCCGGGGCATCCGCCGGGCTTCGTCGGCGAGGCGGCGACCGGCGGGGCGGAGCCCCACCCCCCCGCGCGCGGGGGGGCGGGGGGCCCGGGGGGGCCGCCCCGGGTGGACCGCGCCGCCGCGGCCCGGGGCGGGGTCGGCGGCGAGGGGGGGCCGACCTTTGCCGTGCGGTCGAACGGCGCCGTGTTCCCGATCATGCCGGCCGATCGGCTGGAGAGGCTGAGCGCATGAGACCGGGAGTCGCAGGGGAGCGGGTGTTCACGGCCGACGACTTCCGCCGCCGCGCGCTGCGCGAGACGGGGCCCTTCGCCGTCGACGAGTTCGGCGACCACCGGCTGAACCCCGGCCTGCGCGACATGATCGTGCGCGACGGCTTGCGCGACGCCGCCGTGCTGGTGCCGGTGGTCGACCACGGGCCGGAGGCGACGGTGCTGCTCACCCAGCGCAACGCCAATCTGCGCAGCCATTCCGGCCAGGTCGCCTTCCCCGGCGGCCGCATCGACGCGGGCGACGCCTCGGCGGAAGCCGCGGCGCTGCGCGAGACGATGGAGGAGATCGGCCTGCCGGGCGAGCGCGTCGAGGTGATCGGCCGGCTGCCGGATTACGTCACCGGCAGCGGCTACCGCATCGCGCCGGTGCTGTCGGTGGTGAAGCCCGGCTTCCACCTGCATCTCAACCCTGCCGAGGTCGACGCCGCCTTCGAGGTGCCGCTCTCCTTCCTGATGGACCCGGCCAACCACCACCGGCAGAGCCGCACGCTGAACGAGGTGCGGCGCTATTTCTACGAGATGCCGTTCGGCGAGCGCTACATCTGGGGCGTCACCGCCGGCATCATCCGCACGCTCTACGAGCGGCTCTACGCATGAGCGCCACGGGCGAGGTGTCGATCGCCGCGCGGGCGCCCTGGCTCGGCGACGCGGACCTGCAGAAGCTGCTCGCGGCGCTGTCGCAGGGCGGCGAGGAGGCGCGCGTGGCGGGCGGCGCGGTGCGCAACGCGCTGCTGGGCGAGCCCGTCGCCGACGTCGACATCGCCACCACCAACGAGCCGGACGCGACGATCGCGCGGGCGCGGGATGCCGGCTTCAGGACCGTGCCGACCGGCAAGGAGCACGGCACGATCACGGTGATCGCGGGCGGGCGCCCGTTAGAGGTGACGACGCTGCGCGCCGACGTCGAGACCTTCGGGCGCAAGGCCCGCGTGGTGTTCGGCCGCGACTGGAAGGCGGATGCCGAGCGGCGCGACTTCACCATCAACGCGCTCTACGCGCGTGCCGACGGCACCGTCGTCGACCTCGTCGGCGGTCTGGCCGACCTCGAAAGCCGGACGCTGCGCTTCATCGGCGAGCCGGAGGCGCGCATTCGCGAGGATTTCCTGCGCATCCTGCGCTTCTTCCGTTTCTTCGCCTGGTACGGCTCGGGCCGGCCGGACAGCGAGGGGCTGAAGGCCTGCGCGCGGCTCAAGGACGGGCTGGCGCAGCTCTCGGCCGAGCGCGTCTGGAGCGAGCTTAAGAAGCTGCTGGCCGCGCCCGACCCGGGACGCGCGATCCTGTGGATGCGCACGACGGGCGTTTTGACCCAAATCCTGCCTGAGACGGAGAAATGGGGCATCGACGCGATCCCCGGCCTCGTCGCCGCCGGGCGCGACCTCGGCTGGCAGGTAGACCCGCTGCTGCGGCTCGTCGCCATGCTGCCGCCGGACGCGATGCGGCTCGCGGCGATGGCGGAACGGCTGCGTTTCTCGAAGGTGGAGACCAGGCGGCTGGACGAGTGGGCGAAGGCGCCTCCGCCGGCGCCCGACACCAGCGCGCTCGCCTTCGCCAAGCTGCTCTACCGGCACGGCCCCGAGCCGCTGCGCGACCGGCTGCGGCTGGCGCTGGCCGCGGCACGCAGCGCGGCCGCCACGGACGACAAGGCGCTGGTGGCGGCCGGCGGCTATGCGCGGCTCCTGAAACAGCTCGAAGCGTGGGAAAGGCCGGTCTTCCCGCTGCGCGGGCCCGACCTGGAGGCCGCCGGCTTCGCCCCCGGCAAGCCGCTCGGCGAGGCGCTGCGCGCGCTCGAGGCCGAATGGGTGGAAAGCGGCTTCTCGCTCGACCGCGACGCGCTCGCCGAGCGCGCCGCGAAGCTCAGGGATGCGGCGGACTAGGCCGCGTCGCGGACCTTCTCAATGCGCGAGCGGATCGCGTCGATCATCGATTCGCGGATGACCGTCTCGCCATGTGTCTCGCGCATGTGCTCGACCGCGCGGCGCATCACCTCTGCCTCTTCCTCGTGACGCGTATGCCAGTCGCAACCGGGCACGAGCGAACCGCAATGAAACTCCTTCATCGTTTCCTCCTTTGCACTGGGCATCGAACCGCAACAATAACACGGAATGCGGCGACAGGTTGCCGGCGGCGGGGAAAAAGCCGGGCTATTCGGCGAAGGTTTTCGGGAAAATCTCCCTGCCGAACTTCCGCGCGGTCTCGGCGATCTCGTCCTTCATCCATGCCTTGAAGCCGCGGATGCGGCGGTCTTCCGGCCGGTTTGCCGAAGTGACCAGCCAGTAGCTCAGGCCGGTGCGGGCGCGCTGCGGGAAGGGCGCGACCAGCGTACCGACCGACAGCGCGTATTCGGCGAGCGTCTGCCACGCGAGCATCACGCCCTGCCCGGCGATCGCCGCGTCGAGCGCGAGCGCCGCGTCGGTGAAGCTGTTGCCGGGCTTCAGCCGGTCCGCGCTCAGGCCGAACGGCTGAAGCCACGCATCCCAGGAGAGGTTGGAGTTGGCGTCGCGCACGACCGGCACGCCGTAGAGGTCCTCGGGCCGGCCGAGCCGCGCCGCCATGTCGGGCGCGCAGACGGGGAAGATCTCCTGCTCCAGCAGGAACTCCTTGCGCACCCCCGGCCAGTCGCCGTCGCCGACACGGATGGCGATGTCGATGTCGCTGGTGTCGAGGTCGACGAGGGCCACCGAGGCGTCGAGGCGGAGCTGGATGCCGGGGTTGAGCCGGCTCCAGGCGCCGAGCCGCGGCACCAGCCATTTGGAGGCGAGCACCGGCGCGACCGAGATGGTCAGGATGTCGTCGGCATGGCGGCGCGAGGTGGCGACCGCCTCGTCGAGCGCGCGGAAGCCGGCGGTCAGCCGCTCCAGGAAGCGCGCGCCGAACTCGGTCGGCTTCAAGCCGCGCGGCGTGCGCTCGAAGACCGGCCGGCCGAGCCGCGCCTCGGCGCGGATGATCTGCTGGCTCACCGCGCCGGGCGAGACGCCGATCTCGTCGGCCGCCGCCTGCAGCGAACCGAGCCGCCCCGCGCTCTCCAGCGCGCGAAGGCCGTTCAGGTGGACGTGGTTCAGGTTCCGCATATAGGAAATCTATAGCAGATGGCAGGCAAACTCCATTGAGGATCCGGTCCGGATCGCCAATCCTGACATCAATCCCGATGGAGGATGAAGCTATGCTCCACAATATCTGGAACTCGATCCGTCTGGGCCGCCGCAGCGCCCGCCGCACCCCGCGCGCCGAAAGCCTGCCCTTCGACCCGCTGTCGCACCCCGCAATCCGGCGCATGTCGCCGCGCGAACTCGCCGACCTGCCGCTGGCTGGGGACAGGTTTGCGGCAAAGACCGACTGTGCCTGACCTTGCCGTGCAACTCTGCCGGTCAGGCAGCCCTGAGGCGCTGCAGCCGGTCCCGCATACCTCGGGGATCGTCGAACATGAGGTCGATCAGCTTGCGGGCCATAGCTTCCGGTTCGGTGCGACGCTGCTCCCAGTTCTGCAAGGTGGAGACCGGCACGTCCAGCAGCCGCGCAAAATCGGTCTGGCTGAGCATAAGCATCGCCCGCACCGTCTTCAGTTTGCCGACGGTATCGACAGGACGCGAATTGGTCTCGTCCCATTCGGGGTTGTCGGCAACGTCGAAATCATCGGCCATAGCGGGCCACCTCTCGTTCGTTCGCCTTGCGCACCGATATGATGCGCAAGGTGTCGTCCCGGACGGTGTAGACGCAGACGTGGAGCCGATCTTCCAGATAGCCGTAGGCGATGAGGCGTTCCTCGCCGTAGTCGAAACGGCTGTCCATGCGCACGGCCACCTGGCTCCGGATGATCTCCGCGCCGAGCGCAAGCGAAAGTCCCCGCTCGAGCCGCGTCTGCTCGTCCTTCTTCGGATCGAAGGAAATCTTCATCCGTCCGCACTATACGCTATCAGCGTATAGTGCGCAATGCCTTACGGCCACTTCACCTCGGGCGGCATGCTCGACAGGATGGCGTCGACGTTGCCGCCGGTCTTGAGGCCGAAGACGGTGCCGCGGTCGTAGAGCAGGTTGAACTCGACATAGCGGCCGCGGCGGATCAGTTGCTCGTCGCGGTCGGCCTCGGTCCAGTTTTCGTTGAAGTTTTTCCGCACGAGGTGCTGGTAGACGACGAGGAAGGCGCGGCCGACGTCCTGCACGAAGGCGAAGTCGGCGTCCCAGCCGCCCTTCTCTCCGGGGCTTCGCATCCAGTCGAAGAAGATGCCGCCGATGCCGCGCGGCTCCTTGCGGTGCGGCAGGTAGAAATACTCGTCGCACCAGGCCTTGTAGCGGTCGTAGTCGGCGACGGCGGCATGCCTGTCGCAGGCGAATTTCATCGCCTTGTGGAAGGCGACCGTGTCGGGGTCCTCCTGCGTGCGGCGGCGGTCGAGCACCGGGGTGAGATCAGCGCCGCCGCCGAACCACTGGCTGGCGGTCACCACCATGCGCGTGTTCATGTGCACGGCTGGCACGTTGGGGTTCTGCGGATGGCAGATCAGCGAGATGCCGCTCGCCCAGAAGCGCGGGTCCTCCTGCGCGCCCGGCATCTGCGCGCGCATCTCGGGCGAGAACTCGCCGTGGACGGTCGAGGTGTGGACGCCGACCTTCTCGAAGACGCGGCCCGACATCATCGACATGACGCCGCCGCCGCGGTCCTCCCCATTGGGGCCCTCGTCGCGCTGCCAGGGTGTGCGCTCGAAGCGGCCCGGCGCCCAGGACGAGAGCGGCCCGGTCAGCTCGTCCTCGAGCTGCTCGAAGCCGGCGCAGATGCGGTCGCGAAGCTCTTCGAACCAGGCCTTGGCCGTTGCCTTCTTGTCCTCGATCGCCTCGGGCAGGCCGGGGGTCAGTTCGGGGCGCTCCATCGCGGTCGGTCTCCAGTTCGGCAGGCGCGTCCCGCCCGTGGCGGGACAAAGGGACTCGAATTTCCCGCCGCCGTTCCCTAATCTCTTGTTGTCGGGGGTCAAGGAGTTCTTTGTGCGCGTCCCTTCGAGGCCATCGCTGGACGGCATCAGGACCCGGCTGGAGAAAAGCCGGCAGGCCGGCTCCCGCATGCAGCGCGACGGCTTCCTGCGCGAGACCTTCGTGCTGCCGCGCCCCGATGCGCGCGCCAAGGCGCGCGAATGGTTCGACCGCTGGCCGCGGCAGGCCTACTGGACGGCCATAGAGAGCTGGTGCGAGCGCCCCGGCGACCAGATCGAATTCACCATGCGCCGCCTGCCGACGGCGGACTAGATCGCCGTGCGTCCTATCGGACGCGCAAAGGACGATCTGGCACTTTGATTGAGCATCGGAACAATCCGAAAACCGGATTCCACTTTTCGGGTCCGATGCTCTGCGTCAGCCGATCTGCCGCATCGCCTCGCCGGCGGCCATCGCGGCCGCGACGGCGAGGTTGAGGCTGCGGCCGCCGCCGGGCATGGGGATGGTGACGCGCAGGTCGGCCGCGGCATGCACCTCGTCGGGCGCGCCGGCGCTCTCGCGGCCGAACAGCAGGACGTCGTTCGCACGGTAGCCGGGCGCGGTGTAGGGCAGGGCGCCCTTCGTCGTGAACAGCAGGAGACGGCGGCCCTCGGTGCGGCGCCAGCCCTCGAACGCCGCCCACGAGACGTGGCGCGTCAGCGCCGCCATCTCCAGATAATCCATGCCGGCGCGTTTCAGCGCGCGGTCGCTCATGTCGAAGCCCGTCGGCTCGACGATGTCGACGCCGACGCCGAGGCAGGCGGCCATCCTCAGGATGGTGCCGGTGTTGCCCGGGATGTCGGGCTGGTAGAGCGCGATGCGGAAGCCGGCCATCGGCGTCACGTCCCGGCCGCGAACAGGCCCTTGGCCTCGGCCGCCGCCATGAAGGCGGCGCGGTCGGGCAGGGCGATGCCGAAGGCCGTTTCCAGCACCTCGCAGAGCTCGGCGGGCGTGGCGATATGCCTGCGCGTGCTGCCGCCGCCGGCGACGTGCTCGGTCAAGCGGTTGCCGGACAGGCCGAGGCGGCGGCCGGGCACGGCGCGTGCCACCATCAGCCCCGTGACGAAACGCGAGTCCGGATGGGTGGAGAGGTAGTGGTTCATCGCCGCGCGGTCGGTTTCGTGCTGCGGCGAAAGGTCGAAGCGATAGAGTGTGCGCCACGCCCCGCCGGCGAGCGCCTGCACGCGCAGGTCCGGCTCGCCGCCCACCAGGCGGAAGGTCTCGTGCGGGGTCGGCTGCTCGACGCCGGGCTCGAGGCGCAGCGGCGCGGTCTGGGTGAGGATGCCGAAGCCGACATCGGCCAGCCATTGCCGGCCGCCGGCGCGGACGTGAAGCAGCATGTGGGTGAGCGGCGTCAGCGCTTCGGACGGCTGTTCCCACAGCACGCGGGCGGCGAGCGGCGTCACCTCGAAGCCGAGAGCCGCGAGCGCGTGCATGAAGAGCAGGTTGTGCTCGAAGCAGTAGCCGCCGCGCCGTCCCGCCACCAGCTTCGCCTGCAAGGATGCGACGTCGAGCCGGACCGGGCGGCCGAGGAACGGATCGAGGTTCTCGAAGGCGATGGCCTGCGGGTGCAGCCGGTGCAGGTCGGCGAGCACCTGCGGCGTGGCGGCGCGCGGCCCGTCATAGCCGATGCGGGCGAGATAGGCGTCGAGATCGACGGCGTCGGCGGTCCGTCCGGCGGCCGCGGCGCTGGCATGGGACATGGCAACCTCCGGGAGCCTCTCCATATCCGCAATGGCGGCGGTCGATCCAGTGCCGTGATCCATTGTTGCCGCAGGGCAACATGGCCGCGAATTGGGCGCTCCGCCGCAATCGCCGGATGGCCTTCCGCATCCATTGCGTATAGAAGGCGGGCATCCGAAATCCCGACCGGGAGGGCACGATGACTGAGCGCTTTCGCCTCGCCGGCGTTCGAATGAACGGCTGGCGCCACGCCTGACGGCGGTTTCGGAACCGAGCTTTCCTTCCTTTTCGACAGCATCGTTTCGACTTCCGCCGGAGCCTTTCCGCTTCCGAGGGATTTCCGATGTTGTCCACATGCCACGACCGGCGGCCGTCCTGCCGCCTCCATCACGATCCGCTGGCCATGGGCTGGCAGCTCGCCGAGGCGGGCGAGCGCCGGCGGCGCGGCTGGCCGGGCAGGCTGACGCGATGGTTGCGCGGCGATCCCGACGGCAGGCTGTCAGCAGCCCGCGACCCGACCGTCGGCGCGTGAGCCGCGCCACGCTATATAGTTCAACGACGACACCCAGAAAGCCCATCCATGTTCCGCTGGTTCGAACGCAGACTTGACCCGTTTCCGGCCGAGGAGCCGGCCGAGCCGCCCAGCACGCTGCTCGGGTTCTGCCTGCATTACACGAAGGGCTCGTGGCCCTATCTGGTGCCGTCGGCGATCCTGATGTCGCTGATCGCGATCTCCGAGGTGTGGATGTTCTCCTTCCTCGGCAACATCGTGAACTGGCTGGCCGAGAAGGACCGCGCCACCTTCCTGCAGTCGGAGGGCTGGAAGCTCGCCGGCATGGCCGCGCTGGTGCTGGTCGGCCTGCCGCTGATGGTGTGGTTCCACTCGCTCATCAACCAGCAGACGCTGATGGGCAACTATCCCATGCGCATCCGCTGGCAGGTGCACCGCTACCTGCTCAAGCAGTCGATGACATTCTACCAGGACGAGTTCGCCGGCCGCATCGCCACCAAGCTGATGCAGACGGCGCTCGCCGTGCGCGAATGCGTCATCAAGCTGATCGACGTCATCAACTACGTCGTCGTCTATTTCGGCGGCATGCTGCTGATCGTCGGCTCGAACGACTGGCGGCTGTCGCTGCCGCTGCTCGGCTGGCTCGCCGGCTACCTGTCGCTGCTGCGCTACTTCATCCCGCGGCTCGGCCACGTCGCCGAGGACCAGGCCGACGCGCGCTCGCTGATGACCGGCCGCATCGTCGACAGCTACACCAACATCCAGACCGTGAAGCTGTTTTCCCATGCGCGCCGCGAGGCGGCCTATGCGCGCGAGGGGATGGGCGGCTTCCTCGATACGGTCTACCGGCAGATGCGGATGATCACGCAGCTTTCCGGGCTGCTCTACCTGCTCAACTCGCTCTGCCTGTTCGCCATCGCCGTGCTGGGCATCTGGCTGTGGCTGGGCGAGGCGATCAGCATCGGCGCGATCGCGGTGGCGCTCGGCCTGGTGCTCAGGCTGTGGGGCATGTCGCAGTGGATCATGTGGGAGATGTCGGGCCTGTTCGAGAACATCGGCACCGTGCAGGACGGCATCAGCTCGATCTCGCTGCCGCGGCTGGTCGAGGACAGACCGGGTGCGAAGGACCTCGTCGTGTCGGCGGGCGACATCCGCTTCGAGGGCGTGCGCTTCCATTACGGCAAGAAGAAGGGTGTGCTGGAGGAGCTGACGCTGCACATCCGGCCCGGCGAGAAGGTCGGCATCGTCGGCCGCTCCGGCGCCGGCAAGTCGACGCTCGTCAACCTCCTGCTGCGCTTCTACGACATCGAGGCGGGTCGCATCCTGATCGACGGGCAGGACATCGCCGCGGTCGCGCAGGAGAGCCTGCGCGCCAATATCGGCATGGTCACGCAGGACACCTCGTTGCTGCATCGCTCGGTGCGCGACAACATCCTCTACGGGCGGCCCGACGCCTCGGAGGAGGCGATGCGCGAGGCGGCGCGGCGGGCCGAGGCCGAGGAGTTCGTCGCCACGCTGACCGACCCGGCCGGCCGCAAGGGCTACGACGCCCATGTCGGCGAGCGCGGGGTGAAGCTGTCGGGCGGCCAGCGCCAGCGCATCGCGATCGCCCGCGTCATGCTCAAGGACGCGCCGATCCTGATCCTCGACGAGGCGACCTCGGCGCTCGATTCGGAGGTCGAGGCGGCGATCCAGGAGAACCTCTACCGGCTGATGGAGGGCAAGACCGTGATCGCCATCGCGCACCGGCTGTCGACCATCGCGGCGATGGACCGGCTCGTCGTCATGGACCACGGCCGCATCGTCGAGGAAGGCACCCACCAGGAGCTGATCGTGCAGGGCGGCCTCTACGCCCAGCTCTGGCAGCGCCAGTCCGGCGGCTTCATCGACGCCGGCGCGGAGACGGAGAGGACGGCGGCGGAATGAGAGGCATGTGATATTTGTGATATGAGATCGAGCCTTGCTGTGATATTTGTAATATCAGGTGCATGAAGACGATCATCTACACCGCTGCGGCGGCCAGGCAGCTCGACGCTCTTCCATCCGCCGTGCGCCAGCAGGTCACGGCGGCGCTGGACGAATACGCGATCCACGGGCGGGGCGATGTGAAGCAGCTTGCCGGCCGGCAGGGCTATCGATACCGCGTCGGCCGCTCCCGGGAGGTTTTCGGGCTGGGCAACA
>Ga0066256_1003436_pt1 | contig 15308 bp, 9 predicted proteins | sample ThiBio_1000_biof_FD_87107 | JGI IMG/M metagenome (GOLD analysis project Ga0066256, IMG submission 87107) | Wastewater bioreactor microbial communities from Cape Town, South Africa - Thiocy_expt_1000_biof (version 2) | ecosystem: Engineered > Bioreactor > Thiocyanate-remediating >...
GGCGCGCCGCGCCCGCTGGCGGGGCGCGCGGCGGCGCCGGGGGGGGGGGGGGCGCGCGGGGGGCAGCGGGGGGGGGGGGGGGGGGGGGGGGGGTGGGGGTGCGGGGGGCTGGGGCGGTGGGTGTGCGAGGCGTTGTGCTGGGCGGGCGGGGGGGGGGGGGGGGGGGGGGGGGGGGGGGGGGGGGGGGGGGGGGGGGGGGGGGGGGGGGGGGGCGTCAGTAGTGGTGGGCACGGTACAGTGACAATGTATGCGGGCGGCGGGACGCACCAACAATGAGCACAATGTCGCGCAGCAGGTCCGGCACGCCAACGACGTCCAGCAGCACCTGCGACGTGTTGCGCGTCAGCACAAAAGTGCCCTCCGGGATGGTCTCCAGCTCCAGGTTGAAGGCCGCCATGAAGGGCGTGTCGGTGGTGTACGCCGCAAACGAGTCGTAGCCGCCGACGGACGGCAGGATGTTCACGCTGTTGCCCAGGCGACGCATGGAGGAGTACAGTGCCTGGAAGGACGCCGAGCCGGCGTACAGGTGGTCACCGCCGCTGCCCACCACCTGCTCCCAAGTCAGGTGCACCGCGTTGGTGACGTACGTGACGTAGGTGCTGTTGGCCGCCACCGTGCCCGCCGCGTAGCTGCGGGTCGCCTGGTTCAGCATGCGCGCAGGCAGGCCGAGCGCGACGCGCGCCACCGTCTTGGCGTTGCTGACGGTGGTGTCCAGGACGGAGGTCAGGGAGCCGGCGGCAAACGCCAGGTCGTACAAGCCGGGCGGGTAGTACTGCAGGTCGGAGCCCTGGAAGGTGTAGGCGATGGCGGTCGTGTTGGTGATGTCGTCGTTGGTGTACGTGGCCACAATGGGCGCCGGCCAGCCGGCGGGCAGCGACAGGTACGTGGCGTAGTCGGCGAGCAGCACGGCATCCGTGATGGCGGTCAGGATGGTGCCGGTGGGCGCCGTGAGCGTGAGGGTGAGCGAGGAGGTGGAGTTCACATCCACGCCGCCAAAGTCATCCACCGTCACACCCGCCGCGTCCGCCTCGGCAGACACCGTCACGCCCAGGTTAGTCGCCACAATGGTGCCTGCAAAGCCCACATTCAGGGCGGCCGGCAGGTGCAGCGTGGAGCTGTTGGACTCGCCGGTGATGAGAGAGGTACAGAGAATCGCGTTGCCCAGGATCTGCAGGGTGTGCACGCCCGCCGTCGCCGTGGCCGCCCACGACACGCCAAAGTCAGCGTACGCAATGCCAACCTCGTCGGGCGCCGTCACCGCGACGTGCGTGTCTGCCACGCCACCAACCATGTACGACACCTTCGACACGTCGGCGGTGCACGCGCCCGACAGCTCTGCAGCGTCGGCGCGGCGCACGCGCAGGATGTAGCCGGCGCCCGTGGCGCCCTGCACACCCGACACTGCATACCCATTGCTGTTCAGCAGCGTTGCAGACAGGGCAAACTGCGCGTGTGGGTTGTGTGGGTGTGGGTGTGGTGATGGGTGTTGTGGGCGTGGTGCATCCTAGTAGCGCAACGGCAACCGCCGCCTCCCTGCCACCACCGCCAACTGCATGGCGTACCTCCTCTGCCAGCGCGCTACCCGCCAGCAGCGCGCCTGCTGCCAGCAGCGTGCGTGCGCGCATGGTGGTGGTGAGCTGTGGCGCGTCCTAGGGCGCCGGTGATGGGGAGGGGAGGAGACCGGTGGGGGAGGGGGAGAGGGGGAGGGGAGAAGAAGGGCGCCAGCAACGGCGGCGTCCAATACCGCAAGGAAAGGGAACGCCACCTGGTGTTGGTGGCAAGGGGCGGCGGGTGTGTACACAACCGCGTGTGCCAAACTTTTGCGTCTGTGCGCCGCCCCCCTGCCGCCGCACCCCCGCCGTCGCTCCCACCAGCGCCCTGCCGCCGGCAGTCGTTACGCCTTTGGAGGGCAGTAGCGGGTCAACGCCGGCGCGAAGGCGGCGAGAGGAGAGACTTGAAGGTTCAAGTTTGGCGTCCGAGTCTCCTCTCCTCTCCTCTACACCTCCTCGCACCATGACTCGTGCACCACTTACCTGCCGACCGAGCGTTGACGCGTGCGGCACATTTACCCTATTATTTGGTGCTTTGCGTGGGCGTGATTACGTTGCCACCCTGCCACCGCCCTGCCTACAGTACCTGTCCGTCGCTTGGTCTCAGCGCTGCGCCGCCGCCGCGCCCTGCCGGCCCGCGATTGTGCTGCAATGGTGCCGTTGCCGAGGGGATGAGGAGCAATGCCAAGCAGGGCATTGATGCACTAACGGCTGCGCGCGTGGCGGGCAGCCGTTGGCGCTTGGATGCGGCTTGTTCTTGATGCCGTTCTGCCGCTTGCCGCCGTGATGCTGCAAGCCTGCAACTGTGCAACAACAGTGGAGGTGACAAAAGGAGCCCCGCCATTCAAAATGGGAGATGCGGCACAATAAATACTGATGTATGATAGTTCAAAGGTTGCATTGCAGACAATAACCGGGCACAGCGGCACAGCGCCACAGCGGGGGCACAACATCGAGTCGACGCGCAGCACATGGACACACGTGGTGTGGCGGGAGAGTGGGGCTGCCACAGCCCACGGCTGACCACCAAGTAACACAAGCAACAACTAGCCCTTGCGGCGCGTGAAGTGGTCGTAGATGACGCACTGGAAGAACTCGGAGGTGCGGATCTCGGTGCGCGTGGTGTTGTCGCCGGGCGGCGCCTTGGGGTCCACGTTGATGACCTTGCGGTCGCGCTTGTTCTTGAACAGCAGGCCCGCCTCGTTGTCCGCCAGCACCTGGAAGTTGGGGCTGCTGTTGGAGGTGGAGGTCTGCGTCTCCCAGTTGTAGTACGACAGGTCGGACGGCCGCGGCAGCAGCGTCTTCTTGCCGTCAAAGTACGGCTCAAACTCCTCCAGCTTGAGGCGGTGCGCGTAGTCAATGTAGCCCGACACCTCCTGCCCCTTCGCGTTCACGTGCCGCACAAACAGGATGCACGTCAGCTTGCCGTTGCGCACCAGCTCCTCGCGCGCCGCCAGCGCCTGCAGGAAGGGCTTGGCCGCCAGGTCCTTGCCCACGCTCGCCAGCGGCTTGGGCGGCGCGTCCTTGTGCAGGTGCTTCTCGCGGTCCGCCTTCTTGCGCGCCTCAAACTCCTCCCGCTTCAGCACGTCGCCCGTGCCGCGGTAGCCCAGCTCAATCAGCTGCCGCGCCAGCTCCTCGTCCTCCAGGTAGAACATGTCCAGCTCCGACACCTGCGAGTCCAGGTAGTCCTCGTACGACGCAAACGCCACCGCCTTGTCCCGCATCTCAAACGCGTCGCCCTCGCCCGCCATGGTGCGGCGTGTGGGGGTGGGAGAGTTGGGGGTGGGGTGTGGGGCACAACCGAGTAGTGGTGCGCCTGTGTTGCTTGCTGCTGTTGCAGCTGCTGCTGCTGCTGCTGCTGCTGCCTTTGTTGCGCAGATTAGACAATTAATCGCGGAGATATCACACCGTCACCATCACCACCATCCCCACTGCTCCACAATTATGCTCGCTGCGCGCCGTGGCATGCGTTGCAATACCACATTCACCCACAGTGTTGTTGGACCTGTTGCTGCCGGCCGCTAACGGAACTCTCTCTCCTCTCTCCCTCACTTCCCTCCCTGGTGACAGCCTGAGCAAGGTGGAGTTCCGCGTCATCCGTCGCCGTCGCCACGCCGTTCAACACACACAGACACGCTGCATGTCGCCGCCAACGCAGCGACGCCGCCGCGCAAGCACCCAGGTGCTGCAGCGCAATTTGTAGGCAGGTGCTGCGTTGTACAGCGCGTTGGGGAGCAAACAAGTTGCGCAGCAGCATTATTAACTCAACCCTGGGCCCTGGCAACCTGGCGACTGACGACGCCGACGGTGGACTGAAGCATCGGGCAACACACAGAGGGGGCAACACCCAGGGGGCAACATCCAAGGGGTACGCGCCGGCGCAGTGTGCACGATTGGTCCAACAGCGGCAGCAGCGGTGGTGGCCAGTGGTAGCAGTGGGACAACCACTGGCAGTCGGCACTGGTCCGCCGGCGGCCCCGTGGCCCGGGGCGCCATGAAGGGCCGCAGTAGTAGTGGCAACGGCAGCGGCGGCGGCGGCGGCGGGAGGCATGGCGGCTTACGGAGCTGCTGTGCCCGCCGCGGGCCGCAGCTGCTGCTGTGTACCAGCGCACTGGTGATGGCAGCCATCGCGTATGCGGGACTGCGCACGGGTGGTGAGCTGCGTGCCACGCGGGGCAGCGGCAAGGGTGGGTGTGGGCCGTCCGGCGACGGCAGCTGTGCCGTGGAGCTGGCGCACCGAAGTAGCAGTAGCAGCCGCAGTAGCAGCAGCAGCAGCAAAAGCGGCGGCGGTGGTTTGCTTGGGTTCCTGACGAACCCGTTTGGGAGTGCCAGCACGGCAGCAGCCCATGGCAGCAGTAGTAAGCGGCGGCCGCCAGTGGAAGCCGACGATGATAGCGAGGAGGACGACGACGGCGACGACGACGACACCAACGCCGACGACGATGACGAGGGCGCCGGGTTTGAGACGGGATACCAAGTTGCGGCGCCTGTACGGTTAGGTGGTCGCCGCGCGGCCGCCAGCGTGTGGTACGGCGCCACAAAGTCGGCGACCAACCCGCCGCCGTACGCCGCCAAACGGCGCATCATCTTCACCATCAGCACCGGCCACACCGGCACCATGTGGCTGGTGCGCGTGCTGCGCTGCTCCTCGCACCCCATCGTCGCCAACCACGAGGCCAAGCCCTCCCTCGTGTCCTTCCACCTGGTGCTGCTGCAAGGGCTGGCGCGCACGTACGGCGTGCGGCAGGGCGAGAAGCTGGCGTTGTACGTGGAGGCGCTCATGAACGCCACGGAGGCGGGCGTGGGCAGCGCGTATGCTGACATCAGCCACATGTTCATCAAGAGCTGGCAAGACTTGGTACGCACCGCCACGCCGCACAGTACCCGCCCCGTCCGCGTCACCTCTGTTTCCACTTCCCCCACCCTCCGCCACCCCCACGCCACGCCCCGCAGGTAATGGACTGGCTGCGCACGGCGGACCCGAACGGCGAGAAGTACATTGTTGACGTGGTGGTGCTGCGCCGCTACCTGCCGTACGTGCTGCGCAGCTACCTGACGGACCGCTTCAGCTGGCGGCCGGAGCTGGACCTGGCGACGTGGAGCGGCGGCGAGTACACCGTGTTCCACCGCCACGTGGCGCTGCTGCCGCCCATGTACGAGCACGGCGCCATGGACAGCGTGGACGAGATTATGGGCTACCTGGTGGACATGGAGCTGCAGTACCACGCGTTCCGGCGGCGGTACCCGGCCTGGAACTACTACGAGTTCCGGGCGGAGCAGCTGTTCTCACCCACCGGCCCGGCCAGCCTGCTGCAGCTCATGCACCTGGCGCCGGGGCTGGCCGAATGCATGAAGGTGCTGTCGCACTCCCTGCCCGTCAACCCACACGTGGATTGGCGGCTGCCGGAGCTGAAAAACGTGTCGCTGGAGTACTTCCGCGCGCGTGCGCAGCTGTATATTGACCGCTCCCGGGACGCCGGCTACCCGCTGCCGCGCTTCCCGCACATGTCCACCGTGTCGCCCTGCGGCGTGCCCGGCCACGCCGACGAGCCGTGGTGCGAGGACGCGGTGCCCCGCCTAACCCCTGCCGAACTGGCGAAGTGGGCCGCTGTGGAGAACGTACCCAACAACAAGCCCGGCTTCAAGGCCAAGGTGCCGCTGCTGTCAGCGTGGCGCCCGGAGCAGTCGCCGCGTTTAGTCGTGCCATAGCCTCCCCCCTCCCCCCACGGCATGCCTGTTAATTATATGTAATTTGAACGTGGTGTTCTATTGTGTCGTCACCTAATTAACTTATCGCGCCGGGACGCGACCCGCCGCGGTTGCCAGCAGCGTGACCGCGGCGTCCTGCACCTCGGCGGCCACCAGGCGGTGAAACTCCAGCGTGGGCATGAACTGCATGCGCAGGCCAAACCCAACCGCGCGCTTCAGTGCCGGCGTGTTGCGCGACACCGCGGCGGTGACGGTCGCTACCGTGGCGGCGGCGCTCGCATCCAGGTGCTCCACCGCGGCATCGTCGCCGTAGATCTCGGCGGCGGCGGCGGCGGCACCGCGCCGGCGGCTTGCGCTCGGCCCCGCGCCGCCGGGCGTGTCAATGCGCACCATGCCGCGGTCTCGGGCGTTGCGCGATGCCAGCGCTGCCATAAGCGTTGCACTCGCCGCGCTGGTGGGCGCCATAGCAGCGGCGGCGGCAGCGCGCCCCTGCCGGCGTACAGCCAGCCCCGCCATGTCCAGCTGCGGGCTGCCACTGCCGGAGGCGCACTGGCCCGCGGCAGCCCACCCGCCCAGCGTGGCTGCCGCGTCAAGCGGGTGGCCACCCGACGCTGCTGCCGCCTCCGCCGCCAGGTTGCGCACCGGAAACGGCAGCACCCAGCGCACGTACGCGGTGCGCAGGTCGGGCGTCACCGACACGTCTGCAATCTCGATGGGCAGGCCGCGCGGGTACAGGCCGGCGTCGCCCACCTCCCGCCGCGCCAGCACACTTGTCAACACGCGCGCAATGTTGGCTGCCACACGCTGCTGCCGCCGGCTGGGGCCCGTTGCCTCCCGCACTGGCGTGATGCCCTGCCGCAGCTTCACCGTCTGCTCCGACTTGAGGGTTGCCTCTGCCCGCGCCGAGCGCTTGGCGTTGGTGGACAGTGCCGCCGCCACCTCCCCCCAATTACGGTAGCCGGCAGGCAGGCGAGACGGCGGTGACGGTGGTGCACCGTCCGCGGTGGCTGCCACTGCAGCCCCGGCGCCGCCAGCTTCCACCAAGCCCTTGTCGCCCGCCCCGGGCCGCTCACCCTCCTCAATCAGGTACGCCGCCAGGGCGGCGGGGTCACCCCGCAGCTCACGTAGGCGTGCTACGTGCGCCGCATGCGCCGCGGCAGCCGCAACCGCCCGCGCCTTGGCACCACCCTTCCCAATGGCGCCCGGCGCGCCCAGGTTCGACTCTGCCTTCAGCGGCCCCTCACCGGGCGCGCCGAACCCCAGTTCGCGCCGCAGGTCCGCAATGCCGTCCGCGTCATCGGGGTCGGCAGCTGCCAGCTGTGCCACGGCAGCCGGAGGGGCGTCCTCCTCCGCCTTCGCACGTGCTAGCTCAGTCCCCTCACGCCGCCGCGGCCGCTGCGCCACCTCGCCACCCGCGCCGCTCACTGACGGCACGTCGGCCGGTGATGACCCGGACGGCGCCTGCTGCTGTGCCGTCGCCGCCTCTGCTGGCAGCGGCGGCAAGCGGCCAGCCACGCGTGCCTCCGCGGCGGCAGACGCAAGGAGGGCGCGTGCCGGTGGCGGCAGCGCGTATGCCGCGGCAGCCAGAGCACGATGCCACTGCAGCGCCTCACTGCGCATCCGCAGACCCGCCAGCGCTGCAGCGGTGCGCGCCGCCGGGAAGGAGGGCAGCGCCGACAGGTCAGCTTCCGCTGGTGCAGCCGCCTGCAGAGGGAAAGGGGGGGGGGGGGGGGGGGGGGTTGGGGGGGGGTGGGCGGGGGGGGGGGGGGGCCAAAAAAGGGAAGCCCCCAAACCCCCCGGCCGGGGGGGGGGGGGGGGGGGGGGCCCCCCCCCCCCCGGGGGCCCCTTCCCCCCCGCCCGGCCGCGGGGCTCCTCGCCCCCGCTGCCGGCCCCCCCCCCCCCCCCCCCGCCCCCCCCCCCCCCCGGCCCCCCGTAGTCCCGTCGCGCGGTCACCAGTGCGCGCAGCACTGCCGTCGCCGCCTCTCGCGCCGCCTCCCCACCAGCGTCGCCCCCTGCACTATTTGACAGCACATCAGCGCGCGCGGAAGTGAGCTTGGCAAGCACACGGCGGGTGGTGGGGTCGCGGTTGGCGTCAATCAGCTGCACAAGCGGGTCATCGGCTGGCAGCTGCAGCACGGCAGCGGTTGATACACTGGCGCCGTCCGATACCAGCGCGGCCGCGGCGCGCGGACGCCGTGTGGGTGGCGCGCCTTCCTCCGCCGACTCCTCCCCAGAAAACACAAACATGGAGTTTGCCTCTGCCGCCATTTCCGCTGCGCCGCCGTCATCGTCGCTATCGCTCTCCTCCACGCCCTCTACCGCCCGGCTGCGGGGCAACGACGCGGCCGAGTCGTCGTCCTCACTCGCCACATCTACCACCTCCTCGCCGCCGCGTCGCTGCTGCCACAGGTCGCGCCGCCCCGCCAACCCTCCGCCGCCGCCTGCCGACACGCCATCCTCCTCCAGCGTCCACAGCCCGCGGCCGCCGTCACGCCCACCACCAGCGGCCGCCGCCGCCAGCGTGTCGCCCCATGAAGCGCCAGACGCTGCTATGGCGGCATCGATGGCGGCGCGCTTGCCGCCGCCCGACGCCGTGCGGGGTGAGAAGGTGAAGTCGTCGTTGTCAGAATCATCGTCGTCGTCGGCGCTGCCCATGCTGGCCACGGCAGCCCGGCCTCCATTTCGTACCCGCCGCCCTCCTGCGTGCCGTCCACTGCGCCCATGCGCGGTGTCCTCGGCGCTACCAGTTCCATGGCCCATGCGGCGCACCGCATCAACATAGCGCGTGCCGTCGTCGTCGTTTGCTGTTGCACCGACGCGGAGCCCAGCCATGCCGCCACCCATCTCCGCCTCCATCTGTCGCAGCAGTGCCGCTGCCTCCGCCTCGCTCATGCCGTCGGGCCCGGCGCCGCCGCTCGAGCCACCGCGTTTCCCACCCCGCCCCCCACCGCCGCTGCCGCCACGCTTCACCAGGTTCTGATACGTGGCTGTACTGCGAACCGCTGCCGCGGTTGCCGCTGTGGCTGCTGCGCGGTGTTCGGCTGGTGCCGGTGGTGGCGGCGGCGGCAGCGGTGGCGCTCGAGGTGTGGTGGTTCTATTGCCGCCGCTGGCCGCTTGTGTTGGTGCACCGCCGCCATGGCGCCCTCGGCCGGCTGCAGCGTCCTGTGCTCGTGTTGCGGCAGCTGCGGCGGCGGCTCGTGCTGCGCGGCCAGCCCCTACTTCGCGTACGGCAACGCTTGCACTGGCATGAAGCAGTCGGGTGCAGAGCGGCGGGAGGAGGGAGCCGGCACTGCCGCTGCTGGCTACCACCGCCGTCGTCGTTGTAGCCACGCGGGCGCCCACCCCTATCGCCTCTGCTGCTCGCCGCAGCCGCAGCAGTGTTGCGGCCGCCATGGTTCAGTTGTGGTGGGTGGCCAGGGCAGGAGCAGTAAGTTGTAAGAGTGACAGGTTGTGGTGACCAGGACAGCAGCTGCCGGTACCAATAATAGCAGGCAACCAAAAATCAAAATCGTGGGCAACGCAGCGGGAGGCGGTCACAATACCAAGTTAATGGTATGACGGAGCTATTCGCAAAAATTGGGGCTTGTACACCGTCGCGTTTGCAATTTCGAATTATGACAACATTGCGTGGTGGTGTCACCACTCGTCACTGCCGCTGTCGCTGCTCCTCCTGCTTCGAAGTTTGACAGACCGCAACTCTGGCGGTGACACATGGACAGGTAAACGCGGACTGTGGCCTGGCGGACATGGTGGAAAAACGCAAACTACGCCGTACGCGCGCGGTCATAACGCGCAATTACACGTGTTGTAGTACAACAGAGTTGGAAGGACTGAGGCGGTGGAGGGCAGGGTGACCGGCCGCCTGTTTAGACAGTGTTTAGCTGACACAAAGCGGCACCGTGTCGCCGCAATCGTACGGCACCGGTATGTGAGCCGGCCAAGATTGCCACCCTGCGACCCTGCGTAAGCGGGACACTAATATACCGCTGCAATCTGGTACTGGCTGTGACCACAAGCACACGTGTACCGGTACCGGTACAATGGCCGCCGCCGCTGTTGCTGCGTTCGGTGGCCTGGACGCGCGTGTGATTGCTGCGTTGCCCGCCGGCGTGCGGCTACATGACCTGCGCGGGCTGCCAGTGCGGGTGCTGGACATCGCGGACGTGAAGTTTGAGATGGATACGCGAGGTCGGCAGCGTGTGCTGGGGCGCGGCGCATCCGGTGTCGTGTTTGCCGGCACGTACTGCACTGAGCCCGCCGCCATCAAGCAGGTGTTCCCGACCACCGCGAGCGACGTGAACGCCTGGCTGACGGAGGTGAAGCTGCAGTACCACATCCGCGTGGATGGCATACTTGCCGTGCATGGCGTGTTGTTGGATATTGACGACGCTGGCGAGCTGCTGTACTACGTCGTCATGCAGCGCGCGCCCGGCAGCGTGGCGTCGCTGGTGCTGGCGCCAGGTGGTGCGCTTGCAGGAGCAGACACCCGCCGCCGGATCCACTGGCTGCGCCAGATGGCGGTGGCACTTGCCTCGCTACATGCTCGCAAGGTGATTCACGGCGATGTAAAGCCAGCCAACATTATGCTGTCGTCCGTCAACGAGGCGGAGGCAGCCGTGCGGGTGGCTGACTTTGGGGCCGCGCTGGTGCGCAGCCCGGGTGCCGGCACCCTGACGACGCACCGCGGTGAGCGCGGGTCGATGGTGTACATGGACCCCATCCTGTTTGATGGCGGCAGCGTGACGGCGGCGAGTGACACGTACAGTTGGGCCATCACAGCTTGGCAGGTGCTGTCTGGCGCCTTGCCGTTTGCAACCGAGCTGGCAGCAGCCGGTGTGGCGTCCGAGGCGCTGGCAATTGACGCGTTGCGAAAGCACGTGTGTGGCGCGACGGGCAAGCGGCCGCCAGTGTCGGTGCTAGCAGAGCCTGGTGTGCCGGACGCCGTGATTGACGCCATTGTGCGGTGCTGGGCGGCGGCTCCCGCCTCCCGGCCACCTATGGGGGAAGTGGCGGCCGTACTACTGGCGGCTACCCCGAGTTTGACTTGCAGACCCCCAGATGCACCGCCCGACCCCATAACGAGGAATTTACCGACTGATCCGGCGGTGGTGGTGCCATTGCCTGTAGTTGACCCGGGTGACAAGGCGCAGGTTGTGGCGCGGCTGGAGACGCTTGCAGGTGTGGAGTCCGACACGGAGCGTGTGCGGTGTATGGAGGAGGGGGCTGGAGTGGTGTTAAAGGACGCACTTGCGGCATATGCTAACGACGTGGAGGTGGCGCGCGTCGGATGTCGTGCGCTGGTGAACCTGGCTGTTGCCGACTACAACAGCGTGCAGCTAGTGCGCGACGGCGTGCACGCGGCGGTGATAGCGGCTGCACGGTCCCACAGAACCGACGTGTCGGTGGCGACGAACGCGTGTTGTGCGCTGCGGAACCTGACAGGTGCGGCCAGCAACCGTGTGCCGTTAGTACGCGGCGGCGCGCACGTCTCGGTAATGGCGGCGGCGCGGGCCCACCGCGGCAACGTGGAGATAGTGCGGCATGCGTGCTGTGTGCTCAACAACCTCGCGCTTGCAGCTGATAACTGGGTGCCGCTGGTTCGTGACAGTGCGCACGTCGCGGTGATGGCGGCGGCACGGGCCCATGGTGACGGCTTGGAGGTGGCGCGGTGGGCATGCGGCACGCTGTGGAACCTGTCTGATGCGGCCGATAATCAGGTACCGCTGCTCCACGATGGTGCACATGTCATTGTGATGGCTGTGGCGCGGGACCACGCCGGCGATCTGGACGTGGCGCGAGCTGCATGCGGTACGCTGGCCAACCTGGCGGGTGCAGTTGATAACGCTGAGCTTCTGGTGCGCGACGGCGCAAATACGGCAGTGATGGCGGCGGCGCGTGTCCACGCCGGTGATGTGGTGGTAGCGCGGCGGGTGTGCTGCACACTATGGAAGCTGTCGGTGGCGGGTGACAACCGGTTGCCGCTGGTGCGTGACGGTGCGTATACGGCGGTTATGGCAGCGGTGCGGGACCACGCCGGCGATGTGGAGGTGGCTCGGGGTGCATGTGCTACGCTGCGCCACTTGGCATTGGAAGGTGAAAACCTGTTGCCGCTGGTACGCGACGGCGCGCATACGGCGATGATGGCGGCGGCGCGAGCCCACAGCGATGATAGAGCGGTGGCATATGAGGCATGCAGTGCGATTCGCAACCTGACGGAGGCAAACGACAACAAGGTGCTGTTGTTGCGTGACGGTGCGCACACGGCGGTAATGGCGGCAGTGCGGGCCCACGCCGGCGACGTGGAGGTGGCGCGGGCTGCATGTGGCGCGCTGTGGAACCTGACAATTGAAGACGACAACCGTGTGCCACTTGTGCGTGCCGGCGCGCATACCGCGGTGGTGGAGGCGGCGAGGGACCACAGAGCTGACGTGGAGGTGGTGCAGGCTGCGTGTGGCGCAATGTGGAACCTGTCGGCAGCAGCCGACAACCGAGTGCCGCTGGCGCGAGACGGCGCGCACGTTTCGGTGATGGCGGCGGCGCGGGACCACGCTGACGATGTGGAGGTGGCATTGTGGGCATGCGGTACGCTATGGTTCCTGGCGATTGCAACCGACAACTGCGTGACGCTGGTGCGCGACGGCGTGCACATGGCGGTAATGGCGGTGGCGCAGGTCCACAGCAGCAACGTGGAGATTGCGCGATGGGCATGCGGTGCGCTGCGCAGCCTGGCGCATGCTGACGGCCTTGAGGTGCCGCTGGTACGCGACGGGGCACACACCGCGGTTATGGCGGCGATGCGGGACCATGCTGATGATTTGGAGGTGGCGCAGTGGGCATGTGGTGCGCTGTGGTTCCTGGCGGTTGAAGCTGAAAACAAGGTGCTGCTGGTGCGGGACGGTGCACATGCGGCGGTGATGACGGCGGCGCGGGCGCATGGCGGCGACGTGGAGGTGGCGCGGGCTGCGTGTGCCACGCTGGCAAACCTGTCAATTCACCTCCAAGATACCCTTGCACGTGAAGGCGCGAGAGAGGTGTTGGCGTTTGTGTTGGGGCTGCACCCTGGTGACGCCACGCTGCAGGACTACTGCCGCAGTGTTGTGTTGTAGACTTCCCGCGCCACTTTCTGTTGTGGCTATCATTTGGCGACACTAGGTTTGCTATTGTCTCTCACATTTAAACGTTGTGATTCACGCACATGAAGCAAACGCGCAAACAACGTCACTCGACCGCCGCTGCCCTACTCGCTCCATGTACGAGCGGCCCAGTTACTGACCGGTAACGGCACGCCAGGCGGACAGCACCACCGCCACCGCACCCCCGCGTCAGTCGCAGCGGACCGACGACCGGGGGAGCGGGCGCGGGGTCGGCGGCACGCGTTCTCACCAGGCTGGCCTGGCTCCCAGGGCCTGGCTTCGGAGGACGGTGTGTGCCCTTCAAAGTTCAACCAAGGGGCTGCAGGTACGGTTGTGTCAGCCACTGTTGGGGCAGAAAATTTGTATCCTGCGCGACAAGTGGACTGTGCAGTTGTATTATGCCATTGCCCATTGTGGGCGCTGCGCTGGTACGATTTTCCTGCAATGATACCAGAGCAGAGGTAGTGGTGCCACTAGCCGTCACCGGGGTCACGGCCGCACGGCCCGTACCGGTGCGTGTCACGTTGCTGGTGCCTACCAGTGACCACCCAGCTCCCCTCCGCCAGAACCAGCGGCAACAATACTCTTTGTATCAATAGTGTCAGCAAGAGCCTCAAGAGGGGCGGCGGTGGCCGCAGTGCCCATTTTCCGGACATCTCGATTTTCCACTAGTGTAGATCCATCCACTTGTGGAAAAACGTGCACTGGAAAGCGCGCACGGCCCGCACAGCACAGCGGCCGTGCGGGGCCACCCAGGAGGCGCGCCATTTCCTGCGTCGTATTGCGGTACCCAGACCGTCTGCCAGACTGAGACTGTGCTGCTTGTGCCAGTTTTTCTTTCTTGTACGTGTCCAGACCAGGTTGATATTATCTGGTAACATCGCCAACGCCCACTACTCAGGGTGTGAGGCAAGCTGAGGCCGCAAGGTGGCCAAATCCCTTCACTCGCTCGCCGCCCCAAGACTCTCAGGTGTGTAAAATTACAACCGCGGCGACGTGGCACTGATTGCAACCGCGCATATGCAAGTACAATGGCTGCCGCTGCCGCAGCCGCTGCCGCCGCCGCTGTCACCGTCGGTGGGCTGGACGCACGCGTTGCCGCTGCCCTGCCGGCCGGCGTGCGGCTGGAAGACTTGCGAGGGGTACGCTTTCTGGACGTCGCGGACGTGACGTTTGAGACGGACGAAAGTGGGCGGCCGCGGGAGATTGGGCGCAGCGCGTCCGGCACCGTGTTTGCCGGCACGTACTGCGGCGACGCAGCCGCCATCAAGCAAGTGTTCCCAGTCACCGGCGTTGACGTGAACGCATGGCTAAAGGAGGTGCAACTGCAGTACCACATCCGCGTGGAAGGCATGCTGCTTGTACACGGCGTGCTCCTAGATATTGGCGGTGCTGGCGAGTTGCTGTACTACGCCGTCATGCAGCGGGTGCCCGGCAGCATGGAGTCGCTGGTGTTGACGCCCGGTGGCGCACTGGCGGGGGTGGACATTCGCCGCCGGATTCGCTGGCTGCGGCAGCCTGCGACATTTCTAGCGTCGCTGCACGCCCGCAAGACCATCCACGGCGACGTAAAGCCCGCCAACATCATGCTGTCATCTGTGGACGAGGCAGAGGCTGCTGTGCGGGTGGCTGGCTTTGGGGCCGCGTTGGTGCGCAGCCCTGATGCGGGCATCCTGACGACGCACCGCGGTGAGCGCGGGTCAATGGTGTACATGGACCCGGTCCTATTTGATGGCGGCACCATGACGAGAGCAAGCGACACGTACAGCTGGGCCATCACGGCGTGGCAGGTGCTGACTGGCGCCGTGCCGCATGCCGCCGAGCTGGCTGCCGCAGGGATGACATCCGAGGCGCTGGGAATCGAGGAGATACACAGGCATGTGCGTGGCGCGACAGGCCAGCGGCCACCGGTGGCGGCACTGGCAGAGCGCGGCGTTCCAGGTGCCGTGATTGACGTGATTCAGCGGTGCTGGGCGGCGGATCCCGCCTCTCGGCCTCCCATGGCAGAAGTAACGGCTACACTGACGGCTGCGCTGGAGCGCGACGGCGCGGTTGCCGCCGTGCAGGCGGCGGCGGCACGCGACCAAAGCGGCGGCGTGGAGGTGGCGCGCGCCGCCGTGGCGGCTCTTGCCGACCTGGCAGCGACCGCCGACGCCCGTGCCGCGCTGCTGGCCGACGGCGCGGCTGCCGCCTTGCTGGCAGCGGCGCGCGCCCACGCGGGCGACGTGATGGTGGTGCGCTCCGTGGTTATCACGCTGACCAGCCTGGCGACGGGGGGCGGCGACGCCGCCGCCGCGGCGCTGGTGCGCGACGGCGCGGCTGCCGCCGTGCTGACGGCGGCGGCGGCGCACGCGGGCGACGAGGAGGTGGCGGCCGCCGCGGTGGCGGCACTGACCGCCCTGGCGGCGGCCGCCGC
>Ga0066256_1002769_pt1 | contig 15304 bp, 14 predicted proteins | sample ThiBio_1000_biof_FD_87107 | JGI IMG/M metagenome (GOLD analysis project Ga0066256, IMG submission 87107) | Wastewater bioreactor microbial communities from Cape Town, South Africa - Thiocy_expt_1000_biof (version 2) | ecosystem: Engineered > Bioreactor > Thiocyanate-remediating >...
GGCCGAGGCCGCCGGCCCGGTGCGGGCGGGCGAAGTTCGTGCAGCCCGTCGGGGCGGGCGGAGTCGCGCCGCCCGCCGTGATGTTGCGCCAGCACTCCGCAATGGCCTGCTTGCCGCCCTCGACCGGATCGGCGAAGCAATAGCGCGGCGTGCAGTCCGTGCTGATCGCGAGGCCCTTCGTCGTGCCGTGGACGCGCACGACGGCCGCGTCGCCACCCGGGCGCTGCACGGTGTCGGCGCCGACCATGTGGTCATACTGCTCCCAGATCCAGCGGCGGCTGGCGAGATCGGGCGAGCCGATGAGGCTCAGCAGTTCGGACGAGATGTTCACCACCTCCGGCACCTGCGCCAGCGGCGCGGGCGGCGTGGTGGGGACATGCGGGCGATCATACATCGGCGCATCGTCCGCGAGCGGACCAAGCGGAATATCGCAGACCGTCTCGCCATGATGGACGAGGACCATGCGGCCGGTGTCGGTCACTTCACCGATCACCGCGAAGTCCAGCTCCCACTTGTGGAAGATCGCCTCGGCGAAGGCCTCGCGGCCGGGCTTGAGCACCATGAGCATCCGCTCCTGGCTCTCCGAGAGCATCATTTCATAAGCGGTCATGCCCACTTCGCGCTGGGGCACCTTGTCCATGTCCAGCCGGATGCCGACGCCGCCCTTGCTCGCCATCTCGACCGAGGAGGAAGTGAGGCCGGCCGCGCCCATGTCCTGAATGGCAACGATGGCGTCGGACGCCATCAGCTCAAGGCAGGCCTCGATCAGCAGCTTCTCGGTGAAGGGGTCGCCGACCTGAACGGTGGGGCGCTTCTCCTCCGAATCCTCGCCGAAGTCAGCCGAGGCCATGGTCGCGCCATGAATGCCGTCGCGCCCGGTCTTGGAGCCCACATAGACGATCGGATTCCCGACGCCCGAGGCGGCCGAATAGAAGATCTTGTCCGTCTCGGCGACGCCCACGGTCATCGCGTTGACAAGGATGTTCCCGAGATAGGCGGCATGGAAAGTGGTCTCGCCCCCGACCGTCGGCACGCCGACGCAATTGCCATAGCCGCCGATGCCGCGTACCACGCCCGAGATGAGATGCTTCATCTTCGGATGATCCGGGCGGCCGAAGCGCAGCGCGTTCATGTTCGCGACCGGACGCGCGCCCATGGTGAACACGTCGCGCAGAATGCCGCCAACGCCAGTCGCGGCGCCCTGATAAGGCTCGATGTAGCTCGGGTGGTTGTGGCTCTCCATCTTGAAGATGGCGGCCTGACCATCGCCAATGTCGACGACGCCGGCATTCTCGCCGGGCCCGCAGATCACCCAGGGCGCCTTGGTGGGCAGCTTCTTGAGGTGGATGCGACTCGACTTGTACGAGCAGTGCTCGCTCCACATCACCGAGAAGATGCCCAATTCCGTCAGGTTCGGCTCGCGGCCGATGGCCTGGACGATGCGATCATATTCCTCAGGCGTGAGGCCATGATCCGCGACGATTTGGGGGGTGATGGCGGGGGCGTTGTTCGACATGGCCGGCCTTTATCGCTGCGTGGTGAATGACACAACCTTTTGGGGACGTGACAAGGCGGGAGATTTCGCCTGGGGTGCTCGACAGGGGGCGGGTCGGCGCGCCATGATGCGCCGATGACCAAATCCCTGCCCCGGATCGCCCTCCCCCTGCTCCTCCTCGCGGCCGGAACAACCGCTCCTCCCGCCATGGCGCAGACGGAAGCGCAGACGCGCACCGCGCAGGCCAGCCTTACCGCCCTCGCCAATGCCTTCGTTCCGCTGGCGCTGGAGATCAGCACGTTCGAGCCCGATTATGTCGACGCCTATTTTGGTCCGGCCGAGCTGCGCGCCGCCGCCGAGGCTAGGCCGCGCTCGCGCGAGGCACTGAAGGCGGCAGCGGAAGACGCGGTTGCGCGGCTGGACAAGGACGTGATCCCCGCCCTGCGCGATCCGACCGCGCTGGCGCGGGCGAGGAACCTGCGCGGCTTCTATGAGGCCGCCGCGACTCGGCTCGCCATGATCGGCGGCCAGCGCTTCCCGTTCGACGAGGAAGCGCGCGGCCTGTTCTCGGTAACGCCGCAGCTCAAGCCGCTGGAGCATTATGACGCGATCCTGGCGCGGCTGGAGACGCTCCTGCCGGGCACCGGATCGCTGGCCGAGCGGGTCGACGCATTCAACAGCCGCTTCTCCATTCCCAAGGACAGGCTGAAACCGGTGATGGATGCAGCCATCGCGGAATGCCGCCGGCGCACCCTCGCCCATTTCGATCTGCCCAAGGAGGAAAGCTTCGATCTGGAGTTCGTGACCGGCAAGAGCTGGTCGGGCTATAATTATTACAAGGGCGGCTATCACAGCCTGATCCAGGTCAACACCGATCTGCCGGTGGGCATCGGCCGCGCCGTCGATCTTGGCTGTCATGAGGGCTATCCCGGCCATCATGTGCTCAACATCATGATCGAGCGGAAGCTGGTGCGGCAACTTGGCTTCAGGGAATATGAGGTCAATCCGCTCTACTCACCGCAGAGTCTGATCGCGGAAGGCAGCGCCAATTTCGGCATCGACCTAGCTTTTCCGGGCGAGGAGCGGCTGGCGTTCGAGCGGGACGTGCTGTTCCCGCTAGCGGGACTCGACAAGGCGCAGGCCCAGGCGCTCTGGGAGATCCGCAAGGCGACCGAAGCGTTGGGCGGATCACGCATGACGCTCGCCAGGCTCTATCTGGACGGGAAGATCGACAAGGCGAAGGCGCTGGAGCTGTTCCAGCGCTACCAGCTCGTCAACGCGCAGCGAGCGGCGCAGGGCATCGCCTTCATCGACGAGTATCGCAGCTATGTGATCAACTATTATCTCGGGCGCGAGATGGTGCGCGATTATGTCGAGCGCGGGTCGCCGGACGCCGATACGCGCTGGGAGCGCATGCGCCATGTGCTCTCCGACATGGTCATGCCGGGGGACCTGATCAGGGAATAGGCGCTCCTTCAGGGAGGGAGGCAGGCCGATCACGCGCCTTGCCGGAAAAGCAAAGGGCCGGCCCCGAAGGACCGGCCCGCTGTATCGAGGGGAAGGATGCTGGGCTCAGCTGGTCTTGCAGGCCTGGCCGTTGTAGCTGATCTCGTTGCCCTGGCCCGCGATCGTCGTCTTGCCATCGGCGGAGACGAAGGGCTGACCGGCTTCGGGCGCCTTGAGGATGGTGACCGGCGCTTCCTTGCTGGCCTGGAAGTTCACCGTCTTGTCGTCGGTCATGAAGCCGACCACGATCAGGCTGTTGTCCTTGCAGCGATAGGTGTGGCTGGACTTGAGCATCGGCGGAAGTTCGACCGGTGCTGCATTGGCAAGTTCGGCGTCCATCGGATCGCCGGTGCCAGTGTTCATGGACTCCGGCTCATCCTTACAAGCGGAGAGCAGGAGGACGCTCGCGCCGAGCGCGAGGGCGACGTTTTTGCGGGTGCGAAGGAGTTTCATAGCATGCTTCGTATTGCGAGTCGGAGCGGGCTGGTCAACTCCATTTGCGTGACAATACGGCATTTTTCGGGGTGCTTCGCCTCAGTGCTTGACCCTGCACGGGGAGCGGGTCAATGCAGTGGCATGACAGATGGGGCGGATACCGAAACACTGAGCTTCGAGGAGGCGCTGCGGCGCCTGGAGGCGATCGTCCAGCAGCTCGAACGCGGCGACGTGCCGCTCGACCGCTCGATCACCCTCTATGAAGAAGGCGACCGGCTGCGCGCGCAATGCCAGAAGCGGCTGGACGCAGCGCAGGCGCGCATCGAGCAGATAATGACCGGGACCGACGGCGCGCCCAAGATAGCCCCTTATCCGGCGCAATGAGCGGCATGCGCGTGGACGCACCGATCCGGCTTGAGGCCGCCATGAGCGCGATGATGGAGGCGATCGACCGGCAGTTCGACCAGCTCCTCACGCTGCCCGAGGACCAGCGCGCCCGGCTCTACGAGGCGATGCGCCACGCCTCGATCGGCGGAGGCAAGCGACTGCGTCCGCTGCTCGTCAAGGCGAGTTGCGACCTGTTCAATGTCGGCTGGGACAGCGCAATCCGCGCCGGCCTCGCGGTCGAATGCATCCATGTCTATTCGCTGATCCACGACGATCTGCCGGCGATGGACAATGACGACATGCGCCGCGGCAAGCCGACCGTGCACAAGGCTTATGACGAGGCGACGGCCATCCTCGCGGGCGACTGCCTGCACGACCTCGCTTACGCGATCCTGGTCGACGAGCGCACCCATGCCGACCCGTTCGCGCGGATCGAGCTGGTAAAGGCGCTCGCGCTCGCCAGTGGCCCGGCAGGCATGGCGGGCGGGCAGATGATGGACCTGGCGGCCGAGACCATGTCGTTCGACCTGCCCATGGTCACGCGGATGCAGCAGCTCAAGACCGGCGCGCTCATCGCCTTCTGCGTGGAGGCGGGCGCTATCCTCGCGCGCGTGCCCGAGGAGAACAGGGTCGGCCTGCGCGGCTATGCGCATGATCTCGGCCTCGCCTTCCAGATCGCGGACGACCTGCTGGACGTGGAGGGCGATGCGGCTGTCACCGGCAAGGCCGTCGGCAAGGATGCGGCGGCCGGTAAGGCGACCTTCGTCTCGCTGATGGGCGTGGAGCAGGCGCGCGCGCAGGCGGAGATGCTGGTCAGCCAGGCCAAGGACCATCTGCACGGCTTCGGCGATGAGGCGGAGCTGTTGCGGGACATTGCCGACTTCGCAATTCGCCGCAGCCATTGAGGGGGCAACAATGACGCAGCGCATCGGCCTCTATCCCGGCACGTTCGATCCGGTCACCCTGGGCCATCTCGACATCATCCGCCGCGGGGCCAAGCTGGTCGACAAGCTGGTGATCGGCGTCACCACCAATCCCAGCAAGTCACCCATGTTCACGCTCGATGAGCGACTCGCCATGGTGCGGCGCGAATGCGCGGGCATCACGGATACCGAGATCGACGTGCGCGCCTTTGATTCGCTGCTGATGCATTATGCCCATTCGGTGGGCGCGACGATCATCCTGCGCGGCCTGCGCGCCGTCGCGGATTTCGAATATGAATATCAGATGGCGGGCATGAACCAGTATCTGGATGCCAGCATCGAGACGGTGTTCCTGATGGCCGACGTGGCGCTGCAGCCGATCGCCTCGCGCCTCGTCAAGGAGATCGCCTATCTGGATGGCGACATCAGCAAGTTCGTGCCACCCGCCGTGCGCGAGGATATGCTGGCGCGGATCGCGGCAAAGAGCGTATAGGGCCGGCAAACGGGTCAGCCCTGGTTCAGCCGCGCGCTGGCATGGGCCCGAAGATATGAGGACGAAGAACATGCGCGTTTCCACCCTGATCGGCCGCGGCCTGGCGATCGCCCTGCTGATGGGCGCGGGCGTGCCGGCGGCAGCGCAGCAGCGCAGCGGCGAGGATATGCTCAAGCAGGCGGAAGTGGCGGCCCGCGCCAAGAAGGACGCCGATGCCCTGCGCGCCGAGGCGGAAAAGTCCGGCACGAAGCCGCTCGCCGCCACGGTGCCGGTCACGCCGGAAAATGTCTGGGTGCTCGATCTCTCCGATGGCGGACATGTGCGCATCCTGCTGCGGCCCGACGTGGCGCCCGGCCATGTCGAGCGGATCAAGACGCTGACCCGCCAGGGTTTCTACAACGGCCTCATCTTCCACCGGGTGATCGACGGCTTCATGGCCCAGGGCGGCGATCCCAAGGGCGATGGCACGGGCAACAGCGAGCTTCCGGACCTCAAGCAGGAGTTCAACTGGCTGCCGCACATGCGCGGCACCGTCTCCATGGCGCGCGCCGAAAACGAGGACAGCGCCAACAGCCAGTTCTTCATCATGCTGATGCCGCGCTTCCAGCTCGACAACAAATATACCGTGTTCGGCCGCGTGATCGACGGGATGGGCAGCGTCGACGCCATCCCCAAGGGCGAGCCGCCGGCAACGCCGGCCAAGATCGTGCGGGCCTATATCGAGGGCGACGGGCAGGCCAGCGCTCCGGCACCGGCAAATCCGGCGGGCTGAACCCTCCCACTCACCGCGTCAGAATGACGGTGATGGGTAGCCGCGTCGGGCTGCCCTGCTCCCCCCGCGATCCTTCCGCCTTCCTTGGCCGGGCGAGCTTGATGACGGCGCTCCAGACGCGGCGGGGAGCACCGGGAACGGCGGACAGAAGCCCCTTCCCTCCACCCGCATCGTTCCCTCGCCCCGTCTTCCCGCAAAGGCGCACGCCGGTTTCCATCCGGCGCGTCAGCCGATAAGGGCATCCCCATGCGCGTAGACCTGTTGGATTTCGACCTCCCGCCCGAGCGGATCGCCCTGCGGCCGGCATCGCCGCGCGATGCGGCACGGATGCTGGTGCTGGATGGCAACGAGATGCGCGACATGAGCGTACGCGACCTGCCGGGACAGCTGCGCCCGGGCGACTGCCTGGTGTTCAACGATACGCGCGTGATCCCGGCGCAGCTGGAAGGACGGCGCGGCGAGGCGCGCATCGGCGTGACCTTGCACAAGCGGCTGGGGCCGCGCGACTGGCAGGTTTTCGTGCGCAACGCCAAGCGGGTGCGGTCGGGCGACCTGATCGATTTCGCGGCGGGGGGGCAGGCGCGCGCCGGCGAGCGGGAGGCCGATGGCGGCATGTCGCTTTCCTTTCCAGGCGACGAGCCGGGCGAGATCCTGCTCGAGCGCGCGGGACAAATGCCGCTGCCGCCCTATATCGCCAGCAAGCGGGCCACCGATGCGCGCGACCGCGACGATTACCAGACCATGTTCGCGCGCGAGGCAGGCGCGGTGGCGGCGCCGACCGCAGCGCTGCATTTCACGCCCGCGCTGCTCGCGGCGCTTGAGGAGGTGGGCGTCGGCCACGCGCTGCTGACGCTGCATGTCGGCGCCGGTACATTCCTGCCGGTCAAGGCCGACGATACGCAGGACCATCTCATGCATGCCGAGTGGGGCCGGATCGATGCCGCCACGGCCGAGGAGCTGAACGCGGTGCGCGCGAGCGGCGGGCGGCTGATCGCGGTCGGCACCACCAGCTTGCGGCTGCTGGAAAGCGCGACCGGCGAGGATGGCATCATCCGGCCCTTCGCCGACGAGACGCGCATCTTCATCACGCCGGGCTATCGCTTCCGCGCAATCGATGGGCTGATGACCAATTTCCACCTGCCGCGCTCGACGCTGTTCATGCTGGTCAGCGCGCTGATGGGGACAGAGCGGATGCAGGCGGCTTATGCGCATGCGATCCGCGAGGGTTATCGCTTCTATTCCTATGGGGATGCGAGTCTGCTGCTGCCCCGGAGGGGCTGAGCGGCTCGGAACTACAGCAACCCCAACCGGCCGAGCTCGCTCGCCATGGCGCCGGGGAGCAGGTCGCCACTATTCTCCCCGTCAAGATCGGGCGGCGCATCCTCCTGCGCGAGATAGCGCCAGCCCTGATGGGCGCGCTTGGGGCGGGGGACGACAGCGATCAGCGTGGGCTCCAGTCGAATCCAGTGCTTGCCATCCGGGCGTTCGGCAAAGCCCAGGATCGGGCTGCGGCCGATCAGCTGGCTCGCAAGGATCCAGTAGAGCGATCCGCCAGTCATCTCCTCGTGGCGCTTGGGGAGGTAGCGGGTGGTAAGCCGGGCCTCGCCATCGGCCGCGTGACTCTCCAGCCAGGCGCGCAGCGTATCCGCACTCTCGGAGCGAAAGGCGATCTTGGTCATGTGAAGGGGCATGGGGCCCCGTTAGCGCGTTGGCCGGGGCAACTCCACATCGTTGCGGCGATGCCTAGCCGGCCAGCCCCACCAGCGTCGCAAGGCCGAGGAAGGCGAGAAAGCCCATCGAATCGGTAATCATGGTAACGAAGATGGACGAGGCGACGGCCGGGTCCACATTGAAGCGATCGAAGATGAGCGGCACGGCGACGCCGGCAAAGCCCGCGGTCACGATATTGGTCATCATCGCCGCGGCGATCACGCCGCCCAGCGCGGGGTTCATGAAGACCAGCGAGACGCCCATTCCGAGCACGATCGCGACGCTCGCGCCGTTCAGCAGAGCCACGCGGATTTCCCGCAGGATGGTGCGCCAGGTGTTGGAGGCGGTGATCTGGTTGGTGGCGAGCGCGCGCACCGTCACCGCCATCGTCTGACTGCCCGCGTTGCCACCCACGCCCGCCACGATCGGCATCAGCGTCGCCAGCGCCACCATCTTCTCGATCGTGCCCTCGAAATGGGCGATGACGGTGGAGGCGAGCAGCGCCGTCAGCAGGTTCGAGAGCAGCCAGCGCACGCGCGCCTTGTAGCTGTCCAGCACCGGCTCGTTGATGTCGCCGTCGCCAGCACCGGAGAGGCGCAGAATGTCCTCGCCCGCCTCTTCCTGAATGATGTGGACGATATCGTCGACGGGGATCATACCGACGAGCCGACCCGACGGATCGACCACGGCGGCGGAGATGAGCGCATATTTCTGGAAGCGCAGCGCCACCTCTTCCTGATCCATGTCGACCGGGATGAGTGTCTGCTCGCGCTTCATCACGTCTGTCATCGCGATCTCGCGCGGGCAGCGCAGAACCCAGCTCAGCTGGCAGGTGCCCACCGGCTTGTGAGTCGCATCGACGACGAAGATTTCCCAGAAGTCGGATGTGAGATCGACCGTCTCGCGCAGATAGTCGATGGTTTTACCCACAGTCCAATGCTCAGGCACCGCGACGAGATCGCGCTGCATGAGGCGGCCGGCGGTCTCCTCGCCATAAGAGAGCGCGGTCTCGATCGCGGCGCGATCCTCCGGCTCCATGGCTTCGAGAACGGCCTGCTGGTCCTCGGCATCGAGATCCTCGATGATGGCGACGGCGTCGTCCGTGTCCAGCTCCGATGCCAGCTCGGCGAGCTGCTCGGGCTCCAGCGCCTCGACCACCGTGTCGCGCACATAGTCGTTAAGCTCGGAGAGCACCTCCGCGCCGACCAGATCGCCCAGCGCGGCGGCGACTTGCGCGCGGCGCTCGTCCGGCACCAGCTCCAAAAGGTCGGCAATGTCTGCCGGGTGCAGGGGCTCGACCAGGGCACGCGCGGTTTCCGCATCCCGCGCCTCGACCGCATCGAGCACGGCGGAGACGAATTCGGGCCTCAGACGGTCATCCTCGTCGAGATTGGTCTCGGGCGCGCTGTCCATGTCCTCGGGGGGACGCTGGTCGCGCGGCACGGCGGCGTCGGTCTCGCTCATGCGACGGCTCCCTGTCCCGCGCCCGACCACCATAGCCGCGCCACAAGCCTCCCTTTTGCCCAAGCCGTTCGCGAATGCAACATGGGGACGAACTTCTCTCCCCTGCTTGCGCGACGGGCGGGCTTTCCTTGCCGCGCGCAGCCACTATAGAGGCCGCTTCAGCCGCCCGACCCCTCTCTCGCGGCGAGACAAGGAGACTATGCCCATGTCCGACCAGACCCTCACGCTGACGCTCGAGACGGGCGATGTCGTGATCAAGCTCCGCCCGGACCTCGCGCCCGGCCATGTCGAGCGCATCACCGGCCTCGCCAAGCAGGGCTTTTATGACGGCGCGGTGTTCCACCGCGCCATCCCCGGCTTCAGGGCGCAGGGCGGCGACACGACCGGCACCGGCATGGCCGGCTCGGACCTGCTCGACCTGCAGGACGAATTAAGCAGCGCGCCCCACGTCCGCACCGTCTGCTCCGTGGCCTGGACCAACTATCCGCACAGCGCCAACAGCCAGTTCTTCATCTGCTTCGACGACGCCACCTTCCTCGATCGTCAGTACACGGTCTGGGGTCAGGTGATCGAGGGCATGGAGCATGTCGACGCGCTGCCCAAGGGCGAGCCGCCGCGCACGCCGGGCAAGATCGTCAAGGCGACCGTCAGCGAGTAAGAATTCGATTCCGCATTCCGGCCGAGCCGGCCGGGATGTCCCTTGCAGGTGGGATGGCCGAGTACGGCCCTGGCCTTTTGGCCTGCGCTTCCAGACTGGCATATTCAGGCTCCCCCTTCCCCCTCGCGGGAGAGGGCGGGCTCGGCCGCGCTGCCCCGTCCCTCTCTTCGAGCTGCGTCACCCGCGTTTCACGCGGGAGAAGCGTGATCGCTCCATGAAGCCGCTCCATCGACGAGCCGAGCATTAAACCGGACGGATCACGGAACCTGAAGATCAGGTAACGATCACTTCAAGTAAATCTGAACATGCAATGAATTGAATATGCGGTGTCGCGCAAATGACACAGGCACCAATCTCCACTTTTCTGCCATATTTCATTCGGGAACAGTTCAGGCGCAAGAGCCATTTTGAACCCGTGATCCAGCGCAACTGATCACGCTTGGGAGGCTTCGCCTCCGCCTGTTTCAACAGCAAGGTTCATTATCATGAAAGCTCTTCCCCTCACCACCCTCGCCGCAGCGTTCGCGGTCGGCCTTTCGGCCCCGGCTCTCGCGCAGGACGATGCCGCTTCCGGAGGGCGCCTCGAACCCTATGTCGGCGTGATGGCGGGCCTGCACGACTTCGACAATGATCAGTACAAGGGCAGCCCGCCGAGCGGCTATCGCGGCTGGCTGGCCGAGGGCGTCGCGGGCCTCAATTATGATCTCGGCCCCGTCATCATCGGCGCAGAAGGCAGCGTCGCCAAGGGTTTCGACAAGGATATCGACTGGGAATATGGCGCGGCCGGCCGGCTCGGCGTGAAGGCCGGCAAGGACAGCATGTTCTTCGCCAAGGTCGGCTATCAGTGGACCCAGTTCGACGACAGCGCCCGGCCGCCCGTTTCGACCAGCCGCAAATATGATGGCGTGACCTACGGCTTTGGCACCGAAATCTCGCTCGCGGATCTCGGCGGCCGTGCGGACGCGGGCATCGTGGCGAAGTTCTGATCCCGCTTCTCTTCCTCTCGGGATCAGGGGAACGGCCGGCGCTGACGTGGGAGTGCGCCGGCCGTTCTTCATTTCCCTCAGCTCACTCGCAGAGCCCCGCCGCCCGCTGGGCAATGCCGCCAAGGCCCCGGCATTTCGGCTTTCGCGCCGGCGGGGGATTGTCGCCCGCCTCGCTCTCGTCCGCATCCTCCATCGCCCCGCGCGATCCCATCATCTCCTCCATGCCGGGCATCCCCGCCATGAACATGGTGTAGGAACGGAAGCGCACGCGGGTCGTCCAGTCCGGCTTCCAGGGGATTTTGACGTCGCTCGGGCGCGGCGGATTGGCGAAATGCAGCTCCGGGCCATAGGCATAGAGGCTGCCCATAGTCATCTCGCCGCCGGCCTTCTTGACCTCGGCCGGGATCTCGCAGCTCGTCTGGCTGGGCGGCATGACGGTCTTGGCCGCAATCAGCTTCTGCACGGCGGCGGGCGAGAGCCAGTCCCAGAGCGGCCCGCCAAAGGCCTGCGTCGCCGAGGATGCCCACCAGACCATGTCGGTCGGCTGGCCGCGCCCGTCACCCTTGGCCGAGAAGGCCCAGGCATAATAGCCGGTCGCGCTCGGCAGGCTGTTCCAGTTGATCAGGATCGAGCCGCTTGGTTGCACGCTGGAGCGGGCATTCAATGCGGGCATGTAATCCTGGTTCAGCGTGAAGGCGATCTCCGGCGCATAGCTGCTGACGATCCGGTGCGCGCCGAGGATGGAGCCACCGGGCTTTAGGGATTTGCCATCCTTGCTGTTTGGCCAGTCGGCATAGGTCTTGCTGTTGGACGGCTTGATGTCCCAGTCGCCGGGCAGGTTCATCGGCGGCGCATAGAGGCCCGCCGGCATCTGGCCCTTGGCCATCTTGGCGAAGTCGATCACCACCGGCTGGTTCTTGGGCGCGGTCGGGCCGCAGCCCCAATAGATGAGCAGCCGGCCCTTGGGGAGCTGGCCTTCGACCGGGGTTTCGCGCGGCGAGGCGCTCGGCGTCGGGGTGAGGAGCTGCACCGATTTGCCCAGACCCGCACCGGCAGGCATGAAATGCTCCGCTGTCGGTGCGCCGGTGGGCGTGCGTGTGGAGCCGATGCGCAGGGTCATCTCGTGCATGGCCCGCGCACCCCCCCCGCCCATCATGGACATGGCGGCTCCCATGCCGCCTCCCCGCCCCATGCCGGCCATGCCGGACATGGTCCCGGCATCGATCGTGTAGCGCGCGATCGGCGGGAAGACCCCCTGTTGCTGCTGGGGCGCGGCCGGCGCGGGGGGCCTCGCGCCCCTGGCCCGGCCGCCGCCCCTCCCCGCCCCGCGGCCGCAATTCCGGGCGAACATGAAAAATTTCTCCCCCCAGCGGGCTGCTGCTGGGCCCCTTCCCCCGCTCCCCCGGGCATAGGACCGCGCCCCGACAACAGATTGGAGGGAACCGCCGCCCAAATTCCTTGGTAAATGTCCCCAGCCCTCGCGGATGGGGCCACCGTGCGCAGAAGGGCGGGAGGGTAGGATGGTCGTTCCGCTGCGGGCAAGCGCGCTCCCGGCGAGCGGCTATGCGAGAGGCCATATCATTTGCAGGAGAGCAGCCATGGCCATCGATCCCGTCCGCGTCGTCCTTGTCCCCAAAGATACCGATGCCGACACGGCGGCGGCGCGCCAGATCGTGCTCGACCTGCGGCTCGATACGGAGAAGGGCAGCAGCAATGGCCCCTTCCCCGCCTTCGGCCGCATCGGCGATTTCCGCAAGCCGGAGACCCTGTTTCCCTTCACCCTGATGATGGACGGCCGGCTCGACATGGGCGCTCATGCCAGCGATGCGCAGCGGCAGGACAAGCTCGACATAAGGGGCGCAACGCTGGAAGTCGGCGGTGATGTGCCGCTGATCTCGGGGGATGCGAGCGAGCCGTTCGTGATCCAGTCGATCACGCGGCTGCTGGACTGAGCGGCCTGTTCCCGCGACGGCGGGAGCATGGGTTGAGGCTGTAAATGCCCCCTCGCCATTCGCTTCGAGCGGAGGGTCGAGCTTGTCGAGACCCGCAGGCGAGAAGGCTGGTTCTCGACTGCGCTCGATCCGAACGGCTGTTCTGGCGCGATCGCGCCCTGAACTACCCGCTGTTCCGCAGCGCCGTCGCGATCGCGTTAATCGACAGCTCGATGCCCTCCCGGATGCGCGGGTCGGTCTCGCCGGCGCGATGGCGCTTGAGCAACTCCACCTGCAGCAGGTTCAGCGGCTCGATATAGGGCAGGCGCAGGCGGATGGAGGCATCGAGCGCGGGACTGTTGGCAAGCAGATAAGGCTGCCCCGTCGCGGCGAGAAGCTGGTCGTGGGCGAGGTGCCAGCCCTCGCGGATGCGGGCGAAGATCGCGTCGCCCTCGGCCTTGTCCTCGACGAGGGGGAGATAATGCGCGGCAATCTCCAGATCCGACTTGGCGAGCACCATCTCCATGTTCGCCATGCTGGCGCGGAAGAAGGGCCAGCCCTGCGCCATGTCGCGCAACAGCGCATCATCGCCGAAAGCCTTGAGCGCCTGGCCCACGCCATACCAGCCCGGCAGCATCACGCGCGCCTGGGACCAGGAGAAGACCCAGGGGATGGCGCGCAGATCCTCGATGCGGCTGCCCTTGGTACGGCTGGCCGGGCGCGAGCCGATCTTGAGGCCGCTGATTTCCTGAATGGGCGTCAGGCCCCGGAAGAATTCGCGGAAACCGGGCGTCTCGTAGACCAGATCGCGATAAGCGCGGAAGGCCAGCGACGAGATCTTCGCCATGGCGGCGGAGAAGCGCTCATTGTCGGCCGCCGAAAGCCGCTCGGGCTCCAGGCTGGCGAGCAGCGCGGCGCTGGTGACGGCTTCCAGATTGACGCGCGCGCTTTCCTGCGTGCCATATTTGGCGGCGATGACCTCGCCCTGCTCGGTGATGCGGATGCGCCCCTGCACGGTGCCCGGCGGCTGCGCCTGGATCGCCTGGAAGGATGAGCCTCCGCCCCGCCCGACCGCGCCGCCGCGACCATGGAAAAGCTGCATCCCGACGCCCGCCTGCTCGAACACCGGCGCAAGGGCGAGGCTCGCTTCGTAGAGCCCCCAGGTCGAGGTGAGATAGCCGCCATCCTTGTTGCTGTCGGAATAGCCGATCATCACTTCCTGATGGCCGCGCGCACGCACCAGTGCGCCAATCTCGGGCAGCGCGAAATAGGCTGACATGATCGCGGGCGCGGCTTCCAGATCGGCAATGGTCTCGAACAGCGGCACCGCCATGATCGGAGCCCATGGCGCATGCTCGCCATCCGCCGCCTTCCACAGGCCGGCCTCCTTGAGGAGGATGTTCACCTCCAGCATGTCCGAGACGCTCTCGGCCTTGGAGATGAGATAATGGGCGATCGAGGCTGGTCCATAGCTCGCATGCGCATCGGCCGCCGCCGCCACGATGCCCAGCTCGGTCGTCGTCTCCTCGCTATATTGAGCGAAGCGCGAGCCGAGCGGGCGGTTGCTGGCGAGCTCCCTGCGCAGCAGCGCGACGCGGGCTTCCTCGTCCAGCGCCAGATAGTCCGCCTCTACCCCGGCTTCCCTGAGCAGCTCGGCGACCACGCGTTCGTGGACGGCGCTGTTCTGCCGCAGGTCCAGCGTGGCGAGATGGAAGCCGAACAGCTCGACGGCGCGGATCAGCCGGGCCAGCCCGCCGCCCGATGCCAGCGCGCCATTGCCCTCCATGGCAAGGCCGCGCCCGAGCGTCGCGAGATCGTGCCGCAGATCCTGCGCGCTCGGATAGGGCTCGCCCTTGAGCCGCGAGGGGCGCGGCGGCTGTGTGCCGGTGAGCTTCTCGTAAGTGGCGGCGACGCGCGCATAGATGCCGGCAATCGCGCGGCGATAGGGTTCGTCCCGTCGGCTGGGCGCATCGTCCCCGCTGGCGGCGGCGAGCTGCCGGACGGTGGCGGGCACGGCGGCGAGTTCGCTCGAAATGGAAAGCTGGGCGCCCAGTTCGTGCAGCGCATCCAGATAGTAGCGCAGCGCCGAGCCGCAGGCGCGGCCGAGCGCGAGGCGGAGCTGCTCTGCCTGCACGAAGGGATTGCCATCGCGATCTCCGCCGATCCAGGTGCCGAGCCGCAGGAAGCCGGGCACGCGATGCCCCAGCACGCGGTCCCAGCGCGCATAGAGGCCGGGCAGGACGGGCATGAAGATGTCGCGAAAATAGGAGAGCGCATTGTCGATCTCGTCGCGCACGAACAGCCGCTCGCGGCGCAGCGGCCGGGTCTGCCAGAGCAGGGCGATCTGGCGGGTGATCGCATCCTCGATCGGCTCGCCATGCGGCGTCTCGATCGCGCCCGTATCCCGCAGGGCCATCAGATCGGCGATCACATTGCGGTGATCGATGATCGACTTGCGGCGCACCTCGGTCGGATGCGCGGTGAGCACGGGCACCACCAGCGCCTTTTCGGGCAGCGCCAGCACGTCGGCGGGCTTGATGCCGC
>Ga0066256_1003441_pt1 | contig 15299 bp, 11 predicted proteins | sample ThiBio_1000_biof_FD_87107 | JGI IMG/M metagenome (GOLD analysis project Ga0066256, IMG submission 87107) | Wastewater bioreactor microbial communities from Cape Town, South Africa - Thiocy_expt_1000_biof (version 2) | ecosystem: Engineered > Bioreactor > Thiocyanate-remediating >...
CTGCTGCGCTTCCGGCCCATCATGATGACCACCATCGGTGCCATCCTGGGGGCGCTGCCGCTGGCGGTGGGCCTGGGCGCGGGGTCCGAACTGCGCCAGCCGCTGGGCATCTCCATCGTGGGCGGGCTGATGCTCAGCCAGATCCTGACGCTCTACACGACGCCGGTGGTCTATCTCTACATGGACCGGTTCGGGGTGTGGACGAGTGGCTTCTGGAACCGCTGGTATCACGGCCTGATGGGCGACCGGCCGGAAGATCATGGGCCGGTTGCGCCAAAGCCCACACCTGCTGAATAGCGCGCTTCCGTTGCGCCTCGCTTTGGCTCGGCGCGTTCGTCGCTTGATTTGATCCACTGGATCAAATCAGCCGCAAGCTACCGCTTGCGGCCCGCGCCTCACTCTGGAACCGCTGGTATCACGGCCTGATGGGCGACCGGCCGGAGGACCATACCGGCGGGCCGTCACAGATTCCGGCGGAGTAAGCGCCCGCCGGATGGCAGGCGCGCCCATCTGGTCCGCAATATCTAAAGGTTGGGCAGGTCGTCGGCCCGGTCGGTGCCCGCATTGATCAGGGCGTTGCGCGACTGGCGGTACAGGTTGCGGGTCGTGGCATAGAAATCGATGGACGACCGCTCGATCGTCTCCACCGCGTCCAGGTTGGCGGTGCGGATGTCCAGCACGCCGACGCCGAAGCGGATCGCCATCCAGGTATCGTCGCCGTGGAACTGGGCATAGGTCAACGGATCGAAGGCGACGTCCACCACCCCGCCGACCAGGTCGCGGGGCGGGCGCGGGCCGATAAAGGGCAGCACCAGATAGGAGCCCTCATGGGCGCCGCTCTTGCCCAGGGTGACGCCGAAATCATTCTCGTGCCGGGGAATCCCCATCTTGCCGGCGACATCGATCAGGCCGCCCAGGCCAATGGTGGAATTGATCACCATGCGGCCGAAGGTGTCGCCCGCCTTGTCGCCGTCGCCCTGCAACACATCGTTGGCCAGGATGGCCGGCGAATTCAGGTTGTTCAGGGCATTGTGGACGCTGTCGCGGGCGAATTGCGGCACCACGGTGCGATAGCCCTTGGCGATGGGGCGGGCCACGGCATGGTCCACCGCCATGTCGAAATCGAAGATGTCACGATTGGTCCTTTCCCAGGGGTCGTTCTGGGCAAGGGAATCGGCGCTGGGGCTGCTGCACGCGCCGAGAGCCAGGGCGGCGGCAAGCGCGACGGTCGCTGGAGTGAAGGTCTTCATGCCCCACCAAGTATTCGATTTGAAATAAGATGCCGTTACCCGGCTGATTTGGAATGAACGTATCATATCGGGATTGGTGCCGCCTTGCACAAGGGGCGGACCCGCCGCCGCCGGTGGATGGCCCGGGTCCATTGTGCGGTGGGATGCCTTGGCGCCGCCGGGCGTGGCGGGGTGTCCTTTGTCTCGCTTTGACCCGGCGCCGGGATGGCGTCGCCTGTCTCCTTCTTGGCCATCATAGGCGGGGTCTGCAGGACCGCTACCCCGAAACCGAGGGGGCGGATGGTCTGGCCGAGACGGCCGCCGCGCATGTCGGGTGAGTCTTTCGCCGTTGCCCGGCGGGAACGCGCGGCAACGGCGGACAGCTTCGGCGGACTGCCTAAATTTTTATCAAATCCGTGTCAGCCGCGGCCATAAAGCGGCATCTTGGTCGCCATCACCGTCAGGAAGGGCACATTGGCGTCCAGCGGCAGGCTGGCCATGTATGCCACGGCGTCGGCCACATGGCGCACGTCCATGCGCGGCTCCACCGCCAGCTTGCCGTCCGGCTGCAGCACGCCCTGGGTCATGCGCTGGGTCATCTCGGTGGCGGCGTTTCCGATGTCGATCTGTCCGGCGGTGATGTCGAAGGGCCGCCCGTCCAGGATGGTGGATTTGGTCAGGCCGGTGATGGCGTGCTTGGTGGCGGTATAGGGGGCCGAATGGGGCCGGGGCCGGTCGGCGCTGATCGAGCCGTTGTTGATGATGCGGCCGCCCTGGGGGGTCTGGGCCTTCATCATCCGCACCGCCTCCTGGGTGCAGAGGAAGGCCCCGGTCAGGTTGACGGCGACAATCGCCTGCCACTGCTCGAAGCTCAGCTCCTCGATCGGGATGGCGGGGGTGCCCATGCCGGCATTGTTGAACAGGACGTCCAGGCGGCCGAAGGTCTGGGCGGTCTGGGCGAACACCGCCTTCACCGCCAGGGGGTCGCCCACATCGGCGGGGGGGGGCAACCTCCGGTTGGTCAGCCCCGCGGCGCTCTCCTTCCTCGCCCCGCCCCTGCGGCCCCCCCTCCCGGTTGCAAAACTAGCCGCCCCCTCCCCCCTCTCCAGCTCCCTGCCCACGCCGCTGCCCGCCCCGGTAATCATCGCGATCCTGGTCATGTCCGCTCTCCGCTGTGTGTGCCCCGGACTTTGTCCAAGGGCCTGAACGACATAAGGAATATTTCCCGTTTCGGCGCAAGACCGGGATTTTGCCTTCCGGCGTCATGAGCCATCCGATAGAGCATGGGGTGTTTCCGGCCCGGCTGCCGCCTAAGCGGCGCCCGGTGCGTTCACCGGTTGTTTTGGGGAAATGCCATGTCCAAGCGTCTTGTCCTGGCCCTTTTGGCCGCCACTGCCCTCACCAGCCCGGCTCCCGCCCAGCCGTCGCAGAACGGGGGTCTTGCCAACCCTTCGGCCCAGGCCGGCAGCCTGGAGACCATCATCGTCACCGCCCGCAAGCGCGAGGAGATCAAGCAGGAAGTCCCCATCGCCATCGACACCTTCAGCCAGGACGATCTGGAGCGGCTGAACGTCCGCACCATCGAGGACCTGAAATATGTCAGCCCCTCGGTCTATATCGCCCCCACCACCTTCCGGCAGGACACGCTGAACATCACCATTCGCGGCCAGCGCAATTTCGACGCGCCGTCGGGTGGCGGCAATCCCGGCCTGGGCTTCGACACCGCCTCGGCGGTGTACAAGGACGGCGTTTATTACGCCCGCGCCATCGGCCTGACCGGGTCGCTGTTCGACCTGGAGCAGGTGCAGGTGCTCAAGGGGCCGCAAGGCACGCTGGTGGGCCGCAACACCACCGGCGGCGCGGTGCTCTATACCAGCCGCGATCCGGGCAAGGAATTCGGCGGCTATGTCCGCGCCACGGTGGGCGACTATGGCCGCGCCGGGCTGCAAGGGGCGGTGGATCTGCCCCTGTCGGACACCGTGTCAGCGCGCGTCGCCCTCAATGCCGAAAACCAGAAGGGCTATATCGCCAACCTTTACTACGATCCGGTGACGGGCGAGCGGAACACCCAGCCCGGCATGGGCTATACCAAGAAGGCGGGCGTGGTTTCGCTGAAATGGCAGCCGGACGACAGTTTCGACCTGGTGCTGCGCGCCGATATCGCCTCGGAGCACAATACCGGCTCGACCTATCACAGCCTGGGCGCCTTTGTGGGCACCGCCCCGTCGCAGGGCCGCACCTCGATCTGCAACATTCCGGGCACCTGCGTGGGCTTTGTGGACCTGCGCGGCAATACGGTCGCGCCTTATTACCTGACCGCCAATGCGGGCGGGGTCAGCAATCCCAACCCGTCGCCCGCCGCCTACAATTCGCTGCTGGCGTCCACCCAGCGCCAGATGAACGCCAGCTTCTGGAGCGCCGAGCAGGCGGTGAGCAATCTGAGCCGCGGCTTCTACCAGACCTATTCGGCGACGGCGAACAAGAGCTTTGACGGCTTCGACGTCCGCTTCATGACCGCCTATCGCACCTGGGAGAATTCCGGCAACGCCGCCAGCCGCGGTCAGGGCTATGAAACCAACACCTACTATTACGATTTCCCCAAATATGAATCCTGGCAGTCGGAGCTGACGGTCAACGGCGCCGCCATGGACGAGCGCCTGAAATGGACGGCGGGCCTGTTCTTCTTCAACGAGCGCAGCCCCAATGACGGCAGCCTGCTCTATCTCTTCCTGCCCAACAACGCGGCGGGCGTCGGCCCGTCGGCGGTGGGCGGCCGCCAGCTCACCATCACCGACTCCACCGCCAACGGCGAGGAGAACCGCTCCTACGCCGCCTATGCCCAGGCGACCTACAGCCTGCGGCCCGATACGCGCCTGACGGCGGGTGTGCGCTATACCTATGACGAGCGCTATGCGCATCTGGACACCCGCACGATCCGCACCCCCGCCACGGTGGCGACCAACGCCACCGTGCCCAACGGCGTGTTCAGCACGGCGGGCTATACCTATAAGGGCATCACCTATGCCCGGCAGACCAATGCCTGCGCCCCGACCGATACCGGGGGACGCCTGCTGCCGCTGGCCAATTGCGCCACCGACATCGCCCGCAGCTTCCACAAGCCGACCTGGACCCTGTCGCTGGATCATGACCTGTGGGACGGCACCATGGTCTATGCCACCACCCGTACCGGCTACCGGTCGGGCGCGATCAACACCCAGGCGATCAACCCCGCCGTGCTGGTGGCCAAGCCCGAAAACGTCCAGGACTATGAAGTGGGCGTCAAATCGGACTGGGCGATCGGCGGCGTGCCGCTGCGCACCAACCTGGCGCTCTACCAGACCGTCTATCACGACATCCAGGTACAGGCCTCGCTGCCCAACGTGACGCTGGCCACCGGGCCGGGCGGCGGCGCCTGCACCCAGGCCCTGTTCGATGCCGGCCAGTGCCTGGGCAACTTCAACGACAATGTGACCCTGAACGCCCGCAAGGCCCGCATCCAGGGCGTGGAATGGGATTTCACCGCCCTGCCGGCCGACTGGCTGACGCTGAACACCTCGGGCAGCTTCATCGACGCGCGCTATACCGATTACACCTTCACCCCGCCCGCCGGCTACCTGCTGCCCACCGGCACCACCAACCTGTCGGGCACACCGATCCCGCTGCCCGCCTGGCAGACCAACCACACCGCCACGTTCAAGCTGGGCACCGACCTGGGCGGCCTGCCGCTGGGCGATACGCTGCTGACCGCGCATTACTATTGGCAGAGCCGCTTCCAGGCCGACATGCGGACCTTCAATCCGGTGCAGCGGACCAGCGCCTATGGCCTGCTCAATTTCCGCCTGAGCTTCACCGATATCGGCCATAGCGGCGCCGACCTGGCGATGTTCGTCAACAATGTGGTCAACACCCCGGCCTGCCTGCCGGAATATAACGGCGTGCTCAACAGCGCCCCCAACGGCACCTTCGGCGTCGCCAACACCTCCGGCGTGCTGCAATGCGTGCCGCTGGCCCCGCGGATGGCGGGGGTTACGTTAGGGTATAAGTTTTAAGATGAACCCCCTCCGGTTTCAGCTTCCGCTCGGCTCCCAAAGGGGTCGCCTTCGCTCGCTGAAACCACCTCCCCCTTTGGATGCGCTGCGCGCATAAGGGGGAGGCGGGCCTGCGCCTAGGCCGGGCAGTTACGGTGCATATTCCACTTTCACCAGCGACATGGTGAAGACCAGCGTCTGGTTGGGCGGGATGGAGTCGCCCGCCCCTTCCTCGCCATAGCCGAGCTGGGCGGGGATCACCAGTTCCCAGGTGTCGCCCGTCTTCATCTTCTGCAGCGCCTCGACCCAGCCGGGGATCAGCATCCCGGCGGGGAAGGTGGCGGGCTCCTCCGGCTTGGTCTGGTCGAACACCTTTCCGTCGATCAGCGCGCCCTTGTAGAAGACGGTGACATGATCGCGCGGGCTGGTGACGGCCGGGCCGCTGCCGGCGCGCAGCACCCGGTACATCAGGCCCGACTGCGTCTTGAGGACGCCCGGGCGCGCCGCATAGTCGGCCAGATATTTGGCGTTGGACGCCTCGGAGGTATCATAGGCGCTGCTGGGGGCGGAGTCCGGCGCGGTGGCGGCGTCGGATTTGCGGTCATCGCAGGCCGCCAGCGCCATCATCGGCAGGCATCCCAGCACCAGGGCCTTCATCAGCGCGCGCATCGGTCATTCCCTTGGAAAATCGGGCAATCTTGTACGCCAAAGGCAGGGCGCCGGCCAAGCCCGCCGCGCCGGACGGCGGCGATGCCGGATGACAGGGCCGAAAGATTACTTGGCGGGCGCCGTGGTCCGGGTGGCGACCTGGACCGGATCGCCCTCCTGGAGGGAATCCGGCGGATTGTCCACGATGCGGTCGCTGGCCGACACCCCCACCGCGTCCACCGCCGCGCCCAGGTCGCGCTGGATGGTGATGGTCTTGAGCCGCACATGGTTGGTGGCGTCCACCGTGGCGACCTGCATCCCCTGGGCGCGGAACATCAGCGCCGTGGCGGGAATGCGCAGGCCGTGCGCCCCGGCGGGCACGGGGAATTTCACCGTGGCATAGCCGCCCGGCTGCAGCGCGCCGTCGGCATTGTCCAGCGCGAACTGCACCAGCATGGTGCCGGTGGCGCTGGCCACGGCGCCCGCGCTGGCGACCAGCCTGGCCTTGAATTCGCGGCCGGGATGCTGGGGCACGGTGAAGCTGACCTCCATGCCCGGCTGGACATAGGCGGCATAGTTCTGCGGCACGCGGACATAGACCCGCAGGCGGCTCTGGTCCGCCACGGTGAAAAGCGGCGTGGCGCTGTTGCCGGTGGTGACCAGCGCGCCCACATCCACCGCGCGGGTGGTGACGATGCCGTCGAACGGCGCCACCAGGCGCTTGAAGCCTTCCTGCGCCGTCAGGCTGTAGAGACCGGCGCGGGCGGCGGCCAGCGCGGCGTTGCGCGCCTCCAGGTCGGCGTCGCGCACATCCTTGTCCTGCCGCGCCACCGCGCCCTGCTGGAACAGCGTGTCCCAGCGCTGCGCCGTCTGGGCCGACAGGCGCTGCGCCGCCAGGGCGTTGGCGACATTGGCGCGGCCCTGCTGCACCTGGCCGTCCAGCTCCGGCGTATCCAGTTCGGCCAGAAGCTGGCCCTGTTTCACCGGCGTGCCGATATCGACATGCCACTTCTTCACATAGCCGCTGACCTGGGCGTGAATCTGGGCGGTGGTGAAAGCCTGGACCTCACCCGGCAGGTTCAACTCGCCGCCCGCCTTGGGCGCATCCAGCTTGATGACCTGCACGGTCTGCACCGCCTGTTCCTCGGTCCAGGCCCGGGTGCTGCGGCTGTCCAGGAAGCGCACACTCAGGCCGACTACCGCCACCGCCAGCGCCACGGCGGCGGCGATGACGCCCCAGCGCTTCAGGCCGGGCGGGGTCTTGTGATCCAACAGGCTGGGGCCGCTGCGGTCATGCGGTCCGGCATCGGGATTCTTGTCAGGCATAGGCTTCTCCCGTCCCGCTCTGGCGGGCGGCGTTCTTGTCGGCGTTTCGGGCGGCGCGGCGGCCGTGGATGATGCTGAAAACCACCGGCACGAACAGCAAGGTGGCGGCGGTGGCGCAGATCAGGCCGCCGATCACGGCCCGGCCCAGCGGCGCGTTCTGCTCGCCGCCCTGTCCCAGTCCCAGCGCCATGGGCGACATGCCGATGATCATGGCCAGCGCCGTCATGCAGACGGGGCGGAAGCGGGTGAAGCCCGCCTCGACCGCCGCCAGCACGGCGTCGCCGTGATGGGCCAGCCGCTCGCGGGCGAAGCTGACCACCAGGATGGAGTTGGCGGTGGCCACGCCCATGCACATGATGGCGCCGGTCAGGGCCGGCACCGACAGGGGGGGGCCGGTGGCGAACAGCATCCAGACGATGCCCGCCAGCGCCGCGGGAAGGGCGGTGATGATGACGAACGGATCGGTCCAGGACTGGAAGTTGACCACGATCAGCAGATAGATCAGCACCACCGCCACCAGCAGGCCATAGAACAGGCCGGTGAAGGCGGTCTCCATGGTCGTCACCTGGCCGCGCATGGTCACGGTGGCGCCGCGCGGCAGATGCTGCCTGTTGGCGTCGATCAGGCGCTGCACATCGCGCGCCACCGCGCCCAGGTCGCGGTCCTGGGTGGTGGCATAGAGGTTGATGGTCGGCTGGATGTTGTAGTGCGACACCACGGCCGAGCCCTGATCGCGGCTGATGCTGGCCAGGCCGCCCAGCACCTGGGCCGCCGTGCCGCCGGCGCCGGTCACCGGCAGATTCTGCAACGCCGCCAGGCTGTCCATTTTGTATTCCGGCACCTGCGCCGTCATGTTGTAGGACACGCCGTTCTTGGGATTGAGCCAGAAATTGGGCGCCGACTGCGAGGTGCCCGCCAGCGTCGTGGCCAGCGCGTTGGTGACGTCGCGCTCGGTCAGGCCCACCTGCGCCATGCGGCTGCGGTCGGCCTCGACCCGCAACTGGGGCAGGGCGCTGGATTGCTGCATCCGGGCATCGGCGATGCCGGGAATCTTGCGCAGGTCGCGCAGTACGCGCAGGGCGAAGGCCTGGGTCTGCTCGCGGTTGGTGCCGGTGACCTGGACGTCGATCGGCGCGGGCGCGCCGAAATTCAGGATCTGGCTGGTGATGTCGGGCGGCGGGAAGGAGAAGGTGACGGCCGGGAACAGGCGCGGCAGGCGCTCGCGCATGGTGCGGACATAATCGGCGGTGCGGCCATGGCCGGGCTTGAGGCTGATGAAGATGTCGCTGTCCTGCAGCCCGACGCCGCCGGAATTGGAATAGAGCAGGTTGATCGGGCTCTGGTTCAGGCCGACGCTGTCCACGATGGTGGCCAGTTCCTCGCGCGGAATGATGCGGCGGACTTCTTCCTCGATCCTGGAGACGATCTGGGTGGTTTCCTCCACCCGGGTGCCGGGCTGGGTGCGGGCATGAAGCGTGATCTGGCCCGAATCCACCGCCGGGAAGAAGTCCTGGCCCAGGAAGGGGAACAGCAGCAGCGAGGCCGCCACCGCGCCCAGAAAGCCGAACACGAAACGGCGGCGGCGGGTCATCGCCAGCGCCAGCAGGTTGCGATAGTTCTCGCGGGTCTGCTCGAAACCCCTTTCGAAGCGGCGCTGGAGCCGGGCGAAGGCATGGTTGCCCTTGGCGGCATGGCCGTCCTCGCCCGCCGCGTGCGGCTTCAGAAGATACAGCGCCAGGGTCGGCACCAGGGTGCGCGACAGGATGAAGGAGGCGATCATGGCGAAGACCACCGCCAGCGCCAACGGCACGAACAGATAGCCCGCCACCCCGGTCAGGGCGAACATCGGCACGAAGGCGACGCAGATGCACAGCAGCGAGACGAAAGCCGGCTGGGTGATCTGGCGGGCGCCGTCCATGATGGACTCATAGACGCCCTTGCCCTGTTCCAGGTGCCAGTTGATGTTCTCGATGGTCACGGTGGCGTCGTCCACCAGGATGCCCACCGCCAGCGCCAGCCCGCCCAGGGTCATGATGTTCAGCGTCTCGCCCGTGGCCCACAGCGCGATCAGGGCCGACAGCACCGCCAGCGGGATCGAGGTGGCGATGATGACGGTGGAGCGCCAGCTGCCCAGGAACAGCAGGATCATCAGGCTGGTCAGGGCGGCGGCGATGGCGCCTTCATGCATCACCCCGTCCACCGCCGCCTTCACGAACAGCGACTGGTCGCTGAGGATGTCGATCTTCAGTTCGTCGGGAAGCTGCTCGCGCAGGATCGGCAGCAGGTCCTTGATGCCCTGCACCACGTCCAGGGTGGAGGTCTGGCCGTTCTTGAGCACGGTGGAGAGCACGGCGCGACTGCCGTCCACATGCACGATATTCTGCTGGATCGAATTGCCGTCGCGCACATGGGCGACGTCATGCATGAAGACGGTGCCGCCGTCCGCCGTCTTCACCGGCAGTTCGTTCATCGCCTCGATGGTGTCGGCGGCGTTGTTCAGGCGCACGACATACTGGAAATCGCCGATCTTGATGTTGCCGGCGGGCACGATCTGATTCTGCGACGCGAAGGCGTTCTGCACGTCGATCGCGGACAGGCCGCGCGCCTGCATCGCCTGGGGGTCCAGATCGATCAGCACCGAGCGGAACTTGCCGCCATAGGAATAGGGGATGGCGGCCCCGTTCACCGTGGTCAGGCGCGGCCGGGCGAAGTTCTGGGAATAGTCCAGCACCTGCTGTTCGGACAGCGAGGTGGATGAGAAGGCCATCTGCAGCACCGGCACGGTGGAGGCGCTGTAATTCAGGATCAGCGGCGGCTGTGTGCCCACCGGCATCTGGCGGATGGCGCTCTGGGAGATCGAGGTGACCTGGGCGCTGGCCAGGCGGATGTCCACATTGGGCTGGAAATAGATCTTGGCGATGCCGATGCCGGGCATGGACTGGCTCTCGACATGCTCCACATCGTTGACGGTGGTGGACAGGATGCGCTCGTACGGCGTCATCATGCGCGCGGCCATGTCGTCGGGCGACAGGCCGGCATAGGTGAAGGCGACGCCGATCACCGGAATACCGATATTGGGGAAGATGTCGGTGGGGGTTCGCACCGCCGCCAGCGGCCCGAAGATCAGGATCATCAGGGCCATGACGATGAAGGTATAGGGCCGGTCCAGCGCCACCTTGACGAGCCAGGTCATGGGCCAGCCTTATCCTTGCAGGGTGTCATGGCGCGGTCTTCAAGGTCCGGAGGCGTCCGTCGGGACGCAGAGAGCAATAATTCCAATATTATAGCGGCAAAAAAGGGGTGTGCATCGCCGGGGTTGTCGCAAGCTGTCGCGGACCTGTGACAGTGGCCTGACAGCGGGCCGTGGCCTATATTTCCATAGGATTTATCGTGTATAATCCCCGCCATGATTTCCCAGAAAGCCCGTTACGCCCTGCGCGCGCTGCTCTATCTGGCGGCCCGGAGCGACCAAGGTCCGGTGCAGATTTCCGAGATCGCCGAGCGCGAGCGCATTCCGCGCAAATTCCTGGAACACATCCTGCTGGAGCTGAAGAAGACCGGCATCGTGCGCAGCCATCGCGGGCGGCAGGGCGGCTATTCCCTGGGGCGCGCCGCCAAGGATATCAGTTTCGCCGATGTGCTGCGGGTCACCGACGGGCCGCTGGCGCTCAGTCCCTGCGTCAGCGTCATGGCCTATCGCAAGTGCGATGACTGTTTCGAGGAATCGATCTGCGCCATCCGCAAAGCCCTGCTGGCGGCCCGGGACGCCACGGCCGAAATTCTGGAATCGCGAAATCTGGCGACCGCCGCGCAACAAATGCGCCGTTCAGGCGCTTTATAGGTCAGCTAAAGGCCCGTTTTCCCTGCCGTTTTCATGACAGTTCGTAATATTGCTGAATTCCTATTGACTAGATAGGAATTTGGAAGAATGAATGGCCCCCGTTCCCGCCGAAACCGTCTCTCCAAGGACCAGGACCATGAAACGCTCCCATTTCGTTTTGGCGCTGCTGGCGGCGGGCCTGTTGTCCCCATTGTTGTCCGCGGGCGCCCGGGCGGCGGATGTCCGGCTGCTGAACGTCAGTTACGACCCCACCCGCGAACTGTATCAGGACATCAACAAGGCCTTCGCGGCCCAGGCCAAGGCCAGAGGTGACAATGTCACCATCTCCAGCAGCCATGGCGGCTCCGGCAGCCAGGCGCGGGCGGTGATCGACGGTTTGCAGGCCGATGTGGTGACGCTGGCGCTGGCCGCCGACATCGACCAGATCGCCGGGCGCGCCAAGCTGCTGCCCGCCGACTGGCAGAAGCGTCTGCCGGACAATGCGGCGCCCTATACCTCGACCATCGTCTTCCTGGTCCGCAAGGGCAATCCCAAGGCCATCAAGGACTGGGGCGACCTGGTGCGGCCCGGCGTGACGGTGATCGCGCCCAATCCCAAGACCGGCGGCGCGTCGCGCTGGGCCTATCTGGCCGCCTGGGCCTGGGCGGAAAAGCGCCCCGGTGGCAGTGCGCAAAAGGCCCGCGATTTCGTCAGCGTCCTCTACAAGCACGTGCCGGTGCTGGATTCCAGCGGGCGCGGGTCTTCGATCACCTTCACCCGGCGCGGCCTAGGCGACGTTCTGCTGAACTGGGAGAATGAGGCCAAGCTGGCGCTGAAGGAAAAGGGCGGCGATCAATATCAGATCGTCTATCCGTCGCGCTCCATCCTGGCCGAGCCGCCGGTGGCGCTGCTGGACCGCAATGTGGATCGCAAGGGCAGCCGCAAGGCGGCAACCGCGTTTCTGAATTTTCTGTATGGCAAACCCGCGCAGGAGATCGCGGCCCGGCACTTCTACCGTCCGCGCGACCCGGCTATCCTGGCGGCCCACCGGGCGGAGTTCCCCACGCTTCCGCTCGCCACCATTGACGGCGATTTCGGCGGCTGGGCCAAGGCCCAGGCCACGCATTTCGCGGACGGCGGCATCTTCGACCAGATTTACCGGCCAGGACAATGAGCGCCATCGGTTTGAAATTCGGCTCGAACAGGGGCCTGCTGAGACGGCGCCGCGTGCTGCCGGGCTTTGGCCTGTCGCTGGGTTTCACCCTGCTGTACCTGACCGGCATCGTGCTCATTCCGCTGCTGGCCCTGACGCTGCGGCCGTTCGAGTTGGGGCTGGCCGGTTTCTGGGACGCCATCGCCACGCCGCGCGTGCTGGCGGCGCTGCGCCTGTCGTTCGGCATGGCGCTGGCCGCCGCCGTCATCGACTCGGTGTTCGGCTTCATCATCGCCTGGGTGCTGGTGCGCTACCGCTTTCCCGGCAAGGGACTGCTGGATGCGGTGATTGATCTGCCCTTCGCGCTGCCCACGGCGGTGGCGGGCATCGCTTTGTCCACGCTCTATGCCCCATCCGGCTGGATCGGCGCCTGGCTGACCGAGCATGGCATCCGTGTCGCCTATACCCCCTGGGGCGTGCTGGTGGCGATGATCTTCATCAGCCTGCCCTTCACCGTCCGCACGGTGCAGCCTGTGCTGGCGGAAGTGGGCCGCGATGTGGAAGAGGCGGCCGCCACCCTGGGCGCCACGCGGCTGCAGACCATCGGCCGCGTCGTGCTGCCCATGCTGCTGCCCGCCATCCTGACCGGCATGGCGATGGCCTTCGCCCGCAGCGTGGGCGAATACGGTTCCATCATTTTCATCGCGGGCAATCTGCCCGCGGTCAGCGAGATCGCGCCGCTGCTGATCGTCACCAAGCTGGAACAGTTCGACTATGCCGGGGCCGCCGCCATCGGCGTGGTGATGCTGGCCGCCAGCTTCGTGATGCTGCTGGCGCTGAACGGCCTGCAAAGCTGGGCGGCCAAACGCAGATGAGCCGGAAATTCCTCAAGCCCACCGAAGACCCGTTCTGGCTCAAGGCGCTTCTGTTCGCCGTGACCCTGGGCTTCATCGCGCTGGTCCTGCTGCTGCCCCTGATGCTGGTGTTCCGCGAGGCGCTGGTGGGCGGCCTGGGCCCGGCCTGGGACGCGATCACCGAAACCGACTCCCTGGCGGCGCTGCGCCTGTCGCTGCTGGCGGCGGCGATCGCCGTGCCGCTCAACACCGTGTTCGGCATCGCAGCCGCCTGGGCCGTCGCCAAATTCGACTTTCCCGGCAAGACCTTCCTGGTGACGCTGATAGACCTGCCCTTCTCGGTGTCGCCGGTGGTGTCGGGCCTGGTCTATGTCCTGGTGTTCGGGATGCAGGGCTGGTTCGGGCCCTGGCTGGCGGGGCATGACGTGCGCATCCTGTTCGCTTTGCCGGGCATCGTGCTGGCGACCGTCTTCGTCACCTTTCCCTTTGTCGCCCGCGAGCTGATCCCGCTGATGGTGGACCAGGGCCGTGACGAGGAGGAAGCCGCCGCCACCCTGGGCGCCTCGGGCTTTCAGACCTTTCTGCGCGTCACCCTGCCCAACATCAAATGGGGCCTGCTCTACGGCATCCTGTTGTGCAACGCCCGGGCACTGGGCGAATTCGGCGCGGTGTCGGTGGTGTCGGGCCATATCCGCGGCCAGACCAACACCATGCCGCTGCATGTCGAGCTGCTCTACAACAATTACGATTATATCGGGGCCTTCGCCGTCGCCGCGCTGCTGGCGCTGCTGGCGCTGGTCACCCTGGCCCTCAAGTCATTTCTGGAATGGCGCTATGCGGACGAACTGGCCGCATCGCATCGCCACTAGGAGCCTTCGCATGTCGCTTATCGTCGATTCGATCACCAAGACCTTCGCGCGTTTCGCCGCGCTGAACGGCGCCAGCTTCCAGGCGCCGCAGGGGGCGTTCGTCTCGCTGCTGGGGCCGTCCGGTTCGGGCAAGACCACGCTGCTGCGGATATTGGGCGGACTGGAATTCGCCGATTCCGGCAGTGTGCGCTTTGCCGATCTCAACTGGCTGGACATGCCGGCGCGCACCCGCAATGCGGGCTTTGTCTTCCAGCAATACGCCCTGTTCCGGCACATGACCGTGGCCGACAATATCGCTTTCGGCCTCAAGGTGCGGCCGCGCGACCGCCGCCCCTCGCGCGCCGACATCGCCCGGCGGGTGAAGGATCTGCTGGACCTGGTGCAGTTGCCGGGACTGGAAAGCCGCTATCCCAGCCAGCTGTCCGGCGGCCAGCGCCAGCGCGTCGCGCTGGCCCGCGCCCTGGCCATCGAGCCGCGCATGTTGCTGCTGGACGAACCGTTCGGAGCGCTGGACGCCAAGGTCCGCAAGGAACTGCGCGCCGACCTGCGCCGCATCCATGACCATGCGGGCGTCACCACCGTGTTTGTCACCCATGACCAGGAAGAAGCCTTTGCCGTGGCTGATCTGGTGGCGGTGATGAAGGATGGCCGGATCGAGCAATTCGGCGCGCCCGCCGAGGTGCGGAAGAATCCGCGCACCGCCTTCGTGTCGGAGTTTCTCAGCGTCTAGGCGTGTGCGGCTCAGTGTGTGCGGCGCTGGCGATGCTTTTCGCCACCGCTTCGCCCACCCGGATACCGTCAACCGCCCCGGAGCATCGGCCAGCCTAGCGCAGCGAAGGCGTTGGCCGTGCGACCAAAAACTAGGCGGCGGTTGCGATGCTTTTAGCGACAGCTTCAGCAACTTTAATCCCGTCAACCGCCGCCGACAGGATGCCGCCCGCGAAGCCCGCGCCTTCCCCCGCCGGATAAAGCCCGGGCGTGTTCAGGCTCTGGAAATCGTCGCCGCGCCGGATGCGGATGGGACTTGAGGTGCGCGTCTCCACCCCCGTCAGCACCGCGTCGTGCCGGTCAAAGCCTTTGATCTGGCGGCCGAAGGCGGGCAGGGCCTCGCGGATGGCGGCGATGGCATAATCGGGCAGGCAGGTGGACAGGTCGGTGGGCGTCACGCCGGGCCGGTAGGACGGCGCGATCTCGCCCAGCGCGGTGGAGGCGGCGCCGGCGATGAAGTCGCCCACCAGTTGCGCCGGGGCGCGGTAATTCTCCCCGCCCGCCCGGAAGGCGGCGGCCCCCCAATGGCGTTGCAGGGCGATGCCCGCCAGCGGCCCCTCACCATAGGGCGCATAATCGTCCGGCGTGATGCCCACCACGATCC
>Ga0066256_1002561_pt1 | contig 15286 bp, 13 predicted proteins | sample ThiBio_1000_biof_FD_87107 | JGI IMG/M metagenome (GOLD analysis project Ga0066256, IMG submission 87107) | Wastewater bioreactor microbial communities from Cape Town, South Africa - Thiocy_expt_1000_biof (version 2) | ecosystem: Engineered > Bioreactor > Thiocyanate-remediating >...
GGGTCAACCTGTCCCTAAATAATGAATCAAGGGTTAGTTGGTTCCTTGCCTGCGAGTCCTTATTGGATGGGTACTTTACATTAGCTGCAGTATAGTTGGCCGCGACGAAACTTTTAGCAGAACTTTCCAGTTTTTTTTCATGATTTTGAACAAACCATGTAAAAGAAAGTTGATAAAGGGAGTAAATAATAAGTAAGATTGTAAAAAATCTAACCAAACCTTTGAGTTGCATACCTTGTTAAATTATAGTTTATCTTTTGGTCTTAAAATTTTTAAAGGCTGCAAAGATAAGGTTTTGCATACAATATAATTATGACATTTCCCCACAAATAAAAGATGTGTCGTAAAGACAGAAAAGTCATTGTTTGACGGCATCTTTAGATATTTTCGAAATGTGAGTAATATCAGTTGAACCGTTTCTGATGTTTTTGTAAATTCGCGGCGATTTATTTAACAACCAAATTTTATAGTAATGTCTTTATCTTCTTTATTGAACCGTTTTGCAGAACCTGAAACTTTAAAAATGGCCAAACTGGGCCGCGAACTGAGATCGCAGGGAATTGATGTGATCGACCTGAGCCTGGGCGAGCCTGATTTTGATACCCCAGAACATATTAAGCAGGCAGCAATTCAGGCAATAATCGATAACTGGACGCACTATACCCCAGTACCCGGCTACCTTGATGTGCGCGAAGCTGTTTGCACAAAATTGAAGAGAGACAATAATTTAGATTATAAACCTGAACAAATTGTACTGTCCACCGGCGCTAAACAAAGCCTAGCCAACGCGCTTCTTGCAATTGTGGATGATGACGAGGAAGTGATCATCCCCACGCCGTATTGGGTCACCTACAGCGAACTCGTAAAAATTGCCCGCGGTAAAGTGGTTGAAATTCGATCAAGTGTTGAGAATGGTTTTAAAATAAGCCCAGCGGAGTTGGAAGCGGCAATCACGCAAAATACAAAAGCGTTTTTATTTTCTTCGCCATGCAATCCTTCCGGCGCTGTTTACAACAAGGAAGAATTAGCCGGATTGGCTGAAGTTTTCAAAAAACATCCGCAGATTTACATCATTGCCGATGAAATTTACGAATACATTAATTATGTTGGCAAGCACGAAAGCATTGCCCAGTTTAGCGAAATTAAAGATCAGGTGATTTTGGTAAATGGCCTGAGCAAAGGTTTCGCAATGACAGGCGGGCAATTCAGCAGTGCCACTTGCTCCATCACTCAAAAAGCAACTATTGCCGCGCTCACCGGCGATTTGGAACCGAGCATGAAAATGACTGAAGAATTTGCGCGCCGCCGCAAAAGAACGCTGGAACTCGTAAAAGAAATTCTGGGCATTAGTTGTTCCGAGCCGGAGGGCGCGTTTTATATTTTCCCGGACATGAGTTCTTATTACGGTAAAAAAGATGCGGATGGCAATGTGATTAAGGATTCCGCAGATCTTTGTATGTACCTTTTAAATACAGCTCATGTTTCTTCCGTGATGGGCGCAGCCTTCGGCGAGCCGAATTGTATTCGTTTTTCTTACGCCAATAGCACTGAGAACATTGAAAAAGCATGGGCCAGAGTCAAAGATGCACTGGCGAAATTGAGTTAAAGAAAAGCTGTTGTAATTGCCCACCTGTCCGGTCATGCGGGCAATTACGCTTTTGTTGTAGATAGTGATGCTTTTAACAGCGGCCGGCAACACCTCAGCTAAAAATATCTTTTCTGCTTTTGTTAAAAACTAAAATTTAAACCAACATTCCAGTTAGTTCCCGCCTGCGGAAAATAAGCATTGTAAACCGTGCCATCATATTCGTAAGTGTAGCCGTTGTTTTCGTATTTTTTGTTCAGCAGGTTGTTCACCATTAGCACAAAGCCTATTTCTTTAATAGGTTTTGAAGTAACCGTATAACGCAATCTCGTATCAAATAACGTGTACGGATTAATACTTTTCAATTTATTTGAAGAATTATCTAAATATTGCCTGCCGATGTGTTTACCTAAAAGATCAATATAGAAATGTTGCCTGGATTGCGAATTATATAATGGGTTGAGGGTGATATTGCAGCCTACAATCGTGTTAGGCGTTAAGGCGATATCAGTATTAGTAAATGTTTCGGGTGTTTCACCATCGCTGTACTGGGTTAAACTTTTAATTTTATTTTTACTCAAAGTAGCATTTGCGCCCAACTGCAACCAGGCCAAAGGTTTGGCATCAGCAAATAATTCAACGCCGGCGCGGTAACTGTTATCAACATTTGTTCTTTCGTAAGCACCTACATCATTAATTCTTCCGGTATTTACGATCTGGTTTTTGTAATGCATATAAAAACCATTCACGCCGGTGTTGATAACACTGTTGCCAAACAGGTAGCCCGCTTCAAGATCTTTCAGGTTTTCAGGTTTTGGCAGCGATGTTTGCGCCGCCTCAAAATCATCACGGTTCGGTTCCCTGTTGGCAATGGCAAATGATCCGTATATTTTGCTGGTGCCGTTATAATCATGTTTTATCAAATAGCTTAAACCTGCTTTAGGATTAAAGAAATTAAAATCGTTGGCTGTTCTAAAACCGGGATTTTTCCTGAATCCATTTATTGTATGCGTTACATGCCGGTACTGCAGGTCAACAAATGCAAATAAACCATTGATAAATTCCTGCTGAATTTTACCGAAAACATTAAAGTCGTTTTTAAATGCCGTGAGGTCATACCATTTATAATCAAGCGGAATCACTCTTTCAGCCCACTTTACAAACCCATAATGTTTGCCATCATATTTTGTGATGGCACCGCCAAAAGTCAGGTTGGTTTTATTTTGTACGTAGTTGGTTGAGAATACGGAGCCGTAATAATAATTGTTCAACCACAACTGCCTCGTTAACGCCGTAGATGTAAAAGTTTGATTGCCTATCTCTACTGAAGCAGGCAATCCATAATCAGAAAAACTTTCTCCTTCGCCGCCCCAGCCGTTTTTATATTCGTTATAAAATCCTTTACCTCTCGTCATAAAGCCGGTAAGGTTTGCGGTCCAGTTGGGTGCAAATTTTTGATTGATGAATAGCTGGTAATAATCCTGTTGAAAATTGTCAGATTGGTCGTCATAATATTTTCCTTCAGATATGTAGCCAAGATTATTTGTGGTTCGCCCAATCTTATCCAGTTTCTTTGAATAATTAAAGCCGTTTGGATTTGTTTTATCGTACGATACCTCAATGCCGTTCCATGCCTGGCCGGTTCTTTCTTTACCCGTAAGTAAATTGAATTTGATGTTAGTCATTTCATTGGCCGACGTCCATCCCGCGAGGAATTGCAATGATTTCAAATCGCTGAAAGCCCTGTCCACATAACCATTTGAGCTGATTTTTGACAACCTCGTGTCAAATTGAAATCCGCCTTTGAGTGTACCGGTCGATGCTCTGAGCGTGTGCTTCCAGGTATCAAAAGAGCCGTATGCATTGCTGATAGTGGCAGTGGCAACTTTGCTTTGTTCGATGTTTGAAATATTCACGGATGCGCCGAATGCTCCTGCGCCATTTGTTGAAGACCCTACGCCACGCTGTATTTGAATAGAATTTGTTGATGATGCAAGGGCGGGGATATCAACAAAAAATGTCCCCTGCGATTCAGCATCGTTTACCGGAATGCCATTGAATGTTACGTTGATTCTTGTGATGTCAGTTCCGCGAATTCGCATGGATGAATAGCCAACTCCCGCACCATCATCTGAACTGAGTACCAATGACGGCGTCTGGTTAAGAAGGTACGGAAGGCTTTGGCCGAGGTTTTGTTTTTGAATATCTTTTTGTGTGATATTACTCACTGCGAACGGGGCTTTTTCGCTAACCCTCGTTGCTTTTACTTCAACCGGTGACAAAGTGTAAAAACTATCAATCACTCTGGTTGTGTTGCTTTGTGCAAACGAATTTGTTGCCGCAATAATGCAGCCGAATAAAAAAATCCTCTTCATTTGTTTTTTCATTTTAAGACCTGCGCACTGGCAGGCGTGTTAAAAAATAATGAGAGGGAAATGCTGAAAGAAGAAAGAATAGTTGAAAATTCCTTCCCTGCGCAGGCATTACCCTGATCAGGTCGCGGGTATTATCTCAGCTTCATCTGCCTGCGGCGGAATCGGCACCCCGGGAAACTCTGAAAAATATTTAGTCCTTTGGTAAAGGACGGCTGCAAAGGTAATGATTTTAGAAATGATTTTGCCGCTAAGTTTTTTTGCTGTATATTTGCAGTGCGAGGTAGAGCAGCGGTAGCTCGTCGGGCTCATAACCCGAAGGTCCTGGGTTCGATCCCCAGCTTCGCAACATCGAAAGAGAATGATCATATTGGTCATTCTCTTTTTCTATTTAAGTATTAGCAGGCGCAATATGTCCGATATCCGCATTCCCGCGAAATAAAAAAATCAGCCACAGGTTACGGGCGTGGTTGGCTTCCGGCCTGTCTATTACCGCTACCTCTACTGCCTTGTAGTCGAAATGCTGCATCTCGTCCGAGCCATTGAACCCGTCCGCAGCAAGATATCGCCGCAGGTACATTTCAGAGGGAAATGAATGTTGAAGTTCGGGATAATAGCCGAGGGCTTTTGCAAGACGTTCCCGCGCAATCTGTGCCCACGGCGCATTGACGTTGTTATAGTCCTCCAGATCGTTTGCCGAGAGCGTGAGAGAATGCAACCAGTTGTTGTTTTTTAAATCGGCATTGCGGATCTTTTTTATTACTTCCAGTGTTTCGTTTGCGTGGCTTCCCTGTTTATAGGCTGTTTTATCCCGTAAAATGGCATAGAATTGAAATCGCCATTCCCTGATATGCGACAGGATCGCGGAAAGATGGGGATGTAGCCCAAACACTCGGTGAAAAAACTAAATTCTCCGACCTGATATCGCGGATTGATCTCTACATACTCAACTACATCCTTCCAAGAAAGTTTTGTCTTGGATTTTGAATACCACCTGTTCCTGAAATACTCTGTCAGGGTATGGCAGCATAGTTCTATATCTATCTCGCTGAAGTCGTCAGTTTCAGGAAAGCTACCCTTTTTAAGCATCAGCAACATAGAAAACTTTTCAAGATGTTGCAGGAAGTCGGTACACTTCTTTATTATCTCCTCCTGTACAGAAGGTTTAAGGCGGGGTGCATCACAGAAAAACAAAGTAATTGCGGTTTTTACTTTGTCCCAGTCGGGTACGAGGTTGCGCATGTCTTCACTATATGTCGGATTTGCATAGAGCCGTTGTTTTTCTTCTTCAGGAATTGTACGGCAATATTCGCGGCATCCCTCTTTAGCTTTCGCAAAGGCTGCTGCATAAACCTCTTCAAATACAGCACCACCGCGGCCATCGACTTCGCGGGGAACGCGGGAGATTACATCGCGCAGCAACCGCAATGTAATTTTGTCGTTTCCGAGGAGACAGATACCAATGGCAGTAGGCAGCATGAATATTTCCGCGACAGCACTGCTGTATTCATCGGGTGTCATGTCCTCGGGATTCAAGTCTGCCGGATTCATGCTTCGCCTTATATCAAAAGGAATGATTGTTTTCATATATTGGCATCGCTTTAGATCATTTTCAATCTATTCCCATGCCGACGCCACAAGAAGAACTGCAAAAGTTATTTGATGAAGCCGAAAAATTTCTAAAAGAAAAAGTCTGGTTACGGGATTACGGCGAACACCTTGAGCCTCGTCCCAAGGATGAGAAACCGCGTGAATCTTCCGACCACTTTAAACAGATGGTTCAACCCGGCTTGGAGAATGGCATGAAAGATTTTTCGAAGAAAATTGACAAGGCAATAGAGAGGCTCCCGCAGGACGAACGGAAAAAAGCATATCATCAATTGGAGGGTCTTATGAACGCCGCAGGGATGTCGATGGACAATCCCAAAGAGCCGGTATCACAACAACCCGTACCTGCTGTCGCGACTGGAACAATGCCGGAGGACAGAAAGCAAATGGCCTCAAGATTATTTCCCGTGGAAGATTACTTAGGGCTTGCTCAACAACTCGGCGTTGCCCATTTTTTAAAATTATTGGAATATTGCTTTTGTAAAATCAGCAGGACATATTGTTTATAATATTGAAAAAGCAGGGACACAAGTGCTTGCCTCGTCATCGCTACGAGGTTTAGCACCAGGGCTATCGCCGCAATCCATGATTGGCTTGTGTCTTTAAGTTTAGCTTTTATGTTGTCCAATCCATACGCAATTTTTGCCTGGCCAAACTTGCCTTCTATCGGGTTGCGTTCGCCAGGACTTAGGTGGACTGCCACTGCCTTTGAAGACGGCCTGCCCAGCGGCTTGGCTATCAATTTTATGCCCCAATCCCTTAGCCATTTTCTATTTTCCCGGGTACAATATATTTGATCGGCCAATACTTCTTTTGGATAAAAGCCAAATCTGTTTTTATAATTTTCTACTGACGTTTTTAAATATTTCCCTTCATTAAAAGCATCCCAACACAGATGATCGATAAACATAAACCCCTTTACAATGCTTACTTGTAGCTTGCTTCCAAATTCTACCTTTGCCTTTTCTTTTCCCCTTACAATGGGTCTTACATGGGGCTGGTGAATGTTTACTATCCGCTCGTCGATTCGTTTGCTTCGGGTGCGGTGTATCTGTTCCTGTTGGTCATAAACAGTGTGTAGCACCATCAAATATTTTTGTTCTTTGGGCTTTAGTGGAAAAATAACATACGCCTTTAATAGCATTTCAGTATGTGCTAAATTTCTTCTTAAAAATCGCAACTGCCTGCCATTGGCCTTGTAAATTTCTTTGTTTGTTTTGGCTTTCTTTTTGGCCGTGTTTAAAAAATACTTTCTGGCTATTTCCCGGTAGGTTCTCGGTTTTGTATCGCCGTGCAACAAAGGGGTGTAAAGAATATCTATCAATTCTTCGCTTTTTTGTCTTGCCGCATTGAGTAGTTTTAAATCAGTAGGATAGGTGATATTTTGTGGCGCCACAGTGGCATCGGTTATCAGCCTGCCTTTGTTGTTGAGTACTGTTTTTTTAGATGCTGTCTGCTGTATCGTTGAAGTATCGATATTACTTTGCAAAGGTTCTTCTTCGATAGTTTTATTTATTGCTGATGGAGTGCCAGTGTTCTGTGATGGAGTGTCATCCAATGTTTCGGGGTTATTGCCGGGGGGTGTTGTTTGTTCTTCCTTATTGTTTTCCTGCAGGCAGTGAAGGGCGATTACATCGTTGATTTTTGAAAGCAGCTCGAGGCTTAATCTTTTTCTTATTTCTACAAACAGGGTGTCGCTAAAAGGTGCTTCATTGGTAAAACCGGTGTAGCCTAAAAAATATTGCATGAACATGTTTTCCTGGATATGCTGTATGGTTGCCCGGTCCGACAGGTTCTCAATATGCTTAATCATCAATGCGCCTAAAATAATTCTGCCACTGATGGGAGGCCTGCCTTCGGTGGATTGAAACAGCTTGTCATAATGTACCACAATCATGTCCCAGGGAATGGCTTTAGCCATTTTTACCCAACGGTTTTGAGTAGTTAGTTTTTGTTCGAAGGGTGTCTCAAAACCTAACAGGGTGAGTTGATTGGGGCTAACATACCTCGGAGTAGCTGCAGGCTTTTTGGACCGTCTTATCGCTTTTCCTTGCATCTGAATTTAATTTATTGAACGCTAACTCAAATATAACATGCCCTTAGGATTGTTGAGCAGGCCCTAAGTATTGGATAAAGTTTGAAAGCCCTTCCGGGAACAAAAAAAAATATTTTCAGGGATCATTGCGCGTTTATGGATAATATCAATTTCTATATCGAAGAAAAAACCGAATCCGTCACATTCACTTTAGAAGGCGATGAAACGCTGGTGTTTGAAGTAACGGAGCATATAGAGCCGGTTAGCTTTTCGCTGGCTGACGTGGTTTTAATTGAAAACCCTGTACTTTTAAAAATACGCCCTAATTTAACCTCGCTCCATCCATTTTCCCTCGTTAATATCATAGAACCGTCTGCTTGCACATATAGTGCTTCTTCCTGCTTTACCGGCTCCAGTATTCTTGTCGGTGCCTGCTTGCCCACCCGGGCACCATATAAATCTGTCAGGCGATATACCTGGGCTGCACTTACCCGTACATTTATGAAGGACTGAATAATCTCGTTACAGTTGTCGTAGCTGTCCATTTGACCAGCATATACCATCAACTCCTGCATGCGTGGGCCAATCTGAAAACCATTATGACCTTTGCTAAACCCGTGATTATTGTTTATTGTCACCTGTCCGATTTCTTATCTACACCTTTTTGCTAACCTGCCTCTATTTTCCGGAAAATAGAAAAGACCGCCGTTTTGAGTCAGTCTTTTCTATCTAAAAATCTATCAACCTATTTCAGGACTAATCAAGTTGTAAAAGGTAATCTCTAAAATATTCGTACACCGGGCCGATTTCTGTTGATTGCTTTTGCTGTTTCATTAAATGTTTCAGCGCATCCGGAATTGGAATTTTTGTATTTGTGGCCTGTTCCACCGCTTCGGGGAATTTAACAGGATGTGCTGTTTCTAAAATAAAGCCCTCTTCTCCCTGATGTTTTTGAAGATATTTTTCCAGTGCGAAATATGCCACAGCCCCATGTGGGTCTAAAGTGTAATGGTGTTGATGAAAAACTGATTTTATCGTTTCAACAGTTTGTTGGTCAGTAACCGTAAGTGATGACAAATTATTTTTCAGTGCAGGAAACTCTTTTTGAAACATCTCAATGATCCTTACAAAATTGCTGGGATTGCCCACATCCATTGCGTTTGAGAGCGTTGCTACGGCATCTTTGGGCTTTAAATTTTGCGTTTCTAAATACTCAGACACAATGTCGTTGACATTACAGGCCGCTATGAAATGGCCAAGCGGCAACCCTGAAACTTTCGCTAAAATGCCGGCACAGATATTTCCAAAATTTCCGCTGGGCACACAAACTACCGGCGGCTGTTGCTTTTCTTTCCATTGTTTGTAAGCAAAGAAATAATAGAATTGTTGCGGCAACCATCGCGCAACGTTGATAGAATTGGCCGATGTTAAAAATATTTTTTGATTGACATCTTTATCGTTAAAAGCCTGTTTTATCATTCGCTGACAATCATCAAATGAGCCGTCTACCTCAAGCGCCGTAATGTTTTTGCCAAGTGTTGTGAGTTGTTTTTCCTGTACCGGGCTTACACGGCCTTTGGGGTAAAGAATCACAACATTTACATCAGGTACATCATAAAAGCCATTCGCCACGGCGCCGCCCGTATCGCCGGAAGTGGCCACCAGCACAGTAACCTGCCGTTTTTCATCTTTCAAAAAATAGCCAAGGCAGCGGCTCATAAAACGCGCGCCCACATCTTTAAACGCAAGCGTTGGCCCGTGAAATAATTCTAATGAAGAAATAATTTCTGTAACAGGTTTTAAAGGAATTGGAAAGTTTACCGTTTCCTTTACAATGTCGAAAAGCGTAGTGTCAGGAATTTCTTTTCCGATAAAGGGTTTGATGACCCTGAACGCAATTTCGGCATCGGGAAGTTTTTCAATATTACCAATCAGGTCATTGTCAATTACAGGGAGTGTTTCGGGAAAGTATAACCCTTTATCAGGCGCCTGCCCTGCAATGGTTGCGTCTTTAAAATTTACAATGGGCGATTGCTTATTGAGACTATAATAATTCATTTGTTGTTTTCAATTTGAAATTAATTATTGTAGGAACCTACACCCTCTTTACTGATGGTGGTTACATACACATTATTTTCGACGCCAATCTTATCGTAAATTTCTTTCATAATATTTCCAACAGATTGAGCGGTCGCCCTATCTGTACTTAGCATAAAAATTGACGGGCCAGAACCTGAAATACCGCCGCCTAACGCGCCTGCTTCTTTACATTTTAATTTTACTTCGTCAAAGCCGGGGATTAAAATACTTCGGATCGGTTCAATAATTACATCTTCAAGTGAACGGCCAATTAACTCGGTGTCGTTCTTCATAAAACCTGCAACAAGCCCGGCAATATTGCCCCATTGTTTGATGGCGTCTTTTAAAAAGACCTGCTTGCGTAAGATCTGGCGTGCGTCAGAAGTTCTTACTTCAATTTGAGGATGCACAACAGTTACAAACAAATCGGGTGAAGCAAGTGGAATAATATCTAACGGATGAATGGAACGGATTAAGGTGACCCCGCCTAAAATGCAGGGAGTGATGTTATCGGCATGTTTAACACCCGTAGCTAATTTTTCGCCAATCATAGCGAGTTGTATTAACTCGTCAGTTGAAAATATATTTCCTAAAACCTTGTTGGCGCCCACCGCTGCACCGGCGGCGCTTGCCGCGCTCGAACCCAGGCCACTGCCGGGTTTGATGCGTTTTTCAATGATAACTTCAATGCCTTTGGTACTTCCCGCTTTTTCCAGCGCAGCGAGCAATACAACGCCTGCCACGTTTTTTTCAGGGTCCGTTGGTAAGTTATATTCATCGCGGTTGATAATTGTAACGCCCGCTTCATCTGTTAACCGAAATTCCATGATATCGTATGGCTCGGCTAATGCAAGGCCGAGGATATCAAAGCCGCACACAAGATTAGCGACCGTGCGGGGTGATTTTAAAACCACCGCTCCCGGTGAACCTGCCAGGGAGGGCGAATATTTTTTAGAAAAACTCTCTTGTTCGTTACTCATATAAATTCATAAATGAAATTATTAACTATTAAGTCACCCCGCCGCGGGATTTAAGGGGCAGTGGCCCTCACAATATCTGCAAATACGCCGCTGGCGGTTACATCAGCGCCGGCGCCGGCGCCTTTGATCACCAAAGGATTGTCGGCATAGCGCGCGGTGTAAAATAAAACAATATTATCCTTACCGTACAAATGGTATAAATTATTTTCGGGGCTTATGTGCTGTAACCCAACCGCAGCTTTGCCTTCGTTGAATGTGGCCACAAATTTCAACTTGCAGTTTTTTGAAGAAGCATCATCAACTAATTTTTTGAAATGTGCTTCATGTGCTGCCATGCATTCGTAAAACTCAGCAACAGTGCCTTTCATACATTCTTCGGGCATGAAAGAATTGTTTTCAATCTCTTCCAGTTCCATTTTATAACCGGCTTCACGGGCAAGGATCAAAATTTTGCGCATAACGTCGGTGCCGCCAAGATCAAGACGAGGATCGGGTTCCGTATAACCCTCGTCCTGCGCCTGTTTCACCACATCTGCAAATTTCTTGCTTCCATCATAATTGTTGAATACAAAATTGAGCGTGCCGCTGAGTACCGCCTCAATGCGTTTCACTTCATCGCCACTTTGTACCAAATCGTTTAATGTGCCAATCACCGGCAAAGCCGCACCTACATTGGTTTCAAAAAAAAATTTGAAATTATATTCCTCCGCCAGTCCTTTTAATTTTTTGTAATTATCATATTCCGAAGCCGCGGCAATTTTATTACATGCCACAACAGAAATACTTTTTTTCAGAAATTTTTCATAAATATCTGCAACCGCCTTATTGGCTGTAACATCTACAAATATCGAGTTTCTGAGATTGGATGCAATAGCCGTTTCTACAAATTTAATGAGCGATGCCGGTTCGCCATTTTTTAAAGAATCGTTCCAGTTTGCGAGGTCGATACCATTTGTGTCAATTAACATATTCCTGCTATTGCTCAACCCTACAACGCGCACCGCCATCCTGAGTTGTGTTTGCATTGATTGAACCTGCTGCTGCAACTGAGCCAGTAATTTCGCTCCTACATTTCCTGTACCCATCACGAACAAATTCACCTGGCGGTAAGTAGTTTCAAAAAATTCTTCGTGCAACACATTGATCGCTTTGCGCACATCATTACTTGCAATTACCGCACTAATGTTTTTCTCTGACGACCCTTGCGCGATCGCCCTTACATTGACACCATTTCTTCCTAAAGCGCCAAACATGCGGCCACTTACACCGGGGTGGCTTTTCATATTCTCGCCAACCAGCGCAATAATGGATTGATCTTTCTCTAAAATAAGCGGCTCCACTTTGCCTAAAGCAATTTCATCTGCAAAAGCATTGTCCACAGCGTGTTTCGCCTTGTGTGCATTTATGCCTTCAATGGCAACACAAATTGAATGCTCGGATGAACTTTGGGTGATGAGGATTACATTTATTTTTTCGAAGCTTAATGCTTCAAACAGTCTTTTTGAAAAGCCGGGAATGCCAATCATACCGCTGCCTTCAAGGCTTAACAACGCGATATTATTGATGCTGCTAATGCCGCGTACAATATTTTCTTCGGCTGATTTTTCTTTACTCACATCTGTTTTTATTACTGTGCCATAATCCTGCGGAGCAAAGGTGTTTTTGATCCAAACAGGAATGCCTTTATTCATCACCGGTTGAATGGTGGGAGGGTAGATCACTTTGGCGCCAAAATGTGAAAGTTCCATTGCCTCCCCGTATGAAATGTGGCTGATGACTTTGGCGTTTGCTGCCAATCTTGGATCAGCGGTCATCATGCCGCTTACGTCAGTCCAAATTTCCAACAGACTGGCATCGAGTGCTGCAGTTATAATCGCCGCGGTGTAGTCTGATCCGCCACGGCCAATTGTTGTTGTGATGCCGTTTTGATCGGATGCGATAAAGCCCGGCAGCATGAAAGCCTTGCTATTAGCAAGTTTGAAGTAGTCTCTGATATTTTTATTGGTCTTTTCAAAATCAACCGCGGCATGTGTGAAATGGCTGTTGGTGGAGATTAATTCGCGTGAATCTTTCCATTGAACAGCAACACCGTCAAACTGCAATTTTGATGTAATGATTTGTGAGGAAAGCACTTCGCCATAGCTCGCCAGCCTGTCCTTGGTTCGTGGGGTAACTTCCCCCAATAAAAAAATGCCATTACAGATATCTTCAATTTCGTTGATTGATTTTTTAACAAGACTAAGCAACTGGCTCTGACTGGCAACCGGAATTAGTTGTTTCACCGTATCAAAATGCCTTTGCTCGATTAAAGAAATTTTTTCTTTATAGCCTTCCTCATTGCCTTCGGCAGCTAATGTTGCCGATTGCAGCAATAAATCGGTAACGCCGCCAAGAGCTGATACGATTACGATTGTTTTGTCTTTTTGAACGGCAGCGGCAACGATCTTCACTACCTTAGTTATGTTTTCTGCGTTTGCAACCGAAGTGCCGCCGAATTTTAGAACCTGCATAAATGATGTATGATTTGAGATTTTTGATTTAAGATTGGACAGAAGAAACCCAACTTTTAGATTGATAAACGGCATTGCGCCCAAAGTATAATATAGGAAAAGTACAACCCTTAACGGGTTGTGGTAGTAATGGTTGTTGTAGCAGCAGAGGCCACACTAAAAGGGTTGATATTTTCTAACCTGTAAATCATTTTCTTGAACAGGTGTGCAAGATAAGGGAGAAAGTTTAAAAATTGGTAAAAAGATTTAAAAAACGCTGCAATGCTATTCAATCTTCCATTCTTTAAGATTAAGGAAGATGGGTTTTGTATATTATGTTTTCAAATCAGTCTTCAAAAATTTGTTCTTAATCGTATACCCAATCAAAACGATATAGCCCAAACCGGTTACAACAAGTGCCCAATCGTCAACACGCCTGCGGTTAATCATCTTTTTGGTAAATGGATTTGGTACCAGCGAGTCCACACTTTCAAGAGGTAAAAAATATCCTAACTGCGTCCCCCTGAATGTAAGCCCCGCCCAAAGCATATTATCAATAATGCAAACAAGTGCAAAATAAATAATGATGGCGAGGCCTGTACGCTTTATAAAAATAGCGATGAAATACGCCACAATGAGATAAACAGTTGCCATTAAAGCAAAATATAAAACGTATTGAGCCCCTTCAAAAATATTTGTGGTACCATCGTTATAAATGAAACCTGTGATTATTGCGGTTATAAAAACGAGGATTGTACTGCATAAAACAAAAAAGATCAGTAAAGAAGCTTTTGCTTTTAAAAAATCCATACGGCTCCAACCATCAATGATATTTTGGCGATGGGTGCGGTATTGCACTTCGTTTGTGATTAGCATAATGAAGAGCATACCAATAATTATGAAAAACAGGCCGCCCATCCACGCAGAGGTATGCCATACTGTGGGAAAATTAAACGGGTTGCCCATCATGCCTTTGATCATGGCTTCCTGCATGCTTGTATTTTTCGCAGAAAAGCTTTCCATGAACTTGCGGGCAATGATGAAAAATGATACCGGAAAAAACAATAAAAATGTTCCGAACAAAATCCAGAATGTGCGGTAGGTTTTAATTTTCAGCCATTCTATTTTAAAAAGTTGCAGCATATTAAATACGTTAAATTTTTTAATGTCAGATTTTGCGATAAAGGTTATTGATTTTGGCTACCGTTGCCCGTGATCTCGAGGAAGCGGGTTTCAAGATTCTTTTTTTGAGGGGCGAGCTTTGAAAGCGTCACGCCATTTTCAAAACAATATTTGTTAATCTGTTGTGGCGATGTAACGGCATCGCAATAAAGTTTTACATCATCGGCATCAACTTTATGTTGTTTATAGCCGGGCATTTTTGTGATGACATTTACCAGTTCAGCTATATTGTCTGAAGAAATTTGAATGAGTATTTCGTCGGTATGGAGACTGGTTTGTAAAACTTCGCTCACACTGCCTGTAGTTTTTAAAACGCCTTGCTGCAGAATAGCCACATGCGTACAAACCTTTTCAACCTCGTCTAAAATGTGGCTGGCCATGATGATCGTTTTTCCTTCGCGGTTGAGTTGTTTAATGAGCTCTCGAATTTCTGCAATACCCGCGGGGTCAAGTCCGTTAGTAGGTTCGTCAAACACAAGAGTGGTGGGGTTCCCCAGCAAAGTGGATGCAATAGCGAGCCGTTGCTTCATCCCTAACGAATACGTATTGAACGCAGAATTTCGGCGTTCGTGCAGATTCACAATTTTTAAAACCCTGTCAATATCGTTCACATCGCAACCCTTTATTGCGGCTGCTATTTCAAGGTTTTTTTGTCCGCTCAGGTAGCTGTAAAAATTGGGGGTTTCCAACAAAGTGCCAATTTTCCTCCTTTGCGCCGCGCTGCTTTGCTGCCCGTTCCAAAAATAGCTGCCACTTGTAGCTTTTAGCACATCCATCACAATACCAAGCAACGTGGTTTTGCCGCTGCCATTTGGCCCCAGTATGCCGAACACAGCACCGGCCGTCACATCAAAACTTACGTCCTTCAGCGCTTTTACAACTCCGTAGACTTTTACAAGATTTTGAACAGCTAGTCAACTCATAGAATTATTTTAATGAAGCCTTGAATATCTAAC
>Ga0066256_1003444_pt1 | contig 15282 bp, 18 predicted proteins | sample ThiBio_1000_biof_FD_87107 | JGI IMG/M metagenome (GOLD analysis project Ga0066256, IMG submission 87107) | Wastewater bioreactor microbial communities from Cape Town, South Africa - Thiocy_expt_1000_biof (version 2) | ecosystem: Engineered > Bioreactor > Thiocyanate-remediating >...
AATGGCCAACGGGCCACACCAAAAGCAGTCTCAGTCCAAGTCACGCCACCAGCATCGGCGCCGCTCGATTCTGCCCCGAGCTGCCTGCGCGCGGTAGTAGCGCACTGTCGCCAGTAACACCGGCAGACACTCTCTACCTTTGTAGAACTCCTGCAGCTTGTCCTCTAGGCCTGGGTCGTCAGCCACTTCCGACGTTTCCGCGTCGCCCAGCGTCACGGAGTACGGGTACTCATCCGTGGCAGCGCAGAACACGGCAATGACGGCGCGGCCATCTGGAGTGCTGCCTAGCTCCTTCCATGCTGCCTGAAACAGTGGGATACCCTCATCCAACCCCTCGCTCTGCATTTGTATCACAACGGACCCGGGCCTACTAAGATCTGTACCACCGAGGTAGAACCAGTAGCCGCACGACGACACATCGGGGAGGAAGCGCTCCAAGATGCTCCCCACGACCGTCACGGCTGACGCCACAGCTTTGTCCCACGCATCTGTTGGGCCCATAACCGGAGGCGTGAGCTCGCTAAATCCGAAATTCATCTTTGCCACCTCCTTGTGTTCTACATCCAGCAGCGACGCCAGCGATGGCCACTCGGGCGGCGTCCACCGGGTGGTGGCTGACGCAGCGACGATGGCCGCTGTCTGTGCACGGTAGCAGCAATGGTGAGTGAGACGCGCGGGCGCTCTTAGAAATGTCAATGAAATCTCTTATGATTTTTTTAACCGCCGGCCAAAATGGCATCAACGAAACTCTATGAGTTTTCTTATGCCACCTTTTGACCTTCTTAGCACTCTCTTAAATGGGATTATTCCAGAGGAACCGCCAAAATGGCATAAACGAAACCTCGGAAACTATGAAGTTTGAAGGAGTTAGTTTTCTAACACCAACGCCCTCCAAGGCGCTTCATATGGCACCATTTTGGAGGATTTCAATCATTTGAACGTCTGCCCTCTTCATGGCTTACGATATTTTAAATGCGCGCCGTCTCGCGTTGACGTTTGCGGGGAATTGCACCCAATTGCGCATCAAGTTGCCATCAACCGTGTCATGAACAGCTTGTTGACGCGAGACCAGTGGTGACGTCTGTGCGCCAAGTTTGGATGCTAGGAAGACTAACATTGCCACCAACAAACAATGTTGGTGGGTCAAAACTACGTACTACCAAATGCATACATGGCCTCGATTAATGTCTGTCTGTCCGACGGAAACAGCTGCGCCTTAGTCATGTCTTCAGTGTTGACAGCATTCCGCACATAGTCCATCAACCTGCTTCGCATGGGTTCTTCAAACATTGCCATGTGGTCAAGAACATGGATGGCAAATTCGCGCGATGCTACTGTTGCGTCAATGGAGAATGGAATGTGCATCGATGGAAAATGGGCTGGAGGGGGGAGAAAAAAGCCGGAATCTAAATTGCTGCATGGAAACCTCATGTGGAATGAATGAGTCCCTTTGTATCGGCGACATAGCTCCAAATAGCGATACGCCAACAATTCTCTCTTTGCTTTCGGTGGCAGCACCGGGGAAAGAAATTTTTCTGCGCGCTTCACAAACGCTGTAGCTCCAACTGCCATCCCTTGCGCAATGAGTGGCGCATGCCGCACCAACGCGCCAATTGCCAAGACTGACACTCCGGATGCCAGGCCTGCAGCAAGGGAATGGCCCAGTGCTTCAAAGAACGACTCTGATTCACCCGCAGCGACCAATTCATCTCCAACAAGCTTTAATGCCATTTTTCCGACACCTATCGGGGCAGTCACTGCTGCCCCAAGGCCGGCTGCCACGGCAGCTCCTGGCGGTGAGGTTTCGCCGCTCGGGAGCACTCCTGATAGCACCAATCGTGCCGTTTCGGGAGTCAATCCGCCCCATGGAGTATCGTATGTAAAGAACCATGTAGGAGGACGATCGATTGGAAGCGCCGCGGCCATAACAAGTCCACCCATAGAGTGCGCATGAATGTGAGCTGATGCAAGGTCGTCTGGAGTGAGAGAATCTGTCAGCTTCGTGCGTACCATGTTGACAACTTCATCAAAAGCGATATTGGTGGGGTAGGTAAGTATCTTACTTGTAGAGTACAGTCCTGGCATTGTGCCAAATGTGGCAACAGAGACATCGCAATAGTCAACCAACGCAACAGCTGTTGCCGCAGCAATGAGTGTGGGTTGGAATCCGTGAACCCATATTGCCAATGCCGGAATTGGTGGTGGAGTACCACCACCGCCCCCAGCTGCGGCTGCAGCCGCACCAGCAGCAGCAGCCATGTTCCCCAAATTCCCGCACGAGTCAAGCGCCAGCACACCACCAGCAGCAACACGGGCAGCTGAATGCGCGTGAAAATGCGCAGAGTTGCCGCGGGGTTCGCAATATCGGAGGTGATGGTGGGGGGGGTGGGGGTGCGGCGATGGCGCTACGCGAGAAGGCGGTGGAATTTTCCACGCGCGAACAGTCGGCGGCATTGGAATTTCCAACTTTCAAGTTCTCGCAAAAATTGAAGGCAAACTTTTCGCCTGCAAACTGCCGTCTTCTGAAAATGGCGAGCACGAAGACAATCGAAAGCGAGAAATACATGAGCGATAACTACCCTATGACGTGGTCAGCCGTCAAGGCTGGCCAGCGTGAACTGTGGTTTGACCCGCGATGCTGGAGGAATGAAGATATCAAGGCCTTCTTTCAAGACCTTGCCTACCATTCGAATGGCGACTTCGAGAAGGTAATCCACAAGCTGCCACGTAGCTCCGTAAGAATGGCAGCCGCAGAAAAACGATACAGAGCATGGAAACGCGAATGGGATGCCAGCCACCCCAAAACATCCCGAGGTGGCTGAAATATTGACTTAAAGAAATGTCACCCATTAGTAAGTAAACAAGCAAAGATGAATCGCACCGATACATTTGATGAAGACGGCTTCTGCAAGTTCTGTGGCTGGAATGAAGCATTTCCAGATTCTCACGCTATTCGCGCAATGTCTGGCGGATGCCAATACATGGAGAGTAATTACAAAGTCTGGATTGATGATGACGGCGAAGTTCAGTGCGAAGCAAAGAAAAAGCCTATTATGAAGAAGCGGATTCCTAAACGTGTTGTAATCGCTAAATAACTTAATACACTCTTAATTATTCACCGTTATTGACATGAATGGAAACGGCATGTAGCGTCGCTCTGATATGTGCGTTTCCTGCAGATTTGGCACGCTGATGCAATGGATATCAACCAACTTGCCTGCGATGCGAGTCTTGAATGTGGCTTCAACTGCTTCACTACATGTGTAGCGCTCATCAAGTACCACTTCAACATACCCAGCATCTTGCTGCACAGCCAAGTCTCGCAAGAGACGTCTCAAAGACAATGCGCGAGAGTGGAGACACTGGTCTGTGTCGTTGGGAGTGGTTACGAATTCAATGTCATGCCCAGCTATCCTCAAGACATAGAAGGCCATTTGCTACTTACTGATACAATTCCAACGCCTGCCGCTTTGGCTTCCAAGCGCGTTTGCCCAGTATTGGATTGTCGCCGATTTCTCTTACCGTCTTCGCCGTGCCTTTTTCAACGCGCACCAAGTCGTCCAGTGTTGCGCCAGCTTTGTCTGACTTAGCGAGTGCTTCCTCCGTGGTTAGGTCAATTGCTGGCCCTTCTTCATGTTCAATGCGAAGCAGCTGCCAAGGCCTAAATCGTCTCGCTTCCAGCCCCTTCAGAACATAAGATAGCCCATCTGCTCGCTCCACAGTGTACACTCTTGCTGACCATTTGGTTCCGCTTTTTTCAAGCACTCCGCGCACCAATTCGTGTCTAACCTTGTCACCGGGCGCGATATCCATGCGCGCCTGCACCTCGCCATTATGCTCAATTGCTTCCCTGTGCCTTGCCTCCATGAAGCTACCATCGGCAGCTGCTTCTGCCGGTGTCCGGCCAAGCGTTGAATGCACAGACGTATTATACGCATCGACGATAGTTTCAATTATGGCAGTCCATTTCAAGCTGACTTCCGTTAGCATCCACTTGCGCACTCGGTCACGCAATGTCCTGGTAAGCGAGTCTATTGTCCCTAACGATGTGTGACTGCCCTTCTCGTAGAAGTGCTGCTCCACGCCAGCATCCTTGCAAATCTTTCCCACTGAAGCATTCTTGAACTCCGTGCCGTTATCGCTTGAAATGCTCCCCGGATTATACTTGTCAATGAACGCGGCGAATATAGGCCCGACCGTTCTTGCGTCCTTGTTCTTTATTTTGTAGACTACTGCAAACCTTGATGCAATCTGCTCAAACAGCACAACGCCAAAGTAGCCGGCATTCTCTCGTTCCAAACCGGCAAAGAACATAATGTCACATTGCCAGCCCGACGCATCACTTGTTATTTTGTAGTAGTTGGTCTCCCGACGCTTTGAAGGAGCCATTTGCTGCGCTACAGCCTGTTTCTTAACCCAATCCAACACGTATTGCTTGGATACGTCGAGTTTATCCTTCAACTTTTCATAGAGCTTCTCCCCCCCGAGGAAAGACTTGTAATACTCCTCTGCTAATATGGTGTCTGCCTTCATACTTCCTCAACAGGTTTCTTTTCATCCTTTGGAGGTGCAACAGAAACAGCTAATTCCCCGCGGCATGATGACTTGATGTAGCGGCGATACGCTTTATACAATACGAGCAGGCCGGACACAGCCAACGACGCTGCAGCTAAATAATCAGAACTATTTGCCTCCATTTAGTAATGAGCTACATAATTCTTGACACCAACCCCTCCTCAAATCGCTTCCCCTGCCGTTTCTTGCGAATGCATGGAAATGACATAACGCATGACAGCGTCACATCATTTCTCCGCCAAATGGCAACAGAGCCAATACGCGAATCTTGGCTCTCCCTGTATTACCAAGGCGAAAAGCTTGACTACTCGTTCCAATTGTCTCGTTTGCCCCCCAACAGCGCGATTGAGGTTTTCTATGCTGACCAAACATGGGTCCCTCTTCCGATTCCTCCGCCAGCAACGCGTTATCCATCGGCGAATCTCTACTTACCACAGCGTTAGTTAGGATGGGTTAATGGGTGGTGGCTCAATGTCTTCTGGCTTTTACCTTTGGCGCATATTTTCGTAGCGCCTCGCCAACCAGATTCTGAAGTTTCCAATCTTCGAAGGAAATGTATGGCGAAGGTCTGGGGCCACCAAACTCTGCCCTCCATTGCTCATCTGTGCGTTGTTGCATCCATGGCACCTCCTCGGTATAACGCAGATACAGCCTGTCGCCTTCCCGCTTCTTCTCAACGCCAGCAGCAATGTCCGCTTCCTGCTTGGCCGTGTCAGCAATGCGCTTGTCCCAGTCACGCTTGAAGTTGTCGATGTATTGCAACGAGAGCTGATACTTCCCATTGATTTTCGATTCAACGGCTTTGTCGTTCTTTTTCGCGGTGGTCTCGGCACCAAACAGCTCGAGTAGTGGCCCAGCAATGCTACCCACTAATTCGCCTGTTGGACCCATCATGAAGGCTGTCATTTCGCGGAACTCATCAGCATAGCTGTAGGATGTTGTAGCCTTGGGGTCAAACGTTTTGTTTCCAGCAATGACATCAATAACATGTTGCAGCGCATCCGTGCCAAACTTCATGATTGCGGCAGGCGACGAAGCCATGTCCTTCACCGTTTCAAAGGCAGTTATGCCACCAGCAACCACTTGGACCGCTGACATGAGCTTCCCAGAGTCGCCCTCGCGAACCGCGTCAAGCATTTCCAGACATGCCTCATGTTCAAGGTCTAATACACGTCTTAATCTATCAGCCGTCTTGAATGCAGACTCCCTATAATCTACATAGTATTGGTGCAACGTTGGCCCACTGTATTTCGCTCTAACACGCGGGTCGGTCGCATGCCTACGCGGAGGCGCTGGCGGCGGTCGTTCAAGCGCCATTAGAACATCTCGCACCTCTTCTGGCGAAGTGACTTGGTTCACGGCATGCGCAAGGTTGTTGATGGTTTCCCGCGGGTCAACATAATACATGCTTCTTGCCGTTGTAGAGCCGCCTTGCCTTCCAGTTCCAATAATCTTCCCAACCGTAGCTGCCGCATCAGTAATCCCCGAAACAACTTGTTTGGAAACCTCGGGCAGCTCTTTCGCCAGCTGCTCAATATCTTGAAGTATGAATGCTTTTGCGTCATTGGTGAGCAGGCCAGACCCTTCCAATAGCCCAATCTGGAAGTTCTGACAGTTGTTTTGTGGCCTTCCTGGCAAAGCAATGGCCGTGTAGCCAAAGAATCTCTCGTCGCCCATCAGCTTCCTTGCATTTTCCACAAGCTGATACAGCGACACATCGCCGGGTGTAACTGAATACGTTTCCGCGTTACTTGGCACATCGCCAAGGCGAATTGCCACCCGCTCGTTCTTCTCAACAATTACCGACTTGCCGCTCAGCAACTTCAAGCAAGCACCCAGGTGGTAGAATTTCTCAAAGCCGTATTTCTTCATTAGTTCGTCCATTTTGCCCGCTGTAATCGCGTTGATGACCAACCCTAACGCTTTTTGAATGGGTTGCCGAAACACAACTACTTGCGTAACCCGCTGCATACCATAGGTTGACAGCACGGAACCAGCACTCCGCGGGTAATTCGTTAAATCCGGCTTGAAATACTCTTGCACCTTCTGGGGGATAATCTTCTTTGCTATGCCAACAACCTTGTCTTTGAAATCGCTGAAGAAGCCTTCACCCACGAGTTGAAGATGCTCCTGTGCCTTGGCCCTTGACATCCAGCGGGTCAATGGCACTCCCTTGGCGTCGACAACTCGAAACTTACCCTTAGTGCCAACAATGCGATACATTTAATACATCTTAACTTATTTCTTTGGGTCTATTTCTTGGCCAGCGCTCTCGCGAGTTTTGGCTTGCTGATTACAGCACCGCCAGTGCCTGCACCAGTTACACGACCAGCACCTGAATAGGAGCCTTCACCTTTTAGGAGACCCGCCTTATCAAGTGCATTAAGGCCGTCCTTGGCATAGCCAGCGTATTTCTTACCAAGTCGGAGGGCCGATTTCGCTGAATCAATCCAGCCAGAGCCAAGCATATCGTCACCTCCCATTGTGACAGGCGCATCATCCGTGACGTTCGGCGCATCAAGGATTTTGGCAGCGTCAATCGTTGGCTGGGACGATTTGCTTTGGCTGGCCCCGGTCAGCTTCCATGAGTTTTCATAGAAACAAACCATGTATAGCGTCAGGTCTTGTGCAACAGCCGATTGGTTAATGTATCTCAGCGTCACGCTTAGATTGTAAGCGCCGGAAGTGCCGCCAGTCACGTAGTTGGTAATGCCTACGTCCGACGGGTCAAACAGGAGAATGCCGCCTGATGTCCCAATCAGGCCCTTGGAAGTTGTGGCAGCACCGGCTTGCGCGGTCATCTGCACATACCCCCTGTATTCCATAAAACTACGGCACCATTTGTGATTCAGCGCTAACTGGTATAGTTGTGCAGCACTGTAAGTGTTGAACGCCGCAACAGTTGACCCCAGGTTAACAGACGCGCCGACAATGCCACAGCTCCAATCTGTGTCGTAATATGGCGTAGTCGACAGTCCATTTGTTGGCGCTACCCATGCGGCAATAAGCGATGGCATGCCGGTGCAAGTTACAACGTTTGAAGTAAAGGAGTTTTCAGTAATCGGACTTGCATCGTTTGTCAGAGATGGTTGAACAACACCGATTGCATTTTGCACGAGGGTCTGTAGAGGCACGCTGTAGTAAACCTCTGGCGGAATAGGAACGGTAGGTTGTGGAGTAAACATCGTCACTCGAAGCGAGGATTCGACAATGTAAACCTTTACTTTCGATTCATCAGCGACAGGCATCGCACCACTTGCGAGGCAAATTGCTCTCTTGTAGTTTGGAGCCAGTTGGCAAATCACTTGCGCGGTTGATACATGCGCTAACCCTGCCCCAGCGTCCTGTGGGCCGGTCCATTGGAATGGCGGACACATGAGCGGCTCCGTTGATTCGAATTCCAGTTCGCACGTGACTTCTACACCGTCTGCGCCTGCTGCAGGATTTGCAATAACTGACACATATGCACCGCGATAGTAATCACCTGTTGAACTGTTGTTGATGTTTGCAAGAACATTTCTGTTTGACGTAAGTAGCGCATTCCAGTCGCTGCTGCAATCAAAGATGTATGGTGCACCCGATGAGTATTTCTGAAGCTGCGTGCCGTTGACTTGCATGAGTTGTCCTGACCGAGATGGTTGCCAGGAATAGCTCAGGTTATTCACATTAGCGGTGATTGTCCCCATGATAGCATGGTTCACAAATGCTCGGGGAGCAACAGCGTTTGCGACAAACGCTCGTCCACCCTTTGCAGCGATGGTGCGGGTTATCTTCACCCGATACTTCTGATACAGCTCCGCGCGACGGCTTATAATTGAACCGGCTTGCGTCACGATTGGGAACGTGCACTGTTTGGACACAATATCGGAAGCTGGATTATCTGCGGCCTCTTGGCGAGGAAAAATATACACTGCGGCAGCTGCTGCACCCTCGACTGCAACGGTAGCAATACTTTCGTGTGCCACAAGGTTCAAACGAGGGTCGACTACTTTAACGAGTTGTTCTCCGCGGTCCATTTTGGTATTCCGGTAGATAAAAATTCCCTGGACTCATAGTAAAATGTCAACGCAGCTTGACCTTGGTGGCCTTGTTCAGACTCTCCATTATAGTTCAGAAGTATACTCAAAGATTCAGCCAGGGCAGGGTCGCGGCCTGTCTCTCTGCGTATTCAATGACTCTCGTCAAATCCCTGTGCTTGATACGCCAGGAAACTACCGCCTTGCCGTTGAGCGTTTACGGGTCCAAACCTCGACCATTCCATTATACATTGTAAAACCACGTGAAGGACAGGCAGATGTCGACGAGCTTGACATGAGCGTGAGCCTGCAAGACAACCTCGGAAACGTAGTTACTGAGTATATTCATTGGATACCTGAATATCTGGCAGCAACACCTCCGAACGTTGTGGATGTTGAGCAAAACCGCAAGTATTACCACGGCTACAGCGTTTCGCATATGGTTCGCCTCGTGAACACTGCGCTCTTAACAGCCATGACCGGCCTCATCGTTCTTAATCCAGCCCTTACTGGAACGCCTACGCCATTCTTTGAATACGATTCCACCGTGCTACGCATGCGTCTCTACGCTCCAGAATCTACGTTCAATCAGACAACAGCCGCCACGATAACGCTCTGGAGCAACCAAGCCTTCAATGAATACTTTGCCTTCTTTGATACGGACATAGATGAAACCGCTCAAGTGCTGACCTATAATTACAACATCTATCCGACACCAACAGGTGGCAATGTGGTTTCAGTTGCTGGAACTGATTATGTTCGCATGGAGCAAGAGTATGGAAATTTCTTGCAGCTCTGGAACCCATGCCAATCCATTGTGATTACTACAATCAATATGCCAATTGTGTCAGAAGCAACAAGTAGTCTCTACGTTGGCGAGTCTCAAACGCTTAATACTACGGAGCAAATCATAACAGACGTCTCCCCATCGCTATTGGATGGCACAGAGCTGCGCACGGACTTAACCTATAGCCCAAGCATCCTACGCTGGGTCGAAATGCAATCTTCAGCACCGTTAACTGCGCTGCAGTTCCAGGTCTACTGGCGCGATTATCGCGGCAACCTCATTCCATTAGAGTTGCCATATAATGGCTCTGCATCAATCAAAATATGCTTCAGAAGCAAAGCCGCCGGTATGTCAAGCTAAGGCGTAGCAAACGACTTCATCTGGTGTTAGCTCCCCGGACTTCAGCATTGCAGCATACGCGTCAGCATCCATATCCTTGTAGCAAAGCCTCACACAACAATGCTTGCCACAGGTGTTTACTCCAGGCGCATTTCGTTGAAGCTTGTGATTATTCCACTCAATAGTGTATGGACACGCCAGCAACAGTTTACCAAGGTAGTGCTCGTCTTGGCCAGATTGCGCAAGGTATAGGGGGTTGATGTATCGCTTCTCTTTTTCAATGGGGATGCCCAGCGGGTCAAACACGGATACCCTTCGGCCATGCTTGAACACTGCAACCCAGTGGCCGCGTTTATCCTTCAATTCATACAGCAGAATGACCTGCCCTGCTGGCCCAAGCAGGTCATCAATACTCCGATAGTTTGCCGTTTCACGATATGGGATAACGCGTGTATCCCTTCCAAGCACAGCATGAATCTGTGAGTCGCTCATTGGAATGGGGAGCAATGCTTGAAGCGTTGCGACTTCTTCGGCGAAACTGCCACCTTTGAACTCCTTTGAGTTGGCATACAAGGCTTTACGTTGCGCTACAGCAGTCACATGGCTAACTGGTTCCTTGCTGTAGCGCTTTCCTGTGCCTGCGTTGACAACAAAATAACCGTTTCTCACTCTCTCTATGAAGTAAGGCATTTTAACTTATAACAAGTTTAATCTATTCCACTGGTGTATCTTCAAGTTCCCGTATCATGCGGTCACCGGCTGCGTCGCACATACGAACATGAAAATCCCAGTCGAAAGCACTGTCTTCGCTATCAATCATCGCCTGCTGCGTGTCAGCAATGAGAGCATTTAGGTATCCGATGTCAAGGTAGTTCAACCAGCAGCGTGTGCCATAGTTGAAGAACAGCTCCTCCCCTGGTTCAATGTCACGAGTTGCCCTGAAAATCTTGCCGCAGCTAAACACGTTGGCCATCTTCGGTGACGTTTTCAAGTAGTTGGCAATGGCTCGTATTTCAGATTCAACCAAGTGTCCGCGCGAGCTGTCAATCTTGAAGCATGAATAATCATTGATAATCTGGGCAACACCGCGTTTGCGACGCACATCCTGGTATCCATCGATGTATCTGCCCGGGCTGACCTCTAACACATATGCACAGTCCTTGACATTTGATGGTGTTACTTCAGCGCCATGGTAGTAACAAACAATGTCATTGCGTTTAAACGCACGCCGTGCAAACACTCCACGACCAGCACCCGGTATGCTCGATTGTCTAACTTCGCACATTTACCTTGTGCCTCGAAGTTAGTTTGGTGCTGCCGCCCCCAACATGTAGCAACCGCCTTGCCACGTAACACAAGGAGGATACACGCGCCGCACAGAAACCCAGCGGGTGGGTAGCTTCAGCATTTTGCGTATGTCGTCATTGCTGCAGCCACAGTAGTGGCCCAGCACATACTTGATTTGATGCGCAGATGACCCCGCTGGAAATATCGTCACGTTCTGCATGCTGTTAAGAATGGCCTTTGTTTCGCTGTTGTTGGCACCCAAGTGGGACGTCACTATAACGTTGATGCCATGCTTGCGGCCAGAATTGCACAGGTCCTCAATGAGTTCTATCACCACTGCCTTCTGGTCCTTTGGGAAGGTGTCAAAGTCATCAATGACGACCCAGCAGCCACCCGCTGGGAAATCATTGTATCGTAAAGGGTCCGCCATGTAATCATCGTCAATAACAATGCGCTGCAAGTCAAGGCCTTCAAAGGCTTCGTCTTCTTCCGCAGCGCGACTAATGAGGAACATTGGGACATCCCCCCCCTTGTCAGCCCGAACCTCGCTTAGCAAATTCCCAACCCAGGAAGATTTTCCAGCTCCGGCAGCAGCAAAGACATACCAAACACGTGTCTGGTGGTTTGGCAATGGACTCATCACGCCATCAACAATTTCGATTTCTCCGCGTGGCTTATAGTCTGCTCTTGCTGGCTTGTCATCATTGATGTAGACTTTTCCATCCTTCCGTCGGCGCGCGCTTCGGATGACTGCCAGTGGAACGCTGGTGGTTCCGTTGGCTAATTTCGCGGATTCAGTGCTCAAATGGGCCATTTATTTGTGCAAAAGAAAGTTTTTCTCAGTTTCCGAAACAGATTTGATAGGTTAAGACAACACATTAACAATTTTGTTTCAAAAAGCGGAAAAATCTTTTTTTATCGTCCAGGAGTGTCTCCAATTGGATTCCTTCCGTCATCCTGAGGCGGAGGTGTTCGTGCTGCGCCTCTATGACTATCATCGTATGCAATTTGGTCAGCAATCTTACGCGCAAGTGGTCTGGTTTTGCGGCCATCAACCCATGTATATTCGGCCTTTATTTTGGCGTTAATTGCATCCGGTGACAGACCTGAGTTAGCGCGGTCAGACACCATGGCATCGTGGATGTATCCCATAACAAGCTTCTGTTTGTCGCTCGATAAGTCTGCAAACGCCGTTGATTTGATTGTTAGACTGCGTATCGTTGCAGCAACTTCAGCAGCCTGGCCAGTATTTGGTGACATGAAATCGTCGCCCTCTTCTGCAACAGAGGGTTTACCAAGTGCTTCAGCCAACCTATCAACACCAGCATCATGTGCGTCGCGAACGGAACGCATCGCTATCTCTAACCGCTGGATGCCGCGGTCATATGCTTCCGTGATTAACTTGTTTTGCGCAGCCTCTGCTGCTCCAGGCGTTCGCTTGTGCGTCTTGTAGTATTCCTCCTCAGCTTTGTTCTTTTGCTCGATTTCATACAGGTCTTGGTCGCGTTTCTCTTTCATTTTCCTGACTGCATCATTGGTGTCGGAGGCAGCTTGCGCTGCTTCCCGGATTCGAGCGAACAGTTTATTGCTTGTTTTGCGTGGCATACTTAATTATGAGCAACATTAAGAATTAGGCCAGGTTATGCTGCTTCACATAATGACTTGCCTGCGGCAAGCTGATGCCAAGCTCTTGCATAACGTGCTTTACAAGTTGGTTACGGCGTTTCATGTCAGCGCTTACGGCACCACCTGTCGCTTCAGCCTTTGCCTTGCGTTTGCGCTTTGGCTTGGGTGATTCCTCTGCAGGAGCAGCAACATCCTCTTTTGCTTGGCGCGCGCGTTTTGTTTTTGGAGTGCCCCCAAAACCAATCTCAACAATTTTCATTGCAAGGGGTGCAAGCTGTTTGAGTAGTTAAAGGGGTGTTTCAAGTTGGCTTGGCGCCCCACGAAGAGAAGCGCCTGGGTTTTCCCCCCCGTAGCCAGCGCTGGCGATGTCACCGCCTGTAAATTCACTTCGTAAGCGTAATGCTTGTCTAATTCGTTGCCGTAGGTCTGGGGCGTTCATTATTAATCATCTGCTACAATTATTTTCGCGGCATGCAATAAATGAGTATTCAAGAGCTATCGTATCCCAACAGTTTTCAGATGTATGCCGGGTCGCTGAGCATTGACTCGCTCGTTGTAACTGGCGACATTTCAGCAAATGGCGTGGTTCAAGACATGAACATGACCGTGTCATCATTGACGTGTGCTTCAACTATTGTGGCAGCGGAGGTGTATTCACCATTGCTTGAAATACCTCCGCTAACAACGGGCAGCACCCTAAGAATATTCAGTGACCCACTTGATGCAGCAAGTGTAGGTATTCTTGCGGTTTATGATATGACAGGTTCCGGACGTACTGGCCGTGTTTACGACAGCTCCTTAAACCCGCCACCGAACAACGGAGTATTAACGCCGTTTACACAAACATTGCCAGCTGGAACAAATGAGGGCGTTCTCCCCATATCAAGTTGTGTAAGTTTTGACATTGCACCGTTTAACTATGCAGAGCTGGAGGTGCAGAACTTTGGCTCTGCTGTAGAATTTACGCCTACATCCGCCATGTCAACGAATTTCTATTTTGCCAGCACGCCATTGCAGGCGTATGACCAGCTCTTCCAGTTTCAAGCTCCTTACGAGTATGACATTCCAGCAGAAGACCCACGTGTAAGTGCGCCAAATCTCCAGAGCGGCAACCAGCGCTACACGCTATACAGCCCGTCAACTGTGCTGTCGACGGTGTATTTCAATATGCTGAATTTGACATCAAGCAATGTGATGCAGTTCACCAATTTCTCTCTGAATGGCGTTGCAAAAAGTTACCTACTTTAACCGTATCAATAAGTAAATGTCAATATACGAGGTTAGCTATCCAAACCAGTTTGATATGTATTGTGGAACCCTTGCTGTGGCAAACACCATTTCGTGCGCGACGATTCACTATTCTTCCGTGTTATACGATGCTGCCTCCTATAGCACGTTTGCAATCAGCGCAGCTACTGTGAATACGTTAGCCGGCACATATGGCAGCTTTTCCACGTTCGCGTATTCAACGGCAACCCTTGGCGAGATTACTGGAGTTTCAACCATGGCCATTTCATCCGGAACGGCTGATTATATGCGAATTACAAGACTGGATGCATCGGTTTGTGGACTGTCTGCCATTACAGCGTCGAAGGTTCTGGTGCAAGACTTTGGTGCCAAGGTAGGCCGCTTCAGCATTATCGCCGCCAGCACCTTAGCTATCTCAGTTCCTACGGTGTCAATCTCGACCTTTACGGATGTCTATGCAGTGAACGCTTACTGTGACACTATATCTGCTGGTGTTGTTGCTGCGGCTGATGTGTCCATTGGCGGCTTGTCGGTGTCCAGTGCACTTGATGCGATTCAAGCAGACATCAGCACGTTGTCAGGCGCAACGGGCGGCACAAGCTACTGCCAATCCTTTCAAAGCATCAAGGCATACGGGACAAACGGTGGCAATGCAGACGGTCATGTAGCCGCGTATAGCACTTTACTGTTGAATGCAGCGCAGCCAATGAGCATTGTAGCTGGCATGACGCTGTCAGACTCCATTATCGGAGTTCCACCAGGTATGTATTCAGTCGACAGCATTACACCAGTAAACGGAGTTGGACGTGCGCGCGCACGCTTATTTGATGTAACAGCCTCGTCTGTGCTATTGTATGGTGATAACGCGATAACAAACACCGGGAGTTATGGGTCAGGCACCACGCACATTAATGGCATACTGAACGTGTCAACCGCAATAGATGTATGTTTGCAGCTTCAAGTTGAGACTGCTTCAGCACTTGGTGATGGCAGCAACGCGCTTGGGGTTGCATGCAGCTTCAACGGTAGTGAGCCGGAAGTTTATTCCATACTGAAGTTCACTAAATATGCGTAATTACCTTCACTTAAGAGCAATGAGCGCGTTACCAACGGTTGTCTATGTTCCGCCTCGCCCAATAACAGCCGAGGCAACGCGGGAATTGGTCAGAGTAAAGTGTCCATACTGCAGCCGAATGCATAAACATGGAATTGCACGAGACGAATTTGATGGGGCTGCCCGCGTAAGTGACTGCGCGAGGGGGGCTTATATTGTGGTCGTCAAAACTGAAAGATTAACTTAAATAATACGTGTCATAAGTAAATCAATGGAGCGCCCCATCCGTTCTAAGCTTACTCCCGAGGAAAGGGCTAAACGTAAAGCAGCACGAAACGCCGCATATTATG
>Ga0066256_1003448_pt1 | contig 15261 bp, 13 predicted proteins | sample ThiBio_1000_biof_FD_87107 | JGI IMG/M metagenome (GOLD analysis project Ga0066256, IMG submission 87107) | Wastewater bioreactor microbial communities from Cape Town, South Africa - Thiocy_expt_1000_biof (version 2) | ecosystem: Engineered > Bioreactor > Thiocyanate-remediating >...
CGCAGCGCGTTGCCCACGCCCTTGTCGATGCCCTGTTGCAGGCGCTCAACGTTTGTTACAAACAGGTCGTCGCCTACCAACTGACATTTATCGCCGATGGCTTCGGTAAGCATTTTCCAACCTTTCCAATCGTCTTCAGCCATACCGTCTTCAATAGAAACAATAGGGTATTTTTTCACCCAGTTTTCCCAGTATTTCACCAGCTCCTCGCTGCTCATTGCTTTGCCGTCACTTTTGTGGAATACATATTTTTTCTTTTTGCCATCCCAAAGCTCGCTGTTAGCAGCATCCATTGCGATCACAATTTGTGAACCCGGCTTGTAACTCGCAGCAGAAATAGATTCCAACACTGTTTCAATAGCTTCTTCATTGCTTTGAATATTAGGCGCAAAACCACCTTCATCGCCCACATTAGTGCTGAACCCTTTTTTCTTCAACACGGTTTTCAGTGCGTGAAAGATTTCAACACCCCAACGCAAACCTTCGCTGAAAGTATTAGCGCCCACCGGCATGATCATAAATTCCTGAAAGTCTATTTTATTATCAGCATGCGCACCGCCGTTCAGGATGTTCATCATGGGGATGGGCAATGTTTTAGCATTAGTACCGCCCACGTAACGGTATAAAGGAAGGCCGGCTTCTTCAGCAGCAGCCTTAGCCGCAGCCATACTTACAGCCAACAGTGCATTGGCTCCCAGCTTAGCTTTATTGGGCGTGCCGTCCAGCTCTATCATTAGCTGGTCAATACCCGTTTGGTCAGCCACATCATATCCTAAAAGGGCAGGAGCGATAATGCTGTTAACATTCTTAACTGCTTTTAAAGTTCCTTTACCCAAATATTTTTTCTTGTCGCCATCGCGCAGTTCCACCGCTTCGTGAATACCGGTGCTGGCACCGCTTGGAACGGCGGCACGGCCTAAAGCGCCTTCGTCTGTAATAATATCAACTTCAACTGTAGGATTTCCCCTGCTGTCTAAAATCTGTCTTGCAAAGACATCTGAAATGTAACTCATCTGGAATTTTTTATTAATTATAAAATGTATGTCTGGTTCGGTGCCGCAAGTTACTTAATCCTTTGCTTATTCATGTGAAGATTAGCAAAAAATTAAGGCACAGTGTGGAAAAGCGTAGAGGTTTATGATAAAACACAGGTTTTTGTTACAGGCTACTGTGCAGATGGTATCTTTACCTACCTGGTGGGTAGGACGGATTCGAGCGCTGCGTCGTTCAATTATCACAGCATTGGGCCTAATAAAGTAGGGGCATCTCAATCATTAAATTTGGATGCCCCGGACACTTTAAATTTTACTTCCCACAGCTAATTTTCTGAATTAAAAACTACTTGCGATGAACAGGTCCTATAAATCATCATACACGTACAATGGATCAAGTTTGGAAATATCTGCCGGCATTTCATAAACCGATTTGATCGTGCCGTTATTCAATCCATAAACCCAGCCGTGCAAGTGCGGCGCCTGGCGGTCTTTCCATGCCTTTTGAATGATTGAGGTTTTTGCAAGTTTTTCAACCTGTTCAACCACATTCAGTTCAACAAAGCGGTCTGCCCTTTGGTCCAAATCTTCAATTGCATCAAGCTCCTGCCTGTTATGGCGGTAAACATCTTTAATTGATCTCAGCCACATGTTCAGCACTTGTTTAAAATCGTGGTTACTCATGGCCGCCTTCACTCCACCACAACCGTAATGGCCGCATACAATTACATGCTTAACTTTAAGATGTGTAACTGCGTATTCGAGAACGCTTAAAAGGTTCACATCAGTGTGTACCACAACGTTGGCGATATTGCGGTGTACAAATATTTCGCCGGGATTGGTTCCTGTGATTTCATTGGCCGGTACGCGGCTGTCGCTGCATCCGATCCATAAAAACTCAGGGGTTTGAATGTGTTCCAGTCTGCTGAAATACTCGGGGTCTAATGATAATTTTTTTGCTGCCCAGTCTTTATTCGACTGTAATAATTTTTCGTATGATTTCATAAAATATTCCTGATGGATTTTTTAAAGTTAATAATTTATTTTTCTTCAACTAATTCTGTTTCCTCCATAGCGCCATTTTTTATAATCTGTTTCGAGTGACTCCTCTTTAGCCTTCCATCACTGTTGTCATTCGCGAGAATCTTGTAAGAGAAACCGTGATCAATAAAACCACTCGTTTTCAGTTCGACATTTATGTTTTTTAAAGGTGCGTGTATCATAAAATCCTCAATAAAATCGGCACGCATTGCATCAATAATCACGTTGCCGTTTTCAGGTACCAGTTCAAGTTTGTTTTTTATAATCGCCTTGTTAAGAAATGATACATCCTTTCTCAACCGGAAGAGGTACTTGTCATCGTCATGAACAACAAACACCGCTTTGCGGAAATTTGACCTCATCACAAAGAACAACCCCACCAAAATACCAAAGATTACCCCTTTTAAAAGGTCGGTTGCTAAAATGGCGCCGATGGTGGTCACGAAAGGCAGAAACTGATCCATTCCTTTTTTGTAGAAGGCCTTAAACAATGTTGGCTTAGCCAGTTTATAACCTGTGTAAATAAGGATGGCCGCCAGCGCCGCTTTGGGGATCAGGTTTAAAATTGCGGGGATTAGCGCTACAGATAATAATAACAACGTTCCGTGGTAAATGGTAGACATTTTAGTTTTAGCTCCGGAGTTTACGTTTGCCGAGGACCTTACAATTACACTGGTTACCGGAATACCGCCAATCAACCCTGAAACCATATTGCCGATACCCTGTGCTTTCAACTCTCGGTTGGTGGGCGTTACACGCTGGTAGGGATCAAGGTCATCCACCGCCTCAATGCTTAAAAGGCTCTCCAGGCTTGCCACCAAAGCAATGGTTACCGCCTGTACCCAAACCATCTGGTTGGTAATAAAACTCCAGTCGGGGTGGGTGAAAAAGGAGAAAAATTCGCCTGCAGAAGATGCTATTGGAATTTCAACAAGATGCCCGCCGGATAGCGACCCCATGCTGCCCGTGGCGGCAAACAAAGCATTCAGCCCAACGGCTAAAAACACCACAACCAGCGGGCCGGGAATAAGTTTTATAATTCCCTTTTTGCCTGTTGTTAACTTTTCCCAGAAAAAGTAAAATACCAGGCAGACTACACCGATGATGGCAGCAGAGAGCTGAATATTGCCAAATGATTTAAAGAAATTGACAAAAATATTTCCTGATTCTTTTGGCGGCGTATTTTCATCAATCACGAAAGAAGAGTCATCGCCTAACAAGTGAGGGAACTGATTCAGGATAAGAATGAGGCCAATAGCGGCGAGCATACCTTTGATAACGCTGTTGGGAACGTAATCGCCAATGATACCTGCTTTAACAAAGCCTAACACCAGTTGCATGGCACCGGCAAGAACCACCACCACAAGAAACGCTTCAAAAGATTGTAACGCAATAATGGCAGACGCTACAATGGCCGTTAAGCCCGCCGCAGGGCCGCTTACACTAAGGTGCGAGCGGCTGGTGAGGCCAACTACAATACCGCCACACACACCCGCTATAATTCCGCTGAATAAAGGTGCATTGGAGGCTAATGCCACGCCCAGGCATAAGGGGAGGGCTACTAGAAAAACAACTATGGATGCCGGAAAATCCGACGAAAAACTCTTCAGATAATCTGATGCTTTAGGACGTGCTGTCATAAAAATTCATTTGATTAAAGTAATGAAACAATAGGGCTGCGCGGATTTTTGAAAACCGTGAACCTTAAATACCAATAAAACTTATGACAGGGTGTTGGGTGGCGGGCACATTGGCTCACCGTGATAGGCTATATAAGTAGATTCGTGCGCATGAATATACGCAAGGGAAACCTGAAAAGGTATTAGCGAAAAATCGTGATCGGAATGATGTATAAACTCCTCGTTTAAATTTGAGGTGGGGGCGTTGGGTGTTTTTTCTTCGGAAGTGCCTGTTAAGGGATTATCATCATTAATCGTATTTGAAATATCAACATTAGCCTTCGTTTGATTGGCCTCATTGACAGCAGGCAGGCAAATGGTCAACCACGACAAAATCAGGAACATAACTATTCCTGAAATAATACTTTTAATATTTGTATGATTTACACTTTTTTGCACCGCCGCGAAATTATGGTTATATGGCCAAAAAGCCAAAACATGAAAAGTTAAAAAATTATGAAACCATCATGGCCGCATACTAAGAAAACGAATGATCCCAACAGAAAGCCATTGTTATAATTTTATTATTTTGCTATCGTAACCGGTTTAAATCGCGAATCAGTTTCTGGTCGTTTCGGATGCCGCGCACTGCAAAAAAGAAACCTACGATACTACCTAATGAAACCAACGCAGTGAGGGCAATACCGCCAGTGGCAAAAGAAAAGGTGTAATAATAAAACAACGCCAGCAACCCTACTGATAGCAATAAACCTATAAACGTTAGCTGAATTTGCAGTTTACGGTTTTTAAACATAAAAATGGCAACGAGCGCTAAAACTATCACCGCGCCTGCTAATAGCATCAGCCATATATTATCCGATGCTGTTAAGTCAGCGCCTTCAACGCCCACCGCATCTGTTTTAATTGTGCCGTTGTAAAAAGGAAGCCTGAAGGTAAGCGCTGCGCAGATCAGCGACAATAATAACCAAAGCGTTTGTTTACGTTGAATCATTTTCAAAAAGTTTACAGATTGATATGGTGAAATGTGGGCAGGGTTTTTTAAGTTGTTAACTTATAAATTCGGATATAACGGAAACTGCTGCATGAAATTTTTTACGTCGCTCTTCACGCTTTCAATTACAAGTGCATCATCTGTATTCATCAATACCTTATCAATCATTCCCACAATTTCAACTACGTCGTTTTCTTTCAATCCTCTTGTGGTAACAGCAGGTACACCCACGCGGATACCGCTTGTTACAAACGGTGATTTATCATCAAAAGGAACAGAATTTTTGTTCAGCGTGATGTGGGCTTTGTCTAAAGTTTCCTGTGCTTTTTTGCCGGTAAGGTTTTTATTGCGGAGGTCAATCAGCATTAGGTGATTGTTAGTGCCGCCACTGATGATGTTATAGCCTTTATCAATAAATGCCTTTGCCATTGCCTGCGCGTTAGCTATGATCTGCTTGCCGTAAGCTTTAAAATCTTCGCTTAAAATTTCGCCGAAGGCCACCGCCTTTGATGCAATCACATGCTCCAGCGGGCCGCCCTGCTGTCCCGGAAACACAGCCAGGTCGAGCAATTGGCTCATGGAGCGTGTATTGCCTTTCGGGTCTTTATGCCCCCACGGATTTTCAAAATCGTTGCGAAGCATAATAATGCCGCCGCGGGGGCCACGTAATGTTTTGTGCGTGGTGCTGCTTACAATATGGCAATGATCAAACGGGTCATTTAATAAACCGGTCGCTATTAAACCCGCCGGGTGTGCAATATCAGCAAAAACAATTGCGCCAATTTTATCAGCCACAGCGCGAATGCGTACATAATCCCAATCGCGGCTGTAAGCAGATGCGCCGCAAATAATCATCTTAGGTTTTTCTGCCAGCGCTTTTTTTTCAAGGTCATCATAATCCACCAGGCCTGTTTCTCTGTCCACGCCGTAAGCAATCACTTCATAATGCTTACCGCTGAAATTTACCGGGCTGCCGTGCGTTAAGTGCCCGCCCATGCTCAGGTTCAGCCCCATGATCTTATCGCCCGGGTTCAGCACTGCGAAAAATACGGCGGCATTAGCCTGCGCGCCACTGTGCGGCCGCACGTTGGCCCCGCTACAGTTAAAAATTTCTTTCGGGCGGTCAATCGTTAGTTTTTCAATTCCGCCCCCCCCTCCGCAACCGCCATAATAGCGCCTGCCGGGGTAACCCTCGGCGTACTTGTTGGTGGGGCAGGTGCCCATCGCTTCCATCACCTGTTGCGAAACAAAATTTTCTGATGCGATCAGTTCAATGCCGCTGCGTTGGCGCTCCAATTCTTTATTAATAAGGTCAAAAACCCTGGTATCTTTTTGCATGGCGCAAAGGTAGGGAACCTGTTTTTTTGAAAACAACGAATTATTCACATTTATGGAGAATTATTATGACATCGGCCATCAATTTGTGTTCTGCAATGAGCCGGTTAAAGGCTATTCTCGCAGAGCGGATACTATTCCTGCATTTCTATCTTCGGTAAGCAAACATGCAATTCCTCCATAATCGTATCTTTATCCCTCACATAAAACTACTAAGCGAATGAAGGAAGGATTTACGGGTAACAGCCTCATCAAAGACACCTCAATAACTGATGGTTTTCTAAAAGAAATACTGTCAGGTTGTAATACAATCAGCATCAAAAAAGGCGATTATATTTTAAAGAAAGGCGACCCGTACAGGTACGCTTATTACGTACAAAAAGGGTTGCTTCGTTATTACTCAATTGATGAAAAGGGCAGGGAGCATATTTTGCAATTCGCTCCGCAGGGCTGGTTCATCAGTGATCGCCAAAGTGCCTGCCTTAATATTAAATCAGATTTTTTTATTGATGCACTTGAAGACAGCGAAGTACTTGTGGTGAATGAAGATTACATCATAGAAACCGCAAAGAAAAATCAGGAGTTTTTGGAACTGAATAACCAATTGCTGCACAATCATATTCGCCAGTTGCAGAACCGGATTAACCAGCTATTAAGTTTCACGGCTGAGGAACGCTATCTGGATTTTGTAAAAACCTACCCCGACATTATACTTCGTGTGCCGCAATGGATGGTAGCTTCTTATTTAGGTATTACGCCCGAAAGCCTTAGCAGGGTAAGAAAGGATTTAGCAGAGAGAAACCAAAAGAAAAAAATATAGAAACCTGTCCGTATGACAGTTTCGAGTAACAGAGTTTCTACACCGATGTTTTACATCAACAGTTTCTCAAAAGCCCTGCGAGGTGAGCCACGAAAGTAAACCTCGCCGCAATAACTGTAGCCGAGTTTATCCAGTATTTTCAGCATCGGAACATTATCAAAATTAGTGTCAACCTTTATGCTGCCTACATTTTTTGAAAGCGCCAGCTCCTCAATTTTTTTCATGATGATTGTTGCGATTCCCCTGCCTTTTGCTTCTGTTGTTACAGCAACGCGGTGCACCACAACATAAGCCCCGTTGCTTAGCCATTTACCTTCAATATTTTCATAGGCAGGCTCAATATCGAAAATAACCGCAGCATAAGCAATAATGAGTTGGTTCTCCATTAAAACATAACCATATCCGGGTTCTATATCGTTCGCTATCGTTTCAGGATTGGGATAACCATCCTGCCATTGGTTGCTGCCATCAGCTTTGCGCGTGGCAATCGCTTCCTGTAAAATTTGCCAAACTCTCTTTGCGTCTGCATTAGTAGCCTTTTTGAAGGTCATTTTAAAAATTTAATTCAAAATAACAAAAACACATTGTTTTTTCAGTTTAAATGTTCTTACCCTACATCAATGGTATGGATTTGCCATCGGTGTAAATTTGTATCACAAAAAAAGGAGTGATTATGAAATTCGATGTTTTAAATAAAATGGCGGAAACGAACAGTAACACGGAAAAGATGCCGGTTCTTTTTTTAGGCCACGGAAGCCCGATGAACGCTATTGAGGAAAATGAATTTGTGCAGGGATTTAGAAATGTGGCTGAGGGAATAGAAAATCCCAAAGCGGTTCTTGTCATTTCCGCACACTGGGAAACCCCGGGCACCTTTGTTACGGCGATGGAACATCCCAAAACCATTCATGATTTTGGCGGTTTCCCGCGGGAGCTGTTTGAAGTGCAATATCCCGCGCCGGGAAGCCCTGAACTGGCAAAGGCAGCAAAAGAACTTGTAACAAAAACTGATGTAGGTTTGGATCATCAATGGGGACTGGATCATGGAGCATGGTCGGTGATAAGGCACATGTACCCGAATGCAGATGTACCGGTGGTGCAGATGAGCATTGATTATACAAAGCCCGCATCTTATCATTACGAACTGGCGAAGGAACTGGCGGCACTAAGAAAAAAAGGCGTACTGATTGTTGGCAGCGGGAACATGGTTCACAACCTCAGGATGGTTGACTGGCGCAGGCTTGATGAAGTGGATTATGGCTACGATTGGGCGATTGAAGCAAAGGCGAAAATGAATGAAAGTATTTTGAACCATGACCATCAAACCCTGATTGATTTTGATAAACAGGGAACGGCTTTTAAATTAAGCGTTCCCACGCCTGAACACTATTTGCCATTATTGTATGCTTTGGCTTTGCAGGACAAAAATGAGCAGGCAACTTTATTCAACGATAAAGCAGTGGCCGGGTCTTTAACAATGACGTCGGTAAAAATAGACTAAGCAGGGGTTTAAATATTTTTTTGAAATGGCTATCAACGAAAACTGATAGCCATTTTTCGTTCAACTTAGGAATTTCAATTTGTATATTTTTGCCAGATGCAGGCTGATTTAAAAGATGTTACCCAAACAAAAAAATATCTCCCCTTCATTTTAGCAACTGCAATTTTTATGCAGATGCTGGATTCCACAATCCTGAATACATCATTACCTGCCATGGCAAAGGATTTGAACGAATCGCCACTGGATATGCAGAATGCGATCATCAGCTACGTTCTCACCCTCGCATTGTTTATGCCAGTGAGCGGGTTTCTTGCAGATAAGTTTGGTACAAGGAAAATTTTTGTGTTTTCTCTTCTTCTGTTCAGTATCGGATCCTTGTTTTGTGCGCTTTCGCAAAACCTTACACAGATCGTGATTTCGCGGGTAATACAAGGTTTAGGAGGCTCGTTGATGACACCCGTGGGACGGCTGGCGCTTATGAAGACATTTAAAAAAGATGAGTTGGTAAAAGCCATGAACTACGCCATTATCCCGGCGCTTATTGGCCCGGTGCTTGGCCCGCTGGTTGGCGGTTACATGGTGGATTATTTATCGTGGCACTGGATTTTCCTTATCAATATTCCTATTGGTATGCTGGGTATTTTTTTGGGCTTTAAGTTCATGCCCGATTATAAAACGGACGATTAACATTTTGACCTGAAAGGCTTTTTAATATTTGCAGTTGCCTCTTTGTTCATTTCCGTTTCGCTGGAGTTGCTGGGCAGCGCAAGAAATGTGACACCGGTGTTACTGGTAGCCATTGCAGGTTTTTTGATGTTGTATTTTTATTACCGGCATGCCCGAAACACTGAAAACCCGTTGTTCCCTTTAAACCTTTTTCAGGTACGAACTTTCAGAATTGGGATTGTTGGCAACCTTGTTACACGTCTTGGAATCGGCTCCATACCACTACTCATCCCTTTGCTCATTCAAATAGGCTATGGACAAACGGCGGTTGTTTCGGGATGGATTGTAGCGCCAATGGCGCTCACAGCTATGTTCGGCAAATCAGCCGTAATAAGGGTTTTAAATAGCATCGGTTATCGCCGCACTTTACGCATCAATACAACCATCATTGGATTTTTAATACTGATCTTCGCAATCCCGGGGGTTCACAGCTCTATTTACTGGTTTGTTCCAATACTGGCAGTGCTTGGGTTCTTTAACTCAATTCAGTTTACCGCTATGAACACAATCAGCATTTCTGATCTGCGAAATTACCAAACGAGCAGTGGCAATTCTTTGCTATCGGTGAACCAGCAGTTGGCGGTAGGATTCGGCATTGCATTTGGGTTACTGGTTTTAAAGGTATTTGAAAAACAGATTTCGTTCACTGGTGGCGAAATTCACAACGCTTTCCGTTATACTTTTTTGGTGATGGGGGTTATCACTATTTTGTCGGGCTTTATTTTCAGACGGCTGCACAAAACAGACGGCGATAATATGAGGAGCGAATAGGCAGCATATTCAACAGCTTAAAATAGCCCGGGGTGCAGCGATACCCCGCACGGCGCAAAGCGGCGGAGGAGTACAAGCGAAACACCGGAGACAAAGCCCGGGCATATTTTGGCGCCGATGCTCTCATTTATTTATCATACATCAATGGCGGGGAGTGGCTTTAAATTTAATTTGCAGCATGAAAAAATTTGAAATTTTACTGGTTGTAAAAAGTACGGCGCCGGTTATTGAAAAATTGAAGAACCACAATAATATCAACATTCATTTGGCTAATGATGAAGAGCAGGCGATTGACCAGATGAGCGCACGAAATATTGACATTATCGTTTATGAAGGCAGCGCTGATTTTTCTTTAAGAAATAAATTAAAATCGTTGAAAACTATTTTGCGGCCTGATGCTGAAATTGTTGAGTATGATGAAAGAAACCTGAACGCGCTGCCGGACGATTTGAAAATGGCAATGGAAAAAATTAATTCGAAATACGACGGGATGCCAAAATTTTTTGAAGGCCCCGAATTAGATTAAGCTATAAAAAATAGAAAATGAAAAAAATAGAATTTGGAGTGATGTCGTTTGCAGACATGCCTCCCGAAACCGGAGAACAAGGAACAAACGCTGAGGTGCGGATTAAAAACCTGTTGGAAGAAATAAAGCTCTCAGATGAATTGGGTATTGATGTGTTCGGCGTTGGCGAACATCACCGGCCTGATTATGCCGTTTCATCACCCACAACCGTTTTGGCCGCCGCCGCAGCCATTACGAAAAATATTAAGCTCACAAGTGCTGTTACAGTGTTGAGTTCAGAAGATCCCGTGCGTGTTTACCAACAGTTTGCAACGGTTGACCTGATATCCGGCGGCAGGGCTGAAATTATGGCCGGCCGCGGGTCATTCATAGAATCTTTTCCGTTGTTCGGTTACAACCTGCAGGATTATGATGAGTTGTTCGATGAAAAACTTGACCTGCTTCTTGAAATAAACAAACAGGAAAAAGTTGATTGGACAGGCAAACATCGCGCTGCAATCAGCAACCTGGGTGTGTACCCAAGAGCCGTTAACGGAAACATCCCTGTTTGGCTTGCGGCGGGCGGCACGCCAGCGTCTGCCATACGTGCGGCAAAATTAGATCTGCCGTTAATGCTGGCAATTATTGGCGGAATGCCGGAACAATTTACGCGCTTTATTAATTTGTATAAAAGCAGCGCGATGCAATTGGGGAGAAAAGAAGAAGACATACAGGTTGGCATCAACAACCACGTGTTTGTTGGCGAAGACAGTGAGGCAACCGCCGACGCATTCTTTCCCTTCTACGCTCAAATGATGGACCGCGTAGGCCGCGACCGTGGCTGGCAACCAATCACCCGCGATCAATACGAATATATGCGCAGCCCAAAAGGCGCCTTGATGGTGGGCAGTGTGGAAGAGGTAACAGAAAAACTTTTGTACGAATACTAATTGTTTGGCTATACAAGGTTTTTAGCGCAAGCAAGCCTGGGGTTTTTTCAGCATGAACTAACAATGAAATCTATTGAATTATTTGCGAAAAAAGTGGTTCCGGAAGTAAAGAAGAGGCTGGGAGTTTAAATAAATTGCTGAAGCCATTCCCTGGCTTCCAGAGCGTTGGTAAAACTCTTCATGGGTATTGCCGGCGCTTTGAATTTAAATAGCAGATTCATGATCAGTTGGGCCAACCCGGGTTTTGAAACCATCGCCATGGCTTTATAAATTTCAGGTAATTTTTCAGTTGAGAATTGTCTTGTAGCTTTATCAGGCACGGGTGAATTTGTCAGGTAAATTAGTACTGGCACGCGTTTACCGCCGGTTATGCTTTTTACCAGTTCAACGTTTTCCGCAATTAAAGCGACCGTGCGCCTGACGGGTTTTGACAGCGAAACCAATATACCGTCTTCAAACCAATAAGTTGCAATGGCACCTTCGGTTACTTTTTTGTCGGCAGGTATATGTACATTTTTCATCTGCATCAAAATTTAATATTGGCAAAATAATTGTTATTTTGATTTGGAATTAAGAATGATTATGCGCATAGCAACTTTTACCATCATATTAGGGTTGATTTATACCTGCCAAACGGCCTTTGCGCAACGGGATACGTTAAGATACGACACCAGCTACTACGAGCGTTTTACGCGAAAATTAATCGTCACGCCTTTTTTAGTAAAAAATCTTAGCGCTTTTTCTGTGGCAACGCCGGAGGTTGAAAATAAAGTGAGGTATTACAGTAATTCCCCGGTGGGCTTGGGTTTGCGGGTGGGTTTTGACTGGCTATCGCTTTCTGCGTCATACGGAGTTGGGGTGATAGACCCCGACTTTAACAAGGCAAAAGGCAAAACCAAAGCGCTGAACCTGCAAACCAGTTTTCTCGCAAAAAAATTTCTTATAGATGTTTATTTCCAAAATTACAAAGGCTTATACATGCGCGCCGATGCCATGCCGCCTTACACAAGCGAGCTTTTTTATGTAAGGCCTGATGTAACCAGCAAATTGCTCGGTGTTAACGGCGTTTGGGTTTTTAATGGTAAAAAATTTTCAGCAAGGCCAGCATTTAAATTTGATGTTTGGCAGAAAAAATCTGCCGGTTCGCTGCTGGCGGGCATTGAGTTTCTTTCAGGTTCGGCAAGGGGGGATAGTTCCTTAGTGCCATCAGCTTATAAAAATAGCTATCCTCAGGCGCAGATCAATAAAATGAGTTATATGCTGTTTGGGCCAAGCCTGGGTTACGGCCATACGTTTGTGATCAACAGACATTTTTTTATCACCGGCATCGGAGCATTAAATGCCGATGCCGGTTATGTGAAAGAATATAAAACCGGTTTTGCCGAAACAGTAGATCAGCGCTGGCGTTTCGATCCTAATATTAATTTTCGTGGCGGGATCGGTTTTTAAAAAACAGGGGGGGGAAACGCTTTTCGTTATTTTTTCTAGAGGGGATTTCTAAACCGCTCAAGCAAATACAACCCCTACTTTGCGCCTAATAAATATTAAAAGCAGGCTTTACCTCCGCGGCTTCATTCTGTGAAAAAAATTCCGAAAGTTGTGGACTGGGCGGGGAATATTATTGAAAAACTGGGGTTCGGTTTTTTGATCAGGTAAGCCAATGCTAACCGTTCCAAACAAAAATTTTGCTGATTGGGAAAGGCTTTGTTATTTTTATCGCCATTGCAAATTTTGTAAAAACTATCTCATGAAGAAAATGATTATCTGCCTGCTGCTTTGCTGCTCGTTTAATTTATTTGCACAGGATACGCCAAAGGATACGATTCCTCCCAAACCCGGTGTGCCTGCTCCCAAAAAAGATACGGTGCCCGTAACCCGCAGGGATACCACAGGAGCTGCCGCGAGAGCTGCTGCTCCAAAAAAAGAAGAGATCAAACCTTATAAGGAAGTGATCACCGCCGAAGCCGCTACCCAAAGGGGATTGTTCTGGACACACAAGGTTGACAAGGCCTGGTTTTTTGAAATTCCTGACAGCCTGATGAACCGCGATATTCTGGTGGTAACACGGTATGTGAGTGTACCGGGTGGCGCCAATGTGTATGGCGGCGAACAGGCCAACCAGCAAATGGTGCGTTTTGAAAAAGGCCCTGATAAAAATATTTTTTTAAAACTGATTGCAACGATCGCGGTTGCCGATTCAACCAATCAGATTTACCGGGCTGTTGAATTATCTAATGCCAATCCAATCATAGCGGCATTTCCCATAAAAGCTATTGGGAATAAAACCACCGTAATTGATGTGACAAGTTATCTCAGCGGCGATAATGCTGCGGTGAGTGTATCGCAGCGCATTAAAAAGTCTTTAAACCTGGGTGGCCTGATGGCCGACAGGTCTTTTATTCAGAGGGTAAATTCCTACCCCATCAATGTGGAAGTTCGCTCTGCGAAAACATTTACGGTTACCACGCCACCGCCATCTCCGGTACCGGTGCCCTCCCGCACCAGAACTTTTGGAGTGGCCGATGATGCAGGAGTGGTGACCATTGAAATGAACAACTCTTTTTTATTACTCCCTAAAACACCTGCACAGCAAAGGCTTTTCGATCCCCGTGTTGGATTTTTTGCAGACAGGTACACAAAATTTTCTGATGACCAGCAAAGAGCCGATGCCAAAACTTTTATTGTAAGATGGAAATTAGAACCAAAGCCCGGTGATTTTAATAAATGGAAAAACGGTCAATTGGTCGAACCTCAAAAACCAATCGTTTTTTACATTGATCCGGCAACGCCAAAACAATGGGTTCCTTATTTGATACAGGGCGTGAACGACTGGCAGAAGGCCTTTGAGAAAGCAGGTTTCAAAAATGCGATCTATGCGAAGGAATGGCCTAAAGGCGATACAACGATGAGCCTTGAAGATGCACGCTACTCGGTCATCAGGTATTTTGCATCAGATATTGAAAACGCTTACGGGCCAAATGTTCACGATCCGCGAAGCGGCCAAATTTTAGAGAGCCACATCGGTTGGTATCACAACGTGATGAAGCTTTTGCAAAACTGGTACATGATACAGGCGGGCCCCAACGACCAGCGCGCGCAAAAAATGAAATTCCCTGGTGAGTTGATGGGTGAATTGATACGTTTTGTGTCATCACACGAAGTGGGCCACACGCTTGGCCTTCGCCATAATTTCGGCAGCAGCAGCACAGTGCCCGTTGAAAAATTGCGCGATAAAAAATGGGTGGAAGCCAATGGGCATACGCCTTCTATCATGGATTATGCGCGTTTTAACTACGTAGCGCAACCTGAAGATAAAATTTCAGAAAAAGGTTTGTTCCCGCGCATCGGCGAGTATGATGACTGGGCAATTCAATGGGGATATAGTTATTCAGGTGCTTCAACACCCGAAGAAGATAAAAAGATTACAAATAAGTGGATCGTAAATAATCTGAGAAAAAATCCGAGGCTTTGGTTTGGCACCGAAACCAATCCCTGGGATCCGCGGTCGCAGTCAGAAGCTGTGGGCGATAATGCTATGCTCGCAAGCGAATATGGTTTAAAAAACCTGAAAAGGGTTGTGGAGGGCATTCCTAAATGGACGAAAGAAGAAGCTGACCGGTATCAAAACATGGGCGAGATTATGCAACAGGTTTTTACCCAATATAACCGCTACATGAACCATGTGCTCAAATATGTGGGCGGTATTGAGGAAACTTTTAAAAGCGTGGAAGAACCCGGTTCCGTTTACGTTCCTACCGATAAAAAATTGCAACGGGACGCGATTGCTTTCCTAAACAAAAATTTATTTCAGGCACCCGACTGGATTTTGAACAACGAGATTCTTGACAAAACAACCAACCCTGCCGGCGAAGATTTATTTGCGCGTGTGCAGTTGAACGTGTTAAACAATTTGCTTTCAGGGGAACGCCTGAATATACTGGCGGTAAGCGAGCAAAGATTTGGGGAGACTGTTGCTTTTAAAATGGAAG
>Ga0066256_1003450_pt1 | contig 15259 bp, 12 predicted proteins | sample ThiBio_1000_biof_FD_87107 | JGI IMG/M metagenome (GOLD analysis project Ga0066256, IMG submission 87107) | Wastewater bioreactor microbial communities from Cape Town, South Africa - Thiocy_expt_1000_biof (version 2) | ecosystem: Engineered > Bioreactor > Thiocyanate-remediating >...
CCACCGGCGCGCGATGTGGCCGGCCAGCCACCAGAACAACAGCGCCAATGCGATACCCGCAATTCCATCTGCTGCATAATGCCACGCGAGGTGGATGGAGCCGATCACAATGGCGAATGCAAACGCGCCAAGTGCAAGGCCCTGCTTGCGGTTGGTCGCGGCACCGAGAAGGGCCAGCAGAACCGCGATGGTTACATGCATGCTGGGCATCGCGGACACGCCGCTGATAGCGCCGCCACCCCGCACAAAGGATTGCCACAGTGAATCCTGCACGCCCAAAGACCAGATCCAGTCCGCGCCGATGCCACGCAGATAGGCCATTTGCGCCGCATAAGGATCGGCGCCGAGATTCAGATGACCATAAAAGCACGGCCCTGCCGAGGAAAACCACAGCGCCAGAAGCGATCCGCCCGCGAACCACGCAATCGCATAAGCCAAAAGAAATTGCAGCCGGACGGGAGAACGCTGTGATGAAAACCCCTGCCACACCGTGCAGATAAGCACGACCAGAAACCAGCCGTCATAGATGATGTTGATCAGGACGGTTATCGCCGGATGCCCGAATACGGCCTGCAGCAACACCCATGGTGCGTGGCCGAAGCCCAGATGTGTATCGACTTGCGTCAGCCATGCATCCCACGCGAAGGGGTTCATATAAGGAATGGCATTCTTGAAGGCGGTGAAAGCCAGCATCAGCGGCGTTAGTGTTGCCAGTGAATGCACGATGTTGCCCGGACGGTCTCCGGCTGAAAATCTCTCCTGCATGCGCCGCAACAACGTGGCGAGGACGGCATGGTTTTCATGCGCGCGATACATGCGCAGAAGTTCGTACAGGCTGATCAGGCCCACTGCGATGAGAGCGAACTGGAAAAAACCAGCGACCACCGTTACGCCCATGCGCAGATCGGGCGCGATGCCATAGATGAACAATATGCCGAACAGGATGGCATCGAACAGGACCGTACAAATGTATAGCGGGATGTGATCGGGAAAGGTTCGCGCGATGCTCGCCGCAATGTGTGACGCAGGCCGCCGGACATCGATTTTTTCAGTGGCCTGAAATATCTCGGTCATCGTGCATCACCCGCGCGCAATTGTGGGGCAGCAGGTGCCGGTATGGCATCTGCTACTGCGCGGACGCCGCCTTGATGCTCATGTCAGAATGGCTATTGATCTCTTCATGCACGCCTTTGTGATAGTCAGTCACATCGCCCGGCATCGGCATGGCTTCGCAATGGGCGGCGGTGCAAGTGTAGCTGTATTGATTGGCACCGCGATTCAGTGTCACGGCCCCCATGCGGCGGCCGAACACGGTGACGGGGTCGTTGACCACCGGTTTCCCCTCCGCATTCAGCGCAATCAGATTGGTGGTGCCGAAGGTCTTGCCCAGGACGAACACGCGCTTGGAATCAATCGTGGTGACATCGGCGATGGCCGGGTTGCCAAGATAGACCGCTGTGACCGGCTGTTTGAAGGTCACGATGCGCACCTCATCCATCGGAACCGCAATCCCTTCCGCAAACGCAGGCGTGGTGAACGCAGCGGCGGCTGCCAGAAAGCACAGGCCGGAAATGACAGGACGCATGGAACCCTCGCGCGATAGATCGAAGGCCACTTTAGGTCCTGGCCTGTAAAAGAACGCTTAAGTTTCTCGGGTCCGGATACGATGCGGCGGTTGATCTATTTCTTAGGTGCGCGTTAATCCGATACGTTTAATTTTTACGGTTTCTCGCCGCGTGTATCGTAGCTTCGGTGCTTCGTTGACGTTCCCGGTGCGGCAGACCGGAATTGAAAAGGAGAAATCTGTGCGGCGATATCTCAGCGAAACCGGTGATGGTGAACCGCGCACGACAATGCTGGAATATGGCCTGACGGCTGCCCTGGTCGCCGTCGTGGTTGCAGCCCTGCTGCAGATCGCGGGTCTCCGGTTTTGATCGATATCGCCTTGGCCCCCCGCAATACGCGAACATGGTAAAGAAGCGGTCAAGATTTACTTTGACGTTGCGCCGGGAAGGCCGGTTTTGTTTGAAAGCGGTACAGTTCGTGCCGTTTCCTGCCGGCCGCATTTAAGCCGTCTTTAAGAGACGGGGCCTAATCTCGTGTGCATCCAGACCGCACGCCGGAGAAAGACGGCCACGGGAATGGATAACCAGGGTGTCACTCAAGTGGAGGTTTCCATGACCAATCTTGTTTCGCGTTTTGTGCGCGACGAGTCCGGCGCGACGGCTATCGAATATGGCCTGATCGCCGCACTGATTTCTGTTGTGATTATTGTCGCGCTGCAGCTGATCGGAACGAATTTGACTGCGACGTTCGACTCTGTCGGGAACGCGCTGAAGCCGGCGGCCTGATCGTCTCGGGCGATTTCTTACCGCAGCGGCCGCCCGAAAGGGCGGCCGTTTGCATATTTGGTTTACCGGTTCGTGCCATGCTGGCCGCATGATCATGGCCTTCATTCCGTTCGCGTTTCTGCTCGCGCTGCTTGTCGTCGCGGCGGCCTGGGATGTTGCGAGCTTCACCATCCCCAACACATTGCAGCTTGGCTTGGTGCTGGCCTTCATCGCCTTCGCACTTCTGGCTCCGTTGCCACTTTCCGTTGTGGGCATGCATGTTCTGGCAGGGCTTACTGCCCTTGCGCTTGGCTTCACTTTGTTCGCCCTCGGTTATGTCGGCGGCGGCGATGCAAAACTTCTGGCCGCGGTTGCACTCTGGCTCGGGTTCGGTGATTTGCCGGCTTATGTGCTGGTTGCCTGTATCTTCGGCGGTGCGCTTTCGCTTGGCATTATTCTTATGCGCCGTTGGCCGTTGCCGGCTCCCCTCGCACGGCAGAACTGGTTGTTGCGCCTGCATGATCCGAAAGCGGGCGTGCCTTATGGTGTCGCCCTTGCCGCCGGTCTCTTCGTCATTCTTCCGCAGACGGATGTTTATCTGCGCGTCTTCGCCGGCTAGTGCAATTGCGCAGGCTTCTGTTAAACAATTTCTAAGTGGTGGCGTGCTCCTATGCGGACAAAGGAGCCACCTCAATGGACAAACGCCGTCTTGCCGTAATCGGCTTTGCAGGCCTTGCCGCAATCGCCGCGATCTTTCTGATGCGCGCGCTTCTGGGCGGCGGCACCACAAAGGTCAGTGCCGAACCGGCACCGAAGGTCGCAACCGTTCAGGTGCTGGTCGCCAACGGCACGGTGGCGCCGGGAACGAAACTCTCCGCCGACATGGTGCGCTGGCAGGACTGGCCGAAGGTATCGGCCGAAGCCGGCCTGACCACGCATGAAACGGTGCCGGACCTGCCGAAATTCCTTTCCGATGCGGTGGCGCGTATGCCGCTCGTCGCCGGTCAGCCGATCACCGAAAGCAATGTGGTGCATTCCGAGAGCGCGGGCTTCATGGCGGCCAGCGTTCAGCCCGGCATGCGCGCAGTTTCAATCGGCATTTCGGCGGAAACGGGCGCCGGCGGTTTCATTCTTCCCAATGACCGGGTCGATGTCGTCGCCACCGATCAGATTTCATCCAGTCCGCGCCGCTTCCGCTCTCACACCATTCTTCAGGATGTGCGGGTGCTCTCGGTCGATCAGACCGCGAAACAGGAGCAGGGGCAGAAATATGTCATCGGCAAAACCGCCACCCTGGAATTGACGCCGTCACAGGCGCTTCTGGTGGCGCGCGCCGGTGCCACCGGGCAGTTGTCGCTCGCGCTGCGTTCGCTGGCGAGCCAGAACCCGAAATCGCCTGCCGCGGCGCTGGCCGCAGAGCAGGACAGCACGGGCAGCACCGAAGTTTCCGTCATCCGGTACGGGATTGCCCGTGTCGATCCGAATGTGAGCGGGGAGTAAATCGCGATGCGAAGGGGATTGATTGCCGGCGTTCTCGCAGGCGTCTTGGCGATCGCGGGGGGATCGGAAGGGTTGGCCGCACCGGCGCACAAGTCGCCCGCGGCCACCAGGGTGGTCAAACTGTCGACGCAAGGCAATTCCGCACAGCGGATGAACTTGGCCCTCAGCAAGGCGGCCATCGTCGAACTGGATACCGATGCACGCGACGTGCTGGTTTCCAATCCGGATATTGTCGATGCGGTGGTGCGGTCTCCGCGCCGCATCTATCTGCTCGGCATGAAAACCGGCCAGACCAATGCGTTTTTCTTCGATGCCTCGGGCCGTCAGATCCTCTCGCTCGACATCCGCGTTGAAAAGGATGTGACGGAGCTTCAGGCGATGATCCGTTCCGACATGCCGGATTCCAGCATCAAGGTCGGCGCCCTGAACGACAATGTGGTGCTGACCGGCACGGTGGCGAACGCCATGGCCTCGACCCGTGCCCAGGATCTTGCCGCCCGCTTTGCCGGTGGCGCGGACAAGGTCGTGAACATGCTGAAAGTCGATGCCAAGGAACAGGTGATGCTGAAGGTCCGCGTGGCCGAAATGCAGCGTCAGGTGGCCAAGCAGTTCGGTATCGACCTTGCCACCGCCGGCGTGGCCGGCGGTGTGCCGTTCGCGGCCTCCACCTCCAATCCGTTCGGGCTTCTGGGCCGTGCGCTCAGCGATCTTTCCGGTGTTGGCGTGGGCGATCTGTGCAAGATCAGCGGCGGCCAATGCGTGGGCGGGCGTAACAATGTCGCCGGTTCGCTGAAGGCGCTGGAAACGGTCGGCCTCGTCCACATGCTGGCGGAGCCGAATTTGACCGCGGTGTCGGGCGAAACGGCGAAATTCCTTGCCGGTGGCGAATTCCCGGTTCCGGCCAGCCGCGACCGCGATGGCAACGTCACCGTCACCTTCAAACAGTTCGGTGTCGGCCTCTCCTTCACGCCTATCGTAATGTCGGAAGACCGCATCTCGCTGCAGATCTCGACCGAGGTCAGCGAGCTGACCAACACCGGGGCCTTCACCCTGCAGGGCAGCACCACCACCGACGGCAACGGCAACACCGTCAATGTCGGCGGCCTCACCATTCCGGCGCTGAACGTCAGGCGCGCGGAAACCACGGTGGAGTTGCCCTCCGGCGGCAGCTTCGCGATTGCCGGTCTGTTGCAGCACACCACCAAACAGGAGATCGACCGTTTCCCCGGTCTTGGCTCCATGCCGGTGCTGGGCGCGCTGTTCCGCAGCCGCGACTTCCAGAACAACGAGACGGAGCTTGTGGTTCTCGTCAGCGCCTATCTGGTTGGTCCCACGGCGGAATCGAAACTGGCGGCGCCGACCGATGGCTTCATCCCGCCATCCGATGCGCAGACCATTTTCATGGGCCGTCTCAACACCATGTACCACGGCAAACCCGATGCGGTCCGTTCGGCAGCCAATGGCGATGCCGGCTACATCGTGAAATGAGGGCGAAGAGCATGAACACGAAACATCTGTTGCGGCTGGGCGCGCTGGCGGCGGTTCTTCTGGCCGGAAGCTGCGCCAACGATCCGGCCACCACGCGCTTCGCCGATGGTGCGGCCAATCATCCGATCACTGTTTCGCCCAGCTACAAAACGCTGAGCCTGCCGTTTGTCGCCGGCAGCGGTTCGTTGAATGGCGAGAACGAGGCGAAGTTCGAGGCCTTCGTGCAGGATTTCCGTTCCCGCGGCAATGGCGCGATTTCGGTTTCGGCGCCGGCCGGCCCGGGCGCGGCCGACACCATCCGCTATTTCGGCGAGAAGCTGGCGAGCCTTGGTGTTGCGCGCACCAGCATCATGGTCGGCACCCATGACATCGCCAATGGCGGCAGCAATGTCACGGTCGGTTACCTCGCCTATACTGCGCGCGCCGGCAATTGCCGGGACTGGTCGGAGGATGCGGCCGACACCTGGACCAATGAGCCGATGCCGGATTTCGGCTGTTCGGTTCAGCACAACATCGCCGCCATGGTTGCCGATCCGCGCGATCTTCTTGGCCCGCGCCCGATGGGGCCGGGTGATGCCACGCGGCGCGCAACGATCATGAACAAGTATGAGAAGGGCGAACCGACGGCTGCGACCAAAACGTCTGATCAGTCCGGCAATGTCTCGCAGGTTCAATAATCAATTCGGAGCAGGTTATGGAGAAAGCCACGCCGGAAAACGGCCGAGGGGACGGCGAAGCGGCATTCGGTGCCGCACCGCATGAACGTCCGGTGCCGCGCATTTCCATTCACGCCTTCTGCGAATTCCCCGACAGCGGAACCGCACTGCAGCGGGCCGGCACCGACCGCCGCCTGTCGAAGGCGCATCTGACGGTTGAGCTTGGCGGGCTGGAAGCCGCGATCGAACATTACCGCGGCCAGGTCACGCCCAATCTTCTGATCGTGGAAACCCGCCTTCAGGGCGATGAGGCGCTGGCCGAACTCGATCGTCTGGCCGAGGTCTGCGATCCCGAAACCAAGGTGGTTGTGGTCGGCCGCGTCAACGATGTGGAGCTTTACCGCGAACTGGTGCGCCGCGGCGCCAGCGAATATCTGATCGCCCCGCTCGATCCCTTGCGCCTGATCAGCGTGATTTCCGGGCTCTATCTCAATCCGCAGGCGGCCCCCATCGGCCGTGTTGTCAGCTTCATCGGCGCGCGCGGCGGTGCGGGGTCTTCCACGCTGGCCCACAATGTGGGCTGGAGCGTTGCAGAATTCCTCCACATCAACACCACGATCGTCGATCTCGATCTGCCGTTCGGCACCATGGGCCTCAATTTCAACGAGGAAACGGGGCAGAGCGTGGCCGACGCGCTGACCGCGCCGGAACGGCTGGACGATGTGCTGCTCGACCGGCTGCTGCTGAAATCGGGCGATCATCTGTCGCTGTTCACGGCACCGGCCGCGCTGGAACGCGAATTCGATATCCAGCCGCAGGCGTATGAGGCGGTGATCGATGCGGTGCGCCAGTCCACGCCCTGCGTCATTCTCGATCTGCCGCGGCAATGGTCGCGCTGGGTGAAGGATGTGCTTCTGGCCTCCGACGATATCGTGGTGGTGGCAACGCCGGATCTTGCGGGCCTGCGCACCGCCAAAAGCCTTTGCGATCTTCTGAAACAGCAGCGTCCGAACGATGCGCCGCCCAAGCTCGTGCTCAATCAGGTGGGTCAGCCCAAGCGCCCCGAGATTCCGGCACGGGATTTCGCGGAATCGGCCGGACAGGCGCCGTCTCTCGTGCTGCCCTACGAACCGCAATTGTTCGGCACCGCCGCCAACAATGGCCAGATGCTGATCGAAGTGCAGCCCAAATCGCCGGTTTCCGAAGGTGTGCGGCGCCTCGCCGAGCTGGTCACCGGGCGCACCGTCAGTTCTGAAGCGCAGAAAGGCGCGCTTCCCTTCCTCAACAGCCTGCTCGGACGCAAACAGGCCTGACCATGTTCGGAAAGCGCAGCGCGAACGCGACACAGGAGTTGCAGTTTCCACCCCGGCCCGCGCCGGCGGAAGGGGGCGCCAGTGCCCCGCCGCCGAAAGTGGATGGGGGGAAGGCTGCCGCCGTGCCTCCACCGGCCGCCGGCAATGGTGCGCAAAGCGCGCCCGTCCTGCAGCCACGGCCGCCGGTGCCGCCTGCCGCCAAGCCCATCCGGGCGGCGGATGAAGGGCGCTCCGAAGACTATTATCAGATCAAAACCACGATCTTTAACGCGCTGATCGACACCATCGATCTGGCGCAGCTGGCCCAGCTCGATCCCGATTCCGCGCGCGAGGAAATCCGCGACATCGTCAACGAGATTATCTCGATCAAGGCGGTGGTGATGTCGATCGCGGAGCAGGAACACCTGCTCCAGGACATCTGCAACGACGTGTTGGGGTATGGGCCGCTCGAACCGTTGCTGGCGCGCGACGATATCGCCGACATCATGGTCAATGGTGCGGGCCGCGTCTTCATCGAAGTGGGCGGCCGGGTACAGCTGACCCCCATCCGCTTCCGCGACAACGCACAATTGATGAACATCTGTCAGCGCATTGTGAGCCAGGTTGGCCGCCGCGTCGATGAAAGCTCGCCGATCTGCGACGCGCGTCTGCTTGACGGCTCCCGCGTCAACGTGATCGCGCCGCCGCTCGCGCTCGACGGGCCCACGCTCACCATCCGAAAATTCCGCAAGGACAAGCTGACGCTTGAGGATCTGGTGCGCTTCGGCTCCATCAGCCCGTCGGGTGCGCGCGTCCTGGGCGTGATCGGACGCTCGCGCTGCAACGTGCTGATCTCCGGCGGTACCGGCTCGGGCAAGACGACATTGCTCAACTGTCTCACCGCCTATATCGATGCGGAAGAACGCATCATCACCTGCGAAGACGCCGCCGAATTGCAGCTTCAGCAGCCCCATGTGGTGCGGCTGGAAACGCGGCCGCCCAACCTCGAGGGCCATGGTCAGATCACCATGCGCGATCTGGTGCGCAACTGTCTGCGTATGCGTCCCGAACGCATCATCGTGGGCGAGGTGCGCGGCCCCGAAGCCTTCGACCTGTTGCAGGCGATGAACACCGGCCATGACGGCTCGATGGGCACGCTCCACGCCAACTCCCCGCGTGAAGCCATGTCGCGTCTGGAATCGATGATCACCATGGGCGGCTTCCAGCTTCCCACCAAGACCATCCGCGAAATGATCGTGGGTTCGATCGACGTGATCGTGCAGGCCGAACGCCTGCGCGACGGTTCGCGCCGTATCACCCGCATCACGGAGGTGATCGGCACCGAAGGTGACGTGGTGATCACGCAGGACCTGCTGACCTATGAAATCGTCGGTGAGGATGAAACCGGCCGGATACGCGGCCAGCATGCCGGTACCGGCATTGTGCGGCCGAGCTTCTGGGAACGTGCGCGTTATTTCGGGCTGGAGCGTGAACTGGCCGAGGCGCTTGACGCCTGTCAGGTTTAAAGGGCGGCGGCCGGCATGGGAACATTCGCACTCTATGTGGTTGCCACGCTCCTGATGTTCGGGGCGCTCGGCGGCCTTGCCTGGGCCTTCACGGGGCCTGGCGTCAGCGGCAGGACGCAGAAACGCATGGCCGCGGTGGCCGCACCGGCCGGCGGCCGGGCGGGCAATGCCGCTGCACGCAGTCCGGGCGAACCGGGCCAGCGGCGCAAGAACGTCACCGCGCTGCTGAAGGAAATCGAAAAACAGCAGAAGGTGCAGAAACAGCGTCCGTCCCTGCGCAAAAGGCTGGCGCGCGCGGGCCTTGCCATTTCGCCGCGCGGTTTCTGGATCGCGAGTGCGATTGCCGCTGGTGTCGTTGCGTTTCTCTGTTTCGTCACCGGACAGAACATCATCGTTGTCGCGCTGGCGGCGTTTGCGGCCGGGCTCGGCCTGCCGCGCTGGGTGGTGGGTTTTCTCACCAAGCGGCGGCAGAAGAAGTTCACGCAGGAATTTGCCAATGCGATCGATGTGATCGTGCGCAGTGTGCGGTCCGGCCTTCCCACCAACGATGCCCTGAAGATCGTGGCCAAGGAAAGCCCTGATCCCGTCGGTTCCGAATTCCGCACGCTGCTGGAAGGGCTCAAGGTCGGCGTCAGCCTCGATCAGGGGCTCAAGCGCATGTACGACAGCATGCCGACGGCGGAAGTCAGCTTCTTCGCCATCGTGATGACGATCCAGCTCAAATCGGGCGGCAATTTGTCGGAAGCGCTCTCCAATCTTTCAGCCGTGCTGCGCGACAGAAAGCGGCTTCAGGGCAAGATCAAGGCGATGTCGTCGGAAGCAAAGGCGTCGGCCGGCATCATCGGCTCTCTGCCGCCGGTGGTGGGCGGTATCGTGTTCCTGACGTCGCCGGATTACATCTCGCTCCTGTTCACCGAGCGGGTGGGCAATCTTCTGCTCGCGGCCTGCGCCGTGTGGATGGGCATCGGCATCGCGGTGATGCGCAAGATGATCAATTTCAAGCATTGAGGGTGTAGCGCGGCCATGTTCGACATCGGCATCCTGAACATCCTGTTCGACGTCAAATTCCTGGCGGCCGCGGTTGCGGGCGTCGTCGCCTTTGCCACCATCATCACGCTCGGCCTGCCGATGATGGACCGTTCCACCCTCAACAAGCGGTTGAAGGCGGTGTCGGAGCGGCGGGAGGAATTGCGTGCCCGCCATCATGCCGCGTTGCAGAAGCGCGCCTCGTTGCGCACCGAACCGGTCGGCTTCATGAAGCAGACGCTGGAACGGCTGAAGCTGTCCAACATGCTGGAATCGCCCGACACGCGGGACAAGCTGGCCCAGGCCGGCTATCGCGGTCAGGCGCCGATGATTGCTTTCCTGTTCTTCCGCTTTGCCGCACCGTTCATCGTGTTCGCGCTGGCGCTGCTTTATATTTTCGTGCTGACGAACTTCAATCTGCCCGGCCTGACCAAGCTGATGATTTCGATCGGTGCCGGGCTGATCGGGTATTATCTTCCGGATCTGTTCATCTCGAACCTGATTTCACGGCGGCGGGAATCGATCATGCGTGGCTTTCCCGACGCGCTCGACCTGATGCTGATCTGCGTCGAATCCGGCATGTCGATCGAGGCGACGTTCAACCGTGTCGCCAGCGAGATCGGCGTGCAATCGCCCGAACTGGCAGAAGAATTGGGCCTGACCACGGCGGAATTGTCCTATCTGCCGGATCGCAGCCAGGCGTTCGAGAATCTCGCCAGCCGCTGCGGCCACGCCGGGGTGAAGGCGGTGGCGACCGCGCTGAACCAGGCGGAATATTACGGTACCCCGCTCGGCCAGGCGCTGCGCGTTACTGCACAGGAAAACCGTGAAGCCCGCATGGCCGAGGCCGAGCGCAAGGCCGCTTCGCTTCCCGCCAAGCTCACCGTACCGATGATCCTGTTCTTCCTGCCGGTGCTGTTCGTGGTGATCATGGGCCCCGCCATCATGCGGGTGATGCACACGCTGCATCATTAAACTCGGGCCGCGCGCCGGACATCCGCCCGCAAGGGCTGTGGCCGGATGCGCGCATTATGCTTGCACACATCCGGCCGTGCCGGGCGGGTGGAGGGGGCAGTTCCCGCCCGCGGTTGGTGTATGAGGCCCTAGCTCAGCCTTTTAGTTTCGCGGCGATCTCCGCCACATGGCGGCCCTGGAAACGGGCCTGCGCCAGTTCGTTTGCGCTCGGGCTGCGCTTGCCATCGGGGCCTGCCACCGTGCCGGCGCCATAGGGTGAGCCGCCGCGGAAATGGGAGATGTCGAACAGCTCCTGCGCGGCGTAAGGCAGGCCGACATAGATCATGCCGTGATGCAGAAGTGTCGGGATGGTGGTCAGGATGGTCGATTCATTGCCGCCGCCGGTTGCGGTGGAGGTGAAAACCGATGCCACCTTGCCCACCAGCGCGCCCTTGGCCCAATGGCCGCCGGTCTGATCCAGGAAGTTTCGCATCTGCGCCGCCATGTTGCCGAAGCGCGTCGGCGTGCCGATGATGATTGCATCATAGCCCGGCAATTCGTCCACCGTGGCAATCGGGGCTTTTTGATCCCACTTCATGCCGGATTTCCGCGCCAGTTCCTCGGGCATCAGTTCCGGCACCCGTTTGATCGCCACCTCCGCGCCGGTGCTGCGCGCGCCCTCGGCGATGGCTTCCGCCATTTGTTCGATGTGGCCGTAGCTTGAATGATAAAGAACGAGAACTTTCGTCATGGCACGTATCCCTCTTTGCTTGATTGCCTGCCCCTAAACTGGTGCGAACGGTTCGTTCGTGCTAGAGCGTCAATCGCAAACATAAGGTTCGTAATATACGAACAATGCTGCCGACACCCGAACAGCTTATGGCGCTCAAGACGGTGGTGGAAGCTGGCGGCGTCACCGCCGCGGCCCGGCGGCTGGGTGTGGCCAAATCCGTGATTTCCAAGCGCCTCGCCGATCTGGAACAGATCGCGGGCAGCGAACTGATCCGGCGCAGCACAAGGCGGGCGGAACCGACTGATGCCGGCCGTGCGTTTGCGGCGCGCGCGGCCGCGATCCTGACCGCCATGGAATGCGCGGTGGAGGAGGCGGGCGGGCGCAATGGCGCCCTGCGCGGGCCGATGCGGGTGGCAGCCCCGCTCACCTTCGGGCGCATGTTCCTGGTCGAACCGATTGTCGCCTTTGCCCGCGCCAATCCGGAGATCGAACTCAGCCTCGATTGTGACGATGCCCGCGCCGATATCGCGGGCGGCGGTTACGACCTCGGCATCCGGGTGGGGCGGTTGAACGATTCCTCTCTGATCGCACGCAAGATCGCGCCGGCCGCCAGCGTCGTCGTGGCAAGTCCGGGTTATCTTTCCCCCCCCCGGGCGCCGAAGGCACCCGCCGATCTCACACGCCACCTCTGTATCGGGGACGCCAATATTCCGCCGGCGCAGCAGTGCCTGTTCCTGCCTGCGGGCGGCGGCGCCGAACATAGCGTCACCGTGCATCCGCGTCTCAACGTCAACAATGGCGAGACCATCCGCGAAGCCGTCATCGCCGGTTACGGCATCGCGGTGTTGCCGCGCTTCATGGTCGGCGATGCGCTGCGTGACAAACGGCTGGTGCCGGTCCTGCCGCGCTTTCGTCCGCCCGGCGGCGACATCTATGCCCTATGGCCGCATATGCGGGAGCCTTCGCGCAAGACGCGCGCGCTGGTCGATATGCTGGTGGGCGAGGTGCCGCGGCTGATGCGTGCGGCCGGGGTTCTTTAACGCCGCCGCGTGCGAATGTCAGTCTGCGGCGGTGCGCAGTTGCGGCGGCGGCGGTGCTTTCGCGGCTACCGGCACATCCTTTTTCGCATCCGCGATCCGGGTTTTGCCTGTTTCGGGTTTGGCGGGCTCGGCTTTGGCGGGCTCGGCCTTGGCGACACTCGCCTGTGGTTCGGCTTTTGCGGCGGCGGGCGTTTCGACGGGGCCCGCTTCGGGGTCCATCGGCACGCGCTGCATCATCACCATGCCGGATTTGCGTTTGACCATCACCGGCGCGTTGAGATCGGCGACCGAAACGGCTTCGGGTAACAGCGACGGCTTTGCCGCTTTCGCGGGCATATCTTTTGCCACCTTCACGGGCGCCGCTTTTACAGGCGCCGCCGCAACGGCACCGCGCACAGGCGTAATCGCCACGGCGGCAATAGCCTTGTCTTCTATTGCCGGTGCCGCCTGTTTCGGCGCTTCGGCCTTCGCTATTGTCTCTTTGGCTGGCGTCTCTTTGACTGAAGCTGCCACGATCGGCCGCGGCGGGGCCTTGGCCAATTCCATCGGCGCTACTTTTTCGGCCACCGGCGTTTGCGGTTCGCTTTTCGCGATCGTGGCTTTGACCGCTGCCGCGGCTGGAACGGGTGCGGCTTTTGCCAATTGCGGTTGTGCGGGCGGCACGGGGGCATCGGCGGCTTTCACCGCTTTGGCAATGACGGCTTTCTCGATTGCGGACGGCGCCGCTTTCGCGGCCATGGCGGTGGTCGTCTGCGGCGGCCGTGCCCCAGCCCCCGGTTTCGGTTTCACCCCCCTAACCCGGGCCGCCCGCGTGGGCGCGGCGATGGCCCGACGCTCTGCCCCCGCGCCGGTTGTTTTATGGCCGCTCAGTTTCGCAATCAGGGCCGCATTCTCTGCGAGTTTCGGGTTCGCCGCGGCGCCCGGCTGTGCCATTGCCTGCGCCATGTATTTCTGCGCTCCGGCCAGATCGCCGGCCAGCATGCGCGACATGGCGTAATTGTTCAGCACCGCCGGTTCGCCCGGCGCCAGAAGTAACGCACGATCATAGGCGAGTTTCGAATTGGCGAAATCGTCCTTCTGGTCGTAAGCCATGCCGATGGCAGAATAGAGCGTCCAGTCATTCGGCGCCATGTCCAGCGCATGTTTCAGAAACGCGATGGCGTCGTCGCTGCGGCCCTGGTTCACCATCACCTTGCCGTATTCGCCGATCACGCGTGCATCGTCGGGGGCGACCAGCATCAATTGCGCCAGCGCATGCGCCGCACCGCCAAAATCGCCCTGCTGGCGCAAGGTTTTCGCTTTGGCCAGTTCGTTCGTCAGATTGGCTTCCAGGGTTTTGGCGTCGAGCGGCGCATCGGCTTTGTCCGCATTGTCTTTCGCGGCGGCCGTCTTGGCGTCATCGCTCTGCGCGGGTTTGTCCGGCTTGTCCGATCCGAACAGGCTGAAACCGGATGCCGCACTCGATGAGCCTGCCAAAATCACAGCCGCGGCCACCCCGGCAAGAAGACGGCGCATGAATTTTCCCCTTCGGCGGAACGGATTTCCGGAACGCCAGCATGCCTGTCCGCGGTCAACAAACCCTTAAGCATAAAGGGGCAGCATGGTCTCTGCCGTGGCGGTTGGGGCAGCGTCTTCGGCGTGTGGTCTTGTTGGGAGAAAATCCCATAAACCCCGCGCTTCGGGCCAAATCCTGACGCATTGATCCTGTCTCATGGGTGCCATGAAACTGCGTATCGCCGGGTTGCTGTCGTTGGGGCTTGCGGTTGCCGCGGGCTTTGTCGCGGCCGGTTTCGCGGTTTCGGGTCTTGCTGCTGGCGGCAGAGATACCACGCCCCGCCGTGTCGCGTTTCAGATCGCCACCGGCTCCGGCAATTATTTCGCGGTGGGGGAGGCGATTTCCGGCCTGATCAGCCATCCGCCCGGCGTCACGCGCTGCCTGGGGGCGGGGCGTTGCGGGCCACAGGGTCTTGTCGCCAGTGCGCGTACCGGCGCGGGCGCCATCGCCAATCTCGAGGCTGTCAATGACGGGCAACTCGATTCCAGCCTGTCGCCCAGCGATGTGGTGGGTGAAGCGGTGGCGGGCAAGGGCGCCTTCCGCCACACCGGCAAGGAAACCCACCTCCGGGTCATTGCCGCCCTTTATCCCGAAACCCTGCATCTGGTCGCCGCGGCGCCGGCAAAGATCGAGACTGTTTCCGGTCTGCGTGGCAAACGCGTCGCGCTGGGCGTGAAAGACTCCGCCGATTTCGTGCGCGCGCGTGCGGTGCTTGCGGCCTATGGCCTGTCCGAGCGCCGCATCAAACCGGTGTATGAACGGCCCGAACGGGCCGCAACCATGCTGGAGCAGGGCAAGCTCGATGCCTTCTTCGTCAGTGGTGGTGTGCCGTTGCCGCTGGTGGCCGCACTGACCGGCGCACACAAGGCGGTGCTGGTGCCGCTTGCGGGCAAGGGCCGCGACCGCCTCCTGAAAAATATGCCAGGCCTTGCGGCGGATATCATTCCCGCCGGTCTTTATCCCGGGATGGCGGCCGGGCCGGCCGCGCGCGGGCAGGGGTTGTGGGTGGTGGGCGCCACGGCGCCGCCCCGTCTCCGTTACGCCCCCCCGCGCGCGCCGTTCGATCTGGGCCAGCCCCCCATGCTGGTTCAGGTGGGCCGGGCCGGCCGGGCCCACCGGCCTGACCGCCGCCCACGCGGCCCGCCCCCCCCGCGCCCGC
>Ga0066256_1003452_pt1 | contig 15235 bp, 13 predicted proteins | sample ThiBio_1000_biof_FD_87107 | JGI IMG/M metagenome (GOLD analysis project Ga0066256, IMG submission 87107) | Wastewater bioreactor microbial communities from Cape Town, South Africa - Thiocy_expt_1000_biof (version 2) | ecosystem: Engineered > Bioreactor > Thiocyanate-remediating >...
GAAGCGCGCCGAAATGCCGGCGCTGTCGAGAAGCCTGGCCAGCACCTGCGGGCCGTCGGAACGGCTCGCCGCCTGCAGCCGGCCCACCACTTCGGCCAGCGTTGGCACACGGTTCGGGATTGTTCCCGGCGCCAGCGGCCACACCAGCGACACCGTCTCGGCGAGGCCGCCAACATAGTCGTAGGAATAGCCGAACAGCACCGGATCCATGCGCTCGGTGATCAGCATGCGCAGCATCGCCGGCTTGACCGAAGCGATCGAGAGATCGCCGGTGATCGCCGCCAGCGCAAGGCCGCGATCGGGATCCTCGACGGCTCGGAAATAGTCGATGAGCAGCGTCAGCTTGCCGTTGCGCGACGGCGTCAGCACCAGCCGGTCGAGAAGTTCGGCGAAGCGGTTCATGGGAGTATAGACCGCGCCAACAGCGAAAGCCGGTGCGAGACACCCCCCTCTGGCCTGCCGGCCATCTCCCCCGCAAAGGGGGAGATCGGCAGTTTCGGCCTTGCCGCGTATCCTGCAACGTTTGCGATTGGCGAAAGCCGCCGTGACATCCGATCTCCCCCCTGCACCACCGCACCAGCGCCTCCTCGCGGCCGTGCGTCACCCAGACTTCGCCGGCGCCGGTCTGCCGGATCGTGGCGATGAGCTCGTCCCAGTCGGCATGGTCGGAGATGATCAGCGGCAGCTCGACGCCGCCCTGCTTGGCGCGTTGGCGGATGCGCATCCATCCCGAGGCGAAGCAGGAGATCGGGTCGGGAAAGCGGCGGGCCCAGCGGGCGGCGAAGGCCGATGGCGGGCCGATCACGATGGCGCCGGCGAAATCCGCCTTGCCGCCGCTCTCGACCGTGGCCGGTTCCAGCACGCCGAGGTCTATGCCCTGGCTCTGGTAATATTCGCTGAGCCTGGCCAGCGCGCCATGGATGTGGATCGGCCTGTCATATCCGGCGTCGCGCAGCAGCCGCATTACGCGCTGAGCCTTGCCCAGCGCGTAGGCGCCGACCAGATGCGACCGTTCGGGGAACTGCGCCGCCGAGGTCAGCAGCCTTGCGATCTCCTCCGTGTCGGGAGGGTGTCGGAAGACCGGCAGCCCGAAGGTCGCCTCGGTGATGAAGACGTCGCACGGCACCGGCTCGAAGGGCGCGCAGGTCGCATCCCGCTGGCGCTTGTAGTCACCGGAGGCGACGATGCGCGTTCCCTTGTGCTCCACGGCGATCTGGGCCGACCCCAGCACATGTCCGGCCGGATGGAAGCTGACGCTGACCTCGCCGATCGCGATGCGCTCGCCCGGTACTGCTGCCTGCGTCGTTCCGGCGAACTGGGGGCCGAGCCGCAACCCCATGATGTCAAGGGTCTGGCGCGTCGCCAGCACCGAACGATGCCCCGGCCGCGCGTGGTCGGAATGGCCGTGTGTGACCAGCGCCCGGTCGACCGGCTTGACCGGGTCGATGAAGAAATCGCCGGGTGGGCAATAGAGGCCTTCCGGCCGTGGATGGAGCAGGTCGCTGGCGCGCATCGCTCCAAGATAGGCGCTAATTCCGGCGCGAAAAGCCCGTTGTCGAAGACTGCTGACTCGTCGGCGAAATCGTACTGGACCCGGTTCTACGCGGACGTCTTTTGCGCTACATGGATGGCAACCGGCCGTTCGCGCCGGCGGAACCTTCCAAATGAAGCCGCTGCAGGCCTCGTCCGGTGACCTGAACGCCGATCGTCGCGCCGACTATGCCGAGATGCTCCACGCGTCCGGCGAGCACGGGGCGGCGGCTGAGCTGTTGCTGGGCGCGCTGGAGCTCGCGCCGCGATGGGCGGCCGGCTGGTTCCGCCTCGGCGAGATGCAGGAAGCCGCGGGCGCACCCGATCTGGCGGCGCAGGCCTGGACCATGTCCATGCGTCTCGATCCGGCCGATCGTTTCGGCGCCACGCTCAAACTGCACCTGATCGGCAGGGGTACGGCGGGCGACGCGCCGCCGCCGGCCTTCGTCGAAACGCTGTTCGACCAGTATGCCGACACTTTCGACGACGCCCTGGTCGGCAAGCTCGGCTATCGCGTCCCCGAAGTGCTCGACCAGGCCATCCGCGCGGCAAGACCCGGCCGCTTCAGGCTGGCCTTCGATCTGGGCTGCGGCACCGGCTTGATGGGGCAGCGGCTGCGGCCGATCGTGGATCGTCTCGAAGGGATGGACATTTCGGCGCGCATGCTGGCCAAGGCGCGGGCGAAAGGCATCTACGACAATCTTGCCCGCGCCGATCTCGGCCATTTCAGCCATGCCGGACCCGAGGCCGATCTCATCGTCGCGGCCGACGTGTTCATCTATGTCGGCAGGCTCGAAACGGTGATCGCCAGGATCGCCGCGGCATTGGCCGTGGATGGCCTGTTCGCCTTCTCGATCGAGGCGCTGGCGACGGCTGGCGATGCCGGTTTTGCCTTGCGACCGACGCGTCGCTACGCGCATGCTCTTGGCTATGTGCGCGGGGTGCTTGAGGCCAACGGCCTGGCAGTGCTTTCGGCCGATACGATGACCATCCGAATGGATCGTGGCGAGCCGGTCGACGGGTTCGCCATCGTCTCGCGAAAGGTCGGCTGAGACGCCGTTCGGGAGCCAATCTTTGTTGCGGTTGCGAAAAAGCCCGAATCGGCTGTCACTATGGCTTCGTTCCGCGTGTGGGTTACGCGGACGGGGAGCATTTCATGAGTTGGAAGTTGATGGCGATGGCATCGTGCCTCGCGGTCGCCGGCTGCGTTGGCGGCAATTCGATGTCCGAGCGCCAGGACGAAGACGTCCAGTCCTCGCTGCGCTATGACGACGTGCCTTGCGATCAGTTGCTGGCGCAACGGGACGGGCTGGCGCGGCAGTACAATCTCGCGGTCGACGTCAAGCCGACTTTCTCCGACCCGGCATTGGGATTCGGCCCGTTCACGCCTGACATACGCTCCAAGCCCAAGCGCGACAGGGACAGGGCCATCGGCGAGATCGATGCCATGAACCGCTCGATCCTGCGTCGCGACTGTGCCAAGCCGGACAAGCAGAGCAAGGCAGTCGCCTTGCCCGGCTGAAGATCCGAAGCCGGCTGTGGCCGGAGATTTATCGCGAGGCTATGTCCTTCCAATGTCGCATCGGATCAGCCTCGAAGAGCTCGGCGACCGCATATGCATCCTCGGGCCGTCGAACAGCGGCAAGTCGACCCTGGCCAATGCGATCGCTCGCAAGCGCGATCTGTGCCCCATCCATCTCGATCAGTTGCACCACCTGCCGAATACGGATTGGCAGCCGCGCCCCAGGGACGAGTTCATCGCCTTGCACGATGACGCGATCGCCGGTCCGCGCTGGGTGATGGACGGCAACTACTCGGTCAGCATGCCGCAGCGCTTCCAGCGCGCGACGGGCCTGATACTGCTGGACATCTCGACGTCGGCGAGCCTGCTGCGCTATTTCCGCAGAACCCTGTTCGAAACCGCGAGGTTGGGCGCCCTGGAAGGCGGGCAGGACAGCGTCAAGTGGGACATGATCCACCACATCGCCGTGGTGACGCCGCGAAACCGCGAGCGCTACCGGCTGATGTTCGACCGGATCGACCTTCCGAAAGTGCAACTGCCTTCGGTTCGGGCGATCAAGGAAAGCTTTCTGGAATGGGGGTTGGCCCGATAGCTTGGGCGCCCCCGCTTCTTCCGGACTTGGCTCAGTAACCCGCCTTCAGGTCCACAAGGTTCTCGAGCGCCTCGCCGCGTTCATAAGCATCCATCTGCCTCAGCATGATCGGCGCCAGGTGAGCGGGGTCCGATGTCGCTGCCGAATGCGGCGTGATGAAGATCTTGGGATGGCCCCAAAGTCGGCTGGTCTTGGGCAAAGGCTCGACCTCGAACACGTCGAGGCTTGCTTCCTTGAGCGTCCCGTCTTCCAGTGCGCGCAGTATGTCGGCGTCCTTCTGCAGGCGGCCGCGCCCGGCGTTGATCAGCACGGCGCCGCCGAGACCGTTGCGCCGGCGCAATTCCTTCAGGAGGCTGTAGTTGACGATGCCCTGCGTGCGTGGCGTCAGCGGCAGAAGCACGACCAGTATGTCGGTGGCGTTGAGGAATGGAATGAGGCCGGCGTCGCCGGCATAGGTCGAGACGCCGGGCATCGGCCGCTCGGTACGCGACCAGCCATTGATGGCAAAGCCGAGCGAAAGCAGCACCTTGGCCGCCGCGCGGCCGAGCGTGCCGAGCCCCATGATGCCGACGGAGATGTCGCTGGCGGGCCGCTGGGGCGGATCGCGCCACGCCTTTTTCTGCTGCTGTGCCCGAAAAAGCACGCCCTGCCGATGATAGTCGAGCACCCGCCAGACGACATATTCGGTCATGTACTGGGTAAGATTGTCGGCAACCACCTTGACGACCGGCACGTCGGGCCGGCCGGGATCGGCGAAGATATGGTCGACGCCGGCGCCGATCGAGAAGATCACGCGCAGGTTGGGCAGCGAGGCCAGCAGGTTCGGCCGCTGCTTCCACACTACGGCGTAGGTGATCGACGGATCGCTCGCGCCGTCGGGCTCCAGCACCACCTCGCGTTCGGCCGAGAGCAGCTCGCGCCAGCGCTGCGGCTGGAAGCTGGTGGTGGCGAGCAGGATGCGGCCCTTTTCCATGACGATGCTTCCCTGTATCCGCCCGCTACTGACTGACGACGCCGGTCGGGGCCGTTTCGATCCGGAAGGCGGCCGATATCAACGCGCGCGTGTAGTCGGTCTGCGGCCGTTCGAAAATCTGCTCGGAGGGCCCGGCCTCGACGACCTGGCCGTTGCGCATGACGATGACGTCGTTGGCGAGCGCCCGGATCACCTTGAGGTCGTGACTGATGAAGAGATAGGCGAGCTGGTGCTTGGCCTGCAGGTTGCGCAGCAGGTCGACGACCTGCGCCTGCACGCTCATGTCGAGCGCCGAGGTGGGCTCGTCCAGCATGACGAAACGCGGATTGAGCACCATGGCCCGCGCAATCGCGACGCGCTGGCGCTGGCCGCCGGAGAATTCGTGCGGATAGCGGTTGCGGGTGTCGGGATCGAGCCCGACCTCCTTGAGCACCGCGACGACACGATCGTCACGGTCGTCCGGGGAAAGCCGCGGCTCGTGGATCTTCAATCCTTCCTCGATGATCTCGGAGATCGACATGCGCGGGCTGAGCGATCCGAACGGGTCCTGGAACACGATCTGCAGTTCGCTCCGCAACGGCCGCATGTCGCTGAAGGAGAGCTGGTTGATGTCGCGGCCGTCGAACTGGATGGTCCCCGTCGACGAGATCATCCGGGCAAGCGTCAGGCCCAGCGTCGTCTTGCCGGAACCGGATTCACCGACCACGCCCAGCGTCTGCCCGGCGCGCACGGTGACGTCGCTGCCGTCGACGGCCTTCACCTGGCCGGCATTCGCGGCCGGCGGCTTGCCTTTCGGCTCCGCGGCCAGCAGGTGCTTCGTATAGGCGTGCTGCGGGTTGGCGAAGATTTCCCTGGTCGGGCCGCTTTCGACGATCTTGCCCTTGGTCATCACGCAGACCCGGTCGGCGATCTTGCGCACGATGCCGAGGTCGTGGGTGATGAAGAGCATCGACATGCCCTTGCGCGCCTTCAGTTTCGCCAGAAGCTCGAGGATCTGCGCCTGCACGGTCACGTCGAGCGCGGTGGTCGGCTCGTCGGCGATCAAAAGCTCGGGCTCGTTGGCCAGCGCCATGGCAATCATCACGCGCTGGCGCTGGCCGCCGGACAATTGATGCGGATAGGCGTCGAGCCGTTTCTGCGGGTCGCGTATGCCGACCTCGGTGAGCAGTTCCAGCGTTCGCGCCTGGGCGGCCTTGTCGCCCATCGCCTGATGCAGCTTGAGGATTTCCCCGATCTGCTGCTCGATCGTGTGCAGCCGGTTGAGCGAGGTCATCGGCTCCTGGAAGATCATGGTGATCTTGTTGCCGCGCACGCGGCGCAGGGCCTTCTCGTTCATCGCCAGTAGGTCGGCGCCCTCGAACAGTATCTTCCCGGAGGGATGGCTGGCGCTCGGGTAGGGAAGGAGCTTCAGCACCGAAAGCGCCGAGACCGACTTGCCCGAGCCGGACTCGCCGACCAGCGCCAGCGTCTCGCCCTTGGCGATGTCGAAAGAAATGTGGTCGACGGCGGTCGACAGCTTGCCGCCTTGCGCGAAGGCGACGCTGAGGTCTTGGACGGAAAGCAGGGCTTCGCTCATTTGAAGGTCTTGCGCGGATCGAAGGCGTCGCGGGTGGCCTCGCCGACGAAGACCAGCAGCGACAGCATCAACGATATGACGACGAAGCCGGAGATGCCCAGCCATGGCGCGTTGAGGTTGCGTTGCGCCTGCTTTAGCAATTCGCCGAGCGAGGCCGAGCCGGGCGGCAGTCCGAAGCCGAGGTAGTCGAGCGAGGTCAGGGTCGAAATCGAGCCGCTGAGCAGGAAGGGAAGGAAGGTCAGAGTCGCAACCATGGCGTTGGGCAGAAGGTGCCGGAACATGATGGTGAGGTTGGGCACGCCAAGCGCGCGGGCGGCGTTGACGTACTCGAAGTTGCGCGCGCGCAGAAACTCCGCCCGCACCACGCCCACCAGCGCCACCCAGGAAAACAGCAGCATCAGCCCCAGCAGGATGAAGAAGCCGGGCGGCAGGATGGCGGCGACGATCAGCAGCAGGTAGAGCACCGGGATCGCTGACCAGATTTCGATGAAGCGCTGGAACAGCAGATCCGTCCAGCCGCCGAAATAGCCCTGTATCGCGCCGGCCGCGACGCCGACGAGGGATGAGCCCACGGTCAGGATGAGGCCGAAGAGCACGGAGATCCTGAAGCCGTAGATGAGCCGCGCGAACACGTCGCGGGCCTGGTCGTCGGTGCCGAGCCAATTCCAGTTGCCGACGATGCAGTTCGGGTCGGCCTCCCCTTGGGGATACTGGGCGCAGCGCGTTTTGCGGTCGTAGAGCCAGGATGGCTTGGCGGGCGCGGCCTCGGGAATGGCGTTGTTGACGGTCTGGTAGGAGTAGCGGACGGGCGGCCAGATCATCCAGCCATTGGCGTTGATCTCGTCCTGTATCACCGGATCGCGATAGTCGGTGACGGCATCGAAGCCGCCAAACTTTTCCTCCGGATAGGCGACCAGCACCGGAAACAGGATCTCGCCCTTGTAGGAGGCGATGATCGGCCTGTCGTTGGCGATCAGTTCCGAGCCGAGCGACAGCACGAACAGCACGAGGAAGAACCAGAGCGACCAGAAGCCGCGTCGGTTGGCCTTGAAGTTCTGCAACCGTCTCTGGTTGAGCGGCGACAGCCATGGCCGGGCGACACGCCCCGGGATCGTCGCGGCGGCAGCTTCGGCCATCAGACATCCCTCCGGTCGAAGTCGATACGCGGGTCGACCCAGGTGTAGACCAGGTCCGACAGGAGGTTGATGAACAGGCCGAGCAGCGAGAAGATGTAAAGGTTGGCGAAGACCACGGGATAATCCCGGTCGAGCACCGACTTGAAGCCGAGCAGGCCCAGCCCGTCGAGCGAGAAGATGTTCTCGATCAGCAGCGAGCCTGTGAAGAAGGCCGAGATGAAGGCGGCCGGGAAGCCGGCGATGACGATCAGCATCGCGTTGCGGAAGACGTGGCCGTAGAGCACCTTGTGTTCCGACAGCCCCTTGGCGCGCGCCGTCACCACATACTGCTTGCGGATTTCCTCGAGGAAGGAGTTCTTGGTCAGCAGCGTCGTGGTGGCGAAGGCCGACAGCACCAGCGCCGTCAGCGGCAGCGTCATGTGCCAGATATAGTCAATGATCCTGTCGGGCCAGGATAGCTGGCTCCAGTTGTCGGAAACGATGCCGCGCAGCGGGAACCAGTCCCAGAACGAGCCGCCGGCGAAAAGCACCATCAGAAGGATGGCGAACAGGAAGCTCGGAATGGCGTAGCCGACGATGACAACGCCGCTCGTCCAGACATCGAAGGTCGAGCCGTCCTTGACCGCTTTTCGGATGCCGAGCGGGATCGAGATCAGATAGGACAGGAGCGTGATCCATAGGCCGAGCGAGATCGACACCGGCATTTTCTCGAGGATCAGGTCGAGCACCGAAATATCGCGGAAATAGCTGTCGCCGAAGTCGAAGCGCGCATAGTTCCACAGCATCATGCCGAAGCGTTCGAGCGGCGGCTTGTCGAAGCCGAACTGCTTTTCGAGCTTCTTGATGAATTCGGGATCGAGCCCCTGTGCGCCGCGATACTTCGAGCTGACGTCTCCGGCGACGTCGAAATTGCTGGCGTTGGCGCCGGCATCGCCACCGCCGCCGCCGAGGCGGTCATTGCCACCCTGGTTGGTGAGCCTTGCGATGACTTGCTCGACCGGTCCGCCGGGCGCGAACTGAATGACGGCGAAGGAGATCGCCATGATGCCGAACAGGGTCGGGATCATCAGAAGGATGCGGCGCAGTATATAGGCGCCCATCAGGCCGCAGGCCCCGCGCGAACGGAAGTGTCAGGCTTTGCCAATCTTTGCCGCCTTGCCCTTGTCTACCCACCACAGCGCTTCGACCGGAAAGCCGAAATCGGGTTTCTGTTCGGGAAATCCGAACATGTCCCAAAAGGCGCTTCGGTGATTCGCCAGGAACCAACTTGGAATCCAATCGCGCCGTGCGCGCAAGACCCGATCGAGCGCGCGCATGGCAACCGTCAGGCTTTCCCGGTCCTTGGCGGCGCCGACGGCGTCCAGCAGCGCGTCGATGGCGGGGCTCGATATGCCGGGCAGGTTGCGCGAGCCCGATATGCCGGCGGTGCGCGAATGGAAGAAGATTTCGAGATCATCGCGGGTCGGCGTCGCCGAAAACGAGAAGGCCGCTGAAATCAGGTCGAAATCGAAGGTCGATTGCCTCAGCTGGTATTGCGCCGAATCGACCAGCCGGATGGAAGCGTCGATGCCGACCGCCTTCATGTTGGCCACCCAGGGGGAATAGACCTGGACGAAGCCTTCGTCGTCGACCAGGAACTCGGCCGTCAGCCGCCCGCCCTTGTCGTTAACGACGAGATCGCCCGAGCGCTTCCAACCGGCCTCGTTTAGCAGCTTGGCGGCCTTGCCAAGCAGCTTGCGGTCGCGGCCGGAACCGTCCGAGGCGGGCTGCGTCACCGCATCGCCGAAGGCCTCCGGCGGAAGCTGGTCTCGCAAAGGCTCGAGCAGGGCCAGTTCCTGGGCAGAGGGTGAACCCTCGGCGCGGAAATCCGATTTCTCGAAGCAGGACTGCGAACGCTCGTAGGAGCCATAGAAGAAGTTGCGCCGCGTCCATTCGAAATCGAAGCACAGCGCGATCGCCTCACGCACGCGCGGGTCGCGAAACTGCTCGCGCCGCTGGTTGACGGCGGTCGCCTGCATCGAAGGCACTGTTTCCGCCGGGAATTCATGCTTGACCACCTTGCCGGCGGTGAAGGCGGGAAAATCGTAGCCCGTTGCCCAGACGCGTGAGGTGAATTCCTCCCGGTAGAAGATCTCACCCTTCTTGAAGGCCTCGAAGCCAGCCGTGCGGTCCTGATAGAATTCGATCCGGATGCGGCCGAAATTGTTCTGGCCGCGGTTGACCGGCAGGTCGTTGCCCCAATAGTCGGCCACGCGCTCGTATTCGATCCAGGTGCCCGCCGACCAGCGCCCGACCTTGTAGGCGCCGGAGCCGAGCGGCGGGTTGAGCTGCGAGGAATCGAACGGATTGGCCGTATAGAAGGCCTTTGACAGGATCGGGAACTGCGCGACGTTGAGGATGGTGCGGGCCGACTGCTTGCCTGAGAATTTGAGCAGCAGCGTGTGCTGATCCGTGGCGGTCGCGTCATCGAGATGCGTCAGCGACAGCGAAAAATCCGGATGCCCCTTGTCCTTCAGCAGCTTGTAGGTGAAGGCCGCGTCCTCGGCGGTCAGCGGCGTTCCGTCGTGAAAACGCGCCTGCGGACGAAGCGCGAAGGTGAAGCTGTTTCGGTCGTCGGAAATCGTCACGCCGTCGGCCACCTGGCCGTAGATCGCGTCGGGTTCGTCGAGCGCCCGCACCATCAGGGAATCGAAGCACATCTCCATGCGCTGCGGAGCGTCGCCCTTGGGTACGAAGGAGTTCAGCGTGTTGAACGTCAAAGGGCTCTGGTTTTGGCCCCAGTTGGGCGGCGAGAAGTTGAAGGTGCCGCCCTGCGGCGCGTCGACGTCGACATAGTCGAAATGGGCGAAGTCCGGCTTGTATTTGAGATCGCCGAAGGCCGACAGGCCGTGCACTTTCACACCCGTCGGAATGGCCGCGAACAGCTTGCCCGGCAGCAGGGCGGTGGCAGTCGCCGCGGCTCCGAGCGCCAGGAAGTCACGACGCGGAAGCACCGGTTGCCACCCCATCAGTTGAGGCCCTTGTATTTGGCGGCCAGCGCCTTTTCCTTCTCGCTATCGATCCACCAGGAATCGGTGTCGGCGCCCAGATAGGCCGGCTGCTTGTCGGGAATGCCGAACTTGTTCCAGTAGGCGTACCAGACCGCCGAACGGTAATACTGCGGCACCAGGTAGAAATTCCACAGCAGCACCCGGTCGAGGGCGTGCGTGGTGGCCACCAGGTCGTCTCGATCGGTGGCGAAGATGATGCGGTCGACCAGCGCATCGACGACCGGATCCTTGATGCCCATCAGATTGCGCGAGCCGGGACTGTCGGCGGCCTTCGAGCTCCAGAAATCACGCTGCTCATTGCCGGGCGATTCGGACTGCTGAAGCACCGTGGTCACCATGTCGAAGTCGAAGTGGTTTATCCGGTTGATGTATTGCGACGTGTCGATGATGCGCAGGGTAGCTTCGACGCCGATCTTTCGCAGATTGGCGATGTAGGGGCTGGAAATGATCTGGTCGGTATCGTTCGAGCCGAGAATCTCAAACTTCAAGGGCTCGCCGGTCTTCGCGTTGACCATCTTGCCGCCCTTGATCACCCAGCCGGCCTGGGCCAGGAGGTCGACAGCCTGCTTGAGATATTTGCGTTCCGCCTGCGGCGAATCGTAGACGGGCAGCTTGAATTCCTGCGTGAACAGTTCGGGCGGCAGCTTGTCACGGTATTTCTCCAGGATCTCCAGTTCCTTGCCTTGCGGCAGGCCGCTGGAGGCGAGTTCCGAGCCCTGGAAATAGCTCGATGTCCGGGTGTTGAAGCCGAAGAACAGCGTCCTGTTCATTGTCTCGAAGTCGAACGGCAAGGTCAGCGCCTCGCGTACCCGGCGATCCTGGAAAATCGGCCGCCGCTGGTTGAACACGAAGCCCTGCATGGGTTGCGCGTGTTCGCTTTCGAAGGTCTTCTTGATCACGTCTCCAGCCTGGAAGGCCGGGAAGTTGTAGAAGGTCGCCCATTTGCGCGAGCTCATCTCGCGATGGATGTCGTCGAAGCCGCCCTTGGTGAAGGCCTGCCATGCGGCATTGTCATCCAGCACGTAGGTGAAGCGCTGGGTATCGAAGTTCTCGCGCCCGATCTTTACCGGCAGCTTGGCACCCCAATAATCCGGTACGCGTTGCCAGACGATCTCGGAACCCGGCTTGAAGCTGGCGACCTTGTAGGCGGCCGAGCCGAGCGGTATTTCCAGCGTCGGCTTGGTTATGTCGCGTTTCTTGCCGCTGGCATCCGTGCCTTCCCACCAATGCTTGGGCAGCACGACGAGGTCGCCGAGGATCTTCGGCAGTTCCCGGTTCCCCTTCTGGTTGAAGCGGAACTCCACCTCGCGGTCGGAGACGGCCACGGCGTCGGTGACGTTCTCGAAGTAGCGGCTGTACATCGGGCTGTTGGCCTTCAGCACCTGGAACGACCAGATCACGTCGTCGACGGTGATTGGCTGGCCGTCATGCCATTTGGCGCGCGGGTCGAGCCTGTAGGTCGCCGAGGAATAGTCGGCCGGATATTTGTAGGCTTCGGCGACCAGCGGATGGCTGACGCTGCCTTCGTCGGTCGCCTGTTCCATCAGCGTGTCGTAGAGCAGGCCGCCGCCGAACTCGACGAAGCCGGCCGCCGGTGCTCCCTGCACAATAAAGGGATTGAAGCTGTCATAGGTGCCGAGCACGACATAGTTGCGCGTGCCGCCCTTGGGCGCGTCCGGATTGACGTAGTCATAGCGCTGGAAGTTCTCGCCGTATTTCGACGGGCCGGTGAGCGAGGACGTGGTGTGCCATTGGTCGTCGGCGACTGCCATCGGTGATGAGACGGCCAGGGAAAGCAGTGCCAGCGTTGCCGCGAAAAGCGTTCGGGTTCGGCCAGCCATCATGCCTTCGTCCTTTTTCGGTGCGCGTGCGCCAGCAATCTAGATGATTTGTGACGCGTGAAAACCGCGCCATCCCGCCTTTGTCGTCGCAGATCAATCATTGCCAATAAAAAAGCCGGGCTGAACCCGGCTTTTTCATGGTTTTCGTCGCGGAAACCAGAGTTGTCATCATGACAAATTGTTCATTGAGCGGGCTTCGCCGGCTCGGCCGGCTTCGCAGCCTCGGCTGGCTTGGCGGCTTCCGCCGGCTTGGCAGCACCTTCCGCTGGCTTGGCCGTCGCATCGGCAGCGGCGCCGGGCGCCGGCAGCGGCTTGGGATTGTCCGACAGCGTGCGCAGGAAGGCGATGACGTTGGCGCGGTCCTCGTCCTTCGGCAGACCGGCGAAGCCCATGGCGGTGCCGGCCACGAACTTCTTCGGCGAGGTCAGGAAGTGGTTCAGATTGTCATAGGTCCCCTTCTCCGCGCCACCGTTGGAGAACGTCTTCATGCCGGCCGAATAGGCGAAGCCTTCGTGCTCGGCGACAGGACGGTCGACGAGATCCCAGAGATCCGGACCGACCTTGTTCGGGCCGCCCTTCTCGCCGGAGTGGCAGGCCTGGCACTTCTTGAACACGGCGGAGCCGGCCTCGACATTGGCGGTGGCCAGCAGCTCGGCGATCGGCTTCGAGGGCGCGGCGGGTGCCGCCGGGCCGCCTTCGGTCGGCTCGGCCGCCACGATGGCGAAGCCGGGCTTCTCGGGCGCGGGCGACGCGAACAGCGAGTTCGAGACGATGCCCACGGAAAAGATGACGAAGCAGGTTCCGAGGAATCCGGCGAGCAGTTTGTTGACTTCGTTGGAATCCATACGCCCCTTGCTCCCTTTTCCGGCGGACCGTCCCGTCCACTCCGTCCGTCGGTATCGCGAAAGGCCCCGCAGGGCCAGTCAAATCGGGCGGAAACTAGGTCTTTTGCTCGGGCGTTGCAACACCTATAAGGGCGCTTCCAGTGAGACCTTTTGCCACTTTTCCACCCGCTTTTTTCAGGCACCCCGCAGTCCGATGTCCACATTGATCCTGATACCGGCCCGCATGGCCTCGACCCGGCTGCCGGGCAAGCCGCTGGCGGACATAGCGGGCGCCCCCATGATTGTGCATGTCGCGCGCCGGGCGGCGGAGGCGGAACTCGGCCGCGTCGTGGTGGCGACCGACACCAAAAGCGTGGCCGACGCCGTGCAGGCGCATGGGTTCGAGGCAATCATGACTCGTGCCGATCACGAATCGGGCTCCGATCGCATTTTCGAGGCGCTGACCGCGCTGGACCCGCGCGGCAAGGTGGAAATCGTGGTCAACGTGCAGGGCGATCTGCCGACGATCGACCCGGAGATCATCGGCGCGTCGATGCGGCCCCTGGCTGACCCGGCCGTCGATATCGCCACGCTCGGCGTCGAGATCGTGCGCGAGGAAGAAAAGACCAACCACAACGTCGTCAAGATCGTGGGCTCGCCGCTTTCCGGCACCCGCCTGCGCGCGCTCTACTTCACGCGCGCCACGGCGCCGTGGGGGGAGGGGCCGCTCTATCATCACATCGGCCTCTATGCCTATCGCCGCGCCGCCCTCGAGCGTTTCGTGGCGCTGCGGCCGTCGCCGCTCGAACGGCGCGAACGGCTGGAGCAGTTGCGCGCGCTGGAGGCCGGCATGCGCATCGACGCCGAGATCGTGCGCTCCGTGCCGCTGGGCGTCGACACGCCCCACGACCTCGATCGCGCCAGAACCATCCTTGCAACCCGGAATGTCGGACATGCCTGAAAAGACCAACAAGATATCCTTCCAGGGCGAGCCGGGCGCCAATTCCGACACCGCCTGCCGCAACATGTTCCCGTCGATGGAGCCCTTGCCCTGTCCGACCTTCGAGGACGCGTTCAATGCGGTCGAGACTGGCAAGGCCGAGCTCGCCATGATCCCGATCGAGAACACGATCGCCGGCCGCGTCGCCGACATCCATCATCTCCTGCCGGAGTCGAAGCTGCATATCATCGGCGAGTATTTCCTGCCGATCCACTTCCAGCTCATGGTGCTGCCCGGGGTGAAGCGCGAGGAGATCAAGACCGTCCACAGCCACATCCATGCGCTCGGCCAGTGCCGCAAGTACATTCGCAAGAACGGCTGGAAGCCGGTGGTGGCCGGCGATACGGCCGGGTCGGCGAAGCTGGTCTCCGAGGTCGGGGATCGCACCATGGCGTCGCTCGCGCCGGCGCTCGCCGCGGAGCTCTACGGCCTCGACATCATCGAGAAGAACGTCGAGGACACCGACTCGAACGTCACCCGCTTCGTCGTGCTGACCAAGAGCAAGCAGTGGGTCGAGCGCCCGTCGCCCGACGCCAAGATGATGACCACCTTCATCTTTCGCGTCCGCAACGTTCCGGCGGCGCTCTACAAGGCGATGGGCGGCTTTGCCACCAACGGCGTCAACATGACCAAGCTCGAGAGCTACCAGCTCGGCGCCTTCACCGCGACGCAGTTCTTCGCCGATATCGAGGGCCACCCCGACGATCCGCTGGTCAAGCTGGCGCTGGACGAATTGCGTTTCTTCTCGCGCGAGATGCGTATTGTCGGCGTCTACCCGGCGAGCGAGTCGCGCGAGCAGTGGAAAGTGGCTGACTGACCGCTCGTCTCGGATCCGAGCGAAACCCGGTCGCCCGGGCCGTCACGCCGACGGGTGATGGGTGCCAGTGGCGCCCAAGCCGGGGTCAGGGCAGGACGAGCGGCACGTAGTCGATTTCCTGGAATGCCTCGACCTCCGGCACCCAGCGGTCGCGCACGAAGGCGACATGGTCGGGATGCTCATTGTAGGCGGTGTAGGCGCGCTGGTCGGCGAACTCCATGGAGAAGCCGAACTGGTAGTCGCTCTTGGGGCTGATCTGCCGCAGCGCCTCGAAATGCCGCACGCCCTTGCTCGCCGAGAGTATCCGCCTGGCGTCCGCCAGGAAGCGTTTCTCCTCCAACGCATGCTGCTGGAGCTTGCGGGTGAAGACGACG